>Ga0079303_10000123_pt1 | contig 16782 bp, 7 predicted proteins | sample Methanogen_OWC_FD_77073 | JGI IMG/M metagenome (GOLD analysis project Ga0079303, IMG submission 77073) | Enriched soil microbial communities from Old Woman Creek wetland in Ohio, USA - Methanogen_OWC | ecosystem: Environmental > Terrestrial > Soil > Wetlands | place: USA: Ohio | collected...
AGGCGGCGCGCCATTCGAAACCCGCATCGGCATCAACACCGGGGAGGCCGTCATAGGCAATATAGGCTCCAGCGAGCGCCTCAACTATACCGCGATAGGCGATAACGTAAATCTGGCCAGCCGCCTCGAATCCATGAACAAGTATTACGGCACTCGCGTCATGATCAGCGAGAACACCTACCGCGAGGTAAAAGACCTGTTCGACGTCCGCCTTCTCGATAACCTGATAGTGAAGGGAAAGACGAAGCCGATACTGGTCTATGAACTCCTCTGTGAAAAAGGCGAAACGAAGCCTTACCCTGAAGGTTTCGCGGAAGAATTCGGCGCCGCGGTCGTTCTTTATACCGAACGCGGGTGGCCCGCCGCCCTGGAAAAATTCAAAAAATGCCTCGAATCCGTACCGGGCGATCCGGCATGCGAAAAATACATCGAACGCTGCGGCGAACTTATAAAATCGCCGCCCGGAGACGGCTGGACCGGCGCTTTCGCCATACACAGATAAAGTTCAAATACGCACTGACTAAGAGGTAACCGCTATGTTCAACGACAGTTCAAACGAAAAGACGAAAGAAGTCATCGGGCTGGCTATAGCCGTCGTTCTTGTTTTATTTTCATTCGCCGGGGCTTTCTGGAATTTCTCCGCGGCGACCGACGCGAAATACGTCTGCCTGGTCTGCGCCGTCGCTTCAGCCGCCTTCGTCTTCGGGCTTAAAAATTCCCTGCCCGCCGGCTCGCTCGCCATCGCCGCCGCCTTTTTCGCCGCGTTCCCGGCAGGCTACTCGGCCGTCTTTCTCGGCGGCCCCGGAGCGAACGGATATATCGCCGCGGGCATGAGCGCGGGTATCTGGATGAGCGCGACCGGGCTTGCCGCGTGCCTCGCGCTTCTGGCCTGGATAGCATTAGACGATATTTCATTGATATCCAAGGGAGTCATCGGCCTTCCTCTTCTTTATTCGGGGACCGGCTTCGTCAACTCGATCGCGCAGGGCGTCTCGCCCGAATTCATGATCCTGGGCGCCGGAATTTTCAAGAAGTTCCCGGCGATCGCGCAGCCTTCGTTCGTTTTTTATAATCTGGCCGTTCCCGCGGCGATGATCGGGCTTCTTTTCAAGATCGCGTCGGGATATTACAGAAAAAGTCCCGCGGCGGTCTATAATTCCTTCTTCGCGCTGGTCTGCCTCGCCACGATAGCGGCCGGCGGATATTCTCTCATGAACCGTTTTCTCGTTCCGAACGTCACTCTTTTGTTATTTCCAAGGCCGGTCGTATCGGCTTACGGCAAGTTCACGTATGTCTCGCCCTGGGAGCCCGGCGAAAAAGGCCCGTTCGAGCACGAGATCGAAGTGTACACTAAAAAATACAAGACGACCGGCAAAAGCAACATCGATATCGCGGCGAAAGTCATTCCGTCCATCGAGGTCGGCGACCGGAACGAGATCGTGTTTTCCTTCAAGGGAGGCGTCGCGTCGTCGGGCGTCGCCAATATAAAATCGGAAGATCTCGAGGTAATCGAGGATGGAGTCAAGCAGCCCCACGTTCTTTTCGCTTCGTCCAGCTCCGAGAGCGGCAACGATTTGATAATCTGCCTGGACGTTTCGGGAAGCATGAGTTCGAATATGGAAGCGCTCAAGGAAGCCGCATCGTTTTTCGTCAGGGGGCTCCCGGCGGATTTCCGGGTCAGGCTGGTCTCTTTTTCTTCAGATATCAAAGACCTCACCAATGAGTTCACGGCAAAAAAAACACCGCTTCTGGAAAAGCTCTCCGGACTCAAGGTCGAAGGGGCTACCGTCCTTTTCGACGCGGTCTGCTTTTGCGCCGATATTTTCGCGAAGGACAGGATAACCGGCGGATCGCTCGTCGTTTTCACCGACGGCGGAGACTCCGGCAGCAAGGCGAAGATCGGCGACGTTTACGAAAAACTGAGCTCGGCCGGAGTAAAAACCTATGCGATAGGTCTCGGACCGGGAGTCGACAGCAAAAAAATGAAGCAGATAGCGAAGGCGAACAACGGCCAGTTCTTCCACGCGCAGACTCCCGACGCGCTCAAGGAAGCCTTCAATTGCGTTCTCGAGTGCATCTCATGCAAATATTCAATAAAATACGCTAAAGACGTCGGACCGCCGCCTGCCGTCGAAATCCTGAAGCCGTCGCCGGGCGTTCCGGCCTCGGGACCTGGCGGAACGGTCGACATCGAGGCCAGGGTCGCCGGAAAGATCAAGCAGGTCGATTTTTACTTCGACAACAAGCCGCTCAAAAAATTCACCGAAAAACGCGAAGGCGTTTACAAGGCCTCGAAGGCAGGCGCAGAAACCCTGAAAAACGGAAATTACGCCGTCGCCGTAGTCGCGACCGACATTTACGGCAGGCGCGAAGAGGCTTCGCTCGAAGTCGGCCTGAAAAATTCCGTCACGCCATTTCAAATACTCGCCCCGAAAGAAGGAGAAGAAGCCGCCGGAACCCTCAAGACCAGGGTCAGGGCCGCCGATCAGAAATTCGACTACATCACTTTCGCCGTCGACGGCAAGGACGTGAAAACGTTCGCCGCCTCGGCCGGCCCGGAATTCGATTGCGAAATCCCCCTTTCCGGTTTCGCGCAGGGCGCTCATATTCTCAAGGTAACCGTCACCGCTGTCAACGGCCAGAAATCCTCGAACGCGGTCAAGTTCAGGTCGAAATAAATATTCGTCAAACCTGGAGGCAAAATTGAAAAAATCGTTTCCGCTAATCATCATTCTGATGATCTTATTTCACTGCGCATCGAATTTGCCATGCGCCGCCTATGAACCGTTCTGCGATGTCACGATTCTCGCCGTCAAGCCCAATCTGAATGAAGACGACCTTAAGTATATTCTACTGAACTTGCTCGAAACCGGTCCTGATAATGGCGGAGCCGAGAAATCCTTCGACCTCGCGCTGGAACTGTACCGCCCTAAACTTGAAAACAGCCGGCAGATATATGACGTCGCCTGGCATGCGCTTTCAAAAAAAAGATTCCGTTTTTTCGAAAAAACTCTGCCTCTAATAAAGGATATAAACCTGTTTTTCGACTCCGGAAAGAATTTTCTTTGCAAGGCGATCGAAGAAGGCAACACGACGGCCGTCGAATTACTTCTCGAACGGAGCGCCGATCCTAACGCCGCGAAAGACGAAAATAATTCTCCACCGCTTTTCTTATGCGTCGAGAAAAAAAACACCGCCTTCGCGAAACTTCTAATCGGACGCGGCGCGAAAATTAACGTAATAAGAAATGGCGCTACCGCGCTTTATCGCGCGGTAGAAAAAAAAGATATCGAAACCGCAAGGCTCCTGATCGAAAATGGCGCAGATATAAACCTCTGCAAAAATGAATATAACCGTCCTTTGAAAAAAGCCATTCGTAATAACGACGTTGAAATGATCAGTCTTCTGCTGGACAACAAAGCAAGCCTGAACATCCTGAATGATTTCGACGAAAAGCCATTCGTCAATTTCCTCATAAAAAATTGCGACGAAAGCGTGGTCCTCAATTTCATTGAAAAAGGTCTTGTCGAAAACCTTAATGCATGCAACCGCAACGGACAAACGCCTCTTCATTTCGCGATCAGGAACCATAAGAAAAAGATCGCCATGGCCCTGGCTTCGCGCGGCGCAAATCTCGAGGTGACAAATCCGCCCGGGTCGCCGCGCGCATGGCCGAACAGCGAGGCATGGACCGACGGCGAGACACTCGCTTATATGACCGCAACAGAAAACACCGACCTTCTCGAATTGGCCGTCAGGGGCCTCGATCCAAGCAAAGTGAAAAACAACTCGAAAAATCTGGCAACAGCCGCTATCGATAACGACAACACCAAAGCGGTAGAGCTTTTAATAACGATTTTCAAGGATTACAACTGGGAGTATAGCGGAGGATATCCGGCCGCATACGCGATGAAAAAGGGCAAAACGGCCATGCTTGATTTCATACTCGGTATATGCCAAAAGAAAAATATCCCATCCGGTCTGTCCGGCGACAGACTTGAAAACAAAAGCGAAAAAAATAAATACGTCGAAGCTAAACCCGACACCACAGAAATTTTAATACGAACCGTCGATGACGGTACTATCGAGGCGATTTTAAGCCTGATAAAAAACGGCGCCGACGTTAACGCCCTCGACCGTTACAAATCATCGACCCTGCACCGTGCCGTCATGCGGGGCAAGGCCGAAAAAGTCAAATTGCTGCTTGAAAACGGCGCGAATATAAATTTGAAGGATGGGAGCGGAATGACGGCCTTATTATATTCCATTCACGAAAAAAAGCCGGAAATCGCGAAAATACTTATCGAAAACGGCGCCGACATCGAAAACTCCGATTCAGAAGACGATAAAATTCTCCATCTCGCCATCGAACGCGGATACTTCGACATAGCAAAATTAATTATCGAACGCGGATATAACGTCAACAGACTCGACGGCTACAACGAAAGCGCGTTATACGAAGCCATAGCGAAAGACGACACCGGGTGCGTAAAGCTTCTTCTCGATCATTCCGCAGAGGTCGTCTTGTGTAATACCGCCGGAAAGACTCCGCTTCACCTGGCGGCCGAACGCGGCAATATCGCGATAGCCGGAATGCTCATCGAAAGAGGCGCCAAGATCGACATACGAGGTCTCGAGCAGGCCGAAATGCCTAAGGAAGAGCCGATGAAGGGCAGCCCGGGAATCGTGATGCGAAGCATTCGTTTTCCCAAGCGCGACGACATGTATAACGTCGATGACAATCTGATCTCGCCGCTTATCGCCGCGATACTTTCAAAAAAAATGGCGATGGTCGATTTTTTAATAAGAAATAATGCGAACGTCAATCTTTGTTCCCGGAAAAAATTGGCGCCGATTCACTACGCGATCAGCACTTTTCAAAATGAAGTATTCGACGCGCTTATAAAAAATGGAGCCGATACGAAGGTAAAAACAACCGAGGGTTTGACTCTTCTCGGCTTCGCGATATCAAACGATAACCTTTATGCCACTAAAAGGCTGATAGAGCTCGAATTCAAAAACGATCCAAATCCAACGTCCGCCGGCACCGAAGGCCCTCTCCATATAGCCGAACGCAATGGCGTCCCGGCCGTCACGGAATACCTCCGGAAAATCGGCGCCGACCCAAACTTGAAAGACTCGTCAGGCATGACGGCCGAAGAAATAAGAAAGGAAAGGCTCCAAAAAGCTGCCATTTATCTCGAATCAGCCCTCGAAACGACCGACCCCGACGAAATGTCGAAACTCGCCCGTAACGCCGGAGAAGATTTTCACAAAATCTGCCATATCGCCTGCGAATGCGACCGCGATCCTGGACCATCGCAATTCAAACCTGAATTTATGAATCTTCCAAATATCCATAAAGCCATATGGCTGAATATGCCGGACGCGGCAATGGCATATATTGAAAGCCGTTCGGACGAAAATGAAAGAAAGTGGCTTGTGCAATCCGTTTTCGATCTCGCCGTTAAATTGAAAAGAAAAAAGGTCGTACAATATCTCATGTCCAAAGACTACAAGATCGCCTTTCCGAAGGATATTTTATTCACGTTAAAGTCATACGGCTGGACAGATCAATTTTTTATGGCGGTCGAAAAGGGCGCTGACATAAACGTTAAAAATGCTTACGGCAAATCAATACTAAGTGAATGCGACTTCGCCACTTTCAAGTATCTCACCGAAAAAGCCGGAAATTTAGATTTCAATAATCCGGAAATGCTTGAGCGTCTCGACTATTATCTTTGTTCGGGAAACAGCTCCGTTACTCAATGCGTCGAGATTATAGATTACTTCGCGCGAAATAAATTCGACTTCAATTCCAAAACCCGATATGGCGTCCTTTTAATCTCCAGTGTATTCACCTCCCGCTGCGGCGGCGGGCGCGCCGAAGACGGTTTAAACGTAATCAGAGCCCTGCTTCGCGCGGGAGCAGATCTGAAAAAAGAAGCAACGGCTGAGAAATTGCTCGTAATGGCCGTTGAAGCGGAAAACGTCCGGACAATTGAATTCCTGCTCGAACACGGAGCCCAAATCAGCAAAACATGTTTTTATCACGCAGCGTCACGAAACAACATCAAAATTATCGAAATATTGCTCGCTCACGGCGGCGATATTAAAAACTCCGGCACGATGAGGGCGGCACTCGATCCGTTCGTTTTAAACGCGAACTATAATAATTTCAAATCCGAAAAAGAAGAGAAAGATAAATTTGACGCGGCATGCAATACAATCAAATTCCTTATTTCTAGGGGCGTGAAACCCAACGAAAATCCGGAAAAATTAAAAATATACGAATTTCCGCTGGCCGTGGCCTTCAGCTGGGATACCTCCAAAGGCCCTTTAAGCCATGAAAAAGCCGACGGATTAAAGAAGTCCCTGATCGAATTGCTTATGGAGGCGGAGCAATGAATATACTGATAGCCATTATAACCCTTATCATTTCATCGTTTGAGTTTGCGGCCGGCGACAATGACACATTTAAAAAATTCGATCTGAGCCGGCCTGAAATAGAAAGCGGCGCCAATAAAAATGGGCAATTCGCCGGAACCGACGATGATTTGCGTTTGAAATTCCATGAAATCGGCAAAAGAAAGTCGACGATTCAGGAAGCTATAGTTTCCCGTGATAAGGCCGGTCTTAAATCTTTCCTGGCCGACACGAAAGAGATAAATGCATCAGATCGGGGATCTAACAGCCCGCTGATGACCGCAGTGATCTTCGGAAATACTGAAGCGATAGAAATACTCGCGGGCTCGGGAGCGGATATTTCTCAAAAAAGCCGGTACGACGAAACACTTCTTGGAGCGGCCATAGAAGCCGGAAAATATGATGTAGTCAAAACGCTGATTGAAAAAGGGGCCGACGTAAATCAGAAAACCCGGAAACGGCATCCTCTCAGCCTGGCCATAAATTACAACAGAACCGAAATAGTGAGACTCCTTCTCGAAAAAGGCGTCCGGCTGGATCTTGCGACCGACGATAAATATCATCCGCCTCTTTTCGAGAGCATGGAAAGAAGCGACGCTAATATCGATATCGTCAGGGCTCTTCTCGATTACGGCGCCGACCCAAACGAGAAAATTCCAAACGGCAACACCGCGCTTTCGATCGCTTTTCAGTATCGCCATTTCGCGATCGCCGATGAATTGATAAGACGCGGAGCCGACGTGCAAAATTCAGGAAATTACGGAAACACTCCTCTTCACATGGCCGTCATTAATTGCGGCGATTCCGATTCCGTCAACATGATGCGAAAGTACGTAACCGACATCGACGCAAAAAACTCAGGCGAGGTATCCGCGATTTATTATTCCATAACGTATAAAAGACCCGCCGCCCTTAAAGCTTTAATCGACGCCGGCGCCGATTTAAAGCAGCTTTACACGAGCAAAAAAATGACGCTGCTTTCGGTCGCCATCGATTCCGGCAATGACAGCGCCGCGCTCGAACTGATCGACGCCGGAATAGACGTCAACCTGCCCGATTCCTATAAAGACACTCCTCTTCACATGGCCGCGATAAAAGGCAATATCGAAATCATTAAAAAATTGATTTCTAGAAAAGCCGATATCGAAGCCAGAAATTTGTATGGCAACACGCCTTTATTCGAGGCCGTCGCCAGCGATTCCACCGAAGCAATTGAATTACTCGTAAAATCAGGCGCCTCGCTTTCCGCCAAAGACAAATGCCACCAAACGCCTTTAATAAAAGCCGCAATTGACGGCAAGCCAAAAATCGCCTGTTTCCTGATCGATAATTATCCGGCTGCGCTCGATTCGTTCACGACATCCGAGACTGGTTTATTGTTTTATATCGCCGGCGAAAAAGAAGACGATTCTTCACTCGCAAAACTGATCCGCGCCAGGTTTGATATAAACGCGACCGATCGCTACGGTGAAACCGCGCTTCACAGGGCAGTGCGTTACACGCGAACCGATTGCATGAAACGGCTCGTCAAAAATGGCGCGAATATAAACGCGGCCAATTCGAACCTCGAAACGCCCGTCATGATAGCCGCGGAAACTCCCGGGCCAGAAAATCTCGGATTTCTGATCGCGCACGGAGCGAATATCCGGGCAGCGGACAAAAACGGCAACCGCGCTCTTCACCGCGCCGCGACGAGAGGATACATGATGAATATCAAAGCCCTCCTTTCGGCCGGCGCCGAAATCGACTGCCAGAATAACCTGGGCGCCACCGCTCTTCATATCGCCGAATCCTCCGGAAAACCCGATGTGATCGCTCTTCTGAAGCAAAGCGGCGCGAACCGGGATATCGCTGACAAAAACGGAATAACTCCGGGAAAGATCGACGACGCCAGAAGCGAAAAGGCTTTCGAACTGTTCGACAAGATATTTTCAGAGGCGCGTTTCATAAAGGCGGACGGCGTTCCGAAAAAATACTGGATAAATTTTTCGCTCCAGCCGAAACTTCATAAAGCCGTTATTTTAAAATCGCCGGAAGTCGTCGAAACGCTCATCAAAAATGGCGCGGATGTAAACGAAAAAAATATGGACGGCGAAACCGCGATAGAAATAGCCATGGAAACCGGCGCATTCGAGGCATTCGATCGTCTCTACGAAAAGAGCGCCGAAGTAAATATCCGATCGAAAATTTTTCTTAACTTCACCATAAAACTCATGAACAACGATCGCCGCGATTACTTCGTCAAAAAAATACTTTCGAAATATCCCTCGATAGTTAAATCGACCGTGACATTTATCGATGAAGAAAGCCATTATTACGAATTTCCAATGATAGATTACGCGATTTTAACCGCCAATGCCGATCTTTTGAATAAATTCATCGCGCACGGCGCCGATGTGAACGAAATGACCGGACGGGAAGGAACTCCTTTATATTTCGCATTTTTGAAATCCGCGCAAATTAAAAAGAAAACATTGCCACGGACGCCGGAAAAAAAGGATAAAGACAACTTTCCAAACATATTCATCAAGCTGAAAATTAACGCAGGCAACTCACCAGAACGCGAAAATTCCGACAACGCCAGAGTAATTATTCAAATCCTCGAAAGAAACGGGGCGAAATTCAAATATTCAGGAAAATCCGCTCTTATTAATTTAATTGAAACCGCATTCGAGGCCAGAGACGGTGATATAATTTTCAAAATTTTTGAAAGCGGCGTGGACCCAAACATCAAGCTGGCAGATTCTTCTTACGATATTTCACGTAATTTCCCGCTCTGCCTTGCCGTTAAAAACGACATGCCCGATGTCACCAAATTTCTCATCGCCAGAGGGGCGCGCTGGATGACCGGCGAAAAGGCGGAGGCATCGCCACTTAATTACGCTCTCGGCGAACAGGCATATAATATCGCCGAAATGCTTGTCGCAACTCGTGAAATAACGATCGACGACACGCGCGAAGTTCCCCTTCCGATTATCGCCAAGCATATAGTTTCAACGATCGCCAGACGCACCGTCGAGGAGGAAAAAGTCGAGATCGGCCCCCTTCTTGCGTTGATCCGCGGCTGCATAAATAAAGGTCATGACCCGCTTCTGAAGGGCTCAAGCGGAAAAACCGCCCTCGAAATAATTGAAGACTGGGACGTCGGGCTGGATATGAGTAAAAACATATACGGTACAGTGGACGACTACAAAACTTTAACGCGGCTATATAAAGACCTCAGCATAATCAAGGCCGATATTCTCGGCGCGCTTCGCGGGGGCAGGTAAAAAAACAAATAACGCACCGGCGACCAAATTTTAAAATATACTTTAATTGTTCTTTTCAAAACTATCTGATATAATATTAATAGGGGCATTACACGGATAGTAGACTTCATGGACGAAATTACCTCACAAGGATTGTGAATGTACAAGGAAGGGGGGTATTGATTATGATGATCAATACTAATATGCCCGCCTTAAACGCTCAGAGAAACCTGTATATCACGGGTCTCAGAGTCGATACAGCAATCCAGCGGCTGTCATCCGGTCTTCGAATCAACTCATCCGCCGACGACGCTTCGGCGATGTCCATGTTAGGCAATTTCGACACCCAGATCGCGGGAATGAATGCCGCCGTCCAGAACACTCAGGACACTACGGCTTTATTCAAGATCGCCGACGGCGCCATAACTCAGATCGCCAAGATGCTCACCCGCATGGAGGAACTCGCCGTCAGGGCATCCAGCACCAGCATCACGCTTTCCGACCGCGCCGACATCAAAGACGAGCTCACGCAGCTTCTCGACGAACTGAATTCCACGTCGGAACAGTCCGAATACAACACTTCCAAAATTTTGAACGGAAAATTCACGGTAAGAACCGATCTGACCATCGGAACGGGCGCGTCCGGAAGCCTGAAAGTCCTCAAGGCGCCCGCCACCATAGGGAATACGACGGGGCTTACCCTTTCGATAGTCACCGTGGGCTCGGCCGCCTTCACATCCGGCGCCGACAGCGCCGCGGCCGGCCCGGTAAACGTTTCCGATTCCATTTCGATCAACGGGCGCGACATCAGCATTCTCGCCACCGACACCGTAGACACCGTCGTTTCAAAGATCAACGTCGTCAATTCGACGACCGGCGTCGTCGCGGTCAAGTCGGCGACTGGAAACGGTGTCATCGGCCTCATTTCAGGCAAAATCGACGCCGACGCTGCCAATGTCTGGGGCGTCGGATCGGCGGCCGCCAACGGAAGCGCCATCGGATACATGACGACGGGTTCCGCCGTCAGCATTACCATCGGCGGCAACGCCCAGATCTGGAGCCAGATAGGTTTCACCGGCGCGCTTTCGGGTTATTACGCGTCCGGCATCAACGCGGTCGCCAACCTCGGAGCGATCCCGATGTACGTCAACGGAACTCAGGGCAGCACGCTCGAAATGACGAGCACTGGTTCGGTCGCCTACGGAATCAAGATCGGCACCAATCTTTTCAACGGCGCTTACGGAGGATATATAATAAGTCAGCCGGCGTCGATTGCCAGCGCAACTCAAAACATAACCGTCGCCGGCGACAACGCGGTCATCGCCACGAACAATTCCAACGTCCTGAAGGTCCAGACCGGCGCGAATTACCGTCAGAACGCAAGTTACGCCATCAGCGCCCTTAATTCCGACACCATCGGAACGGGCGCGTCGTCGAAATTCGCCAATCTTTCCCAGATCGGCGTCGATACCGCGACCGACGCCAACATCTCCCTGAAGGTCATACAGCAGGCGATTATCGATGTAACGAATATCCAGGCTAATGTGGGCGCCTCGCTGAACCGCCTCGACTACAACACGAAAACACTTCAGAGCAACATCACCAACACGACCCAGGCCAGATCATATATCCAGGATGCCGACATCGCGGTGGAAATGACCAACTACACGAAAAATCTGCTGCTCATGCAATCCGGGATCGCGATGCTGGCGCAGGCCAATATCCTTCCGCAACAGGCGATGAAGCTCTTCGTCTTCGGGCAGTCCGAATAAAAGTATAATAAAAGAAAATATACATATGACATGACCCGGCCGCAATAAAAAGCCGGGCCATTTTTATTTTCGCCCGTGGCGGAAAGTATGTGGATTATATTCAATATTTTTGTTAGAATTATCGAGGTAATCCGGTGGCCTGCTTCAAAAATATACGTTCCGGAGGAAAGTGAAAAAATGAAAATAAAAACGCTGTTTTTAATCTTTTTGCTGGTTTTGCTGCCTCAAAATATTATTTACGCCGGTGACGGCGCCAGAGAGCGCGCCGCCGCATCCAATAAAGCCGAAAGCAACGGCCGTTCAGACAAACCGGATCTGACGAAGTTTTTTGAAATGGAACCTTTAAAATTCGGTGTCGATAATTCAGGTAAAAATATCGCGAAAGTTTTTTGCGACAATGAGCACCTGAAATTATCGGCTTACAACGATTCGCGATATTTATACGTTCAAGCCGCGATATATGGAGACGGCATAAGCGAGGGTATTCGAGCCATATCGCAGGGCAGAAAAATCGCGGATTATTCGCAAATATCTTTCGACATGGATGCCGACGGCCGAAGAACGCCTCAAAAAGACCGGGAGTTCTCGGTTAATCCGCTGGTAAGCATGGAAGGGTTATATTACGACGTCGTCGTTTCAGACCGCGCCACCACTTCGTTAAAGAAAGCGGCGGACGGCGACGGAAAAATTATTTACCGGCCGGTCGGCGGCGATAAGGTGGTCCGTTTCGACCGCTACGCGATAGCCTTGAGCGACTTATTCGTCGATGGTGGCGGCCAGACGATAAAATTCTGTTTTTATGCTTATTCAGAAAATCCAATGTTCGAAATAAATTCCGCGGGTTATAATCGTTTCGGCAAAGATTTCCTGAATACAAGCGGAACGAAAAAATATTACGGCTACGGCGTTCCGTTAAAATTATACCACAGCTATGAATTCTGCAATGAATCATTGTCCAAACACCAGTTATCCGCGCAATAACGACTATCGAATTTTTATGACGGAGGATATAATGAAAATCAAACTCGCGAAATGCCTCGTTCTTAAGTACGCTCTTCTAGCCGCGCTTCTGGCTTCCCTTATTTCGCCCCTTTCCGCTCAGGCGTTGACGCCCGGGAGCGAAGAGGTGATATTGAATCTATTGAAAGACCGCGTCGACGGCGGTCAGAGCGTCGGAATGATCGTCGGCGTCCTTGATTCGGGCGAAGTGAAATTCGTGTGTTACGGCAAGACCGGAGTCAGGGACGCGGCCGCGGTCGACGAAAAAACGATCTTCGAGATCGGCTCGACATCCAAGGTTTTCACTTCGCTTCTTCTGGCCGACGCCGTCGAGCGGGGCGAACTGAAGTTCGACGACACGCTCGCGGATTCATACGCCGGCGACGGCCATAAAATAACGGGCGAAGCCGGCCTCATCACGCTTAAAAACCTCGCCACGCAGACCTCCGGGCTTCCCAGAATGCCCGATAATTTCAAGCCGAAAAACCCGACGGACCCTTACGTCGACTACTCGGCGAAGGATCTGTACGCCTGCGTTGAAAGCGTCAAGCTGAATAATCCCCCCGGAAAAAAATACGACTATTCGAACCTCGGCGTCGGTCTTCTCGGCGCCATCCTCGAATCGAAATTAAAAAGCGGTTACGAAAAACTCGTCATCGAAAGAATATGCAAAAAACTTGATATGCCGGACACCTTCGTCGACGTCCCGAAAGATATGCTTCCGAGGTTTTCGAACGGCCATATCGGAATCGCCGAAACGCCGCACTGGAACATTACCGCTCTCGCCGGCGCCGGAGCTCTTCGCTCGACCGCTTTGGACATCATCAAATTTCTGCGCGCGCAGATGGACCCGCCGAAGGACGCTTTCGGCCGGGCCATCGAAAAGACCCACGAAATTTCCGCGCCCACCGGCTCGCCGAATCTCAGCATAGCTCTCGGCTGGCACGTATTCGACAAATTCGGCGGAAGATATTACTGGCATAACGGCGGCACCGGCGGCTTCCGAAGCTTCATGGGGTTCGATCAGGCCGCGAAGAGGGCTGTCGTGGTGCTTTCGAATTCGAGCCTGGACATCACCGACGACATCGGAATGCATATTCTGAATTCCGAATTCAAGCTCAAAGCCGTTAAAAAACCAGTCGTAATCGACTATAAAATATACGACGAATACGTCGGCGAATACGAATTGGCGCCGGGCGCGATAATGACCGTCACCAGAGACGGCGACAAACTTTTCGCGCGGCTTTCCGGGCAGGATAAATTCCAGATCTTTCCGGAATCGCCCGCGCGATTTTTCTACACCGTCGTCGAGGCCGAAATCGAGTTCACGAAGGGCGTCGATAACAAAACGGCCTCGCTGACCTTGTTCCAGGCGGGCCGCAAGATGCCGGCGAAAAAGATAAAATGAGAACGGATCTTCTGAACCGTTTAACGCAAGGAGTTATCGGTATGAAAACGGCAGGGGCGTTATTAATGGCGATAATCGTACTCGCTTTATTTCCGGGCTGGCTGCCGGCGGCGGCCGATCAAAATTCCGGCAGCTCGAAATTATCGTTTTTTTTCGAAGCGCCGCCTTTAAAATTCGGCTTCGACGGGTCGGGCGAAAATATCGCGAAAATATACTGCGACAACGAGCACTTGAAACTATCCGCGTACAACGACGAAAAATATTTATACGTCCAGGCTGCGATATATGACGACGGCGTGAGCGAAGGCACCGGCGAGATATCGCAGGACAGGCGGGTCGTAGATTATTCGGAAGTGCTCTTCGCCATGGGACCGGGCGAGCGGAGAACGCCCGATATCGACAAAAATTACTTCCTGAATCCGCTCGCCGGCATGGAAGGATTGTACTGCCAGACCGTCCTTTCGGACGACTCCTTCTCGGGTCTGGAAAAAGCGGCCGGAGGAGACGGAAAGATCGTCTATCTGCCGGCCGGCGATAATAAAAAGGTCCGTTTCGACCGTTACGCGATAGCGTTACGCGACATCTCCGGCTTCAGAAGCGGCCGCGCGATCAAATTCTGTTTTTACGCCTATTCCGAAAAACCGAGATTCGAAATAAATTCCGCGGGTTTCAATCTTTACGGCAAGGATTTTATAAACGCCGGCCCGAACCCGTACTACAGCCACAGCATTCCGCTGAAAATGTACCACGACTATACGTTTACTTATAAGCCTTCTTCAAAAAGCGAATAGTGGATTTTTAATAAATATCGTCAAGCGATCCGATATCGCCCGCCCACTTCCGGACAGTCCCTTTACTTTTATGAAGGACTTTCTTTGTTTGACGGTCCCCTTTCGTCAGCCGCAGCCTTAGAAAAAGAAAAAGCAAAAACCTCGCATTTCTGCGAGGTTTTTGTTAGCGCCCCCTGCGGGATTCGGACCCGCGCCGCCGCCTTGAAAGGGCGATGTCCTGGGCCGCTAGACGAAGGGGGCGGAAGGTGTTTTCACACCACAGGACTTTTTTTCAATTCATTTATCATCGACGCCGTCGGCGCCGTTGTTGACTATCGGATGGTGGGCCCAACAGGAGTCGAACCTGTGACCTACCGGTTATGAGCCGGTAGCTCTACCAACTGAGCTATGGGCCCGAAATCAAATAACGATTGAAGTATAAAGATTATACCATGGTCGTTTGAAAAAATCAATTCAGCCGGAATCGATTTTCCGGCTGAATTGATGCTTTTTTCGAGATTTGCTGGTTAAATTGTCAATTATTGACTTTTTCCAAGGTTTATCTTTCTTTTAATGAACTTGGTCCGGAGAACGAGAATCAGGCGCGTATCATGGCGAATGTTATACCTGACATCGGAGCGCGCTTAATCTACGTAGAACTCCTTGAGTTTCTTCGAGCGCGACGGGTGTTTGAGTTTGCGCAGCGCCTTGGCTTCGATCTGACGGATACGCTCGCGGGTGACTCCGAATATCCTTCCGACTTCCTCGAGGGTGCGCGGGCAGCCGTCGATGAGGCCGAAGCGGTATTTTATGACCTTGTCCTCGCGTTCGGTGAGCGTCGAAAGGACGTCATTGATCTGTTCCTTGAGCATGACGTAGGAAGCAGATTCGACCGGCGACACGGCGTTCTTGTCTTCGACGAAATCTCCGAGATGGCTTTCGTCCTCTTCGCCTATCGGGGTTTCGAGCGAGACGGGCTCGAGCGAGATCTTGAAGATCTTTTTGACCTTCTCGACCGGCATTTTGAGCCTTTCGGCTATCTCGTCGTGGGTTGGTTCGCGGCCGAGCTCCTGAGAGAGCTGGCGGGCGACCTTGCGAAGGCGGTTGATGATCTCGACCATGTGAACGGGTATCCTGACCGTCCTGGCCTGGTCGGCGATAGCGCGGGTGATCGCCTGGCGGATCCACCATATCGCGTATGTGGAGAACTTGAAGCCTTTTTTGTATTTGAATTTCTTGACGGCGCGGATCAGGCCCTGGTTTCCTTCCTGGATCAGGTCGAGGAAAAGCAGGCCGCGTTTTTTATATTTCTTGGCGACCGAAACGACAAGGCGCAGGTTGGCCTCGATGAGTTTTATCGCGGCGTCTTCGTCGCCCTGTTCGATACGCTTGGCAAGCTCGACTTCCTCTTCCATGGTAAGAAGCGGGACTTCGCCGATTCCGCGCAGGTACATCTTGACGGAGTCGAGAACGGCGTCCTCGCCTTCGTAGGTGAAGCTCTGCATCTCGTCGAATTTCTTGACTTCTTCGAGGATGTTGGTATCGTCGCCGGGCATGTCGTCGTCGACGATGTCGATCTTGGATTCCATGATCACGGAAATGACTTCTTCGATCTCGTCGGTGGAGATGGAGGAGGGCAGCTTAGTTTCGATCTCCTGATAGGAGATGCTTCCGCCAGCGAGTCCCTTTTTGACCAGCTCGATTATTATCGGCTGCAAGGCGGCTGAAAGCCGTTTCTTGATCTCGACCTCGATAGTGGCGAAGGGGACTTTTTCCTCGGCGACTTCGGGTTTAAGGAACGCGGCGTGTTTGGGTCCGGGGACGAGAGCCTCGTCGAGGATCGTTCCGCCCGAGCCGAAGCTTATTACCTTTTTGGTGGAGATCACGTCGACGGCGAACGCCCTTCCGGCGGGAACCGCGTTAAGATTGTAGCGGCCCTTTTCAGGCGGAACGGCTATCCTGGAAATCGCCGGGACTTCAACGACCGCGGGCGTCGACTTGAAGAAAGAAGTGCCCTTCATAAGGCCGTCGATATGTTCACGAATAACGGTTTCCTTTATTATTATGTCGTGGCTTTTCGCTATGCCTGCCGGCATCTCGCCGGTGCGCCTGTTCAAAATAACGGGTTTCGGGGTTGCCGCCGGCGCGCCGCTTTTCGC
>Ga0079303_10000124_pt1 | contig 16770 bp, 10 predicted proteins | sample Methanogen_OWC_FD_77073 | JGI IMG/M metagenome (GOLD analysis project Ga0079303, IMG submission 77073) | Enriched soil microbial communities from Old Woman Creek wetland in Ohio, USA - Methanogen_OWC | ecosystem: Environmental > Terrestrial > Soil > Wetlands | place: USA: Ohio | collected...
AAAACCTCTGGTGGTTCGGCTCGCTCACGGCGGTGCTGCCAAAAGAACGCGTTGCCGAGGTTCTCGACCAGGTCGGCCTTTCCGATGCGGCTCACAAGCCGTTCGGCATTTATTCGACCGGTATGAAACAGCGACTGGGGGTTGCCGGCGCACTTCTCCACCACCCCGCCCTGCTCGTTCTCGATGAGCCGACGAACGGCATGGATCCCCAGGGCCGCGCCCAGATGCGTGATATTCTCCGCGATATTCATACCCGCGAAAAAACCACGATTTTTCTTTCCTCCCATCTTCTCGACGAGGTGCAGCGACTCTGCGACTATGTCGTGATCGTCGATCATGGCAGGACGGTTCGCCAGGGCTTCGTGGCGGAGATCCTTCACAACGGCCACGAAACCTGGGAACTCCGCCTCCCTCCCGAGGAAACCGCCAGAGCCACCGAACTGCTTCAAACCTTTCAGACGGTCAGCGAAATCAAATCCGCTCCGCGAGGCCTCGAGATCCACCTCATCCGAGGCACCTCCCCCGAGATCAACCGCATGCTGGTCGGAGCAGGCATCCACATTTCAGCGCTGATTCCGCGGGAAGCATCCCTCGAAGAGACGTTTTTAGCCCTGACGGATTCCGAACCTGGAGCCGACAAGACCGTATGAGACGATTGATGGTGCTTTTCGCGTTCGAACTGAAAAAAGTCCTGGCGAGGAAAAAAGCGATTCTGTTTCTTCTCGCCCTGAACGTCGTTCCCATTCTGGCCAGTATAGCCGCCCTGCTCGCCTATCTGAAGATGCGCAGCCTGGGGCTGGGCAGTCTCGAATACTCGATGCTGGTCGAGATGGTCCAGGCCCTGTTCACGGCCCACATGAAGCTGTTCGCCTGGATATCGCCGTTTTTCCTGGCTCTCGTCGTCGGGGACAGCATTTCCGGCGAGGCCGGCAAAGGGCATCTGAAAACGCTTCTGCTGACACCGGTGGCCCGATGGCAGGTTCTCGTGGCCAAGGCGGCGGCGGTCATGATTTTTCTCCTCATGGCGGTCGCCCTAGGCGGCCTGTTCCTTCAGATCGATCTCTGGGTGGCCCACAGCATGAGCCAGAGCGGTGCAATCATCATGGACGCCCGTGACACCGGAACCGTGCTCACCGATTCCCTCACAGCCCTCCGCCTCCTCACGATCAGCTTCATGGCGAACCTCGCCATGGTCGCCTACTTTCTCCTCACCGCCCTGTTCTTCGAAACACCGATCCTGATGGCATTCGTCAGTCTTATTATATTAATGACTATGCAATCATACGTGATGATGGCCCCCTATCTCATGAAACTCGACGATACCTACGCCAGATGGCTGCCATGGTGCTTTACGAGGCATTTATCCCAGCTCACCGATCTTCAGACAATCAACGGTATCCTCAAACAGTCTCTGACGCTGTCGAGCAGCGAGGTCTGGGACCCCCTCACCGGCAGCCTCGGCTGGGCAGCGCTTTTTCTGGCACTGGCGATGTTCGCGTTCCACAGACGCCAGGTTCTCTCCTGAGACGGCCAGCATGAACATTCCGAAAGAACGCGTGCTGGTGGCGCTTTCCGGCGGCGTCGATTCATCGGTGACTGCCGCGCTGCTGAAGGAAGCGGGCCACGAGGTCTTTTCGGCCACCCTCAAGACCTTCTGCTACGCCGAGCGTGGTGGCGGCGCAAAAGCCTGCTGCGGCCTGGAAGGCCTCGCAGTGGCCAGGTCGGCGGCTGCATCGCTCGGCATCCCGCACACGGTTTTCGATGTCTCGCAAGCCTTCGAACGCGATGTGATCGATGATTTCACGAACGAGTATGCCGCGGGGCGCACTCCGAACCCGTGCGTCCGCTGTAACGCGACCGTCAAGATTCCCTGGCTTCTCGAAAAAGCCCGAAGCCTCGGCTGCACCGCGATCGCGACCGGCCATTACGCCAGGACGGAGAACGTTTCCGAAGGCGGCACCGGACTTTTCCGGGGCCTCGACTCCGCCAAGGACCAGGCCTACTTTCTCTGGGAACTCCCACGCGGTGTTCTTCCTCACCTGCGGCTCCCGCTCGGCGGCATGACGAAGCCGCAGGTGCGCGAGCTGGCGCGGCGCTTCGGCCTTTCCAATGCGGAGAAACCGGAATCTCAGGAGATCTGTTTCGTTCCCGAAGGCGACTACGTAGCGTTTCTCCGCGAGCGGCTTCCCACCGGGCATCCGGGGTTTCAAGCGGGACCGATCGTGGACACGGCAGGGAACTGTCTCGGAACACACACAGGCTATCTCGGTTATACGATCGGACAGCGCAAGGGGCTCGGCGGCGGGCACGGCAAGCGGTTATTCGTCACCGCCATCAGGCCGGAGAGCCGCACAGTCGTTGTTGGCGAAGCACGAGACATCGAAGGCCGCACGCTTCGCATCGACCGGGTGAACTCTCTTCTGTCGGCTCCGCTGCACACTGGTCGCATCGTCGCCGTACAGATCCGCCACCGAGCACGGGCGGTCCAGGCGCACATCAGCAGCGTATCGGGCGACGGAGCATTGACGCTGGAGCTTGAGGAGACGGCCCGTTCGATCACGCCAGGCCAGTCCGGCGTTCTCTTCGACGGCGATCGCCTGATTGCCGGGGGCCGCATAACGGGAATGGCCTGAAAAGCCGCGCCGCCCACCGGAATCTCCGGCAGACGGCGCAATGACATCTTCTTGTTTCGCAGCGTTTCAGGCCTTTACGGCGATCAACCTCATCGGGATTTTCGTATCGGTCGGCCAGAGATTGATTCTCAGGTTTTGTTTTCCGGGAGTGATGCAGCCCGCATGACCGGCGAAGAAATGTGGATCATCGGCGGGTACGAGCAGCTCAAGGAGCCGGGCGCCGCCGAGTTCCCGCCATTGGCCTTCGAGGGAAATCTCAAGACCGTTTGCCACGATCGTTACCGGGACGCTGCTTTTTTTGCCCTTTGTCTTGCCGATCGTTACAATCTCCATCGGATCGGCAAGGCGAATTTTCTCGGGACTCATTTCGACGCCGTTGATCTTGAATGAGCCGTTCAGATCGGCCGGAATCACTTTTGTGCGTTTCATTGTCAGGGAACGTCTGACGAATGTGCGCAGATCAGCCCAGGGGGCAATCGTCTCATCGCCGCCGCGCACGGGCAGTTTCCGTTTTTTCGCGGCCTTCTCGGCATTTGCGATGTGTTCCGCGTGATCGACTCTTACCAGATTTCTGCGGCCGCGGCTCCAGGAGGTGACGGTATCGTATGAAACGCCGCAGAAGATCGCAAATTCGGCCTGGGTCATCCCCCAGGTGCTCATGAAACTGCGAATGCGCTCGACGGACCAGGGACTGGCAAGCCAGCTTCCATCAACGACGCGCTTCTGGCGAACAATAGCATGTGCTTTTGATACCCTCGACACACTTTTATCCGAAGCGTTCTTTTGCGCTTTTTTCAAGCCAGCTGCTGTTTTTCGCGCTGCTACAGGCTTCAAAGCTTTTTGAGAAATCTTCCGGGCGGTGGTTTTCTCCGGCTTCGTCGCTTTCGTGATCTTTTTCTTCTCGACAGCCTTTTTTGAAGCCGCGCGAAGCTTCTTCGCCTTTTCCTGGAGAACCGGCTTTGATACGGTCTTTTTATTTGCCGCCGAGGCTTTCCCGGAGGCTTTTTTTATGCTGCCGGCTGTTTTTTTCTGCCGAGGAGTAGCTTTTTTGATCTTCACGAGTCTTTCCTCATTTTTTTATAGGAATGACTAATGTTATTACATCCATATTTGACCGTCAAGCAAAAATACTGGACTCACCTATCAGCACGCGCACAGCTGGCACTCCCGCAAGACGCATTTTTACCAGCGCCAGATGCGCCACCAACAAATATATCATTACATATTATATACGCAGGTTTCCTGCAATCGTCCCTTTCTTTCTCTCGTTCGGTAAAACGAAACAGCCCCCGGGTTTCCCCGGGGGCTGTTTTCAGATCTGAGTTGAGATTACTTGTTCTTCAGCTCGCCAACCAGGCTCTTCACGATCTCCTGGACGGAAGCCGGAACGTTGTTCTCGGCGAAGGCGGCGAAGTTGAGCTTGCCGATCAGGTGGGAGGAAACTTCGCGGTTGTTGCTGTTGGCGGTCTGGACATAATCCATCAGGCTGGAGATGTCGCCATTCTGGATATCGCCAACGATCTGGGTGGAGATGCTCTTCTTGTAGTAATCCTGGAGCATCTCGTCCCACATGGTGTCTTTGGCATAGGCCAGATCCATGTATTCAGGGGCGAAGCTGTAGGAAGTGGTCGGGAAGAACACGGCCAGCCCCTTGGCATTCTTCATGGTGGTGCCGGTAGTGCCGTTGGCGATAATGGCAGCATTCATGGCCGCTTCGAGCTTGTTGGCGGCGGTCAGGAAAGCCTCGTCCTTGATGGTGGTCTTGAGCAGGGAGACGAGGTGAGGCAGGTCGATGTTGGTGCGATAATAGAATTTCTGAACCTTGCCGATGGCGTCCTTGAACTGGGCGCCGAAGTTTCCGGCGATGGAGGCCTTGGCGAAGCCGTTGATGGCGTCGATCAGGGCGTCAAACTTGTTCATATCGAGAGCGGACTGGGTGGAAGCACTGGAGCCCTGGCTGCCGCCGTTGTAGGAAGCTGCGTAAGCGGCAACCCAGCTCTTGCAGAACTCGGCCGGGGTCGAATCTTTCTTGAGGCTGTTGAGAATGCCGTCATAGGGGTAGCCGGCACCCGGCTCGGTCTCTTCGGAAGCGACGAGGTAATCGATATCACCCTTCATCGCGTAGGAGACTTCGGCCATCTGCATCAGACATGCATCCATGGAGAAGATGTCGAGATTGCGGCCAAGGGTCTTCTTGATCTCGCTGGTGACCAGGGAGAGCTGGTTGGTGGTGATGTGGTTACCGGTGGAGTCATCGTAGGAGATGCCCTTGAGGATATTGTCGCCGGGCTTGGTCTTCCAGCCGGAGCCGTGGTTCCACATGATGAGAGCGTAGTGCTTCGCCGGATACTGAGCGACCATATCTTTGACAAACTGGATCAGGAGCTTATAATCGCCCATGTCGAGCTCGCCCATTTCTTTAACGGGGGTGACTTTGCCCTTCTCGATGTAGTTGAGAGTGGCGGGACCCTTCTCACGGTCGATGAGGCTAACGATGTTGAGCCAGTCATTCGAACCGACTTTTGCCATTTCGTCCTGATCCTGGACGCCGAAGCTGTCCAGATTGTTGTCAGCATTCAAAAAGACCATCCAGGTCCATTCTTTTTCAGCGCGGGGCGCTGCACTGACGGGAGCGGCACAAAAAGCCACGAAAAGGGCGACGGCCAGGATACTGATTACTCGTTTCATCTCTTACTCCTTACTTATTTACTTATGAGATCTTCTGATACTTAGGACCGGATTTTCTAATTATATGAATCGACAGGTACCCTGTCAAGCAATTGAACCATTCCTGGAAAACGTTGGATTGGTCAGAGATTCAAGGGATCATGGCCGCAATTTTTCCCAATTCTGAAATCTATTTTTCCCTGGCACCACCTTTTTTTCGTGCCATTTCCCATGATGCCGGAAAAAGAACAGGCGCCGGTCGAAACCGGCGCCTGTTCTTAAAGAGACTTTCTGTTACTTGTTCAGTTCGGATACGAGAGCGGAGGCTTCGGCTTTGAGGCTCTCGGCCAAGCCGGCTTCGCTGTGAAGGCGGAAGTTGAGTTCCTGGACGATGAACTTCTTCACTTCGGGCGAGTCTTTTGAAGAAGCTGCAACATAACCGCGGAGAGAAGAAAGATCACCCTTCTCGACGGAGGCGACCAGACCGGCGGCCCTGGTCTTCTTGGCAAGGTCGAAGATCATGTCATCCCACAGGCTGTTCTTGCAGAAATCGAGAGCCGTGTAAGCGCCCTCAATGCAAAAGTCGGAAGGCATATACACCGCGAGGCCCTTGGCATTCTTCATCGCGTAACCGGCATTCCCATTTTCGATGATGGCTGCGGCGCAGGCTTCGGTGACCTTGTCGCATGCAGTCTTGATCGATTCATCCTTGATGGCGGCCTTCAGGAGGCTGGCCAGGTGGAGCAGGTCGATATTCTCGGGATAGGCGAATGCCTGGGTTTTCTGGATGGCAGCCTTATATTCAGCATTATACTTACCGCTGATCGTGGCTTTGGCAAGGCCATTCATGGCATCGAATACCGGGCCCATTGCGGCAACTTTGATCGCAGACTGGGTGCAGTCTTCATTGCCCTGGCTGCCGCCGCTGTAGGACTTGATAAAAGCCTTGGTCCAGCTCTTGGCGAACGCCTCGGAGGTCGAGGTTTTGGTCAGCGTGGTGAGAACGTCGTCATACGGAGTTCCCTTGCCAGGTTCGGTTTCTTCGGAAGCCACGATATAGTCAACGGTATCTTTACAGGCATAGATAACTTCGGCCATCTGCATGAGGCAGGCATCGAAATTCAGGATGTCGATGTTGTGACCGACGATATTTTTGACTTCCTTGAGGGCGACGGCGAGCTGATTGGTAGTGATGTGGTTGTTGCTCGAATCGTCGTAGGAGATACCGCGGGAGATCGGGCTCTGATTGCCAAGCTTCCAGCCCGAACCATGATTCCACATGGTGAACACATAATGTTTCGCCGGGTAGTTGGCGACAACATATTTCGCGAAATCGACGAAAAGCTTGTAATCGCCCATGTCGAGCTCGCCCATGTCCTTCACCTTGGTAATTTTGCCCTTCTCGATGTAGTTGTAGCAGGCGGGGCCGCGTTCCCGGTCGATCAGGGTGACGATGTTCAGCCAGTCGCTCGAACCGACTTTGGACATCTCTTTCTGGTCTTCAACACCATACGGATCGAGGTTATTGTCAGCATTTAAAAAGACTGCAATGGTCCATTCTTTCACTGCCGGGGCTGAATCAGCAGCCCAGACGGGGGCGACGAGGGCAATCATGAGAGCTACGAGGGTAACCATACGCGATACTCGGGTCATTCTGTTTCTCCTTGTCTTATTCGCTTCTCGATACTGGATACACATTCCTCATGGGTAAAAACAGATCAATACCCCCAATACAAAGGGTTATGACAGCTCAATTGTAACAATCCAGCGGGCAACCCGCAAGAGTACACGGAAAATTTAGTCCGCTTTTATGCGGGTTTTGTTGTTCCGGGTAAGGGATCGGTGGTCATTTTCCGGTCGGGCAGCCTTATGGTAAAACAAGTGCCTTCGCCAGTCTTGCTCCAGACGGTAACCTCTCCCCCAAGCTCCTGAACCAGCCGGCGTACGATGGAAAGGCCCAGGCCGGCGCCTCCATAGCGCCTTGTGGATCCGGTGCTTACCTGATAAAACGGTTCGAAAACCTTCTCAAGCTCGTTTGCCGAAATGCCAATCCCGGTATCACACACGGCGATTCGCAGTACAGGACCTTCAAGGGTCAAGCTTACACGTACTTCCCCTTCGGTGGTGAATTTAAAGGCATTCGCCATAAGATTGATAACGACCTGCCTCAGAATCTGGAGATCGCATACCCACTGTCTTCCAGACGGCGGAGGTTCGAACACAAAATGGATACCGTAGGTCGACGCGAGAGTATCCCCCTGGCTCTTCATGAAATCAGCGAACGAATCGAGCTCAATCGCTTCAAAGGAGAGATCCAGCCGGCCGGCCTCAATACGGGAAAACTGGAGAATTCCCTCAATCAGCCCCTTGAGGTGTATTGCGCTGTCGTAAATCCGTTTCGCGCAGTCTCGCACCTCCTGCTTCAGGGTGGCTCCAAGAGGGCCGTTCTGATCGCACATCAGCATCGCGTGTGCCATGATGCTCGTCAGTGGTGTCCGCAACTCGTGACTGACCATGGCAAGAAAGTTTGATTTGGCCTGATTTCCACTTTCAGCGCGTTCCTTGGCCACCATCAACTCTTTTTCAGCAAGTCTGCTTGCCGTTACATCCCGTATAAAACAGCAGACGCCGACAATTTTGTTGTCCGGCATTTTGATCGGAAAACCCGATACTTCGACATCCCGCGGTTTGTCGGGGATCTTCATCACATGATTCGCGGTGAAACTTTCTCCCTTGAGCATCCGGTTGTAATAATCACGAAACAATGAAATCAGGTCAGGGGGCAGATAATCAAACGGATTCATTCCGGTAACGAGATCCAGATCGAGTCTCCGCCGGAACAGGTCGCGTGCCGGCGCGTTCGAAATGATCAGCCGCTGATCCAGGTCGGCGGCAAGAATCGCATCGGGAGTGTTTTCCAGAAGGGCAGCCAGCCGGGCTTCGCTTTCGCGCAGCTCCTTCGTCAGTGTGAGGAGCTGATCGTTCGTTGCAGCAAGCGTGCGGTTCATTTCCTCGAGCGGGTTGAACAGCTTTTCCCGGATGATCGCATACGCGAAAAAGCATGCCGACACACTATTGGCTAAGATATCCGTCGGCCAGTTCATGAGCGGCGGAATGCCGATCGTCACGAACCCGAGTGTCGTGATCGCCGTTCCCCACTTCATTCCAGGATGGACATCGGAACGCCGAAAAAGAATAAATGATGCTATATAAAACACAAGCAGGATGGAAAAGCCGATCCAGCCGGCCGTCAGAATCCCCACATTGTGGAACCGGTCAGACCCCGCGGGCAGCGAAAGAACGAATTTTCCCTGCATGACGGGAATCGCGCTTCCGATGATGTAGCCGGCAAAGGCTGCCACAACACCTCTGGCAGCCAGTTTTGGCCAGAGACCGGTTGCATGGACGGCCAGCGTAAAGATGGCCAGACAGTGAATGCCCATGATCAGCAGACTTGCATGAATGAACTGTTCGATGACCCTGCCGTGAAAAAGCCCGGAGGTATTTTCAATGAGATTTGAAAAGCACCAGCAAACCTGCGCGGCCATATAGATCGCAGCAAGGCGGTTATCCCGGTGATGCGGAGCCTGCCACAGAAGAAGAAACATCATTCCCAGGCTCACGGCCATTCCCAGGATATCGATTGTGAAGGTCACCAGCGTATGAAAAGGAATATTCATCAAACTCACCTGCTGTCGAAATCAGCTTTCAACGGCTCGGACTCGCTGACCCAGACGAAGCCGGAAGGAAGCCGTTCACCACAGAATTCAGCCAGATCATCCGCCTGAAGGGTTTGTATTTCCAGTAAAGGCTGCATAAACATTTTTTTCCGGTCATTCGACTTCAACTGGTCGATGATGCTCTTTCGCACGGCATCATCGATTTGAACGAGCCTGTCGCCTGTTTTACGGCCGAGTTCACGCAGCGCCCAGTCGACATAAGAACCACCCGCCGGTGATGGACCTCGGCGCAGCAGCATTTCGGCCCATTCCGAAACGGTGACGACCGGAATCAGTGCTGTCGGCGAAGCGTAGGACATGACCCGTGAGCCCAGCCGTCCGAGGGCGTAGAGGGCAAGCTGGTCACGGCCGAAACTGGCGGGTGCGCGAAGGATCCAGCTTCCGAGGCGGATTTTGAGATCAACCGGAATTCGCTCGCAGTGCGCCAGCAACCGCCAGATCTGGTTACGCTCATGCTGATCGACAATACGCTCCCCCTTCACCGGCTTTCTGGGCGGAAACAGGATCGCCTCGAGCCCGGCGACGACCGAGAGCTGGCGCTCGGCTGACAGGCCGGGCACGATGCGCTTCCACATGATCCACCACTCAGACCAGAGGCCGGTATTCCTCGATGCCGGAGGCGCACTCCACAGGCTCATCAGTTTTTCAATGCGCGCCTCATCGCCGGGCGCGCCGAAACCTGGTCTCAAGGCGTATCCGACCAAGCGCAGCCACGCCATTTGGGAATCATCGCCGGTCAGGAATCTCCCGTCGTCGACGGTCATGTCGAACAGGGCGCGCAGGACCGGCAGACTCCACTCGTTACGCTTGACGGCAAACAGTTCTTCAAGCAGTTTGAACATCTGGTTGAAAGCCGGCCGGTCGGCGGCATCAGAAAATATTTTGTCAAATATTTTTTTGATCTGGCCCAGCTGGCGTTTCGTCAGGTTTTTGCCGGGTGAGGCCTCCGATTCGGCGTCCTCCTCCGGCGTCAGGTCGAAAACAAGTTCGCGGCTGAATGAATCCACGCTCTGACCCTGACAGACAACCTGAAGCCAGCCGGTTTCACGAAGGATCACATCGAGGCCGACCTGTTTCACGCCCGTCTCACCGGTTTCGCCTGGATGCGCCGGATCAGCTTTCCATCGCAGCGGCGGAAGCGGAGAAAGACGGCGCGCGCTGTATTTCATCAGATCACCGGGTGACTCGCCCTTGGGGGCGGAAGGGCTGAAATAGGCATAAAAAGCGACATCACGGCCGATATCGACGCCGAAGGTCTTGCCGCTCACCGCATACCTGCGTTCGACCTCGGAGCCTTTGGGCAACAGGCACATGACCTGCTCCGGAATATGGCGCTCCCCCCTGCCGGTCTTTCCGGTGCCGATGCCGAGATAGAGGGAAACGGGACTGCCGGCTTTGATCCGATGCCCGATGCCAAGCCCGACCATCGCGTAATATACGGCACCGGATGCGACAGCAAGCATCGGATGCGGGTTGCTGAGTTCCTTTGGAGCCACGCCACCGCGCCAGTCGGTAAGAACAGCCAGAATTCTCTTCCGAAGCACCTGCGAAAGCATCGTTCCGCCGTTGAACAGAACAGCATCCGGCATGATTCCGTGTTCGGCGAGAAACGCGGCGAGATGCCTCGTAACGGCCGGATCGCGCGAATACGGCAGCCCCGCTTCCGAGAGGCCGATTCCGGCGTCTTCTCCGGGACGCTCGTCGGATGAAACAACCGGGAAGTAGCCATCGACGATCATTTCACGAAGCTCTGAAAGCGGGAGTTCCTCGCTGAAGCTCCTGGCCACCACCCTGCTGCCGGCGCCGGAAACGGTGAAACGGGCTTTTTCAGAGGCATCATCGGCATCGCCGAGAGCGCGTTCCTTGACAGAGCGGCTCTGATCGAGAATCGAGAGCCACTGTTTCGCGATCAGCTTGCGGCCTTTGTGGTGAAACCGGGCTTCGACGGTTTTTGCTACAGCCAGATCGAGGTTGTCGCCCCCGATCAGCAGATGCGGACCGACGGCCAGACGGGAAAACTGCGGCTCGTCCGACGTTTCCGGCCACTCGATACCGATCAGGCTGAAATCGGTGGTTCCGCCGCCGATATCGATGACCAGGGCGGTCTGAACGCCGCGCAGTTCGCGTTCGAGGGTTTTCGGATGCCGCGCCAGGAAATCGTAGAATGCGGCCTGTGGCTCTTCAAGCAATGTCGTGACCGGAAGCCCTGAACGGCTGATCGCTTCGATGGTCAGGTTCCTTGCGACCGGATCGAATGAAGCCGGCACGGTCACGATGATGCGCTGCTTCTCCAGGCGCAGATCAGCGTCATCTGCCGCCATGGTATGGTTCCAGACGGCGGCAAGATGCCTCAGATACGCGGCCGATGCATCGACCGGTGACTGTTTGTCACGCACAAGATCACTCTGCCAGGGCAGAATCGGCGACATCCGATCGATCCTGGGGTGACAAAGCCAGGACTTCGCGCTGTGTACAAGTCTGGCCGGTATTTCGGCGCCAAGTTCCCGCGCGAACATCCCGACAATCGGCCCGGGCAATTTATTCCAGGGCGGGATACCAAAAACAGCCGGATCGTCCGGAAGAAATACGAGGGATGGAAGTGTCGGGCAGCCGGCCGTCTGGCCTTTTTCGACGAACTGCGGAATCTGAAATGTCTTGATCTCACGTTTCTTTGCCCGAAGATCGAGATACGAAAGCGCGCACTGGGTCGTTCCCAGGTCAATTCCGATAAGAAAGCGCGGCTCGCCTGCCGGGCACGCCTTTCCTCCGGGATTTCCTTCGTTCGCGGGTATCGGCGCAGTTTGCGCGGGCACACCCATTTCGGCCATTCCGTTTTCTCCCGACAAAGATCAGGCTCCGCATGTGACCGTCACACGGCACGCCTGACTCTCCATCCTCTCAGGCTCTATTTTATAGCATCTCGCACATTAAACTCGAGTTTCCACTTGTGATCGCCCGCTTTCTCACGGCACCAGACTTCGAGCGTACCGATTTCGGTAATGGCGACCTGCAGCGTCACATCGACCAGCGTGCCGGGCGTCATGCCGTCACGTACCGGCAACTCGGCACGCAGGGAGCTGGTCTCGTCGATTTCGGGCGGCATCTCTTCGTGAAGCTCACCCACTTGGTCTTCCCGCCGGCAGTTGGATTTGAAAAACTTGAACTCTACCGGCTTTCCGACGACAAGGCCGAAGGTGCGATCGGCGATATCAGCCGTGGTTCCTTCCTCCATGCCCTGGGCCGCCACGCAGAGGGCCTTGAGCGGCGGTTTGTAGCCAGGAACGGCCGGAAGCGCGGTTTCGATACCGAGATAATAGGCCTGGGAAACGCCACCACGGATGCGGATACCCGCTCCCTGGCGCGCGAGGCCGAACGCAACCGCGCCGGCTGCGACCGCGCCGCTCAGGTCGGCGCCCTCGAGCACCCTGATCAGGGGCTTCCCATCCGTCTCGAGCCAGTTGTTGATGACTTCGACGAGCCGGGTACGGAATCGTTCGGAACGGAATACGCCACCGTTGAACAGGATTGCCTGCGGATGACTTAAATCGCGCGAGCCACTACCCTGGCTCTTGAGAAACTTCGCCAGATGCCTGGTGATCGCGGGGTCGGCGGCATAGGCCAGGTGAAGCTCTTTGAACCCGCTCGCGGGCTCTTCATGCGGTTCTTCATCCATTTTACAGACCGGGAAAAAGCCGTCGACGAGAATTTTTTCGATCTCGTCGCGTTCGAGAGAGGTCTTGAGCGAGCCTCCCACGACGCTGCTTCCTCGACCCGAAATAACGATCGGCTCGCTCTTCGCGTCGGAGTTATTGAGCAGATTTTCTTTCGCTTTGCGGCACGCATGGCTCAATGCCATCGTCTGCCAGTTGTCGACCTTTTTCTTCGCGGCTTCGAGCTTCTGACGGGCGTGGAAGGCCAGTGTCAAATCCATGTTGTCGCCACCGAGCAGAATGTGACTGCCGACCGCGACGCGCTCGAGCTGCAGATCGCCGCCTTTTTCACTGACTTCGATGAGACTGAAGTCGGTGGTTCCACCGCCGACATCGACGACAAGCACGACATCGCCCTTTTTCACCTGATCGCGCCAGGGGGCGGTCGTCTGGGAAATCCAGGCGTAGAATGCGGCCTGAGGTTCTTCGAGCAACGTCACCTCACTAAGACCGGCCTGTCTTGCGGCTTCGACGGTGAGATCCCGTGCGGCAGCATCGAATGAGGCCGGGATCGTCACGATCAACTGCTGATCTTCGAGTTTGGCCTTCGCGTTTTTCGCGTTCCAGGCAAAGCGGACATGCGTCATGAACTCGCTCTGGGCTTCGAGAGGCGAAATTTTGCGGGCACCGGCCGGGGCATTCCAGGGCAGCAGTGGCTCGCTGCGGTTGATGCGGGGATTGCACAGCCAGGATTTGGCTGACGAAATCAGGCGGGCCGGCACCTCGGCACCGCGCTCACGGGCGTATTCGCCGACGATGAACGGGCACTCGCGCTTCCACGGCAATGCCTGCTTTTCCTGCAGACGCTCGAACAGGAACGACGGAAGCGATTCGCGTTCTTCGACGGTTCCCTGCACAAACTCCTGCAATATCGGAAACTTTTCGACCGATGGTTTTTCCGCCCCAGAATCAGCGACCGGTGCGTGTGTGACGACGATATTGGTCGTGCCCAGATCGATCCCTACAATTGACTTTGCCTGGCTCACGCAGCGGGCCTCCTCAGGAAATCTCGACTTCGGCGGGGGCGATCACATCGCCGGCCCACCCGGACACCAGCGAAGGCAGCTTGCACTCCTTCATGCGCCAGCCACGATGTACAAGCACTCCACTATAAGGACCGGCCGGTGCAACATTGCCGGTCAGCTTCACGGAGTTGGGGTCGATCTTCTCGCCGAGATTCACTGTTTCCCCTTCGGCATCCTTCAGAACCGGCTCAATAATAAGACGCTCCTGGAGAATCTTGCGACAGCCTTCGTGGATCGGCCGGATCGCCCCGCCGAGGCTCTCGTCATCGACATCGGCAATCTCTTCCATCAGAAAATCAAGCAGCCGACCCTCTTTCTGGAACAATGCGAGAATCTGATACGCTACGGGCGGAACAGCCGGTTCGTGCTGTGCAACAACGCTCACCGGAACGGGTTCCGGCCTGAGCTCGGGTTTCAGTTCCGGTTTTATCTCCATCTTCGCGGCAGGCTCTTCAGTCCTTTTCTGAATCTCCGGCGTGGAACCGCCGAACAGATCGATCAGAGCGAGAAGCGCCGTCGCGACAAGAAAGATGCCGATTGCGATTCCAATCTGCTGACCACACTGCGGACTGCAGGTTTTTGCCAGTTCCTCCATTTTCGCCGTATCGCCGATCATGGGCGCCAACCGGCTTCCACCGTACATGATTGCCGCAGTACCGGCCAGGGAAAGCAGCGCAAGAAGTTTTTTGAACATTCGCCACCTCGGGCAGATGATTATTTACACAGAGCTATAGAATATGCCGTTCCCTCTGGATCCTGTCAAGTTTCAGACAAAGCAAGCGAAGACATGATTTCTTTTGAACCAGTATCCGAATCCGAAGATGACGCGGAATCCGCTGATTGTGTGTGACATCCGGTTTTCTTCGATTATCTCCACGCTGCTGCGTCTCCATGGTTCGCTAACTCTGCGATTCACTGTCATTCTTTGTATCGTGCATGCCACGAGTCGTGGTTCAGCACACGCATCAGGGCAATTCGCGGATATCCGCTTCGACCATAGCACGGAACGCATCGAGTTGTGCCTGATACCGCTCGGCTGATACGGCGCCGGCACTAGTCATGACGCGGGTCAGCTTTTCGGGCAGTTTGACGTCTTCGAGCCTGAATCCACAGGCCATCTTGTAGCGGAACTTCATCGCATGCGCCCTGCGCGCCATTGTCATCAGCCGCTCTTCCGTCCAGCCGGTGATGTTCAGGGCAGCCAGGCCTTCGAGAATGATCTCCTTCGTGTAGACGTTGCGCGCAAAGAGACAGATCACGAGCGAGTTGAGCACATGCCGCCAGATGGCTTCCTGATAGAGTTCCCTTGTCTGATCCTCGTCGGATTTCGGTTTGGCAAGACCTTTCTGATCGATCGAGTAGCCGGCGGCATCGAGATGCGAATGCCGGACACCTGTCGCATAGCCGAGAAACGCGTAAGTGCCGGTCATGTAACCAGCCGCTTCGACCTTGCCAAACGCAATCGACCGCTCGAGTCCGCCGTATTTTCTGGCACAGTAGTCGGAACCGCGCTCGAGATCGCGGTAGAACTCGTTATGTCCAGATACAATACGATAGAGTATTTTTTCATAAGCGGCAGCGTCGCCGAAGTTGAGGACGAGATTGTCGGTTTCCTTCTGCCCGATCAGGCCCTTGTGGTAGGAATCGACGGCCCAGGCGAGGGTCACGCCGATGCTGATCGCATCCCATCCCTGTTTCTCGATGATGATCAGCAGCCGCAGCACCTCTTCGGTGCTCTGGACCGACAGATTCGACCCGAGAGCGTAGACCAGCTCGTGATCGTAGGATACCTTGAACGACTTGTACTGATAATGTTCGGGATCGAACAGTTCGCGCAGCGAGGCCATGTGGATGCAACCGACCTGGCAGTGCGCACAGGCAATCTGCTGACTGAGATGTTTTTCGGCGAACTTCTCGCCACTGATATTCGCGGCGCCCTCGAAGAAGCCCTGGTTGAAGTTGCGTGTCGGCAGGCCGTTGATGCGGCTGAGCGGCACAACGTTCATCGCAGTGCCCAGATCGTGGTATTTCTGCATTGCCGGCGATTTCACGACCGTATCAAAGAGTTTTTTATAGAACGGGGTGAATGTCGCGAGATTTTCGATGGGCCAGTAATGACCGCCAGAGATGACAATGCCCTTGAGGTTCTTCGAGCCCATGACGCCGCCGAGGCCCATGCGGCCGAAGTGGCGTGACGAGTCGACGGTGACTTCGGCAATCGGGGAAAGGCGCTCGCCGGCCGGGCCGATGCGCAGGATCGATTTTTTATGAGTCGTGTCTTCTCGGTCACGGAGAATTCGTTCAGCGGCGAGGGCCGAGGTGTTGCACAGGGAGTTCGCCTGCTTCACGACCGCCTTTTCGTCATTGATTGTCAGGTAGGAAAAATGCGGCGCGCGGCCGGTTATTTTGAGGACGTGAATCCCCGCTCCGAACAAGGCCATTCCAAGCCGCCCACCGGCATGCGACTCACCCAGATTTCCCGTGAGAGGCGATTTGAAAAGCGCGACGGTCTTGGTGCAGACGGGATAGACCGTGTTGAAGGGGCCGATGGCAAAAATAATCGACGCCGCCGGGTCGTATGGGTCGATTTTCGGGTCGGTCTCCGCCAGCAGACTCATCGCGACGGCGGTTCCACCAAGCCAGGTTTCGAAGCGGTCGGTGATATCAGTCATGTTCGACGTGCCGTCGGTGAGATTCACTTCCATCATGCGAAATCGCTGCATTTTCAGGCCTCCCTAGGAACGTCGACCATCGCGATGACCTCGCGCGGGCAGAACTGGGTACAGACACCGCAGTGATGGCAGACGAGCGGCAGCCGTTTCTCGTTATCCCACTGGAGAGCCTTGCTCGCACAAGCCTGAACGCATGCTCCGCAGTTGATGCACTTGGAGGCATCCAGCTGCACGCCACCGAACTTGCGGCGGGTCAGGGCCGCGGTCGGGCAGGCGGCGGCACAGTCAGGGATATCGCAGCCGACGCACGGCCGGATTGAAAA
>Ga0079303_10000125_pt1 | contig 16768 bp, 10 predicted proteins | sample Methanogen_OWC_FD_77073 | JGI IMG/M metagenome (GOLD analysis project Ga0079303, IMG submission 77073) | Enriched soil microbial communities from Old Woman Creek wetland in Ohio, USA - Methanogen_OWC | ecosystem: Environmental > Terrestrial > Soil > Wetlands | place: USA: Ohio | collected...
AAAGGTTTCGGAGCTATTTTCAAAGTCCAGTATCAGAAACTCAAAGGAAAAATCGAAATGATCCGCGTCGCCGTGAAAACGGGGCGCATTCAGGTGATGCACAAAAAGACCAGGAATATATACGATGTAGAGGGACTCAACGAGATTTACATCGACAAGGATTTCAAGGTAACCGGGCCCCAGCCATTCACGGTATCATCGGAGGTTTTTTAATTGAGCCTAAACGAAGGCATTATTATAAAAGGCGCCAGGCAGCACAATCTCAAGAACGTCTCGCTGACGATCCCGCGCAACAGATTCGTAGTCATAACCGGAATATCAGGGTCGGGAAAATCGACCCTGGCGTTCGACACTCTTTATGCCGAGGGCCAGAGGCGCTATATTGAATCGCTGAGCAGCTACGCACGCCAGTTTCTCGGAAGGATGGATAAACCGGAGGTCGATTCCATAGAAGGGCTTTCTCCGGCTATATCGATAGCCCAGAAATCAATCTCCCACAATCCTCGCTCCACGGTCGGAACCGTCACCGAAATATACGATTATATGAGGCTTCTGTTCGCGAGAATCGGAGTCGCCCACTGCCCGAACTGTAAAATACCGATCAAGAAACAGACCGTCGGGGACATAATCGACCGCGTCACGCAGTTTCCGGCCGGCACGAAAATTCGTATACTCGCGCCGCTTGTCAGAAGCAGAAAAGGCCAGTTTCAGGATATTCTCACCAAAACCAAAAAAAGCGGGTTCAACAGGGTGAGGATCGATTCCATCGAATACGAGGACGATTTCACCGGTATCAATCTCGACAAAAAAAAGAAACACTCGATAGAAGTCGTCATCGACCGGCTGGTGGTCAAACCCGACATTGGAAACAGGCTTCCAGCGTCACTGGAAACAGCCTTAAAACTGGGCGAGGGCGTCGTCATCATAGAAAAAGTCGGCGAATGCGAAGAAGTCTATTCCGAAAATTACGCCTGCGTGAACTGCGATTTTTCCCTTCCGGAAATCGAGCCGAGAATCTTTTCCTTCAATTCTCCCCAGGGGGCATGCCCTCAGTGCCACGGCCTCGGGGCAAGAATGGAGATCGATCCGAATCTTCTGGTGCCCGATAAAAACAAAAAGATCCGCGACGGAGCGATAGCGCCCTTCAAGGGCCAGTCGAACTTCTTCTGGAAAATCCTGGCCCAGGTCTCCGAACATTACGGCTTCTCGCTGGACAGTTCGTGGAACAAGCTTACGCGCGACCAGCAGGAAATGCTCCTTTACGGCACGGGCGATGAAGAAATAAAATTCAATATGGTATTCGGAAACAACAGCAATTATACGTACAGCAAACCATACGAGGGTATAATCCCTCTCCTGGAAAGGCGCTTCGAGCAGTCCCAGTCGGATTCCGTAAGAGCCGAGATCATGAGTTTCATGAGCCTGGTAAAATGCCCTTCCTGCAACGGAAAAAGACTTAAGGAAGAAGTCCTTTCGATACTGATCGGCGAAATGTCGATCATGGACGTGGCCTCCATGTCGATTAAAGAAGCCCAGAAATTTTATTCCGCTTTGAAACTTTCCCACAGGGATCAGCAGATCGCAAAAGAAATACTCAAGGAAATCCAGGCGAGGCTCAACTTTCTGATGCACGTCGGCCTCGATTATCTGTCGCTGGACAGAGCCGCCTCGACATTATCCGGCGGAGAGAGCCAGAGGATAAATCTCGCCTGCCAGATCGGTTCCGGACTCGTCGGAGTCCTCTACATCCTCGACGAGCCGTCCATCGGCCTCCACCAGCGCGACAACGAAAAACTTCTGACGACGCTAATGCGCCTCAGAGATATAGGCAACACTCTGGTCGTCGTCGAGCATGACGAACAGACTATAATTTCGGCCGATCACGTGATAGACATGGGACCGGGCGCGGGCGTGCACGGCGGAAACGTGGTTTTTTCGGGAACGTGCAAGGACCTTCTGAAAAAAAACGAGACCCTGACGGCCAAATACCTCAACCGGTCAATCGAAATCAAGACTCCCAAAAAAAGACGCGAAGGCTCGGGGAAATGCATCGAAGTGATAGGCGCCAGTGAAAACAATCTTCAGGGAATCAATATAGCAATCCCTCTCGGAAAAATGGTCTGCGTTACCGGAGTTTCCGGCTCCGGAAAATCGACGCTGGTCAACGAGGTTCTTTACAAGCATCTGATGAAGCATTTCTTCGACGCGAAAATAAAGACCGGTCAGTGCGACCTTATAAAGGGACTCGAACACATCGATAAGGTCATCAACATCGACCAGTCCCCAATCGGCCGCACACCGCGTTCGAATCCGGCGACTTACATAAACGTTTTCAACAACATCCGTGACATATTCGCCCTCACCCAGGAGGCCAGAAGCCGCGGATATACCGCCTCGCGCTTCAGCTTCAATGTAAAAGGCGGTCGCTGTGAGGCCTGCGAGGGCGACGGCATCATCAAGATAGAAATGCAGTTTCTTTCCGACGTTTATATAGAATGCGAGCAGTGCCACGGGCAAAGATACAACAGAGAGACGCTCGAAATAAAATATAAAAATAAAAATATCGCCGAGGTACTCTCCGGAACCGTCGAGCAGATGGTGGAATTCTTCGAAAATATTCCTCAGATACACCGCAAGCTTAAATGCCTGTACGACGTGGGATTGGGTTATATCACCATAGGCCAGAGCTCTACGACGCTCTCCGGCGGAGAGGCGCAACGAATCAAGCTCGCGTGCGAGCTTTCCAAAGTATCCACGGGAAAGACCCTTTACCTTCTCGACGAACCCACGACCGGCCTTCATTTCGCCGACATCCATAAACTGACCGACGTGCTCGGAAAACTCGTCGATAAAGGGAACACAGTCGTCGTCATCGAGCACAATCTCGAGGTAATAAAAATGTCGGATTACATAATAGACCTCGGACCCGAAGGCGGGAACGAAGGCGGCACGGTCGTTGTCGCGGGAACTCCCGAAGAAGTGGTCAAATCGCCCAGGTCTTTTACGGGACTATTCTTAAAAGATTATTTAAATGTCAAGTGAGTTTAATAATTCGCAAACGTTTTAATGATTGATATGATAAGTATCGTATACGCTTCATAACATTACATTATAATATCTTCGCCTGGAGGCATTCTGATGAGGGGGATCGTCGACACTCTACACGACGAGGAATTTTCGAATTATATATGCGCCGAGTGCGATACCATATACGAAGTGTTCCATCTTAAATGTCCTTCCTGCGGGAAACCGGGCACCGTTCAGAAAATCGAGATAACCCCCAAACTATACGACGATGAATTCAGCCTCTTAAACGATGCGGAAATGGAATTCATCGACCCGGTATCCGCTTCCAATATAACTCCCGCGGCCATTCAGAATGAAAAAACTCCAGCCATTTATAAAACCGGCTTCGAACTTTTCGACGATATGTTCGACGGAGGAATCTACAGCGGTTCCGTAAACATATTCCTCGGGCGGCCCGGAAACGGGAAAACGGTTTTTCTCCTCAAGATAGCGGAACTGTATTCCCGCTCCGGGCTTTCGGTCCTTTTCATAAGCTCCGAAGAATCTTTTGCCCAGCTTTCGGGAAAGATCCGCAAACTCGGCATAACCTCCCCGAAGCTCTTTTTCGTATCGATGATGGAACTTGGCGCTTCAATGCGTGAAATCGACAGGTTCAAGCCGGACATCGTCGTCGTAGATTCCGTTTCAGGTTTCTTTAAAAAGGAGATCGACGCCATACAATCGTCTCATATCCAGATCCAGGAGTGCCTCGCCGCGTTGAGCCGCGAGGCCAAGAACCGCGATATCGCCATGCTGGTCTCGGCGCAAAATCTTTATCCCTCATGCATTCACGAATACGAGTCTCTTTCCTGCCTTGCCGACGCGCTGTTCACGCTGGACAAAGTACATTCAAATATAATGATATTAAAGGCGAAGAAAACCAGGTTCAGCGATTCGCTCCCGGCGCTCGCCTTTCACTGCGACTTCTCGTCTATTTCACCCGTCGACGTGGAACAGCTCGGAATCTCCTGCGAAGGCCTTCCCGAGACCGGCGAAGTTTCCAGCATCGGCACCGTCTCGTTTTCACACATCCAGGGCGGCGCCCTGTTCTTCGATGAGCTGGAAGCGCTCGTGGGCCCAGGCGTCTCGGCGGCGCCAAAATGGAACGTGGGAAAAGGGATATGTCGGGACTCATTCGAAACCGTGGCGGCGGTCATCGAAAAATACTGCAAAATCAAATTATCGGAAATGAACATCAACTTGAGGCTTAAATCGGAAACGGCTGTGGCGGACCAGTCGTTCGACCTGGCAATCGCTTCGGCACTGCTGTCGAGTTTTCATGACATTGAAATTACGAAAAGTATAATATTCGCGGGAAAAATCATGTTATCAGGAAACGTTTCGGCGCCGGCGGACATCGAAAAACGAATTAAAACAGCCGCCGGACGTGGATATAAATTTTTCGCCGTCCCCGACGTCGACGGTGAAATTTCCCGAAAATACTCGGAAAATATAGATATTATTAATATCAACAATATCAAATGTATTCGCCGATCATTATCGGATAAGGTTTTGAAAAGACCCTGATATCATATCTCACGGTTCATAAGGTATACCGGTCCATGTAATAAAATTAATATACCCAAACCGACTATTTTAATCCAATATATCAAAAAAACATAAATTTATTTTTCGGGCACCGGTACAAACTTACCCCCAAAATGCTTGTAAAACGCCACTTTTAATATACCAATATTCTTATATATCCATATAAACCGATTTTATTAATTTTTTCTTTAAAAAAAAATGCAAAACCCTTGACACCAGAAAAAATTTTTAATATAATGGGTTCACACACAAAAATTTAAGAGAGGTGTTTTATAGTGAACAAGGCAGATCTCATCGACGCAATCGCAAAAAAGGTTACCATCGCAAAGAGCGCGGCAGCAAACGTAGTTGACGCTTTCATCGACACCGTTACCCATTCCCTCAAAAAAGGCGAAAAAGTAACGCTCATGGGCTTCGGCTCCTGGGAAGTTCGCGAGAGAGCAGCTCGCGTTGGCAGAAATCCTCAGACCGGCAAAGAAATCAAGATCAAGGCTAAAAAAGTTCCGAAATTCAACCCTGGAAAAGAACTGAAAGAAGCCGTTGCCAAGTAGGATTTCTCCTCTGGCGGTAGTCTCCTGATTTGCGAGATCTACCTGGATTTTTCACAAAAACCCCCGCCGTTTTCGGCGGGGGTTTTTGTTTTCACTTCAAATTGACTTAACAGTTCGTATGTGATATATTTATCTCTCAGGAAAATACGGAGGTTTCAAAAAACATCGCCATGTCACCTATTTCAAAAATGCTCGAACCGGAGCTTATCAACCTCAGCCTGAAAGCGGCGGACAAGAACGACGCCATAATGAAACTTTGCGAAATGATCGCCGCACGCCGGAAGGTATGCGACCCTAAAAAGCTTTTCGAGAATATAATGAATCGCGAGAGCCTTAAATCCACGGCTGTAGGTCATGGCGTGGCCATTCCTCATTCGCGGTGCGACTTCGGAGAATCGATAACGGTAGCCGCCGCAATCTGTGAAAAACCAATTGATTTCGGGGCCGCGGACGGCGTCCACGTCAGGTTGATCATTATCATAATCGCCCCGAAAGACGAAACCGCAGCCTATCTTCAAATCCTTTCTCAAATCGCGAGCCTTCTTCATTCCGAAAAGGTACGCGAAGAGCTTGTCTGCTCAAAAACCCAGAAAGATTTCATCGAAACCGTCAAAAGGAACGAAAGAAGGTAGCGTGCGCGCAAAACTGCCAGTTCATTCATTTTTATCCGAAGCCGTTTTGCATAGCAAAACTGCTGAGCGGCAGGCTGAAAACCCGACGCCGCGCACCGGGAACGCTCGTCCTGCGGGACGGTGCCTGTAGGAGGCTTTTTTTGCTGGTCAGGGAATTCATGAAAACCGATTTTGTCACCGTACCGGAAGCCATGAGCATTTCCGAACTGGCGCATCTTTTCATAAAAGAACGCGAGGACGGCTATCCCGTCGTCAACAATCATCAGGAGATCGTCGGTTTCGTCACAGTTCGTGACCTTCTTCAGGTTTTCCTGCCTAATTACATAAGGAACCTGTCTGATTTTTTCGAATACTCCGATAACTTCGGTTATCTTGAAATATTCTACATGCGTGGAAAAGGAAATCTTTTTGTCGTTGAAGACATAATGAATTACAACATAGTCTCCATATCAGAGGACGCCTCCCTCACCCGCGCCCTGGTTATAATGTTTCTCAACAAAATTAATTTGCTCCCGGTCCTTCGAGGCCTTAAGATACTCGGAGTAATAAGACTCAAAGACATAATATCCGTGCTTTTCGAAGGCAGCTGATATCATTGGAACAGGTTTCATTTTCCTGGTTCGTATATGTAATAATGCTGGCCATGATCGCCGCCACGCGATTTCACAAATCGATTATCGCGATGACCGCCGGCGTGGTTTTTCTCACATCCAAATATATCGGCGTATCCGACATTTGCTCGGCCAGCCTTATCAATCTCGACTTCGTCATAACTCTCATAGGCATGTCCATTTTCGCGAGTTTCATAAAGAAAGCGGGCCTTTTCCAGTTTCTGGTTCTCAAAGGCATAAGAAAAAGCGAATGGAACCTTAAAAGATTGATCAGGAACGTCTGTTTCGTCATACTATTACTTTCCGGTTTTTTCTGCGACAGAACCGCGGTCGTCCTGATATTCCCTATAATAGCTTTCATATTTGACGCCCTCAACGTCGAATTCAATCCTGCGCTCCTCGGAATTCTTAATTCGGCGGCGATAGGCGGAACGCTACTCTCGATATCCGGCGCGGAGGTCATGATCGTGTCCGCGGCCACCGGAATGGATTTTTTAACGTATTTTCTTAATATAACTCCGGCGGTTCTCATGTCTTTTTTCATCTCCACGTGGGTGCTTAACGCGGTCCACGTAAAGTCTTCGATCGACACCACTTCCGTCTCTTTGATAAAATTCAAGGAAGACATGGCCATCCGCGACCCGAAACTTTTTTCAATGCTCATTCTGATCATTGCTTTCACTCTGATAATGCTGTTTTTTTCAGGCACCACCGGAATATCGAATTCGGTAATCATCATCAGCGGTTCGATATTGCTGTTTCTGCTCATCGACGTGGCCCCCGACAGGGTCCTTTCAGACATAAAACTGAACCTTTTCTTTTACATACTGGGACTCCAGGTCGTCGCGGCGGCGTTCGTCAAATATAAAATATACGAATCGATATCGGTTTACATATCCGCCTTATTCGACGTCAGCGGATTTCTCTTCGCCGCCCTTCTGATGGCGGTTTCCGCTCTAACATCGCTCGTTTTCGGAAGGCTCACCATGACATTTTTCTTTATCCCGGTAATATCCGGATTGAAAATTTCGAGTCATGACCTGACGCCGCTTTACGCTGCCTTCGTTCTCGGAATTTCGTTTTCGAGAGCTCCCACGATGCTCCGCGAAATGCCGAAGGTGCTCAAGGACACCCATATCGAGGACAAGAACGTCTGGTCACATTATTTTTCTTTCATCAGGGACTCACTTCTCATTTATGCGGCCAATCTCGCGTGGTTCTTCGTTTATCTATACATCAGATATTATCATAATTAATTTTTTTGAATATTCAATTTAAATAATTTATGGAAAGCGGGACAAAAAATGACTGATTCCGGCAATAAAAAAGGGGTAATATTTTTTCCGTTGAAACCGGCCTCGAGCGATGAATCCGGGATTATTTCAAGGTCGATAATGAAATATATATCGTCCAGGATCGAATCTTCGGACCGCATAGCTGCGTCCTTCATTTACATGGTGCTTCGCGACGACTCGGGGTCGCTGAAACTTTACGTACCCGACAATATAGGCACGGAGGAGCTCGCGGCGGATTATTACGGAAAGGCCGGACAGAATTCGGACTGCGCCATCTTCGGACAGATGGAGGACGCCGGGGAAGATTTGAAGATCAAGCTCAGCATATACGATTACGCGTCAAAAAAATCGTCGGTTTTCCTGGACCGGCAGGTCACCCGGCATAAGCTTTCCGAAGCCGCCGCCGTCATGGCGAAGGCCATAATCGAAGCTCTGGACCCCGGTAAAAATATCTTCGATGAAAACATTATTAAATCCATTACGAAACCCGAAACGCATAATAACGAAGCTTTTTCAGGATACATGACCTGTCTTGACATCATTGCCGGAAGGGACCCTTACAAGGCGCCACCCGATTCCATAGCGGCGGCCGCGAAAAGATCGTTCGAGGCCGACCCTTTATTTTCGGGACCGATCGATGTCCTGTCCTATCTGGCCGACGATTATTCAAGGTTCGGCATGAAAAAAGAGGCCGCAGACCTGCTTTCAGACTCTCTCAAGGTCTCACGGAACCCGCGTATCCTTCTGGCGCTCGGAAAAATCAGGCTCGCCTGCCAGGAGATTCCCGCGGCGTTCGATTCTTTGCGAGAAGCCCTGACGATAAAGCCTGACATGAGCGACGTCGCCTACAACATGGGACAGCTGGCCATGGAACTGGGAAGGCCCGATGACGCGAAATTCGCATACAAGGCTATGATAGAAAGCGGCTCCGGCCTTCCGATCGCTTACGACAATCTGGGAGTGATACTGGCTCAGTCCGGAGATCTGGAGGGCGCGACGGACTGCTGGCATAAGGCGATCGAATTCGACCCGGGAAAGGCTTCGGCTTATTGCAACCTCGGCAGGGCTTTCATCGAAAAAGGCGACAATAAAAAGGCGGGAGAATATCTTAAAAAAGCGATTTCGGCCAATCCGAATTTTTTCATGGCGTATATGAACATGGCCGAATTATATAAAAGGACCGGAGAACCGGAAAAGGCGAAAAATTCCATGGAAAAAGCGGTAAGACTTAATCCCGACATCGCCTTCACCAGGGATCTGCGTGAAAAGCTCCAGAAAGCAAATATTCTCATCGATTCAGACAGCGAAAAAGAAGCGATCCGGATATACGATGAAATACTCGGCGAATTTGAACTCTGCTGGCAGGCATGGTTCTTCAGAGGCATAGCGCTTAGAAAGTTGAAAAGATTCGACGAAGCCGAAAGTTCCTTTTTAAAGTCGTCCGGAATAAATAATAAGTTTCCCGATTCCCAGAACGAGCTTGGCGTTATCTACCTGATGAGAAAGAAGACTGATGAAGCTTTGATGCTTTTCGAAAACGCCGTAAAAATTTCCCCGAACCATGTCGGATTTCTCTGCAATCTCAGCCTTTGTCTGATTGAAATGGGAAAATTCGAAGAGGCGCGCGGCAATCTTTCCAAGGCTAAATTTTTGAGCCCTAACGACAAAAATATCGATGAATTATTCGCTGCATTGGCAGCGCGGTCGGAAGGCGGCTCTAAATCGGATGCCGGCCCCGCCGGCGATACCGCCGCAAAAGATAAAAAAAACGAACCCCCTGAAAAAGGAAGCATTTTCGGGAAGATCAGGAATATATTCAAGAAGTGAATAATTTTAAGAAAGCCCTTTTACGAGTTTCAATACCGAATCCCTTACTTCGGATGCCCGGAAAGGTTTTATAATTACCTCATCGGCGCCATTTCCGTTCGCTTCGCCGTTTACCGGTTCTTCATCGCTTATCGCGTGACTCGAGCGCATCAGCACGATGGGCATTTTTGAATATTCATTCCGGGAGCGCAATATTCTTATCGTCTCGAGGCCGCCGAGCACGGGCATCGAAATATCGATTATGAGAATATCCGGAGCGTCCTTCGAAACGAGCAGCAAGGCCTCGGCGCCATTGGAACATGTCGACACCTTGCACGGAAGAGATGAAAGAGATGCCTTTATTATTTCCCTGACCTCGGGGTTGTCATCGCAAACCAGTATCTTTCGTTCGGATGTCCTTCCCTTGTCGAGCGCCCCCGACGCGGTAAATTTCTTTTCGTTTTCGGAATATTCGAGCCTCTTCATTCTGAAATTCGGCAGCAGCGGGCCGGGTTGCCCATCGCGATCAAACTTTCTGGCGAAAGAATCGCAAATGGAACCGTTCAGCATTCCATCATCTATAAACAGCCTGAGTGATCTGGCTATCCTCAGAAATTCCGAAAAATCCTCGGGTTTTGGAATCGTTCCATCGAAAATAATCGCGTCCCTGTTTGAAAGCACTTTTTTTATGTCCTCGACCGAAGCGCTGACGAACGGAGCTATCCGCTCTGCGGCAAAGGCCGGATCGTTTCTTATCATCATCGATGCATTCGACATTAAACCGATAAGTTTTTCGATAATGGAATTATTCGAAACCATGGCGTTTTCCAGGCATGTGAAAACGCAGCATGCATGTTCCGCGGAGACCTTTCCCGAATATAATCTGAAAGAGCCGGGAATGAGTTTGCCGAGCTCATTTGAAACTGGTTCCGACGTGAAAGCGGCGTCGATACGATTATATTCGAAGGCCGCGGCCACCTCAGAATCACCTACAATAGTAATTATTACATCCCTTCCAAGCTTTCCGCAAAATTTTTCGGCCATTCCGTAAAGAAGAAAATGGTGAGTCGAATATCTGTGAGGGACGCCGATCTTTGAGCCGCAAAGCGAATCATATAGAGTCTTTTCGGACATCACGCCGCTTTTTCCGCTCGTAAGGCATGCGCCGTTTCTGTGAGCTACAAAGAGGGTCTTCAAAGGAATGCCGTTGGCAAGAAAATTCAAAAGCATAGGGACCATCATGAAAGCCCCGTCCAGCTGCCGGCGTATTATTCTGTCCGAAAGCTCGGCCCAGCTGTGGCATCTGACCCAGGAAATTTCGGCACAGTTTTTCCCCTCGGCGCATATCTGCTGCGTAAGCATTGCCACCGCGTGATCAAGAACCGGAACATAGCCTATTCTGAATACTTTTTCCTCATTGATTCCGGCCTGATTCCCGTACGGAAGGGTAAAACGAAAAACCGACCCCTGCGGCGCCCGCGGCTCCATCCATATCGCGCCGTTATGCAGCTCTACGATTTTTTTGCACATAGCCAGTCCGAGACCGGCGCCGCCGAATTTTCTCGTCGTAGTGGAGTCGGCCTGATAAAAATTTTCAAATAATTTGGAGGCTTTTTCCACGGGAATACCTATGCCGCTGTCGGACACCGCGAACTCGACCACGGTGGCGAAATCCCTAACGCAAAGGCCTATGCTTCCGCCGACCGGCGTGAATTTTATCGCGTTATTGATTATATTCGTCAATACCTGTTTTACCTTCGGCTCATCCGCGTATATGAAATCGGGGATCGCCTCATCCACCTCGGCAGTAATTTTTATTCCTTTTTCGAGCGCGAGCCGGCATTGCGAATTCAGGACTTCTATCGCAAGGTCCCTGACGTTCGTTTCACGCTGCCTGAGCCTGATTTTATTTGACTCAAGCTGCGAAATATCCAGAAGATCGTTTATCAGCTCGAGAAGATGGTTTCCGTTCTTGAGTATCGTCGAAAGATAATTCTGGTTTTCCGAAGCGCTCAAAAGATCCTTTTCTTCGAGAAGAATACTTGCAAAGCCGATTATCGCGGTCAAAGGCGTCCTGAGTTCGTGCGACACGATCGACAGAAAATCCGACTTGAGGTTGTCGAATTCTTTTTCCCTGCTTATATTGGATAAAATGACAACAAGCCCTATGGATTCCCTGGATTCGTCCAGGATATGACTCACCTTGGCGCGCAGAAACATTTTTCTGCCAAAACCGTTGACGATGTCGAATTCGCCGGTAACAAGTTCGTTGGGGCTCTTCAGCGCCGTTATTACAAGATTGTTGAGAGGTTCGACTGATATCGACATCAAAAGGGACTTTCCGAGCAGTTCGTTTGCCCGGACGCCCAGTATTTCCTCCACTACGCGATTGATCTTGATAATATTCAGCGAATTATCGGTAACCACAACGCCTTCCGGAAGGCTGGCGATCGTCGAATCAAGGCTGGATGTGACTTTTTTTAGTAATCCGTTGGACTCGGTTATCAGACGCATCAATTCCATTCTTTCGGAGATGTCGCGCCCGACTGCTGAAAAACCGGCGTAATTATTCTCGGAATCGATTATTGCGGAGGTCTTGAATTCAAAATATTTCTCATTGTTGTCGCTGTCGCAGAAAAGAACGTCGCCGGTCCATGACGAATCGGCCCAGGTTACCATCATTATATCGGCTTCAAGACCAGGCCGGTTGCCTATTGAAAATATTACCGAAAAATGCGAACCATTTAACTCTTCTTTTTTATAGCCAAGGGCCAATTCGAGAGAATGGTTGACGAAAACGATAATGCCTTCGCCGTCTACAAAAAAAATACAGTCCTTGATGGATTCAAGGATTTCGTATTCCCTGTCATTGTTCCTGCTAACCGACATATTTTTCACCATTCCGTTTCGGCGGATGAAATTATTCGTCAGAAAAGCCGATTATTCGCGGGCCTTTTTATAGGCGGCCGCTCCCACCATAGCTACGATAACGCCAGGAGAAAGCTTTTCCGAGTGAAAACGAACTTTTCCCTCGTTCTTTTCCGACACATAAATCACGTCGCCCGGATTCAATTTCGGGTTTTTTGAATCTGGTTTTAAAACATCGTATTCAAGCTGCTCGCCTTTAGAGGAGGACAACCTGAGGATTTTTACGCAATGTCCGGAAAGGTCGGCGACGCCGGCAGATCTTTTTATAAACGAACTGATATTTTCGCCTGACGTGTATTTGAACATTCCGGGGCTTCTGACCGAACCCATGATATATACGAAATCGCCGGACGTCTTTTTCGACGTGAAATACACCGAATCGCCGCAGTGAAGCTTGAATTTTGAAAAACCGCTGTTCTGAAGGTCGCCTGAACGATCGGCGATATCGAATCTGACCAGCGTTCCCGGCCCCCTTATCACGTCACATCTTATTCCTTCACACGAAAAAACGTCGCCTACGCGGGAAATCAAGGACAGCATCCCGATTTCTCCCTGAAAAGAATACTGCCCCGGATGAGAAGTGTCGCCGAACACATTGACGAAATTATTATTATATTCGGTAATAAGGACCGTGACCATAGGCCTTGATATGAAACGTCCAAGCCTGTCGGCAATATGCGCCGCGAGACTTTCGCGGGAATGTCCCGAAGCCGTTATGACTCCGGCCATGGGGATGGCGACCTTTCCGTCCGGGCCCACCCTGTATTCGTCTGCCAGCTCGCCGTTTTCATATACGTTGAGCTTGAACCTGTCGCCGGGGCCTATAATATAATTATTCGCCCCGTCCTCGTAAATAATCGATTCGATCCCGCCGTCGTTCGCGTCGGCGAGAGCGCCGGGACAGAAATACGCGACGAGAAGCGACGCGATTATAATGGTCAGGGCGGCATAAGTAAAATCCTGAACCGGCCGCAGCCCCGGATGGGCAGGGCAATAAACTTGCGTCAGGCTCGCATTAAGGTCGTTTCCGATTCCAATTTCATTCATAATATCATGCCTTTATCACATATTTTTATCATTGTCGTCCGTTCTGCCGGGAATGAATTTATTGAATACTTCCAGAAGCGCCGCTTCTTTCAAAGGTTTCTGAATATACGCCGAAGCGCCGAGGTTCATGGACCTCACCTTGCATTTGATCCTGGAAAGGGCCACGATATTGATGTTAGAAGTCCCCTCTCCTTTTTTTATCTTTTCAATTACCGCGAATCCGTCGGAATTTTTCAGCATGGGTTCGACGAAAACGATGTCCGGGGCGTATGATCTCACCACGTCGAGGTTAAGCGGCCCCGGCGCCAGGTCTATTACCCTGAAGACCGTTTTCATCTGGTCCTGAAGCGCTTCAACGGCGTTTTTGAATTCGCCGACGGCCCCGAAATCGTCGTCGATTATCATGACGGTCCTCGTGGGAGGACGGTCCGGCTCGGCAGGCCTGCGAATTCTTTTCAGGGCCCCGTCAAATTCCGCGTCAGGCGTCAGCTCCTGCATTATCCTGTCCGAAAAATCGCAGAGGTCGGGTGTTTCGGCGCCAAGCGCCTTGACATCCGCTTTTTCCGACAGCTTGAGGCTGAGCGTCATTGCCACGCCTTCCTCGCTGCGCGACTCTGCCTCGAGATAGCCGCCCATTTCCTGAAGATATTTATAAACGATCAAGAGCCCCGTCTTCGGGTCGTTCTTTTCCAGCTCAACCGAAAGCCGCCCTTTCGGGAAGAAAGATCTCAGGCTTTCCTCGTCAAACCCCGCGCCGTGGTCGAGTAATTCGACCTTCAGCATTCCGTCGTCCGAAATCCCGGTGGACACGACGACTTCATCTTTCGCGGCGCCGAATTTGAATGCGTTATCAAGAAGATTTAGCAATACGCAATATAGTTTATATTTGTCCGCTTTAACGATCACAGGGGAATCGAAAAATCTGATCGAAAGCCTTACTCCCCTTTTGACGAACTTGTTATAAACCGAACATAGCGCGGTAAACATGATCTCGTTGAAATCGAACTCGGTCTCCATGTAAAAATCAGGATCGAATTCCGGCGTCAGAAAAGATTCGAGGTACGAAAGCAGTTCCAGATTAAAACGAAGCGCGGAAGCCGCCGCGCCGTTTTTTATCGTCGCGTGCGCCCCCGGCACCAGCGAGGAAATCTCGAGGATGCCGCTGATGGCTTCGATCGGAAGCCTTGTTTCATGGAACACGATGGATTCGATGATCTTCCGGCGCGCGTTTTCGCGCTGAATTTCGCCGATATCCTGCTCGAGCCTGTTTTTGATCTCGGTTATCTGGGTTATCTGGCCCTTGATCTGTTCGAATACTCCCAGAATATTACTTTTCATTTATCACCACGCCTATCAGATGCAGGTTGGAGTTTTTTACGAATTCGTCGAATACTCTGATCTCTTCCTCCAGCATCGCGGGATCGGCATTTTTCTGCATGTCGACCACGAGCACTATGTTTTTCAAATGTCTGGACAGGGAATGAAAGTCGCCGGACACGCCGAAAGCCGGGCAATCAGCCACTATAAGCTGGAATTTTTCGGACGCTTCCCTTAAAAATTTTTCACAAACCGTAGATGACGCGGCTTTTTGAACATTAGGCGGCATTACTCCGGTGGATATGAATTTAAGGCAATCCAGGCCCGTATCGGCGGCAACTTCCTCGTAAGGCGTCTCGCCGACGATTATATCCGTCACGCCGGATTGCGATTCGTTCCTGAAAAGCCTCGCCAGCGGGTCGCCAGTAGTCTTGTAATTGAAATCGACCGCCAGCGTATCGACTCCCGCCAGCGCCGAAGATATAGCGAGATTGGCCGCGAAAACTGTCTTCCCTTCGCCTGAATTGAGGCTCGTAACGGCGACCACGCTCGACGACTCGAGCATGTTGGCGGGTTCCTTCTCGACCTGGGATATTATATTGTTCCTGATAAGATTTATTGCCTTGGAATTTTTCGACTCCTTCTGGTGATACGCGAAACATTCATAAGAGAACGCGGGGTCGTCGAACCCCTTCTGCGAAGATTTGCCGATGTGCCCCAGTATTTTGTACTTCAGTTCTTCGGTGAAAAGATCGTTAAAATCCGAGACCTTTCTCTGCGCCTGTATCGTCTTCGCCCTTCCTGCCATCGTGAAAGAAGCCAGGAATAAAAAGAACGCGACCGCGGAGGAGGCCAGCCCTTCCCATGGCATGTGAAGCTTCGGGTCGCGGCAGTAATCGATCACGGAAGGTGCGTTATCTATGCCCCTGGCCTGATAAAGGATCGTGTCCTCTATCTGCTTGTTGATCTTCGACAGAAAATCCTCCACCTTGGCTATCTCGACCTCGTATGACTTGACGGCGGTCTTTTTCTTCGGGTATTCTTTTATCGATTCCTCGCACTTGGCGATCAGCTGCATGAAAGTATTCTTCTTCACGTTGAGCAGCTCGATGTTATAGTCGCGTTGCGATGGTTCGAATTTTTTTTCAAAGTGAGCGACCTGCTGCGGGGGCGGAACCTGGACTGCGGTGGACATACTCATTCTGGCCGGTTCTTTAGGCAGGGCGGAGAGTTTTTTCCTCAATATTTCAAGCATGGCGGCCTCGTTTTTTACCGCGGGATGCTCGTCGGTATATTTTCTTTTCAGCCACGCGAGCTTGATCTCCGATTCGCCGACGCGTTTTTTTAGTTCGCGCGAAAGCTCGTTGTCGCATTCGACCATCGCCACGGGCGGCTGCTGGTATGAAGGCGCGACGACCTGTTTCTGAACGGGTTCCGCCGTCTTCGCGTTCTTCAGCGCCTTCCTGTCGCCGGTGAGTTTTTCAGCCAGCTCTATGTCGGCGATGATGCCGGTGAGTTCGCTGTTATAATGGGTATACTGGTTCGAAAGGACCGCCAGTTCGTTGTCGATATTTACAATTTTTTCGGCTTTCAGGAGTTTTTCATATCTCGCGTTGACCTCCGCGAGTTCTTTCCTGTAAGCCATCTGTTTCATGTAAAGATTGTCGAGCGCCTTGCCTGAAAAACTATTCACGTTCGACACGTAATTTTCGATGTAGGCCTCCGCGACGGCGTTAACCGCCTTCATAGCGTATCCTTTCGATTTGTTATAAAAATTCAGCTCGAACACCCTGGTGTCGGCATTGAAAGAATATCCGAGGCCGTCCCTGATGGCATCAATATTTATTTCCTTGCTGGAACGCACTTCGAAAATCTTATACTGGGCGCGCTCGAAGGTCTTTTCGCCCTTGATTATCTTGAATTCGGTGGCCGGTGATATTTTCTGGGCCATATCCGTTCCGTTTCTG
>Ga0079303_10000126_pt1 | contig 16678 bp, 16 predicted proteins | sample Methanogen_OWC_FD_77073 | JGI IMG/M metagenome (GOLD analysis project Ga0079303, IMG submission 77073) | Enriched soil microbial communities from Old Woman Creek wetland in Ohio, USA - Methanogen_OWC | ecosystem: Environmental > Terrestrial > Soil > Wetlands | place: USA: Ohio | collected...
TCGGAAAAAGCGCGGGTGAGAGACCCGACGGGCAGTTCTTCAAGCCGTTCGAACACGCCCGGTGGAAGGTCTTCCGGACCGACCCAGCCGAGATCGCCGCCGCTCGCCGCATACGGAGACCGGGACCAGCTCGCATTGAGTTCAGAAAACCGCGTGCCACCCTCGGCGGCGGCCATCAGCGCGGTCGCGGCAGCCTCATCGGCGGCAAGCGCAGTTCGCAGATGCAGCCTGGCAGTCTCTGTCGCGACGGCACCGGCCGGATCCGCGGAGGATGCGCCATCGTGGCGCCCGAGACCGACTTCCTGCATCATGGAGGCTGGGATCGTTTCACTCTCTTCCGTTTTCAGGGCAGTTTCGATTTCGGCATCGGCTGCCGCGTGGATGCGAGCGCGGGTTCGCCGGGCCAGTTCCTCGAGCAGGAACAGCGCCTTCGAAAGATCCACCGGGCCTGAAGAAACGGCGATCGCGCGATCGAACGCCTGAACGCGGCCGGTGAAATCGTCGGCCTTGTCGAGACCCAGCTGGCGGCCGGCCTCAGCATAGAAAAGCGTTTCAAGAAGTTCTTCGGCGAATGCCGTATCACCAATACTGCCGGATTCGGGCTCCGAGAGGTGCTTGAGGCTGGCAAAATCATCTCTCGTTATCGATGTTTTGCCGACTTTGACGGCAAGATGATCCGCTCCAAGCAGTTCGTCGAGATCGACACTCAACATCCCAAGCATCAGCAAGCCTGTTATAATAGCCAATATAATAATTATCAGCCAGACCGAATTCCTGGAAACGCGTATGCAGTCGTCCATTATCTTCTCCGGAAGGGCATCACGGCTGCGCGGCCTGGGAAGCGGATAACGCCCCTGATGCGGATGCCAGCGCACCGTCGTCTGCAGGTGCCCCTCGCAGCGGGACCGGGGAAGTTGCTGCCCCATGGCTCGCATAGGATGCCAGATGAGAGGTCGGCGTCGCCGCCAGAGCCGGCAGCCTTCCCGTCGACATGCTTTCAGAAGCAGACACGGCGACAGGCAAGGAAGAGACCGGCTTCATCGCAAGGCCAGCCGGGGTGACGGCAAGCTCCATGACGGCAATACTGGCAACGGCTTCTCTGGACAACGCCGTCGGAGGCAGCGATGGGGAGACAAAAACTTCGCCGCCGACAACGGGGATCGATTCGGAAACCGGCGCCACCGTCGTCTGACTGGCGACATGACCGACCGCCTTTTTGAGAGGCTCGAACAGATCGCACGATTCGAAGGGGCCTTCGCACGAGTAGGTGACGACGCCGTCCGGGTTCACGAGAAAAACCGCCGGCGTGGGCCTGACCCCCCAGTGGTCGGCCGCTTCATAACTTGCCGAGGCAACGACCCGGTCCAGAACGACTTCGATATCCAGGTTGCGCTTTTTCAGGAAGTTTTCGAGGCCGGTCTTCATCCGAACCGTATCGATCGACACAAAAACGGCCTGCACCGACTCTTTCGGCAGCGCGGCCACTTCCTCGGCCAGCATGGGCAGCTCCTCGATACAGACATGGCAGAACAGCGACCAGAAGAAAACGATTGTCCAGTGGCCTTTCGCAGGGAACCGGAGCTCGCCACCGCGCAGTTTTTCGAGTGTCAGCACCGGAGCCGACTGGCCTGGCTTGATGAACGACCCCGGTTCGCCACCGGCCGGCATCCCGGAAACAGTGACCAGCATAAATGCCAGCGCCACGAGTGCCAGCGCCGCAGAACGCCGGTTCCCCTCAGAGTTTTGAACTGATCGCATTTTCAATCTCGGCCTCCATGGAAGGGTCGTATCCGATGTGGCTGTACAGCACATTGCCGCGCATGTCGAGCAGCACGGTTTTCGGCAGGACCGTAACTTCGTATGCCCTGCTGAGAAGCAGCGAATCATCGATTGCCAGCAGGTAGGGAATCGGCTGCGGGTATTTTCTGACGAACTTCTGCACTTTCGCGAGCGGATACCCGGGCGGATGGATGCCAACAACGGTCAGTCGGCCGCCAAGCTTTTCATGCAGCCGGATTATGAATGGAATCTCCTCGATGCAAGTGCCGCAGGTAATCGACCAGAAGACGAGCAGCAGTTTCTTGTCGGCCATCATGCCCGACAGTTTGAACTTCTGGCCGTTGAGATTCGAAAGCGTGACGCCATCAAGCGATCTGATCGTGCCCGGTTTCGATTCGGGAACGAACAGCCACAGCAGCGGCAGGGTGAGCAGCACCATGCCAATCAGAAGCAGATGATTTCTGTTCATGTCACCTTCTGTATGATACCTTCTCCAGGCAGTTACGGAAAGGGTATCATGCGGATACGATGAAACGGCGGCTCACATACAGGTTTTCACAGGGCCAGGCCATGCTCGCCATGGCGGCCTACTGCGCGGTCATTTTCTTCATTTCCTCGCGGTCACGGCCGACGGACGAACTGCTGCTTCCCACGGGGCCGATTCCGCACTTCATCGAGTATCTCGGGCTCGGCACGCTGGCATGGGTGAACATGTGGCTTCGCAGGCCGCTTCCGGGCCGACTGCGCCGACTGAATGCAAGCCTGGCTTTCTGCGCTTTTTATGCGTTCACGGATGAAATCCACCAAGCATTCGTGCCGCTCCGGTCCTGCGAATCGATCGATTGGCTCATCGACATCGCCGGCTCACTGAGCGGAATCATGTTGATGGAATGGCTGACGGCGCGCCGGTTCATCAGACTGAAGCGCGCCGGATAGCCGATCTCACTCGGGCAGGACGATGGTATTCGCCTGCCGGTCGCCCCACCGGCGTCCTTCGAGATCTTTGGCCATCATGTAAATTTCGAAACCGTAGGCGACCAGCACAAGCAAAAAGCCGCCGGCGGAAATTCCAAAAATCAGAATATCCCTGATAAAAGCGATCGGAATCAGCCGCATGGCCAGCACGACGATCATCCAGGCATAGGGAAGCGCGAAAACAAGATTGCGCCTGATCGACTGCTCGGCGGTTATGGGGTCTGACTTGTTGCCGCTCCAGACGCGGATGCCCATGACTTTTTTCCCGGGTGACTGTTTATCGAGCACGTCGACGATCCGGTACGGCGAATCTTTCATGAGCATGACAAAGCCGAAAAACGCCATGACAAGCATCGTCAGCAGATTTATGATGATCGAAGGAAGCGGCAGAAAGGCCAGCGGAAGCATGACAAACATGCTCGCTGCACCGACAAAGACGCTATCTACAAACGCAGCCATCAGCCGCTTTTTCAGGGTTTCCATTCCAGGTTGCTCCTCTATGTTCAGGGAGGTTTATGCTGCCGGCCCGCGAAGCTCGGCTACGCATATCCGAATGTATGCACGGAGCCGCGCCTTGTCAAGCATCTGGCGGACGGAAACAAGCGAGTCTGCCGAAAACACGCGAAACACGGAGGCTCAGAGAACCAGGGCTGGCACTCACCGCAAAGGCACGAAGCTCTTTTTGTTCGAAGCCCCTATAAACATCGTCTCCGGGTCTGGTATGTTGAACTCTTGTTTTCTCCCAAAGCGAAATCACAGATCGGACAAACGAACACGGAAATGCTCCCGTATCCGTTACGGCTCGTTCATTATCAGGAGACAGCCTCGGTGCTTCCAACTCTCTGTGCTTTGCTGGCGTCTTCGTGGCCTGGCATATCTTTATGTATGCCAGGTGCTTCCCGGGGCCGAACTGAAATCATCTGTTTTTTGGCCTGCATGATGATACGGGCGCAGGGGAAAACACGGGAGTCGTGAAATGCTGCTGGGTATCATCTCAGACACTCATCTCGAGCCGCCGGCCGGCGAAGGTCTTCCAGACTGGGTTTTTGCGGCTTTCGCGGGCGTCGATCTGATTCTGCACGCCGGCGACATCGAGTCGGACGGGCTGCTCCTGGAGCTGGAATCGATCGCGCCGGTCCAGGCCGTGCGCGGCAACTGCGATTTCGATCTTTCGGGGCTGCCCGTGGCAAAAGCAATCCCGATTCCCGGATACGGCACGGTTCTCCTGGCGCACCACCTCGAAGAGGCTCTGCGCAGCACGGGCCCGTGGATTCGCGGGATCATTCACGGTCACACCCACAAAGCCGAGTTCCGTAACAGCATCAAGCCATGGATCCTGAACCCGGGAAGCCCGACAAAGCCGCGCGGGGGAAGCCGGCCGAGCGTGGCGCTCCTGACGTTCATCGGTGGAGAAGTTGAAGCGACATTCAGGTTTCGGCCCGGATCGTCCGATGAGTAGGTGAGAACTCCACCGAAAGAGAAGGGCGAACCCATGAAACGTCTTGTGCTTTCCGCGGTTGCAGTAAGTCTGGTGCTGGCCGTTGTCGGCATCCTCACCAGCCACCCCGGCGACACATCGACCAACGTCACTGGCGGCACGTTCCGCGCCTATCTGACAAGCGACCCAGGCAATCTGGACCCTGCCAGAGGCGTCGATGTCAACGAAAGCAGCGTTCAGGCCAAGATTTACAGCGGTCTGGTCCGGTATGACGAGCATATGAAACTGATCGGCGATCTCGCCGAGTCATGGGAAGCGCTGAGCGACGGCATGAGCTTCGTTTTCAAGCTGCGTCCGGGCGTCAAGTTTCACAACGGCCAGACACTCACCTCGGCGGATGTGGTTTACAGCTTTGAGCGGCTGCTCGACCCGGCGACGAAATCGCCCCGCACCTGGGTCCTGGAAAAAGTTCTCGGCGCGAAGGACCACCTGCAGGGCACTGCCACAAGCGTTGCCGGTCTTTCCGCCCCTGATGAAATGACGGTGAAAATTACGTTGAGCGAACCTTTCGCTCCTTTTTTGAGCCTGCTGTCGATGCCTTCCTGCTATATCCTGCCGTCGGGTTCGGCCGCGGATATCGCCTCGAAGCGGTTCTTCGAGAAACCGGCCGGAACCGGCCCCTACCAGATGGTCGGGCGCGAACGCGACAGTTACATCAGAATCGCGGCATACCCGGAATACTTCGGTCAGAGGCCCCAGGTCGGCGTTCTGGAACTCCGCGTCATTCCTGAAAGTCTGAAGGCGGAGATGGAGTTCGAGAGTGGAAATCTCGATCTGTTGCAGCTTCATCCCTCGAACTACGAGCGATTTGCCGGCAGATCCGAGTATGCCGGCCGGATTCACGATGTTCCGGCGATGAGCGTTTTTTACGTCGGGCTCAACAACCAGAAGCCCCCGTTCGACGATGTGCGCGTGCGCCGGGCTCTGAACATGTTGATCGACCGTCAGGCCATCATCAAAGCCGTTTTGCAGGGACGCGGCGTTCCGGCCCGCGGAAGTATACCGCCCGGTATTTCGGGCTGGTCGGACAAGCTGGACGGGTATGGCTACGACCCGAAAAAAGGAATGGCCCTTCTTGAAGAAGCAGGATACACGCGGAAAAAGCCGCTGAGTTTCGATCTTTTCCAGAAATCGTCGCAAGCCGCGTTCGAGATCACGCGCCTGTTGCAGGGGGAACTGAAGAAACACGGCGTGGCCGTGAACCTTCGGCCGATGGAGTGGAGCGCCCTCAAGGATGCCATCGACAAGGGTGAGGCACCATCTTTCTATCTGAGCTGGTTTGGCGACTATCCGGACGGCGAGAACTTCCTGACCCCGCTTTTCCACTCGAAAAACTGGGGCTCGGGCGGGAATCGCGCCCGCTATAAAAACGCGAATGTCGATTCGATGCTTGCCGCAGCGATGCGCATTCAGGATCCCGACAAGCGGGCAGACGCGTATGCCCAGGTGAACCGCATCATCGTCGAGGAAGCCCCGTGGCTGTATCTGTGGTATGCCAATGAAAGTTACGTGCTCGGGCCAAAGGTCGAGGCGATGAGCTTTTCGCCGTTGTTCTCGGTCGACAAGGGCCTGACGATGAAGCTCTGCCAGTAATATCACGAAAGCATGTTTGAATACACGCTGCGACGCCTGGTCGGCACGATCCCGGTCATCCTGGGAATCCTGCTGATCGCGTTCGTCGTGCTGTATCTCGTTCCCGGCGATCCGGCCGCCACGCTCGCCGGCCCACGTGCCTCTCCGGAGGACATCGCGCGCATCGCGAAGGAGATGGGGCTCGATCGCTCTCTTCCCGAGCGGTTCGCGAATTATCTGAGCCGGATGGTCCACGGCGATCTGGGAAGATCGGTTGTGGACGACAGGCCCGTTCTGACGTCGATCTGTGAGAAGGTCCCGTATACGCTGAAGCTGGCCGTCATGGCAATGGTTTTTTCGATCCTGATCGGCCTCACCGCTGGTATTGTCAGTGCAATCCACAGAGGTAGCCTGCTGGACCGCGCGACCACGCTGCTTGCCGTAACAGGCATCAGCGTCCCGGTGTTCTTGTCAGGCCTGATTCTTCTGTATCTGCTTGCCGGCAAACTCAAATGGTTTCCGACATCCGCATTCGGCGCGGAACACTCGCTGTGGCCCCTGATACTGCCGGCATTCACGCTGGGCATCCGGTCGGGCGCGTTTCTGGCCCGTATCGTCAGAAGCAGCCTGATAGAGGTTTTAAACCAGGATTACATCCGGACGGCACGGGCAAAAGGCCTTTCCCCGGCGCGAATCCTGCTCCGGCATGCCCTGACGAATGCTCTGATCCCGATCGTCACTGTTGTCGCGCTCGATTTTTCGAGTTTTCTGAACGGCTCGGTCATCGTCGAAACGATCTTTGAAGTCCCCGGACTGGGCCGGTTCGCGATGGATGCGATTCTGAAGCGTGATTACCCCGTCATTCAGGGTGTCGTGCTGTTTTCGGCGCTGATTTTCGTTTTCGTCAATCTTCTGATCGACCTCGTCTATGCCTGGATCAATCCCAGGATCCGCGAGGAGATGATGGGCGGCACGGCATGAAACAGGCGCTCCGGCATCTCACGCCGATCGGCTGGGTCTGTCTTGCCGTGATCGGGCTTCTCGTCTGCATCGCCTTGCTTGCACCGATGCTCGAGCCTCACGATCCGATGGAAACCGACCCGATGCGGCGGCTGCAGAGCCCCGCGGGGTATCCGCTTGGATGCGACCAGCTCGGCCAGTGCGTCTGGTCCCGCCTGATCCATGGGGCAAGGCTATCCCTCATCATCGGCTTCGTCGCCCGGCTGGCGGCACTCATCATCGGCTTGGGAATAGGTCTCGCGGCCGGATACTACGGCGGCTGGCTCGACTGGTTCCTGATGCGGGTCGTCGATATTTTTCTCGCGTTTCCAAGCCTCCTGCTGGCCATCGCGATCTCAATGGCACTCGGACACGGTCTGACCACGGTGGTTCTTGCCATCGCCGTCGTCGGCTGGGCTGAAACGGCGCGAATCATTCGCGGGGCGGCTCTGGAACTACGCGGAGCAGAGTTTGTCCTGGCCGCGCGGGCCATGGGCGCCGGGGATGCGCGTATAATATTAACACATATACTTCCAAACTGCATGCCGCTCGTCACGGTCATTTTCGCAATGGGAATGGCGACGGCGATTCTCTCCGAAGCAAGCCTGAGTTTTCTGGGCCTCGGCGCCGATCCGTCGCTCCCCACATGGGGCGGCATGGTTTCGATGGGCAAGGACTACCTCTGGATCAAGCCAGGCCTCTCGCTCTGGCCGGGTTCCTGCATCGCTCTGGTGGTCATCGTCTTCAATGTGCTCGGCGACGAGCTCCGCGACGTGCTCGATCCCGGCCGGAAAGGGAACTGGGCATGAGCGCAAAACGGCCGCTCGTCGGCATGGCCTACTGCGACACCGCCGTGCGCGACAACGAAATGCGCATGCGCACCTACTGCACGCGCAAGTATTTCGGCGCCCTTCAGCGGTGCGGGGCGGATGTCATCCTGCTTCCACCGACAGACGAAAGCCGGGTCATCGGCAGGTATCTCGATCTCGTTGACGGGGTCCTGTTGCCGGGTGGCGAGGATATCGACCCGCGCTGGATGGGGGAAGAGCCGAGTTCCCGGCTGGGCGGCGTGAATCCGCTTCGCGATGCATACGAGATTGAACTGACCCGTGGATGCCGTGACAGACATGTGCCCGTGCTTGGCATCTGCCGCGGGCTGCAGGTCCTCGTGGTCGCGCTTGGCGGCACGCTTCACCAGGACATCAGCGACATCACCCGGCTGCAGCACAGCCAGCAGGCTCCGCGATGGGCTACCAGCCATCGTGTCAGCTTCGAGACCGATTCGCACATACGCGAATGGGCAGCCGGTGCCGACGCGTTCACGAACTCGTTCCACCACCAGGCGGCAAAGCAGCTTCCAGACGTTTTAAAGGCGACCGGCCGGACGGCGGACGGTCTCATCGAAGCCGTCGAAAGCAGTGATTCCGGATGGCTCGCGGTCGGGGTGCAATGGCATCCGGAAGAGACGCTGTCGGGCGATGAATTTTCGCGCAGGCTTTTCACCTCGTTCGCTGCCGCGCTTCCAAAACGCTGATTTCATTTTTCGAAACCCCTTCGGTACGGCCTTCAAAATGCCGATATATCAAGCAGGATAGATATACGCGCAGGAGGCATGACATGTATCGCATGATTTTCTTGACTGCCACAGTCCTCTGCTGTCTTTCGCTGTGCCTCAACATGGCGTTTGCAAATCGGCCTACGGTCGGCTGGGTCGACATTCAGCTCAGCGAGCGCGAAGTGAAGCTGGCCCTGAAAAATGACGGCAGTTCCGACTGGTCGCGATTTTCCATCACGGTCAAGGTTTTCGAGGACAAAAAACTCGTTTCGACGGGAATGCTTTCGCAGTCACGCGGCCTGAAGGCAGCGGGTGAAACCGTTCTCCGGTTCGGTTTGAACAAGCCGCTGGCGGCCGGACGCTCCTACCGGGTTCAGGCCTGGCTCCAGTCGGGCAGCCCACAGCTGGTGAGCCGCGAGTGGACGGTTTCCACTCCTGTCGTTTCGACATTTCGAACAATCCGCCCGGACAGAGCGTTCGGCATGATTCCGGAGCCGGAGCTGCTTCGCCACTCGATCAGAACGATCGACGTGCGCGCCCAGATGGGCATTTAACGCTCCGTTCGCGCACCTGCTCGAGAAAGCTCCTCAAAGCGGGCCTGAGCAGTTCCTTCCGGAAGCGCCCGGCCGTCTCGAAGTTCCCGGCCGCGAGGTCGTTCAGCAGCGCCGTATCTGCGCACACCCCGTTCAGCTTTGCCGCAAGCGCCGAACTATCGGCCGGCGGGACAATCGCCTCTTCCTGAAGGATTTCGGGAACACCGCCGACTCTGGTGCCGATGCAGGGCAGACCCATGGCCATGGCTTCGAGCATAGCCCTGGGAAGCCCTTCCGAACGGGAGGGCAGGACAAACAGGTCGGCTTCGGCCAGGTGTTTTCTGACGTGCTGATGCCCCGGAAGCGAGCCAGGAAACCTGACCCGATCCGCAAGTCCGAGGGATTGAGCGAGATCGATCAGACCGGCGCGCTCCGGGCCGTCGCCGATCACGGTCAGTATTGCATCGCGGATGGTTGTCGAGCTGGAATCGCGCAACGCGGCCATGGCCCGTAGAAGGATATCAACGCCCTTCTGCCCATGATGGAGCGAGCCCACGAGCAGCCATTTTCGCGCCCCATTGCCTGGGGCGAATCGGCGCGGCCCATCGGCAAACGCAGCGGGGTCGAGATCAACGTCGGAGACACCGAACATGCCTCCCGGACATGGATATCGTTTCTGGAGCTCGTTCTGGGTCACATACGCGGCGACAGCCGCTCTGCGGCAGTCGAGACGCATCTCGATCCTTGAAATCAGTCTGAGCAGCTGCATTCCTGGCACCAGGTGAACTCCCGGGCTGAACTGCTCGAAGGGATCCGCGATGACCTCGACGGCGTAAGGCAGACCCCGGCGGATCATGTGCCTTCGCAGCAGGCTCGCCATCTGGGAAGGAACACGCAGAATGACGGCATCACCCGGTTGAGCGACACCGCCAAGCGCCCGCCATACCTCCCCTGCCCGGCAAATCATCTGCAGCGGCCCCACAAAATAAGGGATTTGGGAAACGCAGACACGGTCCCCGTCAGCCCTTACTGCGCCGGGACCAGCCTGCGGAACCGCGCGAAGTCTGGCAGTGACCTGCACCTGTTCGAATGCGTCCAGATACCGGGTCCAGTATCCGTAAGCCATCCCTGTCGAGCTCCAGACGGCGCCGTCCGGCGTCCTGTCATATCTGTTCTGGGTCGTGATGACGAGCTTCATATGGCCGGAGCGGCTCCTGCATGATCTGAACGCTCATCCCGGACGGCCTCTTCCTGGCCATTTCTGTCGCCCATCCCTGCGGCCAGAGCCAGAACGAGCCAGACGAAACGATTCCGGAGCAGATTATGGAACAGGCCGAGTAAATACAGGCTCAGTGCGACACACAGCAGAATACCCGCACGGTGTTTTTCCACCCTGGTTCCGTAGCGTATTTTGCGAATGACCGGCAGAAAAATCAGCAGCAAGGCAACATGAGCGGTGGCAAAACCGCCTATTCCCGTCTCCACGAGAAGATTCACGGGCGTATTATGAAGCTCTTCCCCGTGGACAACCTTGAAACAGCCAAGGCCTATTCCTGTCATCCACTCTGGAAGATGTTCTGTCGCACATTCCAGCTGGCGCTGGCGCGGCTCGTCATTGACGAGATCCTTTACTCCCGCCGTTCCGAGAGAACGTTGAAGGGTGAACTCACCCGAAAGCATGAGACCTGCCACAAGAACGCCGGCGACGAAAAGGCTCATTTTGAGCCACCTCGGGAAGAGGGAACGCTCTTTTCCGTAGATGACCAGCTCGATCCAGATGACCTGGAAAACGGCGATCAGCATGCAGCTCCTTGCCCCGATTCCGGAAACCACCGTCAAAAAGCCAATCCCGGCGGCCATTCGTTTTCTGAACGACAGCATTCTCCATGCCACGGCGAATGGATACGCGGTAATCAGGTAAGCGCCCAGCAGAATCGGAAACCGGAACGGAAGATACAGCCTGAAGGAAAACACGCCGCCGGTATACTCATCGAGGCCCAGCCAGTGTGTCGCCATGCCTGCGAGATTGAACAGCAGAACCGGCAGGAACAGCCTGTTGAACCAGGACACCCCTGTCGCAACCAGGGCATCGGTTTTCAGTTCGGATTGAATCAGCCAGGCGCCGGTAAAGAGCCACAGGACGGATACCAGGTCGAATATATATGAATCACTATTCTGGAACACAGAGACGCCAAGCAGGCTGAACCCCAAAAACGCGACGAACAGAGCGGCCTCCCATCTGACATCCGCCGGAGCGGGCAGCCTGGGAATCCCCTCCTGCCATCTGCTTCCCAGACACATCACCAAGACGACGACCAAGCACAGGTCGGCCGGCACCAGATAGGTGAATAATGGGATTCCAAGCGGCATCAGCAGAAGATACCAGGAAAGCCATGCGGGCAGAGAGGCGGCTTTCAATGCGGAGAATCCTGCTGTTGACGACACTTGGTGAAAGCAGGCTCAGACAGCGTCTTTGTCGGAGGCCTGCCGGCCAGGGGTGGATCCGCCTTCGGCCAGCATCAATCCGGCTGCGCATATCAGCAGGCAGGCAATCGGAATGAACAGATACACCGACATTCCGAGGGGTTGCACAAGGCGCGGTGGAGACAGCGGATCTGTCAGCAGCATCGGCTCTCTCGGGGCCAGCACGATCGGCCCGGGATCACTTGCAATCAGATCGCTCCAGGCCTGCAATGCCATTGTTTCCTGATAATGAACGGAATCGATCGTCAGGTGGCCAGCCAGTCCGACGAAGGAGGCGGAAGCAATTTTTCCGGCATATGAAGTTTCAGATTCCGGAATTGCGTTCGGCAGGGGTTCTCCGAAGGTCCACTCCATCAGGCGGCCTGCATCGAAAATCTGAAACATATTCTGCAAAGCAATTCGTCGGCGGGTCAGCACTTCGATGCCAACCGCAGCCCTGAACCGGCGTTTTTCGAACTCCCGCGCCGTGCTTGTTCTCAGCTGCTGGAGAAGCTGTCCGGTGAAAGCCCGCAAAAGCGGCCTCAAATACTCGATTGTTCCCCGGGTAAACCTTATTTCAGCCAGTCCCTGTCCGCGCATGGCATAGGAGAGGCCGGGCCTGATGGCAGAGTTCAGCTCCCGCAGGTGCGTTTCACGGGTGCCGGCAACAGGCCAGTCTGCATGGTTCATGACATCGATCATGTAGGAATCGTCGTTGAACAGGCGATCCCAGACCCTTGAAAAATTAACCAGGGGCTCGCCGGCAGACTCGCCTATCGCGACAACGTCGGTAGCCTCATACCCTCGCGGAGGATAGCGCCAATACCATGTTTCGAGGTAGAGAACAAAACAGGCACAGGCGAAAATCCAGACTGGGTGCCTGGATGCTGCCTGGCGCCACGCGGCCAGTCCTGAAAATTCCTGTTGCATGATACCCCTTCAATGGCCGGAAATGCTGATCAGGCCTTTAGAATGAATGATCACCGCGACGGCGATGATCCAGAGAAGAATGGCAAGCTGGAGGGGGCGGTCTCCAAGCAGCAGTTCGGAAGGATTGTCGCCCAGTTCCCGGAGATGGATCAGGTACAGATACCGGAAAATGCCGTAGAGAACGATCGGCACGGTCAGCACGAGTCCGTCGGTCCCGAATTTCGAAACCGTTTCGATACTGACGGTATAGAGAGCATAGCAGACCACGGTCGTCGCAGAAACGATCGCAATCATCTGGTCGATGAACTCAGGTGTGTATTCCGCCAGGGCAATGCGATGCCGGCCGGCTCCATCGTCCAGAAGCCTGATTTCCTGCCGCCTTTTTGCAAGGGCCAGCAAAAGAGCAAGCATCAGCGTGCAGAGCAGAAGCCAGTGAGACATATATATATTCGGTTCTATTGATCTGAGTGCCCCGATTCCGGCCTGCGCCCGAAGCACGAAACCGCCGGCAATGCAAAGAACGTCGAGAAGTACAACGTTTTTCAGTTTGAAACTGTATGCCAGATTCAACAGGAAATACGCAACAGCCGATGCGGCGAAAAGGTTTGACAATGCGAACGAGCCGCCGAAAGCGACGACGAGGAGGATGACAACGGCGAACCGTGCCTGCGGAATGGTCACCCGGCCGGCTGCAATCGGCCGATGTCGTTTTTCCGGGTGAAGGCGGTCGCGTTCGATATCAACGATATCGTTCATGAGATACACACTGCCGGACAGCAGGCAAAACACGATGAATCCGGCAACGGCCCAAAGCCATGCGGCAGGCTGGAGGAAAAGCCTTTTTTCAGAAAAAAGCAGGCCCGCGAAAAGAAGGAGATTTTTCGTCCATTGCCGCGGCCTGATGCATTTTATGAGACTGCCTGAAAGCATAGACGGTCATTCTACCAACGAGATGCATCTTTGGCCAGCATCTGTGAAGAATCTGTTGAAGAGCGCCCCATCTGTGGTACACTTCCAGCCCGGCCGGCCATTCCATGTTACAGTTCGTAACAGCTTTCGATCCGTATTCAGAAAAGAACATGTCAGATTCCTCGATTCTCCTCATCCATACGACTTCCCGCGCATCGCTGCGATGCGGCGCCCTCTCGCGAGGCGCCGGACGGCCGGCACCACTGGGACTTGCCTGCCTGGCCACATCGTTCCCAGGCCGGGTGACCCTCCTCGATCTTCAGGAAAAACTCCCGGAAGCAGGGGATATCCCCGCCTCAGGCGCCACGCCTTTTGCGGCGGCCATTGTCGCGGCCGCCGCCGGCTGGCAGACGATTGATGCAAAAATGATGTTGGAGCGATTGAGGCAGCTTCTTCCATCGTCCCGGTTCATTCTTGGAGGTCCGCGCGCAGCGGCTCTCGGAGCCGACTGGGATGCGACTCTCCACGGCACCGGCCGCACCGCATGCGAATGGATTCTCAAGGATCCAAACGGCATAAGCGGCCCGGCGAACACGTTGGAAGCCGATCTGCGCATACCGCTCGGGGTGCCGGCCACTCGGCTTGGCGAGAACCACGGGTATTCCGCCGCTGCCGAAAAGGCAGGGGGGGCACCGACCATATCGGTTCATCAGCCATGGCTGGGCCTTCTCGACCGTAGTCCAGAATCTGCCGGTGCTCCCACGCGCGGAGATCTCTCCGATCTTTTCCAGTGGCTCCATGTTTCAGGGTACAGCTGTATCTCCATTGAAACGCCCGGACTTTCAGGCGACCGCGCAAACCAGATGATCGAACTCGCTTCTGAACACGGAATGACTCTTTCCCTGAGATTCGACAGGCCGGAAGACGTCATCACAGCCAGGCTGCGCGCAACAACGGCTCTTTTGCGGGTCTGGCTGCACCCATCGCGGGAGACTTCCGCCACTCCGGCCGCGTTCATGACAGCCGTATCGAAGCTTCAGTCCGAAGGTATCTCCATCGGTATCAGGCTGCCCGTCGACATGCTCCCGGACGATGTTTCACCTCTTCTCGCAACGGCCGACGAGTTGTCGACAGACCATCCATCAGCCTGGCAGCAGGGGCTGCTGCGCAGCCATCTGCTTGATTTTTACTGGCGCCGCGGCCGATTCTGGAAAAATCTCTGGCGCCTGCGCAGCGGCCACGATCTCGTCCGCTGGCTTCGCGGAATGTACGGTATCCTTGATCTGGCGCTTTCACGATAATCCGAGGAGAACGGAATGAAAAAAATACTGGTAGTGAACGGCCCCAATATGAATCTGCTGGGCAGCCGCGAACCGGCAATTTATGGAACCGCCACGCTGGCCGAACTCGAAACCCGGCTTGCCGCAGAAGCGGCATCGATGGAGTGCTCGGTAGAGACATTCCAGTCGAATCATGAAGGCGCAATCATCGACAAGCTGCAGACAGCCATGAAACCAGGCCTTTACATCGGCGTGATCCTGAACGCGGGCGGCTTGACCTATTCCAGCGTTTCGATCCGTGACTGCGTAGCCGCACTGCCGGTGCCGATTATCGAGGTCCATCTGTCGAACATTTTTGCGCGCGAAGAGTTCCGAAGCCGCTCCCTTCTCGCACCGGTCTGCACGGGCTCGATCAGCGGGCTGGGCTTCGCAGGCTACCTACTGGCTCTTCGCCATCTTGCCGGCTGCGGCCACTGAGGCGATCAGATGTCGACAATCAGCAATGGACGCATAGAGCTTCTCGCTCCCGCCGGCGATCAGAGCTGTCTGAAAGCCGCGCTGCTGGCCGGCGCGGATGCCGTATATCTGGCCGGAAAACGGTTCGGCGCCAGGGCATTCGCCCCGAACTTCGATGATGCGGGCCTCCGGTGGGCCAGAAACGTCACTGCTTCATTAAATCGTAAATTATATATCACACTAAACACCATTATTTTCGACCATGAGCGCCAGCTGCTGGAACAGGCCCTGGATTTTTATGAAGTCCTGCAGCCCGACGCCCTGATCATCCAGGATCTGGGGGTGGCTTCGCTGCTGGCAAAGCGCGGCAGCACGATCCCCCGACATCTCAGCACCCAGGCCGCCTGGAACGCCGTCGGCGGCTTCGAGATGCTCAAGCGCCTCGGAATTACCCGTGTCATCCTGCCGCGGGAAACCTCGCTCGAAGAGATCAGGGAAGCCGCGGCACGCGTTCCTTTCGAGATCGAAACGTTCGTCCACGGCGCGATGTGTTACAGCATTTCGGGCAGGTGCTTCTGGAGCTCGGCTCTGGGAACACGATCCGGGAACCGCGGAACATGCGCGCAGCCCTGCAGAAAGGCCTACTCCACCGGTGACGGGAAACCTGGCGACTGGATCTTCAGCCCGCGCGATCTGCGCCTGCTCGACGCAATTCCCGATCTGACCAAAGCCGGCGTTTCCTCGTTCAAAATCGAGGGCCGCATGAAAGGCCCGGATTATGTGCATACGGTTGTCACCGCATACCGCAAGATCCTCGACAGCCAGGCCCCGAATCCCGCTCATGCAAACACACTTTCAGAGGTTTTCTGCCGCCCGTTTCATCAAGGGTTCCTGCACGGAACGCCGGGCAAGGACTGGAACACGCCCGATCAGCCCGGCCGCGAGGCTCAGGCAATCGGGCGTGTCGTCGGTCCGGCGCGTGGAGGACTGCTCGAGCTCGAGCTGACAGCGCCGGCCAGGGCCGGCGACGGCCTTGCCTGGGACACTCCCGACGGGGGCCGCAGCGGCGCACGTATCACATGGCTGGAACCCGGCGGAAAAACCGGCCGCTGGCTTGCCCGCGGCCTTCCCCTGGCTCTTCCGGCCGGCACATCCCTTCGCAGGACTGATACCGCCAGTGATGCACCATGGCTGAAGGGCTGGAATCGTGACTGGGAGAGATATCCTGTCGATCTGTTCTGGTCCGGCCACGAAAGTCAGCCGCTCGCTGTCGAGACAGTCGTGAATGGCCGGCCGGTGCGGCTTCTGACGGAAGCCCCGCTTTCTCACGCCCTGGGAGGGAAGGGCCTGGAATCAGGCCCTCTTTCACAGAAATTCACCCTGCTCGGAGAAGCCTTTACCGCACGGCGCCAGGTGACAAAAGCGCTCGATCCGGCCATGTTCATTCCGCCCGGAGATCTGAAACGCCTGAAAAGGAATCTTGTCGATACGCTCACAAAACTTGCCGCCCTGCCTCCGCCGACTTGCTCCGGCAAAACCGACCCGTCTCTGGCGGTCACTCGAAACGGTGACGAGCAGAACAGGCCTGCCAGGCCAGCCCCGAAACCGCAGGTGCTGGTCAGGCTGTTCAATCACGGTTTTCCAGTGCATCGCGACATCGGCCCCGACGCATGGATTCTTCCGTTTGAAGACCGCCAGTCCATACCAGGCGTTCTTGATCCGGCCCGGG
>Ga0079303_10000127_pt1 | contig 16502 bp, 15 predicted proteins | sample Methanogen_OWC_FD_77073 | JGI IMG/M metagenome (GOLD analysis project Ga0079303, IMG submission 77073) | Enriched soil microbial communities from Old Woman Creek wetland in Ohio, USA - Methanogen_OWC | ecosystem: Environmental > Terrestrial > Soil > Wetlands | place: USA: Ohio | collected...
CTTATCGATATCGTTATCTCCGAACGGCCCGTCCTGCGGCGGCTTCAGTTTCAATTCGGCGTCAAGCTTGTTTTGCCGGACAAGGGCGGTAATGTCGGTCGCGAACTTGGTTTTTAGCGCTCCGGGCTCGATCGCGGTCCATTTTTCGATCGTGGACTCGAGATTCAGCAGTTCGTCGGAAAGGCCGGTGTTTATAAGCAGCGGTGGAATATAATCGACGTTGACCGCCATCGCCCGGCGTTTGCAAGGTATCAGCTCGGCGATATTGTCCGAAAGCCAGGGATTGATATTGGGCATATTGCCGATTATAATATCGCTCCAGTCGGATGAGGACAGCACGGCCTGTTTGCCCGGAAAGAGCCATTCGGAACCATGCGAGCCGAAATGCACGACGGCGCTCGCCCCGAAGCCTTCCTGCAGCCAGAAATAAGTTGCCAGATAATGGTGGGTCGGCGGGAGCAGGTTATCTTCGATATCTTTTTTTTCTGCGGACGCGGTTATCGTTTCACCTTTGGGCGGCTGAGTGGCGATGATTATTTTTCCCAGGTCGATGACGGGCAGTACGAGGTATTTTTTTCCTTCTTTTTCCCATACCATTATTTTTCCAGGCGCCGCGCCCCAGCATTTGCTTACCTCGTCGCGGCGGGCGGGCGGCACTTTTTTTTCGAACCATTGCAGATACTGGTCTTCGGGAATCAGTACGGCTTTTCCGCTTCCGGCGAGTTTATCCAGTACGGCGGGTTCCCACGTTCCCATCTGGCGACCGTGATCCATGACCCACGCCAGCAGTTCGTTTTCATCGGCCGGAAGCCGGGCGATATCGTATCCGGCTTTCTTCATCTCGCCCAGAAACCTGACCATGCTGCGCGGCGCATTGAGGTCGTGAAGAGGCCCGTTCATCAATCCAGACTTATCTGCCTCCCTGTCATAAGTAATGATGGCGATTTTTTTATCGGAATTTTTCGCGCGTCGCAGGTCTATCCAGGATTTAACGCGGCCGACGACGCGCGCTATGCGGTCGTTTACGGGCGTAATTTCCTCTCCGCTGTTATTTCCGGACAAAGTTCCGCCGGCGGTGAGGCATTCGGCGGCGCCCTTTGCCTCGGCGAATACGAGAAGATGCTGCATTTCGGATTTGCTCATGCCGGTATTGACGCTTGAAAGCCACCTGTCGATAGATTCTTCCATAAACCAGAGAGTGTGAATACGCGGCACGCCCAATTTTTCCCAGAAATCGGCCGGTTCGTTCGTGTGCGATGTCTGGATGACCAGGTCCGGCTTGAATTTTATGAGGCGGTCTTTGAATTCGGGATCGTCGGCTATCAGGCACACCGAGAGTATTCCCGCTTTTTTAAGTTCGCGAATCAGGGCGTCGATCACTTTGGGCTGATGAAAAAGGCAATGATGGCGCCAGGAACCGAGCGCCACTCTGGGGCATTTTTCGACGTCCCATCCGTCTTTTTTAGCGGCTTCTAAAAACCCGTCCAGGTCTTCGAATTCTCCGTAATCCGGGTGATGAATTTTTACGACTTTTTCGAATTCCGGCGGGGCGACGTTTCCCGCCCGCCCGAAATAGTTTATCAGAGCATAAAGAACCATGTTCTTCATGGAGTCTTTCGACAATCCGTAGTATCTGGCCATCTTCGCGTCGAATTTGATGTTTTCCGCACCCAGCAGCTCGACCCAGGACTGGCATACCTGGGCGGGGCCGACCGCGAACACCTTCAGGCCCGTCTTTTTTTTCATAGCTTCAGATATGCACAGCTTATAATTTTCGGCCATGTCCCTGTTGGCGAACGTCGCGAATATCAGGTCGAATTCCGAAAGGTCGGGCTTCGGGGTTTCCCTGAATTTTTGAGTGGCGAGCTGGGCCACCGTCACGTTCAGTTCTTTTTCAAAGCCTTTCATGGCTTCATAAGCGCCGCCGGCCATTCCGATTATTCCTATTTTATATGGCCTGGTATCTTCGGCCGCCGCCGGGACGAACTGGAACGTATTCAATATTAATAATATTGCGATAACGACTGATGGCGCGATGCTTTTCATTTTCATTGCGTATGTTTCCTTTGCCTTTGAAATCGCTTTAGAATGTGCGGGTCAGGCCTAACGTCACTACTCTGCCCGGAGCGACTGATTTATCATCGGGTATGCCGTACAGGTCGTATTTTACGTTTGAAATGTTTTCTATTCCCAGAGAAATTTTTTCATTTTTACCGGTCCGCTTGTTCAGAGTGATGTCGCATGTACGGTAAGATTTCAAAATATCGGCCGGCGTATTTTTCAGGTCGATAAAACTATTGCCCATAAAACGCAGGCTCATGTCGGCCGAAAACCCTTTAGCGCCGGCGTAGGTAAAGCCCAGTCTCGCCTTTTTGCGTGGGGCGAAGGAAAGATCGTTTCCTTTGAGCGCGGGATCGCTTTTATCGTCTTGGATAACCGACTTGCTGAAAGTGTATCCGGCGAAACCCGACCAGCGTTTATTTAATTTATAATTGAATTCGGCCTCCGCTCCGTCGATTTTCACTTTCGAGATATTGTCGTATAACATCGAAGTCGCCGTGACGGTTCTGTTGCTGATAAAATTATCGCTGCTGGTCCTGTACAATGACAGCTTCGCGGTGAAATTTTTCGCGAAGGAATGGTCGAAGCCCAGTTCGTAAGAAACGGCCGTCTCGGGATCGAGGTTGGGGTTGCCGTTTACGAAAGTGGTACCGCGCTGCATCACGGTGTACATTTTCATGAGGTTCGGGGCGGCAAAGGCCTTTCCGATCGACGCGCGCACCGTCGTTTTATCGGAGGCGTGATAAACGATTCCTGCCTTTGGCGAAAACGATTTCCAGTTTTTATTGTCGTATTTGTTGTTGATGGCCGGCTTCGGGGCGGGATTGGTATCGAAACTGGAGCCGTTGTAGCTCTGGCAGAAATCGCCCCTCGCGCCGAGCGTAAAGACCAGTTTGTTATCGCCGCGCCTGATCTCGTCCTGGGCGAAAACCGAAAAAAGAGACTGGTCGCCGTGGCCGCCGCCGACACGTGCTGCGCCGGAATGAAAATAATCCTTCATGGTAAGATTGCTGAGTTTGTAATCGACGCCCGCGGTGACAATATTTTTCGAATCGGAGTTGAAGGTTTTCCTGAATGTCGCGCCCCTGTCGATCAGTTCGTGGTATTCCGTCTGGTAAAGGTAATTGAAAGCGGGTCTTCTGTCGAACTTGACATTCCAATTCTGGTTTTTCCAGTAAGTCGTGCCTTCGATTGAAGAACCGTTGCCGAGGCTTTTGTTATAAATAAAATAAGTGTTGTTCATCATGTAGTTATGGCCTATGTAAATCCTGCCCCTGTCCACTTTTTCGTTGACGTGGGCCATTCCGAGAGTCAAAGTGGAATTGTCGTCGTTCGACCAGATGAACTTTGCGATGGCGTTATTTTCGTTTCGCCCGCTGTTGTTATTATACGCCTTCGGCGTTTTTGCCGCGACATATCCGTCGGAATCGTAATAAGAGCCGCCGAAAAAATATGAGACCCTGTTCGTTACGCCACTTTGAAACATCGAGCTTGAAATGGTTTTCAGGCTTCCATAACTGGCATTGACGATAGTTTCCTTCGCTTTTTTCGGCTTTTTCGTGATTATATTAATGACGCCGCCCATCGCGCCGGAACCGTATAGCGCGGACATGGGGCCGCGCACTATTTCTATTCTTTCGATCGCTTCCTTCGGGATCAGCGACAGTGAAAGCCATCCGTGAGCGGGCCCGTTCAACGGTATGTCGTCCATCAGTACGAGCGTTTTGTTCTGTTCGGGAACGCCGCGCAATGTAATTTCTCGCGCCGCGCATTCGGTCCAGTGAGACTTCGTGAGAGTGACGTCCGGGACGCGAAGAAAAACGTCTTCCAGTTTCTCGCCCGGAACGTTCTGTATTTCCTCTTTTTTTATTATCGTGACGCTCGCCGGCGAATCGCCGACGGGGATTGCTCTCTTCGCGGCGGTGACGGTGAGCTCGTCCAGATTCAAAGTCAGAGGGTTATTGTCGGCGGCGTAAGAAAAATCCGCGAACAAAAAAAACGTACACAATAAGGAGAAGTAAATAATACCGGACCTTTTCATGAATAATATACCTCCGTTATTGAGTAAAAAATAAAATTTATTAATTTTCAAATAAATCTGTTTAATATGTACCGACCGTAACGTGTTCTGACTGGAAACCGGGCGATGGAATACATGTTTATTTCAATTTGAAATTCAGCGGGATTTTGAACGAAACCGGCCTTCCCTTCAATATTTCGGGTATCGGAAGATACGGCGCCCCTTCTGAAACCGAAGAAACGGCGGCTTCGTCGAGCTCGTTATCTCCCGACGACTCTTCGACTGAAACGAAATTAACTCTTCCGCCGGAGCCTACCTCGAAAGCGAGGCGGACCGTGCCTTCGACACCTCGCTGCCTGCAATCGTCGGGATACTTCAAATTTCTTTTGATCTTTTCAACGACGGCCGACTTGAAGATATCGATAGAGTTGGCCTCTATCGAGGGATCTGCGTCTCCGTGAGGCGCGCCGGCCAGCCGGTCTCCGTCGCTTTCGTTGCCGGAGAGGTTGCCGAACGATTCGAGCTGCGGCGTTGTGACCGGTCCGGCGGGTCCGGCGTTTATATCGCGTCCGGGCGTGTTTCTCCCGGCCGCCAGCTCATCCGTAATTACCGGTTCGGGTTTTTTAACGGTTTTTCGGGGTGCCTTCTTAAGCGGTCCGGGCTTTTTTTCGGCAATCTCGACTTCCGAGCTTGCCGAAACCTTTGCGACGGCATTTTTTTTCAGCTTTTTAAATGCGTTTTCCGCGGCGTCCAGTATGCGTTTCTTCGCTTCGCTGAATTCGAGTTCGCGTTTTTTTTCCCGGGCCGCGTCCGCCGATATGGAATCATATTTCCTTTTCATTTCGCCGGCTTTTTCGCGAACGCCGATCATGCTTTCGACGACGATTTTTTTGAGCTTTTCGATGTCCTCGCGCCCGACCCGCTTCGATCTGTCGTATGTGTTTCCGCGCCTTCCGGTCAGGGAAACCGACAGAGCGAACGGGACTTTTTTATTCTGTGAAAGATCTATGACGACGGCCGGATTTTTGCGTTCCTGCGCGTAAGTCGCCATGACGGCGATGAATAAAGCCGCATGGACGGCCGCGGAAAAGACAAACAGCAGAGCCTTGAATTTATAATCCGACAGATAAAAGTTTCTCAAGATCGGCTACTCCGCTCATTCGGCAACCGTTCGAAGGAAGACCTTCCCGGCGCCCGCTCGTCTGATTGAATCCAGGACCGTCACGACGTCCTGATAAAGCGATTTCGAGCCCGCCGAGACTGCGAAAACTTCGTCGGTTCCGCGCCCCATTTTTTTTATAAGCTCAGGTATCGCCGCTACTTCAACTGTCGATTCGTCGATTATGACCATTTTAGAGTCGATCACGGTCACTTCGCGTATTCCATCGCCATTGACGGGATTTTCGCTTTTGGCCGAAGCCCTTGGAAGATCGACCTGCATTCCGCTTTTGGGAATTTGCGGCGCGGCGACCATGAAAATTATCAGCAGTACCAGAACGATGTCCGTGAACGGCGTTATATTGATTCCTATGAAAAAATCGTCTTCATGTTTTTTATGCGACATCTTACCTTGCCTTTTGCGAGCGTTCGAGTTTATCGATAGCCGAGTCCTTTTCGCACTGGATGATTCTCAGCCTGGCGATGAGGTGGTTGTAGCAGAACGTAGACATTATAGCCAGAAACAATCCGAAAGCGGTTGCGATAAGGGCCTCTGAAATGCCTTTGGACACGTACGCGAAGTTCGAAGTGCCGCTTTTGGCGATTTCAGAGAATGCGTCCATGATTCCGATGACGGTGCCGAAAAGGCCGATATATGGCGAAAGGGTCGCTATCGACCCGAGCTTGGACAGCGATACCTTGAATTTTTCTATTACGAGATCGACATGCGAGTCGAGGTCGGCTATTTCTTCGGGCTCGCCGGGGCCGAGCCTGCCGATATCCGTGAATGTTTTTTCCCTGAATTTGATTATCAGCCAGAGCTTTTCGAGATAGTAATACAGGGAAAATATCGAAAGGGCGACCAGAAACCAGATCGTGAAACCGGATTGATGAAATAATTTTTCCATGATATGTCACCTCTCAGGCCCTGGCCGAAGGCCGGGCGTCTTGCGCGCCTCAACAAACTTTCGGCTCGACGAGAATAAATTTCCAGATCCGCGATTTTGCGCACATGTTTTATCTACCAAAAAATGGAGTGTCAAAATAACGGTATAATTTAAAGGTTTTTCAAAAATGTACGCGAGGAAACGATTAAAAGTGCGCCTTGACGGCATTTGTGTCATGAAATTGACATGTGCCGTATGAAAAGTGTTTTTATTATATCATAATCATTTTAAAATGTAAAACATGACTAAAAATATCCGGATTGCATTCCCTGGATGTTTTGCAGGCGATTCGATCAGGCGCCTCCTTGACAGTAAAACATATAATTAATATAATATTCATGCAAATATGTTTTTTATTGATAACTTAACGGTACCGGTCCATATGTTCATTTTTTCTTGAATGCATGGAGGAACGAAAAATGTCAATTATTGAACCTGGCATGAAAATCAGGATACTGGTTATAGGCCTTCTTTTCATTTCCCTTTTCATTTCGGCCCGCTCCGACGCGGGTGAAGAAAACAATCCGGCACGGCCCTCAGATTACGTTCTCGTCACGATAAACAAAAACGTTTATATCCAGAAAGACCCCGCCGATGAAAAAAGCAGGAAATCGGGCGATCTGGTCGCGCCCGAAGATTTCATCGTCTCGGACGGCGCGGGAGAGGCGAACCTGACTTATAAAAAAGACTCCACGTTCAAAATTTATCCGAATACCGAAATGCAGGTAGTGGCGTCCGGCCTCAGGATCAAACGCGGCAAGACGTGGGTCAACTTCAAGAAAACTTCGGGAGGTTTCAGCATCGCGACTCCGACGGCGACGATCGGCATCAGGGGCACGAAATTCATGACCGAGGTCGCCGGCGACGGGGAAACCAAAGTCACTCTCGCCGAGGGATCTCTTCTGATCGAGAACGAAAAGGGCAAGACGGAACTTGCTTCGGGTTCGGCCGCCGTCATCAAAAAAGGCGCCGCACCCGAGGTGTTAAAGGTGAAAAACGACGATGACGCCTACATCAGGCTTAAATAAAAGCAGATGACTTTATTTCCTTCGAGTTTCCCAGGCTTCCCATATTCCGGATTTCATCGCGGCGTACGGCGCGATGAAATCCGTCCGCCCGGGTTTACATTCGTCGAGACCATGATGGCCGCGACTCTTGTAGTTATCGCCCTGGGGGTCATGTTCTACCTGATCTGGGGCGGCGTCAGGCTGGGTGGCGCCGAAGAGGCGTCTCAGAGGCTTGGGGCCGAATATTCCGGTTTGCTGATGCAATTGAAAAAAGACGTCCGATCGGCCCGCGGCGCCGAATTCTACGATAACGGCTTTACGCTGTCGATAAGAAAACCGGGTGGCGGCGGGATAACCGAAGAAAAGGTCTCGTATTCGAAATCCGGCAGAAACGTTATACGAAAGTCTGATGAAGGCGAAAGGTCGTTTTCCTTCGCGAACATTCTTCCCGCAGGCTTTTCAATCGATTTTTCGGCGGGCGCCCGGGGCGAAGGTTTGCTTGCCCTGGCGTTTGCCGCCCGCGACAACTCCGGTAAGATAATATTCGAGCGTTCCGAGAACGTTTCGATAGGCAGGTAAGAAATAAATATAATAACCGCAGGAGGAATCAGGATGAAAAAGTACGGTCTTATGGTTATCATGGCAGGATTGATCGCGCTTCCTTTCGGGGCAGCCGAAGCGGCGAAGACCATCGTCGTCGACGATTTCGGCAAGGGTTGCAAGCTCGAGGGCGTATGGGCCGACAACGTCGGCGGCAATCCGGAAGGCACGCGCTATTCGGGCGGCGGTTGCGTGAACGCCGACTATCACTACACTTCGAAATACGGAAAATTCAAAAAGACCGGGCGCGAGAAGGCCATATTTACTCCGGATATTCCGAAGGCCGGAAAATACAAGGTCGTTGTCACCTTCAGGGCGGGCGTCAACCGTTCGCCGAAAGTCACTTATGAAATCGTTTGCGCCGGAGGCAAGACGAAAAAGGTCGTCAACCAGAAGGAAGGCGACGGCAGGGAAGTTCTGGGGACGTTCGAGTTCGAGGAAGGCAAAAAGGGCCACGTGGCTATAATTTCGGACGGCGGAAGTTCCGCGTGCGCCGATTCGGCTCAATTTACGCCGGCGGGCGACGGCAAGGAGGATTCCGAGTCGGGCCAGTCGGGAATGGACGACGTACTGGGCGGCGGAACCCGGGACCGGGACCACGGTCAGGCGGTTTCGGGCGAGGTCGATCTGAAAAAGGCCGGGACGAAAAATTACACGTTCGAATCCGACGGAGTCGCGAAGGTCACGCCTTATCTTGAAACGCGCGGCGAAGCGGGCATCACGGTCACTGTCAAAAAGGCCGACGGGACGGTCGTAAAATGGATGGAATGGAGCCGCGAGAACGACGCCGATCCCTCTAAACTCATCGTCGACGGAAAAGAGATCGAAGCCTCGATGAAGGAAGTAGCGCCCGGCGATTTTTCGCCCGGCGATCCCGGGACATACAAATACGAGGCTAAAAAGGGCGACACCATAGTATTGAAGCTCGAAGGCGAGTTCGGCAAGGCAAGCCCTTACCTGAAATTCGTCCCCGAGGTCAAAAAATAGGTAACTGAAAGAAAAAGGGAAACTTCGATAAATGAAAAAATCGGTTTCGGAAAAAAGCGGACACACATGTTCTCAGGCGCCGTTTTCAGGGCGGGCGTCTCGTGCGTCCCAGCGCGACGGCGATGGCCGCCGTCGTCCGGGCGCGCGCGGGCTCACGTTCACGGAGGTTCTCATCTCCGTTGTGATCATCTCTATAACCGTGACGCCGGTGTTTCTTCTTTTTTCGACGAGCCGCAGGACCACGATGGCGGCGCGGGACGTTTCCAGGGCGACCAGTTTCGCCGGTTCCTACATTACCGCCATAGCCGGAGCGGCGAATGTCAGGCTCCGCGAGGTCGCGAAAACCGAGGACCTGTCCATGGACGGGCTGATGGCGCTCGATAAACTCGGAGTGGAGAAGGTGCATAAGGGATTCAGGCGGTTTCTGGAATTGAAGAAAATCGCCCCAGATGGAGAATCCGGCTCGAAAGCGTACCATGCCAGGGTCACGGTGGAATGGACGGCGGCGTCCGGCAAAACGAATTCATATTCGATGGAGAGGCTTCTGAATGCGAAAGACTAGCCGTTCGAAAGGGTTCATACTTCCCGGCGCGCTGCTTCTTATCATCGTCGTCCTTCTTCTGGCGATGACCAGGCTTTACTTTTCGCGCGAACAGCTCAATCAGGTGAACCGCATATCGGACTACGAGCGATCTTATCAGGCCGCGGCCGGCGGGATCGACGTTTCGAAGAAGGCGCTTGACGACGCCGTGAAATTCATCAACGACGGCGATCCGGCGACGTTTCCGAAGACGAAGAAGGCGCCGGAGCACCTCAAATACATCGTCGGCGGCCTTCTCGACGATGACGGCGGGCTCAGGCAGGGCGCCGAATTCGAACTGGACACGCCGCTTCTTGAATATATCAGGCGCGAATTCCGCGAGGTCGGTTTCATAAACGCCTACGTAACGCTTTCCGGCGGCAAGCCGATCTACCTCGAAAGCAGGAATCTCGAGGTTTTCAGCGCGGCGGCGGGCGCGGCCGTTCCCGACGGGGCATGCCAGCGAGCCGACGGCCGCGAGGCGAATTATGTGCTTTCGCTTAACGTGAAAAGCAAGGTGGGGGATTCGAAGTGTTCCGTCACCGCCTTCATCGAGCTGCGCAACGTCAACGTTACGCCTTCCGTGATCGGCAAATTCGTTCTCTTCGCGAAGAAAAAAAACTCCCTCAAAATCAACGTCCTGACGGACTCGACGAACCCGGCGAATTTCAAGGTCACTCCCGTCTTGGTGAAAAACCAGGGTTCGGCCTCCGAACAGATGCCGCCCGTAAAACTGCGCGATCTTCTCGACGCCCAGGGCTGGATCTTCATGGGCGGCGACGCGCAGTGGTCGTTCAACGCCACTTACGGAGGCGGCGGCAAGGATTTTCAGGACGCCCCCCTCAGAACCGATCTTTATCACTACGCGATAGACGACGGAACGCTTTCCACGAGCCCGAGCCTCAATTATTATGCCGCGATGAAGGGTATCCATTCCGAACTTTTCGACGCTCCGGGCGGGGATTCCCTCAAACTCCATCCTGACGCCGGGGCTCGCCTTAATTCGGCGCTGAATCTTTTCGGGAGCGCATCCTGCGTCACGCCGACGGTCGTCATCGGCCGCGTGACGCGTTCCTTCGCCCTGCTGCAGGGTTTTTACAACAGCTCGGTCCGCAAGTACGCCCCTCTTCCCTACCAGACGGAGGCTTCGTTTAATTCGGCGTCGTGGCCGGGCAACATGAGCTCATCGACCGTCGACGCCATCAAGAAACATTTTTCGAACGATTTCAAAAAATATGCCTTACGGATGTGCGACATCATCAGCGAAGACTACAACAGCGCCAATCTTCTGCTCGCCGACTTCGGAAAGGCCGGCGAAAAAACCTTCCTGATCGATCCCGACACGGTTAGCGTGGTTTTCCCGGATTTTCCTGATCTTTCCCGCATGAAAGTCAACTCGATGCCGGCGAAATTCTATAAAGCGATAGTCGGCCCCGCCTATACCCTCCTGGACGACCGGGGCAGGATCCTTTTCAACGGCGACGATTTTTCCCGGTTTTACGAACCCGGATTCATCCTTCACAAGGTCGGATATCAATATAAAAATTTCCAGGATTTTTCGAAGAAGTCCGTCGACGCGGAAAAAAAGGCCATGCGGGTATCGGGGATAATCAAGATCGGCGAAGGCCTCGAAACCGACCAGCCGATAAAAATCGCTCCCGGCGGCGGCGGAATTATCATCGTAGACGGCGACATCGTATTCAGAAGGGGCGTCTATTGTCCCGCGTCCGAACCGCTTACGTTCGTTTCGCTTTCGGGCAATATTTCCGTCGCGACTGCCGAACCCGTTAAGGCGGCGCTGATCGCCCTTTCAGGCAGGGTGTCGCTTCCGTCATCGTTCAATATCGACGGCCTCCTGGCGGCCCGCGAGTTTTTCCTCGAAGACGGGCAGCAGAGGTGTTCCAGGGCGCTGACGTATAACAGGATCTTCGATCCCACCGATTTCAAGAATTATTCGCGCAATTACAAGCTTATGGTCAGGGAGGACTGGCAGAACTATGTCGAATAGCCGCGCGTCCGGATCGGGGTTCACTCTGATCGAAGTGATAATGACCGCCGGAATTGTCCTGATGTTTCTTTCGGCGGCGATATTCTATTTCGTCAACGCGAGGTCTTCGGACGCCGCCACCGAAAAGGAATCGGAATATTACAGGCTTTATTCAACGCTCGAAATGAAGCTGAAAAAGGACCTGCGCTCATGCCAGTCAATATCCGCCGGCGCGCCGGGGGAATACAAAATGGTCGTCGTGAGCGGTTCCGGAGGCGACGGCGTACCTTCGGTCCGTGAAGTGATTTACAGGTCCGGCGCTTCAGGCGCCGTCGTGGAAAGAATCGTCGAAGGGAAGGTTGAAAAATTTGATTTTACGCAGTATACCGGCAAAGACAAATTCGTTTTTAAAATCGATTATTAGCAAACCGTCAGTTTCGATAATCGCTTTAATCTTAGTCTTTCTTTTCCTTTCGCCGGCCTCCGCTTCGATCAGCGTCGAAATTGGTTTCGGAGAAAGGGTTATCAGACAGGTCGTCGAATCGCCGAATATGGCGGTGAAGTTCTTTCCGCCCTCTTTCTGGAGCGTTCATACGCAGCAGGTTCTGCTTGAAGCTCCGTCCAGAGTCGCCGGATCGCCTCTTGCGCCGCCACGGATAACCGAGCTGAGAAAAAAATTCCCGCACCTGATCGTCCCGGCGAACCAGAAACGTCCGTCGGGTCCCGACCTGGCGTCGGCCCCCGACTTAAACGGCGTCGTCGCGACCGGAGAGGGCGGACCGATCAGCATATTCGGCGGCGGCGGCGCCACCAGAGTGGCGAAATCCGACGGCCCCGTGACTATATTTCCCTATCTTTACACGAGGGCGCCGGCGTGGTATATTGTACGCCTGTTCGATGTATCGGGGCAGGAGATACTTTTCAACGGCAAACCGATGTTCTGGTGGTTCCGGCCCGACGATTCCTCTAATTCGCCGCTATTTTTCAAGGGCAGGATGGAGTCCGGCTCGATGAACCGGGTTAAGGAAGGCGATTATAGCCCGAAGGAAGGCCTGAAGTACGATTTTGAAGTGAAAAAGGACCAGCGCATCGAGGTGCAGACTAAGGGAAAACCAGAGGATGCCGGTTTTATAAAGGTAGAAAGCCCTTCATTTTAAAAGGAGAAAATAATGAAAGTCATCGCAATCAACGGCAGTCCGCGTAAAGACGGAAACACTTTTCATCTGATTTCAAAAGTATTCGAGGCATTGAACGGCGCCGGCGTGGAAACCGAGATCGTGCAGATAGGCGGAAAGAAAATCAGGGGATGCACGGCATGCGGCGCGTGTTTCGAGAAAAAAAACGGCAAATGCGTTATTGACGACGACTTCAATGAAGCGTTCGGGAAAATGGCTTCGGCCGAGGGTATAATCCTTGGCTCGCCGACGTATTTCACCGACGTCACCGCGGAAATGAAAGCGCTCATCGACAGGGCTGGTTTCGTCGCGATGGCCAACGGCTGCCTCTTCAGGCACAAGGCCGCGGCCGCGGTCGTCGCCGTGAGAAGGGGCGGCGCCATACATTGCTTCGACACGATGAACCATCTTTTTCAGATCAGCCAGATGTTCATAGTCGGCTCGACTTACTGGAACGTCGGGATAGGCCTCGAAAAGGGCGACGTGCTGAACGATCAGGAAGGCGTCGCCAATATGGCCGACATAGGGAAATCGATGGCCTTTCTTTTGAAAAAACTCCATCAATAAGTATTCATATCAGGGTTGTCCGGCGAACTCGATAGCCATTCCGTCCGGATCGGCGCAGACGAACATATGAAAATTTTCAGATATTTTCATATATTCTCCGAACATTTCGACGCCTTCGCGCCTGAGCGCCTCGTAAGCCGCGCGCACTCCGCCTTCGGGCCGGAAGCAAAGGCAGGTGCGAGGCGCGCGCCGATCGGGAACTTCCGCTCTGGCTCTTCCGCCCTCTAGATAAATCGTCAGAAGGCCGTTTGCGGCGTCGAGAAGAACGCCGCCGGTTCCAACTCCTTCACCGCCGTCCATGCTGCGCGACTTGACCATTCCGAGAACGCGCGTGTAGAAATCCAGCGATTTTTCGAAATCAGAGGCGTAGATCGTGGCGATGCTGAATTCAGCCAGCCTTATTACGGATTTTTTTTCTTCGCCTTCGGTCTTCGATATATCCAGAATTTTAACGGGCAATTTGAATATCCCGCCCGGCCCGGCCGGGAAATCAGCGATTTCGATCACGGAATCGAGGTTAATGGTTCCGTATATGTGCGGGAATTTTCGGAAACCGCCCTCGAGGTTTTCGAATTTTACCTCCGCTTTGACTTTGTCCAGTTCGATAATGAGAATAACGAGATCTTTCATCCCGCGAAAAAGATAATGGGCCACGGAAAGGATCTGATCGGCGGTCGAACAATGAATGAAACCTTCGCCTGAATCGAGGGTGCAATGGCGGTAGACTCCTTTATTTTTTGCGTCTTCCCAGTCGCTTTTTCGGGTTATGTGGTAGATATATTTCATTTGTCATTTTCCTCCGGCGATATTTGCAACAGTTTCAAAGGTTATTGTCATTTCTTTTTTTGCGCAAGTTTCCTTATTGTCTCATAGGTATTGAATTCCGGGGCAAGAGAGTCATAAACCGGATAACGATCGTAGGAGAGCCTTTTCGCATTTTCCCCGAAAGTGCCGCCGTGAACGGGGAATACGAATACTATACCCTTCTTCGTGAAAAAATCATCGGCATTAACCAGAAACTCTCTCTGCTGTGCGGGATTGAGTGTTTGACTGAACGCTAATATCGGAGTATTTCCGGGCCCGCCCCAATCGATAAATGCAAGAACCGGGAGATCGCCCGTTTTTTCTTTTATTTTACCCTTGATATCATCCCATCTTTGCCCATCGAGGCCGCCTTGAATTTCTTCGGCTGAAGGAGTCGCAGTGACAAAATCGACATCGGGCGCAGGGAAAGGCAGTTGAGCGAAATTCCACCATGTCCCGACATAGATATATTTGCGGTATTTTGAATATCCGTAAGCGTGGATTTCATCGACTATTTTAGAAGCGGAATCACAAAATTCTTTGATCGCGGGATGATCTGGATTTTTGGTAGCTTTTTGAATAAGATTTGCCCCGCCGAAGAGCATGTCAATCCAGATCGCGTCAACGCCCAGATCTATCTGTTTTTTCGCCCGGCTCAAAAGGAGTTCTTGATATTTTTTGTTGGTTATATCGGGAAAGTATGCTTTAGTACCTACGATGGCGGCGGCCTTACGCTGGCCTTCTTCTTTGGAAATGCCGATGCCGAGTTTCGCCGGATCCAGAGCCATCTGCCATGTCTGAGTTTGCGCGAAGGCTTCGAGGGTCACGTCATCGTATTCTATCTCGTTAAGACGTTGCGCCGCTATCGCGCCCACAAAAACGACGTCTGGCCTCGCCTTCTTTATAAGACTTATCGCCTCTTTATACTGTCCGTATGAATAACCGATGCGCATCTTACTCTTCGTATAATTTTCGGGGTATCCGGGCAGCTTCGAATCTTGAGACTCGGGAACCGGCTGCCACCTGAAAAACCCCCTGAAGATAAGATCGGTATTAGTTTCCGAAAATATTTTCGCCACATCTTCCATGCTTCTGCCGATGAGGATGCCGTCCGTAACCCTTTCGTAGAGCGTGGCGACTTTAACGGCGCCGAGTTTTTTCCTGGCCCCGTCTCTGACTCCTTTCGGTATTTTGGTATCGGAAACGGTTCCCCCTTCGGCAAGCGCCGCAACTGGAGCTGAAAAAAAAGCGATCATAAGGGCCATGATCGCGATCGAGATTTTTTTGTTCATAATTTTTATTTTATTGAAACCCGTGAAAACTCGGCTTTCGTTCCGGGGCCTATTGTTCCGGCGTTTTCGCCGGGGCCGTCGTGGTGAGCGCGTAGGCCTCGACGAAGGCGGCCCATCCGGTTTGCCCGAAGTTGATTATCGTTTTGTATTCGGGATCGAGCTGTTTTTTCGGAAGGTATATGGCGATCCCGGCGGCGTTTTTCATGGCATCGCCGGTCGTCCCGTTGGCGATGACGAGCCTGTTCTGAGCGGCGACGGCGAGGTTGACGAGTTCTTCCGCCGCGCGGTTTATCTTTTCGTCCCTGACGTTGGAGTTTAAAAGCTGGCAGAAATGGACGAGGTCGATATTTTCGCCTTCGTCGAATTTCTGGACCATTTCAGCGGATTTTTTGATCGCCGTGATGACCGCGGGGTCGCCGATTCTGGCGCCGAGTTCCTTCGAAAGCGCCTCGATTTTCTCGAAGACTCCGCCGAACTTCGAAATGTCGATAGCCGATATCGTGGTGACTTCTTCCTTGTTGTTGATATAACTCTGCTTGTGGACTTCCACTATAGCCTTCGCAAATTGCGATGCTGAAATCGAAGGGTTCCCGACGACGGCTTCTGCCACTTTATCGTAAGGCCAGCCCGTGCCCGGTTCGATTTCCTCGGAGGCGACGGAGTAATCGACCGATCCGCTGAGTTCGTATATATTTTCCGCCATCTGCATGTTGCACGCGTCCATCGCCAGAATGTCGAGATTGTGGCCGATGATGTTCCTGATCGCGCGGGTGGCTTCGCCGAGTTGTTTGGTCGTTATGTAATTTCCGGTAACGTCGTCGCAGGAAATACCCTTGGTGGCGACTCCGTGTTTTTTCTTCCAGCCCATCCCGTGGTTCCAGATGTCCAGAAAATAATGTTCCGCCGGATAATTCTCGTGCGCCCATTTCACGAATTTGACCATTTCCTTGTAGTCGCCCATGTCGACGCGTTCTATCGTTTCCAGCACTTCGGCCGAGCCTTTTTTTATCAATATTTTCTGCGAGGGCTGATGCATGAATCCGCGTAGTATGAGTATGTTGACATCGCCGTTCGATCCGACTTTCTTGAGCTGATTGATCGTGATCGGCCCGTATGGATAGAGGTTGTTCGCGCCGTTCAGAAAGATCAGGAAATTCCATTTCGCCTTCGCCTTCGTCATTTCCTGCGCGAAAGCCTGATCGCCGGAAGCCGCCTGCGCGAAGAAGGCCAGAAACGTGAATACAACCAGAATGCCAAGTACCGCAGCTTTTTTCATTGTACCGATCACTCCTCTATACATAAAAAAATGTTTTGCTA
>Ga0079303_10000128_pt1 | contig 16465 bp, 33 predicted proteins | sample Methanogen_OWC_FD_77073 | JGI IMG/M metagenome (GOLD analysis project Ga0079303, IMG submission 77073) | Enriched soil microbial communities from Old Woman Creek wetland in Ohio, USA - Methanogen_OWC | ecosystem: Environmental > Terrestrial > Soil > Wetlands | place: USA: Ohio | collected...
TGACATATCTACTTTGTTGAAGGCGTCCTCGTCCAACACTTGAAAGGCTTCTTCGAACCAAGCCCAGCAAATAAAACCTTTTTCAACTGTGATAGATGTGATCCCCATCGGATCATCGAGACCACGAAAAAGAATCTTTTGACCGGTGGGAATATAGGTCGCTTCCAGCGGTGACTTACTGAAATACCAGAGGTGGGAAACATTAAGGTTGTAGGTCGCCCATTTTAACTGGGTCCAGGTTGAATCTTTATGGGTATTAAACACCCGTCGGACCACCAGAGTGTTGGCCAGGGGGTATTTCATCATGTTGTAAATAAACCACTGGGCCGCCGTTGTGGATTTCTTAGACCCACGGCCTCCTTTTACGGCCCGGTAGCGGCCTTTGAAGTCCCAGAATGTTTTATAACCTTTGCCGATTTTATCAGGCAAATTAACTCTAATCCTCAAGCTCATCTTCTCCACCAAACACGACAACTTGATTGACATCGGCCTCGATCTTGTCGATGAAGAGGCGGTAGCGCTTGCCTAATAGTTCGGCGCATTTATTTGAATCTTTGATTGAGATCTGTTTCTTTATCTTCCTTGCTTCTGAACATCCGTCACCGGATCCTTCTATCACGACGACTTCTTCTTCGAGTTCCATTCTCATTCCTTTGGTCAAATACTTCAGAACTTCTGTGGCGTCAGCTATTTCTTTACTTTGGAGACCCGCCATAATGTCGTTAATTCTATTTTTGATATATTCTTTTCCGAGTAATCTTCTGCCATTTGCTTCAGCGATGACTTTACTCTTGGCTTTGTATCCTGCGTTCACGTAAGCTTGCCCGGTAAAGCCTGTCTTGATATATTCAAGACAAAATTTCTCTTGCTTAGGAGTTAACTTTTGCATCTAGTTTCCCCCTCATCAAATATATACTTTGATCATTCTCGTGCTCTTTTATATGACACTCGAGACAAAGACACATTCCGTTTTCAACAGAAATTCTCCCCAATGGATAATCAGCCCATTTAATGATGTGGTGGGCCTCTAAATCATTCAAGCTTCCACATTGCTCGCAATGCCTGATCTTTAATACTTCTTTTTTCCATTTTCTGACACGGTTATCTTCTCTCGATACAGGATAAATATGATCATCTTCAAGCAAGAATGTATAGAAGTCTTTCGTCAATAGCGCTTTCAATAAAAGTAAAGCGGCTTGTTTTCGATAAATGTTAAAATCACCAACTAATACCGCAACGCTTTCAAGTATTACGCCAAGCGGGTCTTCGATCAATTCGAAATTATAAAGCCTCATAATTGCCCTGGTGGCATTAAGATCAATCAAGTATTCATCAGCAAAGCGTTTCTGTTTTTCGGTCAAATTGCCACCTCCTTTCGGGCGCATTAAAAAAGACACCCTTGCGGATGCCTTAACGTTTTTATTTCATGCTACCATAATATCACGATCGCATGGCTCATTGTAGCTCATGTTTCAAAATTTCCAATGCTTCATTGTGTAATCTCCTGACATGCTGGTAAGAGTATTTCATTTCACAGCATATTTGCTCAAGGTATAAACCGTCCACGTACTTGTAATAAAGCACCAGTTGTAATTTATCATCAGGAACGGCGTTAATGGCTTTTCCTATATCCGACCTAACTTTTATCGACTGTGATATTTTCTCTTTGATTTGGCACTGTATATCTGAAATTTCAGCTATGCAGTCGTCAATTCCCATACTGCTTGGCCCATGAACAACCACCGGCATCATGTTATTGCGTCTCAGCTCCTGCCGGGTCATTGTAGCCAGGACTTTCTGATCCTTCTCTTTTTCGCTGTCATAATACTTAAAGTGTACCGGTGCCGGCACGGTATTGGACGCCCAGGACCGCCACCGCTCGGCTTCGGCTTCCAGGCGCTTAATCTGATTCTCTAAGATCCGGTACCGGCTTAACCATTTTACTTTTTCTGTTCGTTCTTCAGGTGTCATAATTCCTCCATCTCAATCAAAAATGCAATATTGCAGGCACAGTGCCAAATATGCGGCAACCCACTTTCTGGGTCGTTAACCTCACCTTCTAAGTACGCCAACCAGTGACGGTATAAAGCGTCTTGGTATCGTTGCGGCTCGACTTTTCGCCAGTTCTCGGGGTCGTGGTATTTCTTGCAGCCGTACTCGCGGATAGCTGTCACGGCCCGGATCAGTGACGACGGGACAAGTGTTGGCCGGGGCTTTCCGTTGTCGGCTTTTGCGTAATAGTCGACCGTGTTTAAATCTACTTCAGCGAGTTGCCATCTGCCGAGACAGGAACAACTGATGCATGGTTCGTCGCGTTTATTACTGTTTTTTGAATAACAGTTTTCACAGGTTTTATTGCTCATTCACACTCCTCCAATCGGTAAAACAGCACGAATGATTCATAGACGTCAAGCAGAATAAGTCGGGCGTCATATTTGCCGCAGTGTTTTCCGTGCCGGTGTGGGCATTTATTACAGGTCATGATCGCACCACCCGGTACTCTGATGGTTCTCCTACTCGAAGTGGTAGAATCAGACCCAACATCTCATCACCATACCAGATATAGATCGGCGCCACCGAACTGTGTTGGGTGTACCGGTAATTAGTGAAGTCGTCAAGGATGTCCAGATACTTCTGCTGCAAAAGTACCTCAATACCATTTTCATTCAGGAAGATCCGGGAATTGAATTTATTGGTCTGGTAGATATAAGGCGTCAGCTCCAATGGTTTGGCGTCGCGGTAATCTTTTTCGATAATTTTTGAAAAAGGGAAAGCTGTTGGCTCTTCAACACCCGCCCGGATATAAACAGATTCTGTTTTATAAAACGCATCTGTCAGAACCGTTTCCATAACCGGGCTTTTGGTTGTGTACATGGCGTAGCCATCAACGATCCAACCCTCGTTTTTATCAAAAGCCAATAGGTATTTCTTGCCATCTGTGATAAACTTTTTCAGTTTTGATTTATTGAACATTCGCCAGCTCCTCCAATACTCTATTATCTTCAGTGATGAATTTTTCAATTAATTCATTGACTTGAATCACTTCACCCGATTTGGTCAATTTTTTAATATTTAAATCTCGATATTTCTTCAACGCACTTTGGATTGTTTTATGATATGAAACAAACTTCCAGGATTCTTCACCTTTATTTGATATTTTTCGCTCATACAATGTATAGCAAATATCATCGTTATCGACTTTGTAATTATCATTTATTTTAATCATCTGTTTTTTTTCCTCCAAATTCTCTCAAAACAGGGTGTAACCTTTTAGTGTAACCTCTTTTTTTCGAAAATACACCCCACAAACGGCTCTAATATGCAATGTAACTTTGTAACCTGTTTTTTGGCCGAAAAGTTTTTATATACTGTAACTTGGTTTATGTTTATATATACTTTTATTACTATAAAAGAGGTTACAAGGTTACACCCTTGTAAGAAATGGGATACTGTAGCCGTTTGAAGGCGTAACCTTTTTGTAACTTTTTTGGATTTTGTAACCTCGAAAAAGTTACACCCCTTCGTCCTTTTTTACGTAAATCTTTGCTGGTTTTCCCTGAATTCGCTTGAGTTTTATTTCAAGATTCTTTATTTCCTTCAATGTTTCACCAAATAATCTGGCACTTTGAACATTCATCCCGTTTTCTTCAGCCCAGGTCTTGTATAACTCATAAACCTCCGGTGGTCGCTTGTCTAATACGCTCTCTATTGCTAAATCTTCAACGTACACAATTGCACTGTTGTTTTCTTCATGATAACTCTGGTTGAACTGCGTCACCTTGTCCGAATCAGTAAATTTCTGTGTTTGATACAACCGCATATAACCTTCAACAATCAGCCGCACCCAATACTTGAGAGCTTTTTCTTCAGTGAGCATTGTAATAAAATTCTTTTGCTTTGTCTTCGGTTTTCCATACATCGGCAACCAATCTACCCGGCGTTTATATGATTCACCTTTTTCAAATGTCTTCAGTACATGATTACTGGTGAAGATCAGTGTCGGCGTCAGCTCCACACTGTTGGCATTCTTATATAGCTTTCGGATTTCCACAAAATCACAGGTGCTGATATTTTTAAGCATTTTCATCTGTTCATTGTTGATCGGTTCGTCCTGGATGTCATCGCCCAGGTTCGTAAGCTTCCCCTGCAGCACATTCAAATACCGTTCATCAGTCAGATTCCGAATGCTCAACCCGGAACAATTCTTTGAGTTGAGTATTGCCCGGATCACTGCCAATAGGGTCCCTTTACCATTTCCACCGTCACCAACGAATATGAAAAACTTACCCATCAGCCGCTTAAACTCTTTATTGACAATCAGGCAATGGCCCAATACCTCCATCAACCTCAACCGATAATTATCATCGTGATCGGTTAAATGTCCCAGGTAATCATCAACCATCGCTACCGGTTCGGCTGCTGGATCATATTCAATATCAATCGAATACGGTGTGAAGTCGGTATAATCGACCTCGATAAATTGACCGTTTCTAAGGATTCCGTTTCTAAACTTAATGTCAAAGGTTTTTCCGGGATGAATGATCTTGGCCCGGTAATCCATTTGTTTAATAACTTCATCGACATAATTGGTTTTCATTCCTGGACAGTATGTAAATACCAGGCGTTTAATTAAGTCATCGTCACCTAGGTATTCACCATTCTCATAGAAATACAATTGTTGAGAATACTTAACCACTCGTTTTTCATTCATGATCAGATCGGCAACAATCGCTTCACCATCTTTGACGGCATCCATTGACATTTCCCTGCAGATGGTTTCAAGCTCTTTTTCCGGTAATGGTTCTGAAAATATTGTCTGGTTGATAAAATTGACGATCAATCGCCAGTTATGAAACGCTCCTAACTGTTTTCGATGTTTGAACAGCGCCGCATTTCGACCGTCGCTTTCACCCAAACCCAACAATTCTGAATAACTGTTCTTTCCGGTCCCGGGTGTCAGGAAGTTTGGCAAAGGTAGTAATACACCATCGTTATCAACTTTCCTTTTAACCCCGTTTTGCTTAACCGTCACCGCAAAGGTGTTTTTCTTATGTTTATACTCCACCTCAAATCCCAGCGGTGTCATTCCTTTAGCCCGACTGAAACCTGGTGGTTTCTTAAAATATATATGAGCGCCCCTAGTTGTCCAAACTGTTTTAGTCTGTAAACCAAATGATTCAATCATTGCGTGGATTTGATCGTGACTTAAACAGTCAAAATCAACCACCACTTCATCATCAGTCAGAACATAACCGGCATCGTCAAATGTATCCAGTGAATCCGATGTTTCAGGGTTTTTACCACCGTGTTTTTGTCCAGCTATGAATTCCGCATACATTCAATCACTCCCAACGTTGTAGAACTTTATTAATCAATCTATAGTAGAAATTAATATCCACTGTTTTTCTAAAATCTGTCAATTTGTCGCAATCATCATTCCATACTAGCATCTGTTCCGGTGAATCTGGAAAGTGGACCATCCCACCGTCGGTTCTTTTTTTATAAAGCTTCACACCGTTTTTCTTAACTGGGAAGACTCTATTGATCTTGTTGTATTTTACGTCGTGTTCGTCAAATGTCCCCTGATAAGTGCTTCCAGCCTGCAATATGATCTGAAACAACCGTGGGTTATCAAGATTCTCTTGAATTGTTTCTAGTACGTCCTTTTCATAAACCAATTTATTCACAACTGCAATATCACCGATCCGCATACTGTTATTTCTAAACCAGGTGTCACCACCGTACCGCCCAACGTCACCACCTTTGCACTTAATCTGATCGCCAATGGTAGCGACATAATTATTGACATCTTTTTGAATGAATAAATCAAACCGATCTTCTTCAAGAACAAAACCATAATCATTTTCCCACTCACGCCAGACCGTCTGATATTCGTCAGAATTCGTCGTGAACGCCACGCCGTCGGTATTTATATTGATTAGCTTACAAGTGGGTGCCAATCTTTTACACAGGTCATAAAGGATGATCTGGCCGTAAATACAGACACTCTTTGAAGCTTTTGGGTTGTAGAGCACCGAATATTGATTATTCAACAACCCATAACAACTATTAATAACCAATTTCAGCGCATCCGATAATGTTTTGTCAGTATGTTTGACCGACAACCGCTTTTCAACGATCCTCCGGTATGTTTCCGTTGCTTGGCCCAATCCATTGAGTTTCATGATAATATTAGGATAAAGTGAAGCCACGTCCAGCAGCTTCACATTCTCAAACCGTTTTTGTCCGTTACTGGGAACCCCATGGAGTCCTCCAAAAGCGAACTCAATATTACAACCAAATTCTTTATGAGTATATTTTCCCTTATCTTTGCTGAGCCACAACTCAACCGCCTCGGGTGGTGCTTTTTTTAGGATCTCAAAGTTTCCGTCACTGTCTAATTCTCCTAGTCTCACGTCGGACCATTTCGGCATCGGTTTCCGTGTCAGCACATTGGCTGAAATTGTTGTCGTATTCCAACGCTGGGCCTTGTCTTTTTGATCATCTCCCAGCAGATCCACAATTGACCGTTTTGGTATAAAGTATTGTTTTTCTCTGATTTTGAAGATATCAATGGTGGAGTCAACATCATACGAACAGTAATCAATCGTTTCTTTCAGTTCTTCATCAGTCAGTTTTCGGTCAATGTTAAAGTCAATGCTTGACTCGATGATTGATTTTCCAAAATTACCCTCGATCTTTTTAAGACCCGGCATCGACACGTCAATCTGTTGGAAGCAGTCCAGGGAATTAATATCTTTGTGGATTTTATAGCATCGCTGGCCGCCAATGATCCGGTCATTTAGTTCCTTGATCTGAAAAACACTGTTTCCATTGATCATGGCTGTCAGGATAAAATCATCGTAGTAATAACCGTTGTAAGAGATCAGGGTTTTACCCCTGATCAGCTCACCAACTCCGTCAAAATCATTGTGGAAGATTGCCACTGTGTTTTTATCGAGATCTTTGAACACTACTAAGGCATCTTCCTTAAAGACTTCTATATCATAGGCTAGATATTCCATACCCAGCACCTTATTTCTTTTTCAGCAGCGGTTTGATTTCTGGATAAACAAATTTTCCAAAAGCAGATTTAACCTCGACCATGATTTCCTGACCGGTCAAGCACCCTGTTTCAATCGCTTCAGCAACTCCAACATGAAACTTTTCTTCAAACTTCTTGTATTGTTTGGCCTGTTTTTGGGGGTTTTTAAACCACTTCTTGAGGTTCTCCATATACTCTGAATAACTCATATTTGATTGATATGTTTCGTCCTCGTAATCGAATTTAATATGAATGCCAACCCCATCATCGGTGATCTCCTTGATTTCGGTTTGAATGATCTGACCGACCATGTCTTTTTCAAATTTCTTGATCTGTTCCGATTCCCAGAGGCTGTTAAATGTGTCGTAAGCATAAACATCTTTCCGGGTGCCGATGGCTTGAGATAGCTTATCAAAAGTCAGCTTGAAATACTCCTGGCACCATTCTTCTACTTTGGCGGCTTTGTCAGCATCGGGGGTAAACTTCCCGGTGCTTTCATCGTAGACGTTTTTGTTGAAATTCACTTCCCGGATCTCTCCACGCTCTTCGTGTAAAAATGTCAATGTCGCTTTTCCATCGTTTGTTGTTACTTCCACTAATTCCAAGTTTTTTAATAATTCCATATATTATTTACCTACTCTTTCAAATTTAATTTTTGTGTCGTTCATAAATGCTTCTATGATCATGCTATCTTTTTTATCAAATATTTTATAAATGTAAACCTCAGCATCAGCATCAACCACCACTTCCCCGACCTTCTCGCTCAACGCTTTTCGATCACTGACCGTTTTTATCGCCTTGTTCAGATCTTTACAGGCCACATATTCTGTCATAACTTCCTTACTGTCCGGGATGATCTGGATCGTCGCCATATCACTTTGAATCTTTTCCAACCACTCGACCAGTTCTTTTTCCACGGCTTCAATGCTGACAGTTTTATTCAGATGCCGATTCTCTAAAAAATCATCAAAAACAAAGATTTCAGAAAAAGTGTATTGCTTAATTCTCCGATCAAACAGGTGTTCAATGACCTCCCTTTTATGGTCCCGTTCGATTTCTTCCAGGTCTTTGATCTGATCTCTGACCAGACCATCAGCAGCCTTAACAATCCCAACGATCTCCTTGATCTGACCCTCAAACCCGGCGTACGGTTCCAGCAACTCCTTCTTGACCCTGATCCGTTGATCTTCCAGTGTCTTGATGGATTTATTGACCGCTGCCACCAGTTTCTTGTTGGCCTTAACTGTATCCTCGGTAACTTCCACGGTCGACAGGTAATCATAGACCTTTTGAGCATCCTCCTTTAATTCGTCGTATTGAGGGAAAATGATATTTCCTTTTGTGACTATAATTGTGTTTATTTCGTTAATTTTGATTTCGTTCATGTAATTTCCTTTCTAATAGAAACGTGAAGATTTGTGTAATTCAATCCATTCACTATCTTTGTGTCGTCTATTTGTGTAATAAAACGCTTTGCTCTTTTGGGTGCTAAGGTGTCTAAGGCCGCTTCGATACACGTTATAACCGTATTTTCTTATCTGTTTCCGCACCTGTGCCAGTTTGACCTCATCGTGATTCGATTCCAGGAACAAATAATCATAGGGTCCTGGTGGAGCGCTATCTAGGTTCGATAAATCAGTGGCATATATGATCCGCTGTGATTCATTTTCCCAAACATACCCATGGCAAATCACATCATGATCCCCTAAAAATGGGGTGAAAACTGTTTGACCGACGCCGGTGTCAAAACCTTCATTGGTAATCAAATCCACCCCGTATTCCTGGTGAACTTCATAGTTTCCCAGTATCGTTATCCGGGGGAACTCTTTTTTTATTTTTGTCAGTGTGGAACCGTTGATGTGATCACCGTGGATATGGGTCAATAATAGGGTTTTTACGTCGTAAAGATAATCTTTGATAATCTTATACGACACGCCACAATCAACCATCACATCGCCAATGACCACACAATTTCCGCTGCTGCCTGATGCTATTATTTCGTAATACATTATTCGTCACAGTGAAGATCCGCATCTTCTTCATAAACAAAGCTCACTCGTTCGGCTGCAAAATTGATCATCGTTGACGCTGCTTTCTGGATTGAAATGCCTGCTTCACTGGCCACCTTAACGACCTGATCATATACAGCTCCATCAACCTTGACTACCTTGTCCCCGACGGCTGACCGGGGCCGTTTCTGTTTGACAAATATTAATTGATCTTTCATGCTGACACCTCATCTTTACCAAAACCGATCGCCAATAATTCCGCTTTTTTACGCTCTGCCAGATCCCCTTCAAGCTCTGTTATTTTTTCATTTTGATATTTTATTTTCCATTCCAGTGTTTCGATTTTTTCAAGCAGTATTTCGATTAATTTACTGTCCATATCGCTCCTTTTCTACCCGGGCATTGTGTTCCCAGTCTTCGATTTCTTCCTGTAACTCTGCAATCTCATCTTCCAAAACCTTGACCTGTGACTGGATATAATCCCAGATCTCCGGCTCTAAATGATCCTTTAGGTCTTCCAGGGCGAACACCGTCACCGGCTTACCCCATATCATCAAGACGTCACTCATTTCGCCCCCGACCGTTCCAACGCCTTGTCCAGTCTCGTCAGCATCCAGCCATTTGTCCGGAACAGATGCCCGCCTCTGAAGCCCTCAACAACCTTGATGTCGTGACAGCCGAGTTTTGAATAAACCAGACCTTTATCCCGCTTGCCGTTGTAGCCGTTGGCTTCCAATATCTCTTTAATCCGTTCCGTTGATAAAGTGTGATCAATTGCTTGATCTGCACAGATGCCCATCATTTAGCCACCTCACCGAAATATTCCGGGTGCTGATGCCGTAAATAATTCCAACATTCACCATCAGAAAAAACACCAATTAACCGACCGTCTGTTGTGATCAGTGGCTTTTGTCGCAAATACGACTTATGTGGCGAGTAACCCAGATCCATCAAAACTGTTTTTAATGATTTACTCATCCCACCAACTCACTTTCCTTAATCCCCGTAATCATTTCAAACTTCTTAGCGTCGAAATTAGGAATTTCCTTGATGCACTGTTTTTGATCATCTCTTAACTTATCCCACCATTCCTGATAAGCCTTGCTGATATCTCGTTCCTTCAAATAACCACCGGTTGTTTCATAGGTCGGGTAATCTGATTTCTCTTGATCGGTCATATCATCAGCGTAAATCCATTCGGTAGGTCGGCTGTCAACATCCCCTAACAGACCGTAAGCCCGGCTATTTCGCCATTGGTTCCAAGTCATTTCGGTTTCTTGATCAAAGAACAATAATTTGTGATCAGCTGTATTGAAGCACCCAGCGTTATTATCAGAAATATTAAAATCGCCTGAGTTCCAGTGGCCTGAGTTCCGGTGGCCTGAGTTCCAGTGGCCTGAGTTCCAGTGGCCTGAGTTCCGGTGGCCTGAGTTCCGGTGGCCTGAGTTCCAGTGGCCTGAGTTCCAGTCGCCTGAGTTCCGGTCGCCTGAGTTCCGGTCGCCTGAGTTCCAGTCGCCTGAGTTCCCCAAACCGGTATTTCCTTTTCCATTATTGACCAGCTCTAAAACTTCATGCCAGGTCAATTCTTTTACGATTTTAATTTTATTTGTACAGCACTTATCATCACCCTCCGTAATATCTCCCAGCGCTTCGATCTCAGCGACTTTATTGTTTGGGTCAAAATTGTAATAATTAAAACAATCTGCCAATTTTTTGCAGAAATGAAAACCTCGGTCGCACACTGATGGGTTAACCTTTTCTTCATAGGTTTCACCAACCTGATACTGGAATCCTCGACACGTCCAATCACTGTTAAAAACTTTATATGCTATCATTGATTAAATCCTTTCAAATGTGGTAATATAGTAGTAAGTGTTTTTGTAAATCCCCTGATATCGCTCGCAACGATTGGGGGATTTTTTATTTCTCTGCATCAGCCACAGCTTTATTCACCAGATCAGTCAAGCGCTTGCAATCAACTTTGTTGATTAGTGCCATCATCAACTGAATCTGATGATCCTTTGCCACCAGGTGCGACATCAGGATGATCTCAGCCTTGAAGTCGTTCAGGTTGACCTGATCCCAGAGATCCTCCAATATCTTGTTGTGTTCTGCCTTTGTCATTTCCGTTTCCCCAATTCTTGTACAATCAATTTCATTGCCAGTGCGTCTCCATCCGCATCTGCAATCTGATACAACCGTTTCAACTGCTCAACCGTCATTTCTTCTGCCGATCCATCCACCAGCTGGGCCAAACTTATCATTTTCGGCCCTCCTTCTTGACAATCTGCAACTTATAACCCATTGCCCCCAGCAACCGCTGCAGATTATCAACCCGCGGCATCGTGTCGCCGGACTCCCAGCGCAGTATCGCTGATTCAGACAGCCCGGACAGCTGGCCAACTGCGTCAAGCGTCATACCTTTTTGCTTCCTGATCTGAGCGAGTATTTGCCCTAGTCCTGACATCTCGCACCTCCCCAATATTCTTTTCGGTTCATGGCCCGCTGGTCCAGCTCCAACCATTTTAGAAAACCTTCGGGCTTGCCCTGTTTTTCTGCAAAATAATGACCAACTTCCCTGTTGATCTTCCTGGTGTTAAGCATCTGGTTCTGTTGGTCATAAGTTAAGTTTGACATCAATCCAATACCCCTTTGCAACCCAACAACATTTTCAAAAACTCAATCTGGGCGTCCACTTCCTCGCCCCGGATCCACGCCTCATTCTTTTTCGGGAAGCTAAACGCCCGGCGGTCCAGTTCGGCTTTTCGGCCCTTTAAAATGCTTAGTTGTTCAATAATTTCCTGTTTCATCCTCTCACCTCTCGTAGTGTATTCAACCCGCTCTGAGTAATCCGGGGTTCTCCATTACAATTGATCATGAATTTGACCAACCCCGCCATAATGGCAACCTCAACTGCTTCAACCGGTACACCGATAATCAGGGCCGCCTGGTTGATCGTGTAGTTTAGTGCTGGTTTCATCGCTGGGACCCTATCGCGGCATCAAGTTGTTTTTTCAGCCGCTCAATCTCTACGCCCATGTCGTACTTGTCTTTTTTAAGCCCTCGGACGGCCTCCCGGTACTGGTCATTGTGATCATCCAGACTTTTAATATCTTCTTGCAGTCCGGAAATTCTACTTTGGAGCCGTACCGCCAAATCGCTTTCTCTTGTTCTTTGGGTAACCAACTCAATTACATTACTTCTGTGTTCAGCGTGATCAGCCGCCCAATCTGCTTGAAGATCTCTGATGTCCCTAATCAGTTCGTCATTCTTTTTATACGCTCGTCGTACCTCCCGGGTATAAACTGTATAGTCCACCGCCGAATCAGCCTGTAGATCGTTCAGATCCTCAACCAACCCGTTATTTTCTTCTTGCAATGGTTTGATCTCGCCACAGCGGCAGTCATCACGCAACATGTTTTCGGCCATCTGTAACAGCTCCCACTGGATCTCGTTTTCCTCCCGCAGCAGCCGGTTATAGTTTTTTAATTCAGATTTTTTCATTACTTTACACCTTTCAATTTTTCAGCATTTTCTTTTACCAGTATCCATTCGTCGAAAGCTTTCATATTGATCTTGTCATTGCCGGCAGCTACGAAATGGACCGGGTGCGGAAATACCCGGTTATTAATCATTTTCCGCACCGCGCCGTATCCTAGGCCCATCCGGGCTCCAAATTCTTTCGCAGACAGATATTCAGATTTAGCCTCAACAACGACAACTTCCTTGTGTTCGGTTAATAGTTGTTCGATCTTTTCCAATCGATCTTCAATGGTCATTTGATTTGTCTCCTTTCGTTTTTCATTACATCGCCATGGTTTCTTTTTGTTCACGCTCCTATACTTGTATTATCAGCGTCACACCGCTGAAATCTAGGAAAGGAGGTAATGATATGATTCGACAACCAGTTTCATCCAGTCGCATAAGTAGCGTAGGCTGGGAAAACAATGTTTTAGAGATAGGTTTCCCTGACGGCGCTGTTTATCAGTATCATGGTGTAAGTCAATCTGAATATGAAAGTTTTATGAACTCTTCATCTTTAGGATCTGCTTTGTCACGCCTTGATAAAACGCACCGTTATAATCGAGTGTAGTTTCTGAATTGTAGCAGAGTGGTCTAGCAACTGATCACTCTGCCGTTTCAACAATTGGTGTAAAATAATCATCGCTGACAAGCTTGAAATATTCGGAAGTGATCACAACTGTTTGATGTGGGTTCCCGTTTTTCTGCAAATAGTCTGCAATAGCGGTTGCCATTACTGACAATTCATTTAGTTTTTGTTCGTTCATATAGTTACTCCTTTCGGTTGTTTAGTTGCCCTCAATTCTGATATACTTAAGATATCTTACAGAAAGGAGGTGTTTGTTATGATTGTGGTAAAAAGACTGTTGATAAGTTAACTTCAATTGTCGCAACGCTCGATGACTCTGGCACAGAGTATAAAGTGTTCGGCGAATGCGAAGAAACATTCAGAGGGATGCACGCTGGAAGCGGAAGGCCGGATAATAATTATTTGATTATCAAATTGCTTCTTACATCATCCATCGGTACATTTACTTGCATTGAAAAGATTAAGTTATCCGATCCTGATCTAGCTGAATCAGCGAGAATTACGTTCAATTCTCTAAATGCAATTGAATGCAAATTGTCGTACAACCGTCAAAACGGTACGATAGAAATTTCTTAATCCAACGGTCTGGCCAAGGCCCTACCAAGGCCAGACTGATTGTAAAAATACCAACGCATCTAGCTTTGTTTCTGGATCAGTTGCTTCAACAAAAACCTTCAATCCCTCAGTTACAAGAAAATTCTCCGGGTTTTCATTGAATCTGTTAAGCGCTGCTTGGAGTAGTTCGCCGTTTTCGTTTTCGTGGGTTTTGATTAAGTTGTTCATCTTGTTGCTCCTTTCTTAAGCGACCTGCGAATATCTCACAGAATACGATTTTCCGTAACCTTCAATTTTGGTCGGGAAATTATTTTCCTCAAGCCATCGTTTTACTTTATCCACCACTGACGGTTTATACTGATAATCAAAACCTGAATGCCCGTGGCGGTCATAAGGGACTTTTACTTTTTCATCATCCAATATGTCAAGCTTTGCGATGATCGCGCCAATTGCCGATGGATGTGGCAAACTTGCCGCCGATAAGACACCCAGCAGTTTTGCGATGTTCGTTTTGTCATAGATCATTTCCGCCGGATCTTCCTGAATTGGCGGGATCAGTTTGATATCCGTCATTTCTTCGTACAGCTTGGTGACAGCCGTTGCCGTGAACCGTGGATCAACACCAGCGGCGGCATAAACCGTCATGATGTTCTTAACGGCCACATTGACTGAACCGAGGGCGGGACCTTTGGATTTTACTTTTGGGGCTGTGTATGATCCGGTCTTTCGGATTGCTGGGAGGACTTCATCGAATACCCAGCTTTCGAAGCGTTCTGCCGATGGTAACTTGCTATTTGTAATTAATCTGTAAAGATCACCTTCTCGGATATAATTAATATCCTGCATTTTCCCAGCGACAGGGGTACTGTGTTTTACCGTAGCCCTACAATGCGCTGATATAGCGTCATTCGGTCTTGCATATCCCAAAGCTTTTGCAACATCGCTTCCGCAAAATAGTGGTTCACCGTCTTTTTCGATAACTCGGATGTTTCCGAATTCTGCATTTTTAAAAATTTGTAAATCGTTCATATAGTTTTCCTTTCTGTGCTATAATTTTCCCATCACTAGAATTAGCGGAGGGAATAATGGAAAAGTTATCTAAAACACAATATAAAGTCTTAAATAAACTAATCGTTGAATCTTTCAGTGCCGTATCATCTGACGATGAGAACCAAGCTATTGACTACCTTGTTGCCCAAGGATATGTAAAAGCTGTTCATCGCTCAGAGAAACAACCAAACAGCGTTATTTCTAAAATGGTGTTTGACCACTATGAGATAACTGAACAAGGTATGATTGTTCGTGAATTGCGCCGAACTGAAGAACGGCGGTTTTTAATTCCGACGACCATTTCTATCGTTGCGATTGTAATTAGTATCGTGGCGATTATAGTGTCTATTGCGACAATTTGATTACCAATACCACTATCACAATGATTAATGATGCTGTTGAAAAACCCAGTGCAAAAAGTGAAATATGAAATGGAAAGTCCGGGTATTTATCTTGGAATGTTAGATCACAGTTATTTAGATCGCATTCCTTCGGAAGATTTTTTTTAGTTTTCAAATAGTTTTGACTCCTTTCTGTTTAGTTTTCTTTAAAGATTGAGCAAACAGCCGATATTGATAGTTCGCCGTTTTCGTTTTCTTGGGTTTTGATTAAATCGTTCATTCAGTTTTCCTTTCTTTATAAGTACACATGGTGTGACTTTATGATTTAAAAAAAATATCCTGTACCGATTTTTCGTAATATTTTGCAATTCTGATTTTAATCTCGTCTCTTGGTATTCTTTGCCCTACTTCATACATGCTTAGAGCCGAAATCGATATCCCGAGGGCTTCAGCTACTTCTTTTTGCGTTCTTTCCCCTCGTAACTCTACTAACCGCTTAGCGATTATAACATTTTCCATTTCATCACCTCCTTTCAAAAGTTCACTTCATGTGTACATACATACTACACCCGTTTTCTTTTCTTGTCAACACTTTATGTGTACTTTTTTTAAATTTTTTATTGCCTTTTACACATAACGTGGTATAATGTACTAAAAAATAGGAGGTAATTATTATGAATAATTTTGCAGGAAGATTAAAAGAGTTGCGAAAAGAAGCAGGTTTAACACAAGTCGAGTTGTCTACTAAGGTCGGTATTTCAAAAAGCTCAATAAGTATGTACGAAGCGAACTCTAGAAAACCTGAATTAGAAACGTTAGAAGCTATTGCTGATTATTTTAATGTAAACATGGATTATCTACTGGGTAAGTCTGATATACGCAAGCATACCGACCACCTCACCATCCCCAACATCTATCCCATTGAAAAGAAGAAATTCCCCCTCCTTGGCTCCGTAGCCTGTGGCCAGCCGTTCCTGGCAACTGAAAACTTTGAGGGCTACATTGAATCCGGGTCGCACATTCACGCCGACTTCTGCTTGAAGGCAAAGGGTGACAGCATGGTTAATGCAAGGATACTTGACGGTGACATTGTTTTTATCAGAAAACAGGACATGGTAGAAAACGGCGAAATTGCAGCCGTCCTGATTGACGATGAAGCCACTCTCAAGCGTTTTTACATGAGCAATGATATCATCCAACTCAATGCCGAAAACCCGTCGTATGCCCCGCAGATCTACACAAAAGAACAACTCAACGGCATCCGAATCTTAGGTAAGGCGATTGCTTTTCAGAGTGATGTGAAATAGGAAGTAGGTGGTTGAATGAAAATAGAAGATTTAAGAGAACTCTACGT
>Ga0079303_10000129_pt1 | contig 16366 bp, 11 predicted proteins | sample Methanogen_OWC_FD_77073 | JGI IMG/M metagenome (GOLD analysis project Ga0079303, IMG submission 77073) | Enriched soil microbial communities from Old Woman Creek wetland in Ohio, USA - Methanogen_OWC | ecosystem: Environmental > Terrestrial > Soil > Wetlands | place: USA: Ohio | collected...
GCCCCGACCGACACCCCATCCCCAACGATGAAAACCCTCTTTGCCCTCCCGGCCGACGAACCCGAAACTCCTTCGATCTCAACTCCAGCCACAGAAGCCGACCTCCTGAGAATGAACGGCACCTCAACCCCAAACGGCGGCCGCCTCTCCATCACCAACAACCCCGACGGCACCTTCAACGTCGAAACCACCCATGGCTCCCAGTTCCGATCCGTGCTCATCCGCAATGCAGCGCCACATATTGCTCTTGCTATTGCAAGAAAGGGGGCCGTCAGATAGCCATGATTCCAGATTTCATCAAGCGATCTCACATCCTTCAGGCAATATCGCATCTTCGAAAAATCGATGTCCCAGCCAGACGATGCGCCAAAAAATTCGTCCTGCTTCACAACGGCAGCCAGTATCCCGCCAAGTATGTGCTTGCCATCGCTCATGAAATGGCGACAGGCAGGGAACTCGACCCCGAGACCTTCAGCGGTGGAGATGAAACGAATCGTTTTCTCAGAAATCTCGGGTTTGACATCGTTCGGATACACGCTGAAGCCACGTCATCTGCGACACTCAATGCAGATACTCCTGCAAAAGCTCATCCGGCTTCCTGCAAAAAATGCAAAGCGGCTCTCATTCGAACGATCAAAGCCATGTTCGGAGATGTCCGCCAGAACTGGCTTTCCGACACACCAGTCCGACTTGAAGATTACACAGGCACACCCCAGGGCAAGCCTCTTGCGTCGATTCACGCTGCTCTCGCAGGCCTGAGAGGCCATCAGGATTTTATCAGGCGACGGCTCCTGCCTCCCTGCGACCTGCTCATTCCGGCGTTGAACTGCCTTGTCGAATTCGACGAGAATCAGCACTTCACCCATGCCCGCAAAATAGCTCTATCGCTCTATCCCGACACACTTTCGCTCGGTTTTCCCAGAAAGCGCTGGCAAACTCTTTGCGCCCAGATCGATGCCCACGACTCGACTCCGCCCTATCGGGGCGAACAACGCGCCTGGTATGACACCCTCCGGGACTTTCTGCCCCGCATGCAGAAGATGAACCCGACCGTGCGCATCCACATGGGGGAGTTCGCCTGGTGCAAGGCGTCATCAGAAGAAATTCGAGCCAGGCTCCGTGAGATAATCCCTTCCGCCAAGAGCAAAGACCAGCGTTCCTCAACGCGATCAAACGCCTCTGTCACTATCGCAACCGCGATTCCGGAAGTTGAGGATTATCTATCTCGCAATGACGCTCTTGCTGTGTTGAAGAACATTCTCTCCTCGATAGAACCGCAACCAGACATCCTGCTACTGCCGGGCGGCTTCTTTTATAATGCCGACAAACCCACCAGCGACACCCTGCAAGCCATTTCCAGTCAGATACAAAAGGTCATGCCCACGTCAGGCAAGGACACGATTGTTGTTACAGGATTGGATTGCAGGGAAAGTAAGGATCAACTTGCGCTCGCGATATCCAGAAAAGGCGTCATCGCTGCAGGCAGAAAATTTTATCCAACCCCCAAAGACATTGCTTCCGGCATCCTGGCGGCTGAATCAAGAAGAGCTTTAGAACTGGGCTATTCCAGGATGTTCACACACAAAGGCCACAGCTTTTTCCTCGCTGTCTGTTACGACCTCTTCGGCATCAAGAGAGGCAAAGATAAATCCGGCATAGTTGAGAAAAGGGACGAAATGAACCCCGGCGTCCACGCCGTGCTAGGCTGCATCCATAGATTTTGCCGCAAAGGTAAAGGCCCATCTGGCGAAACGAATTTTGCCCGCCACGGCATAGCTGGCGCATCAAAAGCCTGGGGCTGCCCCGTTTTCGCCACCGCTCACTTCGTCAAACGATTGATCCCCAAGTCCTGGCCCTCCGGCGTATTCTGGCGCCTCGGCAAAAAATCGACCACGGAATGGACATTCAAGGCAAATGGCATTTCCCCCATCAAGACCTCTGAGCTTCTCCTAAAAGGCCGTTGCTCTGTAAGAATTCAGCATTTCGAGCTGGCATGAATAGACCGAACATTTTCCTTGAAGCAGGGCTACTTCAACCGAAGACGTCGTCCAAAGCACCCTGTTTCCACCTCAAAGCTGCTCCAAGCCTTCCCGAGCATTTTCTCAGAAATCATGGTATAGTGACGCTCAGGAGAAGTGTTCGATGAACTGGCTCGACTCCGTCCTAGCCATACCGTCTATAGGCTTGGGGCTATCAGGAAAGATCTCGCATGCCACGCGTTTGCGCGAGATTCTTTTGCCGTTCATCGAGGACCGCTATAAAGTTCGCCAGGTAAGCTTTCCTCAACATTCTCCAATCGAAACATACATTGAGCTCGATACCGGGTATCGCATCAAGGCTGATCACCAGCGGCTGTTCGTAGAATTCCAGTATTCAGTCACTGGCGATGCCGTTCCAGGCAGCTTCATTCTCCCGAAACCACCTGAGCGCCAGGCGTTTTCTGCCATGCTCGAAACTGAATTGGCTATGGTCAAAGACCTTTGGAAAGAGATCCATAAAAACGCAGATGGAATCCGCATTTCATTCCTCGGGATCGTCGCAAACGCCTTTTTGTCCAAGGGCGACCTCCCGCCCGGTATTGAAACATTTTTCGAGCATCTTCGCAAGCCTTGGCCCTTGGGCCTTTGGGCAGGCGATGGAAATTTCATCGCTATTCTCGACAAAACTGAAACAGAGATCCATCGCTGTCATCACCGGTTCAATGCCCCTTTCCATGCGGAAAACGGTGAATACACGTTCGTCTTCGATTATCAGCAAGTGTTTTCTCAGCCCACCAGCGTTTCCGACAAGCAGATGAGCACGTATCTGTCGGATCTCCAGACAACTGCGCTCGCGTATTATGAGCGCTTTGCCGCAGGGAGTTTGAATTATGAGTGAGCTTGCCTTTGCTTCAACGATGGAAGCAACCGTCCCGGAGTGGCAGAAACAGCCTGCAAGCACCCTGGAGACGCGCATCGTCGAACCTCGACCATTCGACGAGACGGTTTCTTCGGGAGGCATTTCTGAACGGCCCGTTTTCCATCTGATGATGCGGGACACAAAAAATGCCGTCATTCCACGGGATACCCAGACATCACCGGAAGAGCGATCGGCAAAACCGATATCTGCTTCCTATCAGCCTTCTTTCGATCAAGAGACCTGGAAAGACCTCATAGATCAGCGGCAGAAGTTCCTGCAGAAGAAATTCGGGCCGGGCCTGGCTCGACAAGAGCAACAGCAACTCCAGTTTCTCGAATGGAAACTGAATCGCCTCGAAATGGCCAGAGCCCGCGAGTCGCTGAATCGTATCGAATCGATCGTTGCACGTCAGGAAGCCATTGCAGCCGAGCTGTGCCAGGCCATCAAGGGAATCCAACGACCGGGATGAAACGAGGCCAACCAGCACCCAGGGCTCGATACCAGGATTATAAAGAAGATCTGCGAGCCGATTTCTATTATTCCTGCGCCTACTGCACCATCACCGAACTGGAAGCGACAGGTATCAGCTTCGAGATCGACCACTACCTTCCGCAGAGCCATTTTCCGCATTTCGCGACCACCTACGGAAACCTTGTCTATTCCTGTAATACATGTAACGGGTACAAGAGCGATATTTTCCCGGGGTCCCCGGCCATCAAGAAGGGGTTCTTTTTTTACCGACCGGATCGCCCTCCCGAACCGTCCTATCAGCTCACAGGTTATCAGCTCACCCCGTCATCGCCACTCGACGAGTTCAATATCGCGTATCTCTTTCTGAACCGGGCACCCCTGATCAAAATTCGCGAATTTCGCGACCGACTGAATCACACCAATGAATATATAAAGCAAGGCGTTCATGGCCTGAAAAAGCTTCGTCTCGATCAGTTCCATCCAACGGTTCGAGGGCGCCTGCCGGCCATCAAGACGCTGGCGGGCGAATTGGCTCGACTCTCAGAAGAGGTATTCCGTGAACTCGCAGCCGATCATGCCCGCTCAGAACTCCTCGACGCTGACCCCAACCGAAAAGCCGCCGTGGCAGAGCGTAAAAAGAAGCTTCAAGCCTACAAGGCCATTCTGCCCAAATCCTGATCATCTCATCACACCATGAGTCCGTATGTAGCCAACATCGCCTCGAAAAAGGCCAAGAGGTGTATCATAGGAAATACATTCACAACTGATCGAGGAGACTCTCATGGCCTTGTGGCTGACCAGATGCGGGCGACATGGGGAATATGAAGACAAGTTCATCGGCGATAACAGATTGTATCTGACTTGGGAAGAGCTCGATCGAGACCTCGCGAAGATCGAACACCAGGAAGAACTTCATGATCACCTGGTACAGGTGTATTTGGAGGCAAGCCCCGGAAAATGCAGCAATCACACCGGCCAGATCTGGGCTTTCAGTCACCGGATGGCCATCGGAGATTTGGTGGTCGTACCGTCGAAAAAACAGCCTGTCATCAATATCGCCGAGATCACTGGCAACTACACGTTCGACAAGAAAGCCGAAGAGGCATACCGGCATTACCGGTCGGTCAAATGGGTCGCGCGAGAAGTTCCGAGAACAGCGTTCGACCAGGATCTGCTCTATTCTTTCGGTTCGATCATGACGATCTGCCAGATCACTCGGAATGACGCGGAAAAGCGCATCAAGGCCCTGGCTTCCAGGCTTGCCCAGGGGGGCGGAAAAACCTCGAAGGAAGATCCGAACATGCAGCCGATCGAGGGTGAAGTCGACCTGGAGGTATCGGGCCGCGACCGTATCGCAATGTTTCTGGCACAGCGTTTCAAGGGACACGATCTAACACGTCTGATCGATGCGATTCTCAAAGCGCAGGGCTATACAACCTTCATGAGTCCGCCCGGTCCCGATAAAGGCATCGATATCCTGGCGGCTCCCGGCCCGTTGGGCTTCGGAACTCCGCGACTGTGCGTTCAGGTAAAATCCGGAAATGAGCAGGTTGATTCCCCGACGCTGAACCAGCTGATCGGCGCCATGCAGAATGTCCAGGCAGATCAAGGGCTTATCGTCTCCTGGAGCGGATTCAAGCAGACCGTTGAACGGGAGCGGGCCGTCCAGTTCTTCAAGGTCCGCTTCTGGAACCAGGAAAACATCATCAGCGAACTCCTGGCGCATTACGACTCGCTCGATGAAGATCTCCGGGCTGAAATTCCCCTGAAGCGAATCTGGACCGTCGCGGTGCAGGAAGAAGAATGACAGGCAAGAAAAATCGGAAAAACCATTAGCAAAATCATTAGCATGGGGTTTCCTGGAAACAACAAGCCCCGGATCCCATCAGGGTTTCCGGGGCTTTTTTTCAGAGCGGGAAACGAGGGTCGAACTCGCGACATCCAGCTTGGGAAGCTGGCGCTCTACCAACTGAGCTATTCCCGCAGCGATTATAAGAATATCACAATTGAATTCTGTCGTGCAAGAGACTCGCGAAAAACACAGCAAACGCAGGAACCATCAGTTCCGGCGACCCGTTGTCTCTTTCGCTATTCGTCCCATCAACCTTGATTGCGTGCCAAAGCGTCTTCCGGGTATAATCCGTATAAGAGATAAAAAAAGACTTTTATTCAGGAGCAGCTGCAGTGTGGAAAATTCTTGTCGTCGACGATGAGGTTCTCAATAGAAAACTGATCCGCGAAAGTCTGACAGAGCTTGCCAACTGCGTATGCGTGGCCAGCGGCGCAGAGGCAATCGAAGCATTCGAGCTGGCGATAGCCGAAGACAAACCCTTCGATATCGTTCTTTTGGACATCGCCATGCCGGAAATGGATGGCGTGCAAGCGCTCAAACGGCTTCGCGAAATCGAGGAAAAGAAGGGAGTCCTGTTCGGGACAGGAACGCCGATCCTGATGGTCACGGCATTCACCAACCCCTTCATGAAGTCATTCAGAGAGGGTGCCGACGGGTATATTGTCAAACCGCTCGAGCCCGATAAGATGATCGAAGATATCAGGAAAGTCCTGGACGCGCGCAAAAATCAAAAAAAAGAGAATTGACCCCCGATACATTCTGTCAGGCCCTTTTTTTTATTCGTTCTTCTTTGATGTAATCGGTGATCAAAGCAATCAGCATCTCCAGGTCCAGCGGTTTGGTGAGATAGCCATCCATGCCGGCCTCGAGGCAAAGGTCCCGGTCCCCCTTCATTGCGTTGGCCGTCAAGGCAACGATCAGTGTCGGGTGAATATTTTTTTCCCGCTCTCTCTTTCTGATCTCGCGGGTTGTTTCAAGCCCGTCCATGCCAGGAAGCTGCCAATCCATCAGAACAAGATCAAACGATTCCTCCGCAAGACGAACAAGCGCGGCAGGACCATTTTCCACGACAATTCCTCTGCATCCGAGCCGTTCAAGACAGTCTCTGGTCAGTTTTTGGCTCTGCAGCTCGTCTTCGACGAGAAGAATGTTGAGCGGTCTGCCGAGATCGGTTATCAGATCAATGTTTTTCCGCATTTCAATTCGAGATTCCTGATCTGAACTGCTGATGGTTTCCATGGAATCCATGGTTTCCGCCACTGGAAGCCGCAGTGAGAACATAAACACAGAACCTATATTCGGTGTGCTTGTAACAATGATCTTGCCGCCCATGTGCTCGATCAACTGTTTGCTTATCGCAAGCCCAAGGCCGGTTCCTCCGAATTTTCGGGTCGTGCTGCTGTCAGCCTGCGTGAATTTATTGAACAACCTATTTATTTGATCTGGATGTATGCCGATTCCTGTGTCTTCTATCGAAATTTCAATATCGCAAAAACCTTTTGTCTCATACCGACAATTCAGTCGTGTTGTAACACTGCCCTCAGATGTGAATTTCACAGCATTCCCGATGAGGTTGATCAGTATCTGTCTGAAACGCATTTGATCACCGATGACAGGCCTCAGGGAAGGCGGCTCAATATATGCGCGCAAATCAATCTTTTTTTCTTCGGTTTTGGGTCTGAACAAGTTGATGACATCGAAAACCGTAGAGGGAATATCGAATGCTATTTCTTCCAGAATGAGTTTTCCTGATTCAATTTTGGAAAGATCCAGAATATCGCTTAAAAGGGAGAGGAGGAGACGCCCTGACGAGAGAATCGTATTTGTATAATCTGTCTGCAATTTCGTAAGCTGTGTTCTCTGAAGCAAGACGGCGAATCCGAGCACCGCATTCATGGGAGTTCGAATTTCATGACTGACGTTGGCAAGAAATGCGCTCTTTGCCCTGCTGGCATTCTCAGCCACAGTCTTGGCCTGCAACAACTCGCTTTCAGCACTGACACGCTTCTCGATCTCCAACCGAAGCGTGTCATTCATCTGTCGAAGGGCTTCGGTTCGTTCCTGCACGCGTTGTTCCAGTTCATCCCGGTCCCGGCGCAAAATAGCTTCCGCCTGTCGAATTTCCGTGATATCCGTCACGATCAACGCCAGACGGCACGGCGGATCATCGCCCGCAACCGGATTGAATCCGGCCTGCACAACCCTTATTTCGCCGTCCCCTCTTGAAATAGTTAAATCTATTGAATCAAATTTGAGCCGTGCAGTTACCGTTTCAACTGCCTTGCGTATCAGTTCCACTTCCTGGGGGACATGGAACAATTCCCAGATTGAATGACCGAGAATTTCCGATTCCTGCATCCCAAGCAGCGCACATCCGGCCGGATTGACGGTGAGAATGGATCCCTGAGGATCGCAAAGTGTTATCCAGGCGGGCGAGGCATCGACAATTGTCCGGTAACGCCCTTCGGTTCTTGCCAGCAGAGCGGTCGTTGCCGAAATACGGCCGGCAAGAGTTCGCTGAAGAGCTTCTTCGGAACGGCACAGCGCCGTGACGTCGATGAACTGGCCGAGAAACAATGAAGAATCGGAATCGACCCCGGTATGGCGCGTAATGGTTGTCTGAAGATAATGCCGGTGACCCGAGGAAACCTCCGTCTCCAGCAACCCTCCTGCCGATTCTCCCGAGAATGCCGAAGCCAGCCATGTCTTGAGAAGTTGCGACGCGCCCGGGCTGAACAGATCCGTAATCGTCTTTCCGGAATACTCCTCGCCGCGGATTCGCAGAATGCCCGACAACGTTCCATTGAGCGCGATAACGTGTCCGTCAGCCTCAAGAAGACAAAGCCCGACGGATAAATGGTTCGCCCAAACATCAAAAGCCTCTGGCGCCAGAAGGGCTGCAGGAAGAGTAGTCATTCCTGATCGTTCCGTTCTCGGGTGCCCTGATTCGCAGAATGCAGGCAACCTTTACTTCATTCTGAATCATCTTTCCACCAATCGTCAATGGAAAGCACTCCGATTGTCATCAGGGAGTGGCCGGGGCCAGTTCTTTGATTGAGCCGAGGCCACTGATGCCGGCGGTCCATTTGGTACCGGGGCGCAGCTTCTCGAACGTGGCCGAATCGAGCTTTTTCGAGCCGATTTCGGTGATTTCGTATATTTTGGCGTCTTTCAGCGATTTGAGAGAGGTCTTATAGGACTCGGTCCGTTTCCCCTCACGGCGGGCCCCCAGCCGGGTCTCGACAGGCTGTTTCACGCCGGTGGACGGCCAGGCCGGCATTTCCGTCGTGCCTTTGGCGGTTGCCGTATCGACTTTCACCCATTCATCGGCCTCATACGTCATCCAGGTGCCATAAACGGGCTCCTGTCGATAAACCGGCTTCACAACGCGGCGACGTTTCTGAACGTCTCTGTAAACGGGTTCGTCCGACCAGATTTCCTTGAAGCGACCGTTTCCAAGATCCTGCACGCCCGTCTTCACGCGGCGGGTTCCGGTCTGCTCCTGCACGGTGTAAGTCTCTTCGACCTCTTTCTGACCGACCAGAACGTCCCGGTAAGACCGAATCTTTTCCGTGCGCCCAAGAACCCGCGCTCCTGAAGGCATGCGATCCGACCAGTCCTCGTGCCTGACCGACTTCAATTCTTCGACCTCGACGGTTCGCTGCCACGACAATCCCGAAACTTCGACGACCTGGCTCCAGGTCATGCATTCAAGGCCCATCAAAGAAGCGATCAGCAGGAGAATTCCGCCACAGCCGATCTTGAAGAACCACGCGACGGCCGGCGATACCGGCCGCGCCGTTGAAACATCGATATCCGGCAACCGGTCAGGAGCGAGATGAGACGCTCCGGTGGGTTGTCCCGAATCAGTGCCGCCCCCACCCAGATTTTTCACTTCACGCTGTTTTCCTTCGGAACGCGGCGCCGCGCAGCCTGTGCAGACCGTTGCATCAAAGGGACTGCTGTCGCCGCAGAACGAACAAATCCAGTCGGCGCCGCCAACCGCGCGCGCCTTTTCGGCTTCATCGGTTATCTGCTGGCCTGCCTCTTCATAAATGAACGGCACGTTCCCGCGAATCGCGCCACAGGCCGTGCACTTTTCGTGCGCCCCGCGATTCTTCGTCTGACAGTTCGGACAGATCCAGCTGCCCTCGCGAATGATTTCTTCAGCCATAGCTGCACAATCCTCCCGAATTCGTGATTCTGTATTATAGAGAATTAATTATTTAACTTTTATCCCGTCTGAAGCCTGAAAGACCGCCGGGCGTTCCGATTCCGGCGCCGCGATGAACCCGGACTCCGTGGCAACGCCCTTCGCGGGCACGGACAGAGAAAACATGGGGTTCAGCATGCGGAGTTCCCGCGCCAGCTTTTCATTAAGCCCGGCTGTTTTCAGATATTCCTGTGCAGCCTCGGCCGGCCGCTCCAGTTTCAGGTAGACGATCGCAAGCCGATAATGCGCCTCAGCGTCGGCTGGGTCGGCCTCGATCGCTTTCTGCAGCAACGATTCCGCCTCACTATACCTTTTTTCATCGCACAACCCGGCAGCCTGTTTCGTCAGATCGATCTCCACTGCCATCTCATCCGCACCCGCGAAAGAAGCGACCGCCATGCAAAATAATATGAATACAACTACCCTTTTCATCGCAGCCATATCCGTCTTCCCTTCAATCCCATTTTCCGCAGATACGCAGGTACAAGATAAGCCAACCGGCGTTCCTCGCATGTCGTCACCCCCGGTTCGGTGTGATACAATATCGAATATACACGATTTTCTACAAGACTTCAGAATGAAGGAATGAGAGATATGAAACGCACATTTATTGGTATCGCCGTTGCCGGACTTTTGTCCGCCTCCACTCTTTTCGCCGCTCCGATTCACACTGCCGCCGGAAAAGGCGATCTGACCAAAGTCCAGACTCTTCTCAAGGCCAAACCAACGCTGGTCAACCTGAAGAATCCCGATGGGGAAACGCCATTGCACTCCGCATGCGCAGGTGGGCAGAAGGCTATCGCCGAATTTCTTCTGGCAAAAGGGGCCGATCCCAAGGCCAGAGATGGCGAGGGCATGACCCCGTTGCACCATGCCGCGACCGCCAGCGATCCGGCCGTCATCACTCTCCTTCTGTCGAAAGGCATTGAAGTGGATGTCAGAGACGACGAAGGGGTCACCCCCCTCCTGATAGCCGTCGCCGGGGGCGACATGAGCCCGATTCAACTGTTTCTGGCCGCGAACGCCGACCCCAAAGTGGTCGACAAGACGGGGCTGACCGCTCTGCATTATGCAGCGGGCGATGGAGAAACAGATGTTCCCGATCGCGTTGAAATCTACAAACTGCTTGTCGCGAAAGGCGCGGCGGTCGGCGCAACGGATGCCGAGGGGGTAACGCCGCTCCATCTGGCCGCCGCCGCCGGAGAGAAAGAAGCCGTCGAATTTCTCCTCGGCCACGGCGCCGATCCCAAGGCGAAGGATAAAACCGGAAAAACCCCACTCAGTTATGCGGTGGAATCCGAAGAGCCGGAAATTGCAGCTCTGCTGAAGAAAGCAACGAGTTTCGACGCCCTTCACCGGAACTGAACGGGCTCGGAGCTCGCTACCACAGATCGACGGAAAGATTTTTTCCACGATCAATGCCATGTTGCATCCCGCGGCGAAGAAAACCCGGCGAATCCACCTCTGGATCCAGCCAAGCTGCTACAGGGAATCGCCGGGGATTGTCGCTGGCAGGGAAGCAGGCTTTTCGACCGGAGGGGCGGCCGGTTCCGGTGCCCAGGGTTCGCGGTAGACCTGGATCCGGCAGTTCTGGGTGTCGAGAACGAACAGATACCCGTACGGCCCGAATTTCGCCTCACGCGGAAGCGAGAATCTCCCGGGCTGGACACCGAATCCGCCAAGAATCTGCAGTATTTCACTGTTTGAACCAAGCAGCACGACCCGGTTATTGCCGGTATCGGCAATGACCAGGCGGCCGGAGGCATCGCCATGGACTCCCTGCGGATACCGCAGTTTCGCGAATGGCCATTCCTTCAGGATACGTTTCGTCCTCAGATCTGAATCCAGTTCCAGGATCCGGTGATTCCCGGAATCCGTGATCCAGGCTCCGCCGTCAGGTTTCGCCCAGATCCGCACCAGATCTTTGAATTGTCTGTCAAAGCGCCCCGACATGTGATGCATGTGGCCGGCCCGCTTTACCGGTTTGAGATCGGGCCCGAACATCTGAAGCCGGTTTCCCTGGGCACTCTGCCGCTGCAGCACATCAAGTCCGAGTCCGCGCAGATATCCCGACCGCGGCTCGCAGACATACAGATTCCCTTTCGTATCGATATCGACGCCAAGCGGGTGGTGAAAATACCCGTCTTTCCAGCCCTCTTGGCCGAGAATCCACTGAATTTCCCCATCCAGTTTCACCGCCTTGATACGGTGATTATCGGTATCAGCCACGATAAGCGTTTCGTCATCCTTCCAGGTGATCGCCTGAGGCCGGTTGAAATGATCCATGGGTACATTGGAAGCCGGTCTGACGCGCCCCTGACCGCCCATATACGCCCGCCCCGGAAGCTCCCGCGGCGAGCGCACGCCGTCGGCATTATCGGTTTCCCGCCACCGGTCATGTGCGTCGTTCGGCGCGAGGCTGCCCTCCCATGGCCAGATATCACCTATCGTCAGCTCTACGCGGAATGGCTGTGTCGATACGGCATCCGGCTGGTCCGGCAAGGTGGGAATCGGAATGCGGATGCCGAGAATAACGACACGGTTGTTGTCGGTATCGCAGATGGCAAGCCGCTTCCCATCTGGGGAAACGGCCATTCCCATCGGGTGCATGAACTGGCCGTCGGCATGTCCGGCGGTGCCGTAGATGCCGTACAAGCGAAATCGGGGTGATCCTTCTTCGTCGGTCGCATAGCCGGCGGCGCAAACCAGGATCAGCAGAACGGCAACCAGCAGCAGAGAACGACCCGCAGGGGTTCGGCATGCCGAACCCCTGCAAATACAGGGTTTACAAGCGATCACGATGTTCTGAATCTTCCCGTTACCTGCACGAGACCGACGGGATCTCGATTGTCTGCACCACGGCGGGGTTCGCCTGGTGCCGGACCATCACGAATCCGTGACTCTTCCCGGGCAGAGCGCCTTCGATCGTGAGCTTCATCGTGCGCAGGCCACGGAACGGCACCGTCAGGAACTGGATGCGCTCGCCACCGCTGGACTTCTGGCCATAGAGCAGCTGGCCACGGTAATCGGCGAGAATATCGTCAGTCTGGCGCAACGATACCACCGACGGCAACGCAATGACCGCATAGTAATCGATCGGATCGCGGCTCTTGTCGAGCTCGATCATGATTGTGCGCTCTTCGCCGACAGTGATTGAACCAGCATCATGGCTGACCTTGAAGAAGCCTTCACGTGTCAGATACTCGCTCATCAGCATCGGGCGCTTATCTTCGATCAGCACGATCGCGTTCTGCGGCATTTTCACGCCGACTTCGCCTGATTCCGTCGAGAATTGAACCGGCTTTCCGCCAAGCTTCAACGTTTCGGCCGGCTTGCCTGACGTTTCGATCACAACTTCCCCGGCCGGTTTGCCAGCGCTGTCTTTCGCCATGGTGACGAGCAGATCGAGGAATTTCACCACGGTCTGCGGGGCACCATAGACTCCGCCCAGCATCGCAGGGCCCTGGATCAGTCCGGGCTCGCCGGTCAGGATCATGCCACGGGCGATGGTGCGGAACAGCGGCCCGAAGGATGCATCCTTCTGCAGATACAGGGCTTTCGCGTTCAGAAGCAGATAATAGATCGGGCCGGTGCGTTCGAACGCCCGCAGGAAGCGGAACGTATCATAGTTGCCGATGAAGCGTTCGTTGAGACTCTTAAGGCCCGGTCCGTTCCCGATATCAAGAGCGGGAGCCATCTGCTTCACATACCAGCTCACGACCGCCGAATCCGTCAAGGCGCGGTAGACAACCTTGCCGTCAACCACGACCGGGATCAGGTCGCCGCCGGCGGCTCCGGGGGTGAACATGCCGACCTCTTCCGTCGAGATCTTCCGGCGGCCCAGTTCAGCCGTCAGCTCTTCGGAAAGCTTGGCTGCCGTGCGGATGACGTCAGCAAACTCAGCCTTCAGAGCAGTGTTTCCGGACAGGGTATTGTTCACCTGTAGCAGGTTTTTCAGCGCCCATACCGACCAGACAGGGTTGCCTTCGATGCCGGGATACGGCCGCATGAGTTTCGTCTGCTTATCGAAGAAGGCCTCGTCGAGATCGCGGACAGCCTTTTCTATATCAGACTTTATTGTAGCCCGCAGGCCATCGTCATTCAGCAGGCGCTCGGCGAAGCTTCTCAGCAGCATCGCATCGATCGCCGCCATGGCGCTCAGCGCTTCGCTGTGGCCGAACCAGGATTTCATCGTGGTCACGATCGTTGCGGTCATGCCGCGCAGGAGCTGTCCTGGATTCGAGAAAACGCTCACCATGCGTTTTTGTGGCACACGAACCGTCGAATCGTCAGAGATGATCAATTCCGTGAATGTCACCGGGAACTCGCCGGCATCGCGCATGGCGACCGAGCGCCGATCGATGAGGGTTCCATCAGCTTTGGTCAGCTCGGCAAGCAGTTCGCCGCTGCCTCCGCCGATGACGGGAATCAGGAATTCCTTGCCGCCAGCCGGCACTTCGAAGGTTACGGGCTGCTTCAGACCGGCGCCGGAGATTTTGAGTTTCCCTGGGCCCCCATCGCAGACCGCAAAAGCACGCAGGTTGACTTCGGCATTGCGAAGCAGCATGGAGGGGGCATTGAGTTCGACGGTGCCGCCACGGCGTCCGACATCGACATCGCTGAGCGATTCCAGATAATCGAAGCCGGACATCGCAACAAACCGGGTCTTGCAGCGGCCGCTCTGGGGCGGCATTTTGACGCTGACCTTGGCCTTGCCATCGGAATCCGTCTTCACGAGCTGACAGAAAACGACTTTCTTTTCCCCTTCGCGTACCGCTTCGGGGTTTTCGGCTTCGGTTTCAAGTTCGTTTGATCCCTGTGGTCCGGCCATGACGGAGGTGGCCCCATCGGCCATGCTCTTCATCATCGGAGCGGGGTCAGCCATGTCCATGTCCGCCATTTCACTTTTTGCTGAAAACACTGCGCCAAGGCTCATGGACGGTGCCGAGGGGGGGGGAGTCGGGGAGGACATCTTCACGCCAGCTCGTACCCTTCTTCGGATGCCCGTCTGATCATCCCAGCGTGAGAGGCCCGCCGAAGCATTGCGGAACGAGTCGCCGGTCGAAGAGATCAGCGCATCTTTCGGGCTGCGGTTCGCGACGCGGTTGTCGAACACCTCGAGCATGCCCCAGACGGAGCGGGGTTTGCCGCTGGCGCGGTCGAATGTTTCTATAGCAATAGAAATATTTTTCTCGGGACCGGCCTGTTTGGGAGTATCCAGCTTCACCCGCAGCGAACTCGGCGTGAACAGCATCGCCCAGGCCTGGCGCATCGTTTTTTCTTTTTCCTTCTTCTCGTTTTCCTTCCGTTCCCAGCCGCCGATCGCGACAAACGAGTATGGCCCGAAAACCGAGAATTTCACGTCGTCTCCGCGTTTCAGGCTGTCGGATATCCGGAGCTGCTCAACGGCAAAACTGCCGTCAGCCTTCGGCATCAGTCGCCAGGCCTTCACGCCTTCCAGGTCTGTTTTCGCAGTGAACTTTGCGGCGCCGTCATCGCCGGTCATCGCGGAATCAAGCTCGAAAGCAGCGTCCTTGTCGCCTTCTTCCTTCTGGATATAAATGTCGCGGCCGGGCACGACGACGGTGTTTTCATACGGCGCGACCGTCGCTTTGAACAGGCTGGTAAAGCCGGCTGAAATGAGACTGATCTGACGCTCGACGTGGCCGGAGCGGCCGAACAGGTTGCGAACGCTCCCCTTTTCGGTAACGACTTCCAGTTCAAACGGGCCGGAATGGCCGCCGACATCGAGCACGGCCGCCAGCTTCCCCTTTTCCATATTTACATCTATAGATGGTCCGGCCTCGCAGCCGTTGCAGCCAGGGAGCATGCAGCGTGTTTTCAGCGTCACATGGCCGTCGAACGGCTTGTTGAAAACACGCAGTTCGTTTTTCACGTTGAGACCGTTTCCCCAGCGCGCGCCCACACCGGCGGCATTGCCGAGGAACCAGCCCGCGCGAGCCTCTTCCAGCGCCTGCGCGTTGGTCAGCTGCTGAAACTCGTAGGCAAACGACACGGCGCCAAGCGAGCCCTCGACGACCGCGAATGTGGCATCACCTTTGAAACTGCCATCGGCGGTCTGGACCTCGACACGGTATTCGCCGACTTCAAGCGGCTTTTTCGAGCCGCTCATGATCGTTTCGATCAGCAGGCCGCCGTCGTTGAGGCTGAACTCGCCCAGGTCACGCGGGGCCGCATCCTTGCGGCTGAGAGTGGCTTTGATCTTTTCCATGGGCCGGGCCGGCATGGCAATCTTCAGATGCACATCTTCGTTCGGCCAGAACGTCGGCTGATCCACCGTCACCGAAACGAACTGGAGTCTGAACCGCTCCGCAACACCGACCGCAAGGCCAAGGATCTCTTTTTTGCCGGTGTCGACACGTAAAATACCTTGGGATTCCTCACCGCCGCCGATCTGTGCCGCGGCAACAGACAAAGCCAGCCCAGTCACCGCCGCAAGCGTCGTAACAGCCCATCCGATGCGCATCATACGAACCTCCTCAGCTCTTTGTGCGGGCACCATTCTGTTTCTCACCCGCCGGTTGCCCTTCTCTTGTACCACACCCGACCCCGAATGCGAAACCATCAACCCGCCGTCGGTCCAGAACGCGAAAATCCGATTCCGGATTGCTCCGAACAACAACACCAACTAATATATTCTTGTTCAGATGTCGAAATATCACGCCATGTGCGACTCCACGACATCTATAGTATTCTATTTTCTATTTTCCCCGGCGATAGCCATCAGCTGTTTTCGGATGCGTGTTCGATCCACGAGCAAGGCGGAAAAACCGAGAACAGCGAGTCTTGTTTTACAGAATAGGGCATGGTAGCATTGTTGTTCACTTTAAGGTTTAACAGGTGGAAAACAGTCTCTTGAGATACCAAGTAGTGGGCAATGCTGGCGTTTTCTGAGAAAACCCGATGAAAGT
>Ga0079303_10000130_pt1 | contig 16318 bp, 17 predicted proteins | sample Methanogen_OWC_FD_77073 | JGI IMG/M metagenome (GOLD analysis project Ga0079303, IMG submission 77073) | Enriched soil microbial communities from Old Woman Creek wetland in Ohio, USA - Methanogen_OWC | ecosystem: Environmental > Terrestrial > Soil > Wetlands | place: USA: Ohio | collected...
TGGCCGGCAAGAGCATTTACCAGCGGGTGATGGAGCTGGCCCAGATTGCCCACCCCAAGTTCCGGGAGGAGCTGATCGAAGTCGCCCGCAAGCGTCACTACATCTTCGCCGATCAGCTGCCCCCCTCCACCGACGATCTCATTTTCATCGAAGGCTACAAGAACTCCTGCGTCCTCGAAAACGGGAAAACCGTGGAGTTCCGGCCGCTGCTGCCGTCGGACGAATTTGCCTATCGCAATTTCTTCTATTCGCTGCAGGAAAAAACAATTTACTTCCGATTTTTCTACAAAATGCGCAACTTCACCCATGAGGTCGTGCAGAAGCAGTGGGCGAGCCTGGATTACCGGCACAACATTTCGATCATCGGCCAGGTCCAGAAGGGCGGCCACAAGGAAATCATCGCGATCGGCTCCTACGCCAAGGAAGACGATCACCGGGCCGAGGTGGCCTTCGTGGTGCGGGAAGATTTCCAAGGCAAAGGCCTCGGCTCCCATCTGCTGGGCATGCTGGAAACCATTGCCCGGCAGAACGGCTTCACCGCTTTTGCGGCGACCGTTCTGCGCGAAAATGCATCGATGCTGAAGGTGTTCAAGAAGCGCTACCCCAACTGCAAACTGACGTTCAACAGCGGCAGCGAGGTGCTGGTCCACATGGATTTCGCAGACGTCAAGCCTGCCGGCGGCGGCAGCGACACCTCGGAAAAACCGCCGGAGGCCGCTGCCCAAAATCAGAGCGATATCGGTGCCTGACCCCGCCGCACCATCCGCGCGCCGCGCCTTTCCGAACGCGGCGCACGGCGTTCACCCGCTCGCGAGAGCGCCGATACTTCTTGCGTAAAAGAAAAATTTATAGTAATTTAAGAGCTATACACAAAAAAAGGCTCGCGTCGGCGAATCGGACGAACCTGCAGCCGGCCACACGATTCGCTCAAGTCTCCAAGCCAAAACGCCGAGAATCTAGTTTTGAATAGGATAGTTAACTCTTGCAACGGAGGGGTGGGCTCGTGTCATACACGCTGGACCAAAAGCAGCTCGACAGGATCGAGGATATCCTCAAGGCCGACCTGATCGACAACGGGGTGCGGTGCGTTTTCCTGATCGACATGGCCGGGAACATCGTCACCAACCTCGACAACGGGGAGAAACAGCACGACATTTACTCCCTGGCGGCCCTGGCCGCAGGCAATTTCGGCGCCGTCAGCGCCATGGCCAAAATCATCGGCGAGAACGAGTTCTCGCTCCTGTTCCACAAGGGGAAAAAAGAGAACATCCACTTCAACAAGATCTCGTCGGAATTTCTTCTGATCACGATTTTCGGCAACGACATCTCACTGGGTTTTCTGAGGCTGAAGGTCAGCGAGTCGGTCGATCAACTCAAGGGCATTCTCGAACCGCTGACTTCCGGTCATATGTAGGCCCGCGGGCCGCGTCCAGGGGACAGCGCACGCGATGGTGTGAGCCGAATGGCATTCATCAACCTCAAAAGCAAGATCATCCAGGTCAAAATCGTCTATTATGGCCCCGGCCGGGGCGGCAAGACGACCAACCTGGAGTACATCTACCGGAAGTTCCACCAGCGGATCAACTCCGAGATGGTGACCGTGAAAACCCACGGCGACCGGACGCTCTTCTTCGACTTTTTGCCGTTCGACATCGGAGTCATCAACGGCTACCAGATCAAGATCCAGCTCTACACGGTCCCCGGGCAGGTCAAGTACAACGCCACGCGCCGGTTGGTGCTGCGGGGGGTCGACGGCATCGTGTTTGTCGCCGACGCCATGGCCGTCCGCCGGGAAAAAAACCTCCAGGCGCTCAAAAATCTCCAGGAAAACCTGGCGAGCTACAAGAAGAACCTGCACACCATCCCCTGGGTGATTCAATACAACAAGATGGACCTTGCCGACCAAGGCATCCCCATCCTGGACGTCGAGCTGCTGGAACGTGATATCAACCGGGAATTCAAGCGGCCCGCTTTCCCGGCCAGTGCCGTGAAGGGCACGAACGTGGTGGCAACGCTCAAAAAGATTATTTCCATGACCGTCGCCTCGATTCGGAAAGAACTGCTATAGGAGGGCTTTGCCGTGGCCGATTCATCCAAACCCGACCCACTCAGCACCGCGCTGGACAACCGCCTCGACGAGCTGTTTCGCGAGGATGACCCGGCGCCCGCGGCACCCGCTGCCGGAAAGGCAAAGACCAGCCCCTTGTCCGAGTTGAAAAAAATCGTTCTTTCCATCGACTGGGAGATCACCCCCGAGGCGCTGGACAGCTTTTCGGACCAGGTCCGGCTGCTGAAGGAGCACTACCAGGGCGACAAGGTGATCCTCGTTTTTCTGCAGGTTCTCGGCTCGCTGGGGCAATACATCAAATCGAGCCGGAGCAAGGTTCACCCGTCCACTTTCACCGTGCTCAATTCCGTTTTTGCCCGTTTGGACGAGATCGTGAGCACTCCGAAAATGGCGCCGGCCGTCCGCCGAAAACTGCTGCAGGCTGAAATGGACGCCTACCAGGAGCTGCGCGCCAAGATCAGTCAACGCCGGGCGGCCGAACCTGCCGCCAAACCGGCCGCTGCGATCGACACGGCGGCCCGCCCCCCGGCGCCGGCCGGCAGGCCGGTGACGCCGGAGATGCTGGCGGGGGCGGTAGCGGAGCTGAAGGAGTTCATCCGCGCGGAGCTGGATGCCCTCCGGCAGCTGGCGAAATCCGCCGCACGGCGGGACTAACCCACGGCAGCGAGTGGCTTGCTGCAAGGGCCAGGATTCATGGAACGCCATCTGTTCGTCATTTGCGAGGAGTGCGGTAAGAAATACCGAGTGGACACGGCCAAGATCATCGGCTTGGCCGCCGGCTTCAGCTGCCGTTCCTGCGGTCACAGGATCCTGGTGGCGAGACCCCGGACCGATGACGGCAGCAGGGCCGAGGACCCCATCGGGCAACCCCCTGCGCCGGACGGCGATCCGCCCCCGCCCACTGCCGACACGGGGGTCGCAGGATTGCCGCCCCCCCGGGCGGCCGGGGGAACAGGGATCGGCCTGCGGTTGACCGCCGTGCTGTTTTTCTTCGTTTTCCCGGCGGTGATCACGGCGGCGGCCGGTTTTTTCTTCTGGGACCGGGTGGCGGGGATGATCGACGCCCCCCACCGCCACACGGCCCTGACGCTGTTGATGATCCTGGGCGGCTTCATCCTGGGGGCATTGGGCATCGGCCTTCTGTTCGGGATGCGGCTGGCCGGCCGGGCCCGCTGACCATGGGTGCGACCTCGCCCATACGCTACGGCGACTTTCTAGATGGGTTTCCAGCCGCCCTGTACCGCTCCACGCTGGAGGGGACCATCTTGTACTGCAACCGGACCTTCGCGGCCCTTTTCGGCTACGCGTCCATGCATGAGCTGATCGGGTCGCCGGAAGTCGATCTTTACCGCAACAAGAAAGATCGGGGTTATCTGGTGGAGCGATTGCTGCGGCAGGATCGGCTGGTCGATCTGCCGATCGACTTTCAGCGGCGGGACGGGACGGTTTTTTCGTGCGCAGCCACCGTCCAGGCGGTTTCGGACGACGAGGGGCTGGTCGTGCACGTGGACGGGCTGCTGCGCGACCCGGCCGGCGGTGTTCGGCCCGGCCCGCCTCCGGCGGGACTGCCGGACGAGAGGCTGCAGGGTGTGCTGGAGATGGCCGGCGGGGTGGTGCACCACCTGAACCAGCCGTTGACCATTCTCAACAATCTCTTGAATGAGCTGATGGTGGACGCGCGGATCAACCCGCCGGGCTTCGACAAGCTGGTGCGGATCCAGCAGCAGCTCGGCCGGGTGATCGCGATCACGCGCCAGATCGCCGGCATCCGAAGCTATGCGTCCGTCGAGTACGTGGCCGGGGTCAAAATCGTGGATATCGAAAAAGCCTCCCGCCGGGGTCCGGAGAAATTGCCGCATGATTAAGACCGTGCTCCTGGTCGATGACGACCGCGAGATGCTTCTCGCCCTGAGGGAAGGCTTCGGCCGCTACGCCGAGTCCATGCGCGTGCTGCTTGCCGGCGACGGGCTGGAAGCCCTCGAGGTCCTGAAACGCGAGCCGGTCTCGCTGGTGGTGACCGACCTCAAGATGCCGCGCATGGACGGGTTTGAACTGCTGGCGGCCATCATGGGCAGCTATCCCGACATCCCGGTGATCATCATCACCGGTTACAGCACGCCCGACATGGAGCGGCTGGCGCGTCAGGGCGGCGCCGTCGGCTTCACGGCCAAGCCTTTTCTGATCGAGAACCTGGCCCGGCAGATCCTCACGATGTTGCGCAGGGAAACCGAGGGCGGCACGCTGCACAACGTCTCCTCCGGCATGTTCCTGCAACTGGTCGAAATGGAACAGAAGACGTGTACCATCCGGCTGGAGGACAAGGCCTCCGGCAAGAAGGGGGCGCTTTTTTTCGTGGAGGGTGCGCTGTACGATGCCCGCGTGGGCAACCTCCAGGGCGAGCCTGCCGCCTACGAGATTTTCGGGTGGGAGCAGGTGAGCCTCTCGATTCAAGACCACTCGCCGGTCCGCCAGAACCGGATTCAGAAAGATCTGCACCCGCTCATCCTGGAGGCGGCACGGCGCAAGGACGAAAAAAAGACGCCGCCGCCGGCCCCCCGGCCGCACCCGCCCACGGCCGGTACGGAGGATGCGGCCGGGCGCCTCGTGCGCATCCAAAACAAAATCGAGCAAAGCCTCGGGCCGCGCAGCGGGGTCGAAAGCGTTTTCGCGGATTCGGTCTGGGACGAGCGCGTCAAGCGGCTTTCGCGGCACGGCGCAAAGCTCAACCTGGGGGGGCTCGTGTTGGGTTACATCGACCGGGGCGACCCCCGCGACTACATGGTGGTTGCCGGCGATAGGCCGACGGTGATCGCCGTGAATCGGAAGTGCCCCCGGGACAAGCTCATGCAAATCTTGACGAGTTGACGTTGCGTGACGGCATGCGGGATGTTTTCAAAGATCTGCTGGCGGTCGATGGGGTCAGGGGTGTCGTGCTTTTCACGCCCTCCGGTGAGCGGGTGTTCGAGGAGTTCAGCATCGGGGGAAGCGCACCTGCGGCGGTGAGCGACTGGTATGCCCTGGTCGCCTCGCTGGGCAAAGCGCGCGAAGCGGAGCTGGTGTTCGAAAAGGGCCGGGTCTACGTGCGCCGCACGGCCGACGGCGTGCTGGTCGTGGTCATGGGATTGATTGCGCCTTGCGCCGTGATCCGGTTGAATTGCGACATCCTGCTGCCCGCCCTGAAGGCGCAGCGGGGGGCCAAGGGCATCAAGGGCTTTTTCAAGCGGTAGCGCGCAGGCCCCGCGAGGGGCCGCGGGCGCCGGATTCGCCCGGTACGCTTCCACATATGGGAAAGGTCATTTCAGCGACATGAGAACGGATATCGATTCCAGGATCAACGAGGCTGAAGTCTGCCGCTCCATGGGGCTTTTTTTGGAGTCTCTCGCCATCTACGAGAAAATCCTGCCCGCGGTGCCGGGCAACGCCGCGGAGGTGCAGGAGAAGATCCGCAACCGGATCGACTTGCTGAAGCAGGAGATCGCCAAGGAGGAGGCCACCGCCGTGCCCGGCGTCTCGGCCAAGGAGATTTCCTGGATCCGGGAAGCCATATCCAGCTCCGGCGACCTCTCGGCCATCCTCGACAGCGCCTCCGCGTTTCAGGAAATGGGATTGCACGGGGAGGCCGTCAGCGAATACGCCAAGCTCCTGGGCGAGGACTACCCCCCCGAAAAAGTGATCCCCAGCCTGGCGGAAAGCCTGTTGAAGCTGCATTCGGCGCCGCACGCCGTGTCGGAGCTGGACGCGCTCATCCAGGCGGCCACGGTGGACGCCGCCAAGGCCGCGCGCCTCAAGTACGCGATGGGCCTGGAAATGGAGAAACGGGACCAGCGCGACGTGGCCCACGATCTCTACCGGGCCGCTTCGGAGCTGAACCCCGCCGATGCGGACATCAGCAAACGCCTGGCGTCCGTGGCGGCCACGTTTGCGTCCGGCTCCAAATACGACTACCTCCTGCGCGAAAAAATGGTGACCACCGATCAGCTGCAGAAGGCCTTCGGGCTTTCCAAGAAGACGAACAAGAGCGTCGAGCACGTGCTGATCGAGACCTTCAAGATCAAGAAAGAGGCCATCGGCAAATCGTTTTCCCTTTTTTACGGCTGCAAGTTCCGCGCGTTCGACCCTGCCGTCGCGGCGCCGTTCGAACTGCTTTCCAACCTCAAAAAGACCTTCCTGCTGAACGAGCTCTGGGTCCCCCTCAGCTGGAGCAAGGAAGGCATCGAGGTGCTGGTCGACGACCCGCGCAACCTGAACAAGACCGACAACATCAAAGCCCTGATGAAGACCGCGAAGATCAACGTCACGGTCGCCATCCGCGAGGACATCCAGGACTTCATCACTCATTTTTTCAGCAAGGAGCGGGGAGCGGAAGCGGCGCCGCCGCAGGAAGAGGCCACCGACGACATCGACATCCCCGACATCACCTTCGAGGAGGAGCGCGAGGAGCTCAGCGTCGAGGAGGCGGACGAAAGTTCCAGCCAGGTGGTGAAACTCGTCGACCAGGTGATCATAGCGGCCTATCGCAAGAACGCCTCCGACATCCACATCGAGCCCTCCGTGGTGACCAAGGCCACCACCATCCGCTTCCGCCTGGACGGCGTTTGCCAGGAATACATGAAGATCCCCAACGGCATGGTGCGAGGGGTTGTGTCGCGCATCAAGATCATGTCCAACCTCGACATCGCCGAGCGCCGCCTGCCCCAGGACGGCAAAATCAAGTTCCGCCGCAAGGGGGTCCCGGCCTTTGAGATGCGGGTGGCCACGCTGCCGACGGCCGGGGGCTTCGAGGACGTGGTGCTGCGGATCCTCTCCTCCTCCGGGGCCTTGAAGGTCGACGAGATGGGGCTCACCGAGCGCAACATCGGGATCATCAAGAAAATCGTCCTCAAGCCCTACGGCTTGATCCTGGCCGTCGGCCCCACCGGCTCCGGCAAGACGACGACGCTGCACGGTTTGCTGGGGTACATCAACAAGCCGGGGATCAAGATCTGGACGGCCGAAGACCCCATCGAAATCACCCAGCAGGGGCTGCGCCAGGTGGAAGTCAAACCCAAGATCGGGCTTGATTTCGCGCGGGTGATGCGGGCGTTTCTGCGGGCGGACCCGGACGTGATCATGATCGGCGAGATGCGGGACGAGGAGACGGCCGCCATCGGCATCGAGGCGTCCCTGACCGGGCACCTGGTGTTCTCGACCCTGCACACCAACAGCGCACCGGAAACCGTCACCCGCCTGCTGGACATGGGGCTCAACGCCCTCAATTTCTCGGACGCCTTCCTGGGCGTGCTGGCGCAGCGCCTGACCCGGCGCTTGTGCGCGAATTGCCGCAAGGAGCACGTTCTGAGCAGGGACGAGTTCGACCAAATGCGTTCGGATTACGGCGATGAGTGGTTCGGCCGGGCCGGTGTCGAGTATTCCGAAAGCATCAAGATCTTCAAGCCGGTCGGCTGCGAAAACTGCTCCAGCACCGGCTACCGCGGCCGCATGGGGATCCACGAGCTGATGGAGGGCACCCCCGAGATCAAGCTGATGATCAAGAAGCAGGCCAACACCGAGGAGATATTCAACATGGCGCTGCAGCAGGGCATGACCACCCTGAAACAGGACGGCATCCAGAAGGTCTTCCAGGGCTTGACGGACATCTCGGAAGTGCGCCGGGTGTGCATCAACTGAGCCGCCCCGCAAACCGTTGTGTCAACCCCGGGGTCGAACCCATGAAAATCGGCTCAGCGGAGTGGTCCCGGCTGATCATCGACGGCGCGGCCGCCTGGGGGGTCGCGCTCACGGCGGACCACCTCGGGCTGTTTGCGCGCCACGCCGAGGAGCTTCTGAAATGGAACGCGGTCACCAACCTGACCGCCATCACGGACCCGGAGGATATCGCCCGGAACCACTTCCTTGATTCGCTCGCCCCGGCCGGCCTGGTCGCGCCGGGCTCCGACCTGCTCGACGTCGGCACCGGCGGGGGCTTCCCGGGCCTGCCGCTGCACATCCTCATCCCCGGCTCGCGCACCACCCTGCTCGACGCCGCGCGCAAGAAAGTGAGTTTCCTCCGCCACCTCGTCCGCGTGCTCGATCTGAAGCAAGTCGAGGCCGTGCATGCCCGCGTGGAGCAGCTGGCCGGGCAGGCCGGTCATGCGCGGCGCTACGACGTCATCTTCAGCCGGGCCTTCTCGGCGGTGCCCCCGTTTGTCAAGGCCGTGCTGCCCATGCTCAAGCCTTACGGGCGATTGGTTGTCTTGAAGGGAAGGGTTGCAGCGGCCGAACTGGAAGACCTTCAGGACATGGCCGCCGGCGGGTCCCTGGGCGCCGTACTGTCCCTGGACCTGCAGCGTTATGCGCTGCCGGGTTTGAAGAGCGAGCGCACGCTGGTGGTGCTCTCCCGCCCCGCAGGCGCTTTACGGTCCTCATGAGCGCGATGCGGCGCATCACTGCGATCGCTGGAATTTCTATCGCTTGAATTGGTTTCGCGTTGCGTGCTTCGGGTTTCGAATAAGGTTCCGGCGTGTACGGGGCGGAATGCTGGGAGGAAAGGCGGGCGCGGGGTCAGTCGGGCAGGGGGATCAGCTCCGCTTGGGCGGCGGCCCCCGCCACATGGATCACGGCCACGCACGGGCGTTCGCCGCGGCGAGGGGCGCCGGCGCTGCCGGGATTGACGTACAGCACCCCCTGCCTGGTTTCCACCGAAGGCCGGTGCGTGTGGCCGTTCACCACCGCCAGGCACCCGCTGCCGGCGGCCTCCGGCCGCAACCGCAGCAGGTCGTGAATCAGGTGGATCAGGGCGTCCCCGACGCGGATGGATTCCTTCTCGGCCAAAACATCGGCCCAGGCGCCGCCGTCCATGTTGCCGCGAACCGCAAGGACCGGCGCCACCTGCTCCAGCGTGTGCAGAATCTCCTGCGACCCGATGTCGCCGGCGTGCAGGATCGCATCCACGTCCCGGAATGCCCCCAGCGCACCGGGAGGCAGGTACCCATGCGTATCGGAAATGACTCCGATGCGGTAGGACCCCTTAATGGGAAGCGAAAGCGACATGGGCATCGTCCCGGCTTTTTTCGAACGGCCCCTTTTGAAGGGCTATCCGGATGGTGATCGACCCTGAGATTAAATGAGGGCCCGTGGGCATGTCAAGGGGCTTCGCAGACAAGGTCTCGATTCGCTCGAACCGGGCCGCGGAGCCTTGGGGTTGTCGCCCCGGTCGGAGGCAGGCGCGTTTCACGTGGAAACACATCCCGTGGGGCGTTCAACGGGTTTTCAGCGCTACCGCTAGATTTTTTCAGGTTTCCGGGTATCGATGGGTGCTTCATCCGGCCGTGTTTGACATGCACGCCTTTTTTGGTTAGAAGCGGTTTTAAAAACTCGTCCGAAACGCGGCGCTGCTAGCGTGCCCGGGCCCTGCGGTGCATTTCCCCATGGAGCGGACCGGCGGGGAGGCGAAAGCGGCTTCGCGCACAGCGACAACTACTACCGGGACAGGAGAAAACGATGAAGATCTTAGTCGGCTATGATGGAAGCAATGCTGCCAAGGCGGCCCTCAAACTGGCTCGAAAACACGCCCTGGCCTTCGGTGCGTCGGTGGACGTGGTCACGTCCATGGAAAAGGGCACTGAGGGCGAGCAGCAGGCCATCGAGGAAGCCGAGCGCGGCCTGGAGTGGGCGGCGAGCATGTTCGCCGACAAGGGCGTTGCGTGCAAGACCCACCTGCTGATCCGTGGCATGGCCCCGGGCGAGGATTTGATCGAGTTTGCCAAAGAAGCCGAGGTCGATGAGATCATCGTCGGGGTGAAACGGCGTTCCAAGGTGGGCAAACTCTTGATGGGATCGACGGCGCAATACGTGATCCTGCAAGCCGCTTGCCCCGTGGTGTCGGTAAAGTAGGGGCCGGATGGCGCGCCCGGGCAGACCTGCAATAAAATCGAATTCACTCCAGGCGATGCCGGGCGCTCGGCGGTGAATTCGAGTCCTCCGTGCCAGGGGGGCCGGCGGATCGACTGCGCCGCCGGCTATCCTCAACCCCTGCGCCGTCGGCCCCTTTTTTCCAGCCGTTCAAACCCCAGTGAGCAGCCGAAGGTCAGGATGAAATACATGCCGCTGATCGTGATCCAGGTCTCGAAGGTCAGGTAGGTGGCGGACATCAGCTCCATGCCGCGAAAGGTCAGCTCCTGGATCGAGATCACCGACACGATCGCAGAGTCCTTGATGGTCGAGATGAACTGCCCCCCCAGCGGCGGCAGGATGCGCTGGACGGCCTGCGGCAGGATCACGTGCCGCAGGCGCTGCCAGCGGGTGAACCCCAGTGCCGCCGCCGCCTCCCGCTGGCCCCTGTCGATGGATTGAATGCCCGACCGCACGATTTCGGTGATGTAGGCGCCCTCGAAGACGGACAGGGTCACCACGGCCGACAAGAATGCCGTGAGCATCCCCGGGGGCGCCAGCAGGGTGGACAGGAGCGCCTGAGCGTTCGGCCCCAGGCGGCGCAGCGCGGCCTCCGGCCCGAGCGTCGGCATCCACTGCTCGCCGATGAAATAATAGAAGACAAACACCAGGACCAGCGGCGGCGTGTTGCGGGTCAGTTCCACATAGGCCGAGGCCACCCAGCGCCGAAAGCGGCTGCGGCTCAGCCGCATCAGCCCCATCGCCGTCCCGATAACGGTGGCGAGCACGGTGGCCCAGAGGCTCAGGCGGATGGTGGTGAAAAAGCCCTGGATGAGCACGTTGGGCAGCCACCGCGTTTGCTCGCTGTCGAATCGGAAAAGATACTGCGGCAAGGCGCCCCACTCCCACCGGTAGTTCAGACCGTCCCGAATGCGGTGGGACACCCACACCGCCGCCGCCAGCAGCGCCAGGGCGATCACGACGTCCAGAAGGGTGAATCGGAGTTTCTTGGCGTGCAGCGGGGGCATGGCGCGTCTGCTTCTTTCCGGCCTATTTCAGCAGGCTTTCCCACTCCTGGGTTTCAAACCAGTAGGCCTTGCGCTCCGCCAGCCAGCCCTCGGCCTCCACCACCCGGATCCAGTTGTCGAGAAAGTTCAGGGTGTCGAAATCGCCCTTGCGGACGGCAAAACCGATGGGCTCCTTGGTGATGGTGCCCTTGATCGGCAAGAACAGCTTGTCCGGGTATTTCAGCGCCTGGTAGGTCGGCAGGGGCGTCCCGCCGAGCAGGGCATGGACCTTGCCGTTGAGCAGTTCCTGGATGACCTGGGACTCGTCGTCGAAGAACCGCTTCTGGGCTTTGGGAAGCAGCTTGTTGGCCGCCGCTGCCGAGGTCGAGCCCAGCCGCGCGGTCACCACGACATCGGCGCGGTTGAAATCCTCCAGCCGGCTGAAGCCCGCGGCCAGCTGTTTGTGGGCGACAATGGCCACCCCCGAGTAATCGTAGGGGATGCTGAAGTTCACCTTGAGGTTGCGCTGCGGGAGAATGCCCATCCCGCCGATGATGGCGTCGAACTTTCCGGTCAGCAGGGCCGGTATGATGCCGGCCCACTTGGTCGGCACGAATTCGACCTTCACGCCCATGTCCTGCGCCAGGCGCGTGGCGACATCGATCTCGAACCCGATCAGGTTGCCGGCCTTGTCGGTCATCGCCCAGGGGACAAAAGTGGACATGCCGACGCGCAGCACGCCGCGCTTGACCGCCTGCTCGATGGTGCTCTCGTCGATCAGCTTCTGCTGCAGCTCGCCGCACGGCGCGGGCGGGGCCTCGAACAGCACGAACACCGCAGCCGACAGGAATAGGGCGGCGGCTTTCAATTTTCGCATCATACGGCCTCCTTTGTGTCTAATGGTGAATTTTAAATCGTGTTTCCATGATCGCCACGGTGAGCGACAACCCCAGGGTGATCGCGAGATAAATGGCGGCCACCGTGAACCAGATTTCGAAAACCAGGTAGGTTTCAGCGACGATGGCCTGGCCCTGCATGGCCAGGTCATAGATGGCGATGGTGCTGACGAGGGCGGAATCCTTGATGAGCGAAATCGCCTGGCCGGTCAGGGGCGGTGCGATGTTGCGCAGGGCCTGGGGAAGAATCACCAGCCGGTAGGTGTGCCGGGTGTTGAGCCCGAGGCTGAAGGCGGCCTCCCACTGGCCGCGGTGGATGGAGAGGATCCCCGCACGAATGATCTCGGAGGCGTAGGCGCCCTCGAAAAGGCTCAGCGCCAGCACGGCGGAGGCGAAGCCGCTGATCGCAAAGACCGGCGACAGCACGAAATAGATGAAAAACAGCTGCACCAGCAGCGGTGTGTTGCGGATGAGCTCCAGGTAAAGCCGGGCCAACAGGCGCGCGAGCACCGAATCGGAAAGGCGCATGAGGGCGGTGACCAGGCCGAAGCCGGAGGCGAGGGCCAGGCCGGCGGCGGTGATCTGAAGGGTCACGATGAGGCCGTTGAGCAGCGGGCCCGGAATCCAGGCGCCTTCGGCGGCGGACAGCAGGTACCGGGGCACCCGGTACCATTGCCAGTGGTACCCCAGGCCTTCCGTCGAGCGGATCATCACCCATGCGAGGGCCGCCGCCAAGAGAGCGAACTTGAGGAGGTCGATGATCAGGGGCCGGACCGGCGGAAGCCTGGCACGAAGGCGGCGAGTGGCAACGTCCATGGCGTCAGTTCTTAAGGCTGTGGATCGGCGCCGGGATGAACCCCCCTCTGCGGATGAAGGGGTTGTCTCCCCTCGCGTTGTTGACGGGCAGGATGGTGGATTGCCCCATCAGCCCGCCGAAATACGCGTGCTCGCCCGCCGCTTTCCCGGGAACGGGGATCAGGCGGGCGGCGGTGGTTTTGTTGTTGATGACGCCGATGGCCATCTCGTCGGCGATGATGGCGGAGATCGTTTCCGGCGACGTGTCCCCGGGGATGGCCACCATGTCCAGGCCGACGGAGCACACGCTGGTGATGGCCTCCAGCTTTTCCAGGCAGAGATGGCCGTTGCGGGCCGCTTCGGAGATGTTGAGGTCCTCGCTCACCGGGATGAACGCGCCGCTCAGGCCGCCCACCCGCGAGCTGGCGAAGGCGCCGCCCTTCTTGACGGCGTCGTTCAGCAGCGCCAATGCGGCCGTGGTGCCCGGCACGCCGATGGCCAGAAGGCCGAGGCTCTGGAAGATCTCGCCCACGCTGTCGCCCACGTGTGGGGTGGGCGCCAGCGAAAGGTCCACGACGCCGAACGCGATTCCCAGCTGCTCGGCCACCTCGCGGCCGATCAGTTCGCCCACGCGCGTCACCTTGTAGGCGGTTTTCTTGATCAGCTCGGACAGGCTTCCCAGGTCCAGGTTCGGCCGGATGCCGAGGGCCCGGTCGATGGCCTTCTTGACCACGCCGGGGCCGCTCACGCCGACGTTGATCACGGCATCCGCCTCGCCGATCCCGAGGTAGGCGCCGGCCATGAAGGGAATGTCCTCGGGGATGTTGGCGAAGATGCAGAGCTTGGTGCAGGCCGCGCCGTCGCGGCCGGCGGTGAGTTCGGCGGCGCGCCGGATGGTCTGCCCCAGCAGCAGGACCGCGTCCATGTTGATGCCGGCGCGGGTCGATGCCACGTTGACCGACGCGCAGACCCGTTCGGTGGCGGAAAGCGCCTCCGGGATCGCTGCAATCAGGGAACGGTCGCCGCGGGCCAGGCCCTTTTCCACGAGCGCCGAGAACCCGCCGATGAAATCCACGTGGACCTCCCGCGCCGCCGCATCCAGGGTGCGGGCGATCTCCACCAGGTCCGCCGGCGAAAGCGCCGCGCCGACCACGGCGATGGGGCTGACGGCGATGCGCTTGTTGACCACGGGGATCCCGTACTTCTGGCCCACGCGCTCGCAGACCGGCACCAGCTTGCCCGCCAGGCCCATCACGCGCTCGGCGATCCGTCTGCGCACGTGGTTCAGGTCGGACCCGGCGCAGTCCAGCAGGTTGATCCCCAGCGTCACCGTGCGGACATCCAGGTTCTCGTTTTTAAGCATTTCCAGGGTGGAGAGGATTTCTCTGTCGGTCAGCATGGCAGCGCTCTTTTCATATGCGGTGAAGGGTCTCGAAAATGTTGCGGTGCTGGATGTTGATCTCCAGTTTCAGGGCCTCGGCCTGGGTGCGCAGATCGCGCGCCAACGCCTGCTGGTCCACCACGGTCGGGACATCCACCTCGTAGATCATGATGTTGTCGCCGGGGTCGTCACCGCCCTTGAACACCGCCTGCAGGTGGGTGATGTTGACCCCGTGCCGGGCGATCACTTCGGAAACGTCGGCCACGAGCCCCTTGCGGTCGGGGCCCCGGGTGGTGATGACGAAGGGTTCGCAGGGGCCTGCCGTGCAATGATCCTCCCCGCTCTCGCACGGCTTGGTGTGCACGTGCAGCCCCAGCGGCGCCAGACGCGAGCAGATCCCGTGGTGGAGGTCCTCGGCGGAGGTGCCGGGCGGCATGGAGACGATGAAGATGCCGGCGAACTCGGTCTGCAGCATCATCTGGCTCACGTTCTCGATGTTGCAGTTCTGCTGGAAAAGGGCGCGCGACACCGCGGCGACGATGCCCGGGCGGTCGCGCCCCAGAATCGACAAAATGGCTTTGTTCATCTCGGTCCCCCGCAGCCCCCTGGGAGTGGTCGTCCATCCAAAATGGAGGCTGGTTGAGTGCGTCTCGTGTTTCGTCTTTCGGGTTTGGAATTCGGCGCCGGTTTGCCCGGGCCGGGCGAGCATAGGCTCCTACTAATATCAAACCGCCCGGCAGTGTCAACTGACCGCTGCCGACGCCTTGCCCGGGAAGCCTCCGGCCCGGCTCATGCCATCGCCTGCGGCGGCTTGTAGGACCCCACGGGGTTGTGGTAAAATAGAGGCAGCGATGGTGGAACGTCTGCGCGGGTTGACTTCGGAGCCGGGTGGAATGCAGATCGTCACGACCCACAAGAACACGGACTTTGACGGCTTTGCTTCCGTCATCGCCGCCACCCTGCTTTTCCCGGAAAGTGTTGCCGTCCTTCCCAAGACCCTCAACCCCAACGTCAAGGCCTTTCTGTCGATCCACAAAGAGCTGTTCGCGACCCGCACCCCCGGCGATGTGGACGCGAAGCAGGTCGAACGGCTGATCGTGGTCGATACCAACAGCTGGAGCCGCCTGGACCGCATGGACTCCCTGCGGGGCCGAAAGGGCATCGAGGTCTGGGTCTGGGACCATCACCTCGAAAAGGGCTCGATCCAGGCCCACCGCAGCTGCATCGAGCCGGTGGGGGCCACCACGACGCTTCTGGTTCGCGAGCTCAAAGCCAAGCGCAAGATCCTGACGCCCATGCAGGCCACCTTGCTTCTGGCCGGCATCTACGAGGACACCGGCAGCCTCGGTTTCCCTTCCACCCGCGCCGAGGACGCCTACGCCGCCGGGTGGCTGCTCGAACGCAAAGCCGATCTGAACATCCTGAGCACGTTCCTCAAACCGGCTTACAGCGAAAAACACAAGGCGATTCTCTTCCAGATGCTTCAGCACGCGAAGCGCTCCCGGGTCAAGGGGCACAGCGTCAGCATCAACCAGCTGAGCGTCGAAGGGCATGTCGACGGCTTGGCCGTGGTCCTGCGCATGTACATGGAGATCCTGAATGTCGATGCCGCGTTCGGGGTCTTTTTCGATCGCGAGAAGGACCGCTGCATGGTGATCGGCCGGAGCCAGAGCGAGGAGTTGGACGTGGGGGCCATCATGCGCAGCATGGGTGGCGGTGGACACCACCGGGCCGGGTCGGCCCAGGTCAGAGGAATCAGCCCTGACGCCGTCGGGCAGCAGATCCTGGAGCGGATCAAGGGCCATCAGCAGGCCTCGGTGCAGATCAGCGACCTGATGTCCTTCCCGGTGCACACCGTGACGGCGGCGACCCGCATGGAGGAGGTCGCCATGATCCTGCGCGCGAAGGGCGTCACCGGGCTGCCGGTGGTCGAGAAGGAAAAAATCGTGGGGATGATATCGCGCCGGGATTTCCGCAAGATGCGCAAGGAATCTCAGATCGCATCGCCGGTCAAAGCCTACATGTCGAACGAGGTGCTGAGCATCGCACCCAGCCAGAGCCCGATGCAGGCGGTCCAACTGATGGTCCAGCACGACATCGGCCGCCTGCCGGTGGTGGAAGACGGCCGTCTGATCGGCATCATCACGCGCTCGGATGTGATGCGCTATTACTACGACCTGCTTCCGGATTGAAGCAGGCCTTACCTACAAATAGAACGGGGCGATCCTGCGAATGGGGTCACCCCGCTTCACCTGAGATAGAAGGCGCCTACCTCAGGTTTTCAAAAAACTGATATGTTGCC
>Ga0079303_10000132_pt1 | contig 16158 bp, 14 predicted proteins | sample Methanogen_OWC_FD_77073 | JGI IMG/M metagenome (GOLD analysis project Ga0079303, IMG submission 77073) | Enriched soil microbial communities from Old Woman Creek wetland in Ohio, USA - Methanogen_OWC | ecosystem: Environmental > Terrestrial > Soil > Wetlands | place: USA: Ohio | collected...
AAAATTCTGGCGCTCAAGGACTACGCCGGGCCGCCGTCTCCGCCCGCCGGCGGAAAGTTCGCGGAAAAATGCCGCGAATACGAAAATTCGATACAGAAATTCGAGGCCATGGACCTTTCCGCGTCAAAAGAGTTCGGCGTCATACTGCTCACCGGCGCGACCGGATATCTCGGCGCGTATATCCTCCGCGAACTTCTCGAAACCCGGACTGAAAAGATAGCGCTGATCGTCAGGGCGGAAGGAAGCGAAGCGGCCCTGTCGCGCGTTATCAAAAAATACGAATATTACTTCGGCGCAAAGTCCCTCGAAAAACACCTTGGAAAAATCGAAGCGTACGCAGGCGATCTTTCAAAAGATAACCTGGGCCTTAACGCAAACGATCACTCGAAGCTTGCAGACGCCGTCGGCTGCATAATAAACCCCGCGGCCAACGTAAGGCATTTCGGCCATTATCAGGAATTTTACGACGCCAACGTCCGCTCCGTCGAAAATCTGGTCGCGTTCGCTTCCGAAGGAAGGTTGAAGGAATTCAACCACGTGTCCACGATGTCGGTGGCTTCCGGAGACGTAAAAGACGCCAGGGCGATTCTTTTTACGGAATCGGATATGGACGTCGAACAGGAAGTCACCAACTATTACCTCAAAACCAAACTTGAAGGCGAAAAAGCCGCTCTGTCAGGCCGTTCGAAAGGCATCGTCGTCAACATATTCAGGGTGGGCAACCTGACGTTCGATTCACGAAGCGGTCTCTGCCAGGAAAATCTCGGTGAGAACGCTTTTTATCAGATTTTCCGCTCTCTCGCGTTGATAGGGGCCGTTCCCGATTCCGGCGACGAGGCCGAATTCTCGTTCGTCGACCTCGCGGGACGCGCTATCGTCCTTCTGTTTTCCAGGAAAAACCTCGAAAACCTTACGCACCACATAGTCAACGGCAACGTCGTAAAACTCAGCGAAATATTATCATCGCCGGAATCGGGGATGGATATAGCCGTGACTAATTTTGGCGAATTCGCCGGAATTATGTTATCATATCTCGACGACGACTTTTTCAAGCCGATGGTGGAAAACCTTCTTCTTCACAGGGACTGGATATCGGACATGGAAAGCAGGACCGCTTACTTCACGAAGTCACTCAGAACCGCCAGGATTTTGAAAAAACTCGGATTCGAATGGCCGGCGCCGTCCGCCGGGGAATGCTTCGAAATGGCTTCGGCGGCGATGACTGAACGCGCGGATTTTTTAAGAAAACATCCGCTTTTCGCCGGAATGAGCGATCATGCCATAAAAAAAGCCGCGCTGATGACGCGCGAAACGCCCTACGAAGACGGCGCCCCGATCGCCTGGGAAAACGAGCGCTCGGCAAGGGCTCACATAATCAGCGAGGGAAACGTCGAATTGTCGAAGCATTCGAAAAATTCATGGCTCGGAACGATCAGCGTCATCGGCCCGGGAGACCTCGTCGCCTTCGACGCGGCGATAACCGGCGGGACATCGGCCGTCATCGCGGAAGCCGTCATGGGGCGCGCGAGGACCGTATCGCTCGGCAACGACAATATGATCAGGCTCGCTTCTGAATATCCCCAATTCGGCCTGAATCTCGCGAGAGAAATTTCGAAAAAGCTCGTCCGAATGCAAAACATCATGGTGAACATTGGATAGGAGGGCCGCAAATTGGTAGAATTGTTCGCGCTTAACGTGGCGAAGCACCACGACCTCATCAAATCCGAACCGTCCCGAAACGCGGTTTCGCCGGAACGCCTCGAAAAAAGCAAAAAATTCCGAAACGAATCGGATTTCCTCCTCTCCATGGGCGGAGAGCTGCTTGCCCGCGCGGCCATAAAAGCCTCGCTCCTGAACCTGGGGGAACCGGAAATTAAAAACGGCGACATTTCCTTCGGTATCGACCGGAAAGGCAAATCGTATATCAATAAATTCGAATATTTGCATTTCAACGTATCGCACTCCGGCGACATCGTGATATGCGCCCTCTCCATGAAGGAGATCGGCGCCGACTGCGAACTGATATCAGAGGACAACGGAATAGAAGAGACCAGGATGGTGTTCTCGGCCGGCGAACTCGCCGCGATAGAGCCTCTATCCGGCCGCGCGAGGCTCGAAAAATTCCACGAAATGTGGGTATTGAAGGAAAGCTTCGTCAAATACTCCGGAGAGGGAGTCGTCGGCGACCTGGCGGAAATCCAGATAATCGAAAAGAACGGCGCGTTCAGCGCCACGCGAAAAGGAAAGCGCATCGACTGCGTTTTCAGGCTCTACGATATCGGCCCTGAATATAAAGCCGCCGTCTGCTCCGAAGAAAAATATTTCAAGCCTGACGCGAAATTCGTCGACGATAAATTCATAGAATCGATATTTTAAGAATGGAATCTTTCTTTCTTTGCCTGAAATTCAAGATTCTCCTGATTCCGGCGGCGATATTCGCCCCCGGAGCGACGCTCGCGTTCTTCGCCGCCGCCACCGCATATTTCTCGGCGCGCTCTTCACATTACATGCGCCTTTATTGTGACGCGCTCTCGTTCGATAAAAGAATGGGCGCCTATTTCGAGGCGGTAAAAGGAAACCTTCATCTGGGCGGCCTGTCCGACCAGATCGCCGCGTCGCTTTCGGATTTCAAATCGCGCGCGCAGTCTTTCGAGACTCTCGCGGAAGTCTTCGCGATCTACGCTGTTATTTTCGCCATCGTCACGCTGGCGTTCCGCTCCGCCGACAGAAAAAGTCTCGTCAATAACGCATTTTTCATATCGGCCGCCTTTCTTTTCATCGGCCTGACTTCACCCATGCTCACGTTTCAGGCTTCGAAGACTATCACTTTCAATCTTAAAGACATCAGCAAAACTCTTCCCGACAGCGAGATAATCAACCTGGGCGAAACCGTCTTCAAGTACGAATCCAAGGGCGTCGCCGGCACCGTGTCCTCCCTTTTTTCGACCGGCAGGATTTCCGGAATAATTCCCGGAATACTTATCGTCTTCTTCAGCGTCGTTTTTCCGGTCGTCAAACTCGCCGCCGGGTTTCTTTCGCATAACGGGTTTCTGAACGAAAGCCGGGCCCGAGCCGTTCTGGCGCTGGGAAAATGGTCGATGGCCGACGTCTTCATAGTCGCCGTCCTGCTTTCATTTCTCGCCCTCGACGCGCAGGATCTGACTAAGGCGTCAGTCGGCATCGGTTTTTATTTCTTCTCCGCTTACTGGATGATTTCAACCGCCGCGGGGCACTTCGCGGCCGAAGCCCCCAGGACCGAAAAAGGAGTCAAATAATCATGGACACGAGCTCACCGCTTTTTAAAATCACGTCGCAGGTCGCCGCATTCGCATTGATAGCCGTCATCGCCTGGGCCTCTTACGCCGTCGAAACGTCAGGAAACGTCGCCGTATCGTTCAGGCTGAAAAACGAGGGCAAGTTCCTCGAAGCGATCCGCGGAAGGAAAATTATCCTCTCCGTCGAAAATTCATCGCGGGAAGACATCGGCTCCACGAAGTTCACCTTCGGCGACAAATTCGATTTTTTCCCGCACAGGCCGTTTTACCGCAACTGCTCGCACGAAATCGAATTGACTGACAAATTGCCCGAATTCCAGCCTGAAAAAGGTGAAACCGTCAAAATCGGCCTTGAATTCATATCCGCAACAGGAAAAAAGGGAATTATATCGCGGGAAGTCAAATGCGAATAGCTTTCAAACGCAGTTTTTTCCGTCAAGTCGCAGTTTTTCTCAATAAAAACCTTGACATATTCAATTTTTTATTATAAAACATCTGTATGCAGGCGCGTGGCTCAGCTGGTTAAAGCATTGCCTTCACACGGCAGGGATCAGCGGTTCGAATCCGCTCGCGCCTACTTTCACGGGGATGTAGCTAAGCTGGGATAGCGCTGCTTTCGCAAGGCAGAGGCCGTCGGTTCGAATCCGATCATCTCCACTTGATACTGAAAAAGGGGCCGCAGAAATATACCTTTCTGGACGGTCCCTTTTCGCTTATTACGGGGCGCTCGACGCCGGCTTTACTACATTCACGCCGCGGGCGCCCCTGAATCATATCTTTATCTGGTAAATTCGACGTCACGCATGATCCTGGTCTTGACGAATTCATACCTGTCCGGGTTCGTTTTCTTCATATTGGTGGGGTTCTCGAAATATTCGCGGACGGATTCGGCGCCGTCCTCGAGAGAGTTCGTGTCGCCGTATTCAGTGACGGATTTCGTTTTGGCGTTTCCGCCCCTGGCGATATAACCTATCCTGTTTCCGAAGAACTGCCTGTTGAAGTCGTTGGTCGTGTGCATATTGGCGAACTGATAGCAGTGCATCATTTCATGGACCATCGTCTCCTTGACGTAGTAGGTGGTTCCGCAGAGGTGGACAGTTCCGGGAATAAAGGAGGTGACGTAGCCTTCGGCGCGCTGGCTTTCGGCGTCGCGCTGGATGACCTTGGTGTGTTCCCTGAAATCGGCGGGAAGTTTCTTGAGAGCCTCGTAAACGCCCTTGAGCTCTTCGACGGTCCATTTGCCGTTCTTGCTCGCCCTGACCTTGATGTCGAATTCGTTCTCGATGGCCTTTGAGATCCCTTCGACGGATTTCATGTCGGCCGGAGCGTCGGAGACGCGCTTCGGGGTAATTTTTTCGCCGATGTAATCGACCGCGTCGCTGCCGGTGCTCACGAGCTTGCCGACTCCCTGCTGGAGAGGCCGGGTGAACACTTCGGTGAATATTTTCAGGCCACCCTGCAGCCAGCCGAGGCTTTTCTGGCCAGCTTTTTTCGCCAGCTCCTTCGTTTTATCCCAAAGGCTTTTTTTCGCGGCGGCGGGAGCCGGAGCGACCGCGGCTTTCGCGGACGCGGGATTGTTTTTAGTGTCGGAAATGTTTTCGGACGAAAGCTTCGCCTTCATTCCCGAAAGGCCGCTTGAAACGGATGCGGCGGGATCGGTCGCAGCGAAAACGGATAAAGGCGCCATGGCGGCAGTCAGAGCCGAAATTATAATGAAAAGAGCCAAAACGAAAAGTCCGTTACTCTTCATGGCTTCCACCTCTTATTTTAGTTAAAAATATCTTTTTTATTTATTTAACTATACTTCAATTGTAATGTCTAAAAGGACCAGTGTCAAGTTTCGACCGACAATAAAATTCGAAGGGCCCCGGAAATAAATTCACAGGGCCCTTCGAATATAGCGGAGAGACTGAGATTTGAACTCAGGTTCCCGATTTTGTCAGGAAAATCGATTTCGAGTCGATCGCTTTCGGCCGCTCAGCCATCTCTCCGTCTGATGTTCCCGAAAGGAACATGCCCGATTATAAAAATCGGACAGGCATTATTATACCAAAACTATATAAAATTGTCAATTTTAAAAATGGACCCGCCGGCGAAGCTTTCGGTTCCGCCGGCGGTGTGTGCCAAAATGATATAAAAGTATTATGCCGCGCGGCTCGCAAGCCTCCGTCCTCCGGACGGCGCTCCGGCGGCATATTGATTTTTTTAGAAAGTGTACGTGGCGCCCATAACGAATTTAAAATTATATCCGAATTCCTGATCGTTATAAAACGAGACCGGAAGGGCCGCGTCGATGACCAGATCGCGGTTGATGCGGGTCCTGATACCGGGGGTGAAGTCGAGTTTCGTGCCCATCGCGCCCCAGTTTTCGCCGTTCAATTCGAACATGAGCGTCAGATCGTCGCTTTTCGAAAAATCCACGCCGACGTTATAATTGAACTTGTCGTCGACGTACAGACGCTGACCGGCGGTGCTGGATTTCGGATCGCCGGTCGAAGTGTAGCCGAGGTTGATATGAACGTTGGCCGACGTGAGTTTCTGCGAGAGTGCCACGAAAAGGTCGTAGTCGGCTTCGCCGGTGGCGCCCATCACGTACATCGTCTTCTTGTCGGCGGTAGGGAACTTGACGCCCCAGCCTACCGCGAGGGCGGTCGGAGATTCCGGCTGCATGGGAAGCTTGTATTTCATGCGCATATTGATATCGCCCATTCCCGAACCGCTGTCCTTCGTCGGGCGGAGGGAGGAGCAATCGATCTTCCAGGACTGGCCCGGAAATACGAACCCGAGTTCGAAATTGTCGAGAGCGCCGACGGTAGCCGTTATGGGGAATGCGAACTGCTGCGCGTATTCGCCGCTCAAAAAGGATATCTTGGTATCATTCTGCTTGGATATCTGGTTGTAAATTATATGGCCGCCTATGTTAAACTGGCCTTTTTTCAGGGTATGGGCGGTCTGGGTGTAGATAAGGCCGGTCGTTCCCTGGACGCAGGAGCTCAGAACGCCGGGATAATATAATTTTTCGTCGCGCGCCTTGATTTTCTTGATGTCCGAGTCGTCTTCGGTGTAAAGATTGCCGCCGTACAATTCGTCGACGGTGACTACCTGAGAGCCTTTCCCGTCCTTTTTCCTGGGAGCGGCTTCTTCCTTTTTCGTTTTTTTCTTGGATGACGATGAAGCGTCCGTCGCCGTCTTCGCGGCTTCGGGGTTCGCCGTGTTCTCCGCGACGAGAATCGTGTCGGCGAGCATCTCGTCGGCCGTCTTGTCGGCGCTGGCGTTTTCGGCGGGAGTCGGTTTCACGTCGGGATAAATCTTCTCTTTTTTCTTCGCCTTCATCGTGTTATCGACGTTCTTTTTCATGATCTTCTGGATCATCGAATCTGAAAACCCGGAGTCCTTCAGCTGTTCCTCGACCAGGTCCTTTCCCGCGCACACCTTCGACGGCGACGCGAACAGCGCTGCCGCGACGAACGCGGCCAGGATGAGAGCCACTCTTCTTTTCAGGACGGTTTGAATCTTAAACATTTCAATCCCTTTCCTTCGTCATTCAATAAATTTATAAAAAATTCTTTGCCGTTTCAAACAAAGTTTTATTATTAAACATTGAGATTATCGGAAAGAGAATAGAAAAATTTAACCCGAAGGCTGATTTTTTAATAAGGTTTTTTTATATTCCCAGATAATATAATAAGAACAATTATTTATTGCCGGGGTCGCGAGGTCCTTTCTCTCCGGCGGCGCGCCCTGACTGCAGGTCGGCCTGCATCCTGATGTTAAGGCCTATCATCGATTCCAGCATTGAAACCGCTTTAAGCCTGGATTCCTCGCCGTGCCCTATATGCAGGTTGGTACGAAAAGCCCTGTACTGAGCGTCGGACATCGATTTTATGAGCTTGAGCTCGCGTTTATGTATATCGAGAGCTTTTTTGAGGTCATCGACTGATATCTCCGGTTCCGGGGTCGGTTCAACTATCTTCATAAGCACCTCTTAATGTTTGTTGAAATCGGGCCGATAAGTATTATATCAAAATTTTTAAAAAACCAAAAACCGGAGGTACTTATGCAGTGCCCGTTATGCAACAAAACGATGGTTCAAAGCTCTGACAGGGCTATGAAAAACCAGCACCACTCGCTGAAATGCCCCAATTGCCTGTTCGTAATATATTACCGTGGGATTTCCGGGCTTGAAGCGGCCATTTAGCGCGCGATCATCTCCCGACGTAAAGGGACATTCCTGAATCAAAACCAATAAACGCCCGCCTCGCGTATCGGATAGTATGAAGAAATACGGGCGGGCGTTTTAGAATTAATAATTAATTATGAAAAAATATTTAATCAACGCCGGCATAATGGCGGCATTATTATCGGTACTAATATACCAGGTCGGCTGCGGCGGAAAGGTCATCGACAACACCCGCGAGCTCCGAAGCATGGTGCTCACGCCCGACGAACCCACCGTCACCGCCGGAGGAAAACTTAATTTCACGGCGGTAGGCATCGACCAGAAAGGCGAAAAACTTTTCGTATCGCCGGTCTGGGAAGCGCATGAAGGAACGGTAGATTCGGCCGGCGTTTATATCGCCCCGGGCTATAAGACCATCGACCGCGTGACCGCCTTCGTCAACGGCATAATGGCGACTTCGGTCGTTTCAGTAGAACCGCTGAGCGAAGCTGAAAAAATCGAGATTCATTTCCAGAATAAATTCATTCCCGTCGGCACGAGCGTAAAATTTTACGCGATCGGCAAGAACAAGTACGGCGAGGAAGTGACGGTAAAGGTCGCCTGGACTTGCCTGTACGGAAAAATCGAGCAGGACGGAACCTACACGGCGCCCATCCACACATGTCACGAGGCAATAACCGCCAAATCCGTTTCATCGACGGGAGTCCTGCCCGTGGATATATCCCCCGGCGGCGTGCAGAAGATCTTCATTTATCCGGCCACTACCACGGTAAGAGCGTTAAACGGCATTAAATTTACATACCAGGCTTACGACCAGTACAACAACGCCGTCGATTCACAGCCGAGGTTCTTTTCGCGGCGCGGAAAGGTCACGGACGACGGTTACTACGTAGCGCCGCTGCAGACCGGAAGTGACGAGGTCGCCATAGTTCACAATTTCGTCGGCGATACCGCCAGCATCGAAATAATCCCCTGATAATAAAACCCCCCTGCCATGAGGCAGGGGGGTTTTATTATTCAGAAGATTTTCCCGAGGAAACTCTTTGCGACCTCAAAACCAAATTTAACGGCAGAAAGTTGTTATTCAGTGATCTCTAAAATCAATTTTTAAAAATTCTTTTCTTAAAGCGTCGATTCCGCAGAGGCGCCGCTATTTTTGCCCTGGTCCTCGACCGCATCGCTTATTTTTTTATTCTCGGCGGCTTCGGCTTCCTTGCCATGTTTAATGATGTAGTAAAAACCGGTCATGGTTGATACAAAGAACACAAGCAGGATGATCCCTACATACATGAGCATCTGCACGTCGCTGTTCTTCATCATTTCGGAAAACTGGCCGTCCACGAACATTTTTTTGAGAAGTACGCCGATTCCGGGAGATTCGGATATCTTCATTACCGCCTCGCCCATCATCACATAAACGAAAGTGCCGGGGATGATGCCGAAGAACGTCGACCAGAAAAACGACCTGAAAGGAATCTTCGAAGTTCCGCACAGATAATTTATCGCCTCATAATGAGTGACCGGACAGATTCTGGCCAGAAATATCAGCCAGAAATTATTCTTTTTGGTGAAATCGAGCATATCGAGAAAGCGATTTTTCTTTTTAGTGGTGACCGCCTCGAAATAGTTCGCCGCGGAATAGTACGCCAGGTAATATCCGAGAACGCCTGCGAGCGTGGAGCCTATCATGGCATATACCGTGCCCAACGTGATGTCGAATAACGCCCCGCCGACGGCGGTCAGGATAAGTCTCGGAGCGCCGATAATCGGGAAGAATACCATCCCGATTATGTAAATAACGGGCGCGAGAGTGTGATGATAATCTACGAAATATATAATATTCGTCCTCGTGAAATATTTTTCCCATCCCATCAAATAGACAAACAATGGAATCCCGATGGCGAAGAAAATGAACGCGTACGTCTTGAGGCGTTCCTTTCTGAGATTGACTCCGGATTCACCATTCGGCTTGGAAGAAGCGGGTGATGAAGATAATGGCTGTACGTTTTCCGTTTCAGCCGTGTTGTTCAATTTTTCGTTCGGCATAATTCATATCCATTCTAATCAAATCGGGCCCCGTGTTTTCCGGACCGTAAAGGAGGATATTAACAGAAATAAGCGAAGTTTGTCAATTCAAATCACCTGCGAAACTTTTTCACGAGCAGATCGATCAGATAACCTGCACCTGCAAATATGGCTGATCCGGCAAAAGAAGAAAGAAGGACTATCGCCCTGGGACCAATCCTTGGATTTATTCCTGCGTGGTCAAAATATAAGTATAGCATCATGCCTGCAAAAAAACCAATTCCGAAGCCTGCGTATAATCCGATTTCGGCGCACGGATATTCTTCGAACGGGCTGCGCCATGATTTTAAATGAGCCGGAGGCGCGAATGCGCTGTGTTTTTCCCGCTTAATCCCGACTACGAAAGAATGAGAGCATGCCGGGCATATTGCCGCGCCTGGAGAAGTTTCGAACACCCGGCCGCACGACGGGCATTCGACCATGTCGTGGGAAGAAGATACCGGTTTATCGATTAAGTCAGGCATACTGCTCTCACAATAATCATGCTTTAACTCTTATTATTTCGGCCGAAACGAATTTTTCGCCGTCGTGCGCGAGCCTCAGGCCTTCGCAAAAAGAAGGGGCCGGGCCCCATTTACAAAAATCTTCATCCGGCACGCAGCCCGCGGCGCCTGCCTGAACTATTCCTCCGTGAGTGATCATAAGAACGGAAGAGCCATCCCTGACGCTTTTAATTATCTCGGACCAGAGACCTGCCTGAAATTCGGCGAACCTGGCGAGCGGACCGCCTCTGTGAACCGCGGCGGCGAATTCCGCGTAATCGGCCTCCCAGTGGATTTCTGCGGAAACGTCGCTTCCCATCGTCCCTATCGCTTCAATGCGTTCATCGACGGCGTATCCCATCGCGATGGCGGTTTCGACCGCGCGCACGACGCCGCTGGTAACGACCTTCGCGAAGGGACCGGCCGTCTCGCCGACCCGGCGGGCGAGCGCCACGCCTTCGCGGCTGAGGCTCTGGGCCGTTTGTTCACGTTTGCTGTGTCTTCTTACCTCTAAATATCTCATCGATCCTCCTGAAAAACTACATCGGTAGCGAGCCGCGGTCTGCATAAAAATACCCGGCAGGCTGACATGTAATCTATACCACTCCGGCCGGAAGGCCGAGCGTTCTAGTGCGCTCCAGGGGCATATTTTTGAATTAACATTGCAGCGCACATGTAATCTATACCACTCCGGCCGGAAGGCCCCGTGAATTATTCGACTCCGAAAATTCCCACTTCGGCCGTACGGCCTTTAACCTTGACGGCCCCGATTCTCTCGTGCCCGGGTCGGAGCCTTTCAGATAAAAGATTCCAAAACACTTCGGTCATTATCACTTTAAACTTGTAATCCTTGGTCAACCCTTCCACGCGTGAAGCGGTATTCACTGTATCGCCGATAACGGTGAAGTCCTTTCTTCCCGAGCTTCCTATCGTCCCCTGAAGGACCTCGCCGTAATGAAGACCGATGCCCGTCTCGAAACCCGTTATACCGGCCAAAGCCCATTTTGCGTTCAGGGACGCGAGTTCGGCCCTCATCGCCCTGGCAGCCGTAAGCGCCGAATCGCACGGATTTTCGATATCGCGCACCCCGCCGAAGACGGCCATTATGGCGTCGCCGATGAATTTATCGACGACCCCGCCATTCGATTCAACGCAATATACCATCCTGTCAAAATATTCGTTCAGCTTTCGCACGATCTCTTCAGGCGAACTTTTTTCGCTGAAAGTAGTAAAGCCGCGTATATCCGAAAAAAGAACGGCTACTTTCTTTTTTTCACCTATCACGGAAAGCTTTTCACCTATGATTCTGTCCTTCACGTCCTCGCTGACGAACTGGCCGAAAAGTTTACTTATACGGTTCTTTTCCGTTTCCTCCGAAAATATTTTCAAAATAAGCCTTTTCGTATTGAAGGAAAGTACCGCGACGATGACGCCGCCGAAAATCATCATGAACGCCTTGAGCGCGTATATCTGAAAATCCACGAGGTCCTGCCTTAAAATAGGATCGGCGACGGATATCGTCAGCAGGACGCTGCGCGCCAGATAGTAAGAAAACATGTATCCGGCGCCTGAAACGACGCCCGACATTATAGAAAGAAGAGGATCGAAAAGAAAACCGGTCATGATTATCATATGAAAGTAAAGGTAAGAAAACGGTCCGGTAATATATGCGGCGGCGCCAACTTGAAGAAAGAAATGCGCGGTCATGAAAAAAAAAGTCGGAATCGAAACGAATGGAAGAAAAACGGCGAATATCATCGCCCTGTTTTCAAGGAAACCGTACCTGGCCATGAAATAAATGGCGATCGAGCAGGCGCCGCCTATATAAGCGAATATGACCGGCAATTCCAGGCCGCGCGCGGCCCCGGAATATACGAGAAAAAAAGCTATGGTGCCGGCGCAGAGTCCGAGAAGAGCCGAAAACAGCCCTCCTTTTTTTAGGGCGACTTCGACCTCGGAGTGAATATATCTTGCCGCGGCTCCTGATTTTTGCCTTGATTCGTTGCTCATTTGATACGTTATTTTATATCATATACGTGCAATAAGTCAAACGGGGCGGAAGGCCGATACTTGCCATCCCGCCGGCGCCGGCCGGAGGCCAAAAAATCTACGTGTTTCCATTGCGTGTAGCTCGTAAGAACAGGCGCGAGTTTATTATACCTCGTGGCGCCGGCCAAATGCCGAAAGGAACATACGCGCTTCCGCCGAATGTGAATGATGCGTACTGGCTCGAGTTTATTATGACACCATGGCGCCGGCCGGAGGCCGAGAGTCGGGCGCGCCGCGACGCAAATGACTTTCCATGGCATCCGGCGCGCCCTGTCTTGCGGATAAACCGGAATTATTGCTATACTCAACTGTGAAATCCCGCCGCACGGAATGACGCGGCATCGCTATTTCGTGCGTAACCCGTACCGGAAATTATTCTACCGAAAGGAGCAGGCAAATGTATCGAAAATTAAACTTGACTCTGGCAGCTGCGGTCTTCGCCATGGCCGTTTTTTCAATGGCGATACAGGGATGTACGGGCGGGGCAGGAGGCCTACTGGGAGTTGGAGGACTCGGTCTTGGCGGTAACGATAACACTGACGAATCGGCCACGGCGACTAGTTACGCGACATCTTATTCCGCCGAAGTCGTCGACGCGTCAGGCGGGGCTCAGTCACCCGTGCTTTATTCGCTGGTCGGAACGGACACCATAGATGTTCTCATCGCCACCGACGCGACGAGCTCCGTCACCGTATTTTCCAAAACGGGAATCACAAGCGGCGGAACCTTCGAGGTTTCGAACATCAAACCGGCCACGTACGTCGTCACCATGACCTTCAACGGAAACAAAATCAAATATAAATTTTCGATCGCCAATACGAACATCCAGATAATTGACCAGGTCGGCATTGATAAGACAAATACCGCCGAAGTGCTTCTTACCGAGATGGCCCTCAACCACAAACTCGGCAACATGAGCATGGTAAGCAAATGGGTGACGGGCTCGACCGGCATAGACAAAACCGGCGGTTCCATCAGGCTGTCATCGATCAATATCAATGCCTCCTCCACGGAAACAGAGATAAAAAACCAGATGCTCAGCGAGTACGCCACTCATAAAAACAGCGTCTGGACGGCAAACCCGGCCTTACGAAACAGGATGAAAACCACCGTATCACCGACCGTGCTTCCCGCGCTGAGGGTGAAACCCGCCGCCACGACGACAAACACAAATAATCCTATCACCTGCAGCAAATAAAAATATAAACGTCAAAACAATTTGATTTTCCGACAGGCAATCAGGCGCCCGGCGTAAAAAGCCGGGCGCTTTTATAATTCGCGCCCCGCGGCTGAAATGGCAAAGTTCCGGCGTCGCTCAAATCGATTGACAAACCATTAACGATATGATACAGTGTATTTTCGGCAAAATATCAATAAATACATATATTCTGGAGGGAGTGTCTTACAAAAATGAAAAAATTCCCCGGACTTCTTGTCGCTGTGGTAATTATCCTCTTCGCGGCTTCGGTTTTCGCGCCGGGTCCATCCGCGGCCGGCAATCTCATCGGTACGGTCGACATGGACGCGCTTTACGCCTTTCATCCTCTGATGCAGTATTATGACAACAACGCCGGCCTTTTCATAAAACCGGCGGGCGAGGGCGTCACCTATGCCGAGCTTCAAAAGGCCATCGAGCTGCGCGCGCTGGATTACCAGCAGAACCTGGAAGCCAGGTCGGGCGAAATCGCTAAATTAAAAGCGGAAATCAAGAAGGTCAACGACGAAATAAAAAAGGTCGAGAATATATCGGCCGCTAAATACATGAAACTCAACGACGCCTTTAGCGCCGAACTGGCGAAAGTGAAAGACCAGAAAGCCCGCCAGGAAATGTCGCGCAAACATAACGTGGAATTCATGAAAGTCCAGGCGGAAGCCGACGCGGGCAAAAAATCTCTCGAAGAAAAACTCTCGGCGGCCATGACGTCATGCGAAAAGGCGCAGCGGGAAATACTGAAATCCTACTATCTCAGCGCCGATGAAAGCGCCGATTTCTTCAAAAAAATCAACGACGAAATAAAAGAAGCCATTAACTATGCGGCCGCCGCGAAAGGGATCAAGGCCGTAATAAATACCAGCAGAATTTCCTCCGGAGTCGGGCGAGCCGATTCCCACGGCAATAAAACCGGCGCCGGCGAGATCGACGCGGTGGCCGGGAAAGCGGCCGCGGCGCTGGAAAAAGGCCCCGATTATTCTAAGGTCCTGGCGATACTGCAGGCCGGCGACGCGGGACGCGAAGAAGAAGGCGGAAAGGGGCCCGGCGACGTCCTGAAAAAAATCTACCTCAACCGCGGGGAAATAGCGTCCCTAAAATTCGGCGGTACGACGGCGATATCAAATTCCCCGATCCTCACCGGCGGCGAGGACCTTACCCTCCTGGCGGTCGTCTATATTCTGAAAAAGCACAACGTTCCAAAGGAAAACGCCGAAGTGATAGGCGAGATAATAATGGGCGGGTCAGCCTCTAAGGAATAGCGCCCGTCAATCCGTTTTTCATATATTTTTGACCCGTGGAGGTTCGCCAGATGAAGATGACACTCGGAAAATATGGTTTTATCGCGCTGGTCGCCATGCTTATAGCCGCGACGACATCGCCCCTGCCCTCCTTTATTTTCCCGGCCGAAGGCGCGGAGCGCAAGACGGACGTTTCTGACAATTTTATCGGTTCGGTAGACCTGGATACGGTACTCGCCTTTCATCCGCTGATGCTGTACTTCGACGCCGACCTCAAGCTTTTTTTGAAGCCGGCTGAAAATCTCATTTCCACCGTCGATTTCAACAGGATAGTCGAGACGCGCAACGTCGATTTCATAAGAAGCCGCGACGCGAACATGCCCGAAATCAGGCGGCTCAGGTCGGAAGCGGCCATAGCGGCCGCCGAGCTGGCCAAACTCGGCGCAAGGGCCGAAGCGGAAATCAATAATCTGAACGAAAGATTCAAGGAAATCATCGCGCAGGCCGACGACGAAAAAGACAGGCAGGCGCGCATAGAAAAACAGCAAAGCGGCGTCGCCGGCCTGAAAAACGAATACGCCGTCGAGGAAAAAAGGCTTAAAAACAAATTGAAAGAGATTTCCGCCTCCCTCGACGTTCATCTGAACTCGCTTCTGAAGCACCATTACCTGACGGCGGCCGAAAGCGCGGGACTACTCGCAAGGGTAGAAAAAGAGGTTCTCGACGCCATAAAAACGGTCGCCGGACGCGAGGGAATAACGGTAGTGGTCAACGTGGGATCGAATTTCGGCGACGAGCAGTCGGGCCCGAAAAAATCCGGCAAAAACCTGATGGACGTCATCAGAAAAAACGACGACACCCTGACGGCCGGGCCTTCTTACACGAACATATGCAATTTTCTCATGCCCGCCGTTCCCGAAAGGAAAAAAACCGAAAAAGGGCCCGCCGACAATTTCGCCGTCAAAGCCGACGGCCTGATTAAAAAAAGGCTCAATAAAAACGCCGATTATTTCAAAGGCCTTCGCATACTGAAGGAAAGCGGCATAGGCGACCTCAGGGACTCATTCATCGTCACCGGCGGCAGCGATATAACGGCCAAAGTGATCGTTCATATTCTGAAAAAGAACGGTATCCAGAGCGAAAATGCCGCCGCCGTTGAAAAATTCATCATAAATTACTGATCTTCGTCTCCGATCAGCGCGAGGCGCCATGGCATTTTAACTACAATCCGTTTGACGCCTCGCGAAAGCGCGATACCTGACGAGAATATGAAAAAAATCATCATTGAAGTGACTTTGTCATATAAATTGATAATTTTGTTTATATTTAGTATAATTGAGTTGGAGGTTCATTTATTTTTTTGAACTTATCCATTATTTTATTTACGTAATTATCAATATTTTCGCTTTTTGAAAGGAGCGTGTGGGAATTATGAACAGGAAGGCTTTATTATTTTTGTTATCGTTCCTCGTTCTCTTTATCTTATTTATCGAACAAAATCCCGCGATGGCGGTTCGCGACGGCGTATACAGCCGTAACGGCGAAGTCTACGTCATGATCGGTTCCGGCATCTGCAAGGGAGTCTATGCCAGCCAGACGATCGAAGTGAATTCCGGAAACCGCAAAATATTGCCGG
>Ga0079303_10000133_pt1 | contig 16144 bp, 10 predicted proteins | sample Methanogen_OWC_FD_77073 | JGI IMG/M metagenome (GOLD analysis project Ga0079303, IMG submission 77073) | Enriched soil microbial communities from Old Woman Creek wetland in Ohio, USA - Methanogen_OWC | ecosystem: Environmental > Terrestrial > Soil > Wetlands | place: USA: Ohio | collected...
GGCGAGAAGGTGCGCGTGGTGAACGGAACGATTGCCGCACGCGGTTGAATGCGCGCCCAACGGGCGTCGCCGATGATTACCGACAGGCCGGAGAGGGGACTCGCTCCGGTTGCAAAGTGGGTTCTTTCCCCGCGCCGGGGGAGGCCGCACAACAGGTTGATGGGTAGTTGCTCGCACGGGAGCCGCGAGCGGACGGGCGCGGCGGAAACGCCGCGCCACTTTTTTGCTCCCGTTCGGCAGCGAACCGGTCCTTCGGTTGCGTGCCCGAGATCCGAGCGGTCGTAGCGCGCGGCGCCCGGAAAGCGCGCGGGTGTTCAGGCGCTATAATCGGCCACGCTTACCTTCCAGGATTCATGCATGCTGGCCAAACTGACGCAGAGCGCGGCCGTGCTCGACGATGCCGCGCTCGCCCGCTTCGACCATGTCCTCGTTGTCCTTCCCCCGGCTGATCGACTCGATGCCCTGCCTGAGTTTCCGCAGCGCGCACGCCTGGAGTCGGTCCTCAAGCGGCGCAAAATGAAGATCGAAGACCTGGGGAAGACACCCCTCTCGGTCCATCTCGAGCACGGGGGGTTGTGCGCCTACGTCATGATCGACCGCAACAAGCCACGCTTCGAGCAGCTTACGTCGCTGCGCAAGGCGATCGGCACGCTGCTGGAGGAAAACCCGCGCGGCATCGCCATCGGCGTGTTCGGCGACGCGGCATTGCGCCAGGCGCTGGCGCGCGAATCGCTGTACGTGGCCTGGGTCAATGGCGTCAGGCTGCCGACGCGCAAAAAGAAGGACGACGCGCAGGCGCTGCAACGCATTCACCTCTTCGGCGCACGTGGCGATTTCGACCAGATCGCGGTGCTGGCCCGCGCCAACACTCTGGCGCGGGAACTGACGGCGCTGCCGCCCAATGAACTTACGCCGATGCGCTATCGCGAGCGTCTGCGGCAGATCGCCCGCCACCAGCGCTGGCGCATCGAAGAATTCGATTACCGCGCCCTGCGCAAGATGGGCGCCGGAGCGTTCGCCGCCGTAGCCCAGGGCAGTGACGAGCAAGACGCCGCGATCGTCCATCTGTCCTACGTGCCGAAGAATACGCGTCTCAGCGTGGCCCTGGTGGGCAAGGGCATCTGCTTCGACACCGGCGGCCACAATCTCAAGTCCGCCAAGTACATGGCCGGCATGCACGAGGACATGAACGGCTCGGCAGTCGCGCTCGGCCTGATGCAGGCGCTTGCCGAGCAGCGTTTTCCGGCGCGCGTCGACGCCTGGCTCGCCATCGCCCAGAACCACCTTTCTCCCGCGGCGTACAAGCAGAACGACATCGTGACCGCGCTCGACGGCACCACCATCGAAGTGGTGCACACCGACGCCGAGGGGCGCATGGTGCTGGCCGACACGCTGACCATGGCGAGCCGCGGAGCGCCCAACCTCATCATCGATTTCGCGACGCTCACCGGCAGCATGCACTATGCCCTTGGCACCCGCTATTCGGGCGTGTTCGCCAGCGAACCGGCACTTGGCCAGTTGGCCGTCGCCGCCGGCCAGGCGAGCGGCGAACGGGTGTGCCTGTTCCCGATGGACGCAGACTACGAGCAGACGCTCGAATCCAAGGTCGCCGACGTCAAGCAATGCACGCTGGAAGGCGACGCCGACCACATCCTCGCGGCGCGTTTCCTGAAGCGATTCACCCACGACAAGGCGTGGCTGCACGTGGATCTCTCCGCATCGAACAGCGGCGGCGGGCTGGGTCCGGTCGGCAGCGACATAACCGGCTTCGGCGTGGTGTGGGGCGTGGAACTGCTGGCGCGCTGGATCGAGGCGAAACCGGCGGCGGCCAAGCCACGGCGCAGAGGCGCGTAAGCAACCGGGCCGGCGCGGACAAGGGCGCCGGCAGGTGGCGCCGTCTGCGCCGCGCCAGGCTATACCGGTTCGGCAGTCAGATTGCGGTAGACCGCGATGTACTGCGCCGCGGCGTGGCTCCAGCTGAAGTCGGTGTGCATGCCGACCGATTGCAGTTGCCGCCACCGGGTCTTGTCACGCCACGCCTCCAGCGCGCGATCAATGGCGGCGAGAAAGGCGGCGGCATCCGGGGTATCGAAGACGAAGCCGTTGGCGTCGGCGCCGGCCGTGGCAGCATCGACCACGGTGTCCGCCAGCCCGCCGGTGGCGCGCACCAGCGGCGGCGTGCCATAGCGCAGACTGTACATCTGGTTCAAACCACAAGGCTCGAAGCGCGACGGCATGAGGAAGATGTCGCCGCCCGCTTCGATCTGGTGCGCGAGGGATTCGTTGTAGCCGATGACGGCGGCGAACTGTCCCGGGTAACGCTGCGCGAGGTCGGCGAAGGCGTCCTGCATCCAGTGTTCGCCGGCGCCGAGCAACGCCAGTTGCGCCCCGCGCAGCGCGATGTTGTCGCCGACCGCTGCCAGCAGATCCAACCCTTTCTGATAGGTGAGGCGGCTCACCACCGCCAGCAGCGGCGCGCCCGGATCGGCGCGCAGCCCGAGGCGCTGCTGCAACGCGGCCTTGTTCTGCGCCTTGAGCTCGATGCGGTCGAAATCGTAGAGCGCCGCGATATGCGGATCGCGCGCCGGATCCCAGGCGTCGTCGATACCGTTCAGGATGCCGGACATTTCGCCCGACCGGTGCGCCAGCAAGCCCTCCAGGCCGTAGCCGAATTCGGGCGTCTGGATTTCCCGGGCATAGGTCGGGCTCACCGTGGTGATCCAGTCGCCGATCTGAAGGCCGGCCTTGAGGAAGGACAGATTGCCGTGGAATTCGACTCCGCTCATCACGAACGCGTGGGGCGGCAGATCCAGCGGCGCCATGGTGGCCGCCGGAAACATGCCCTGGAACAGCAGATTGTGGACCGTCATCACGCTTGCCGCAGGCGACGGCAGACGGTAGCGCAGATAGGCGGGGGCGAGACCCGTCTGCCAGTCGTTGCAGTGCAGGATCTGGGGCCGCCAGGGCAGGGGGCTGGCGTCGCTGGCGAGCAGGGCCGCCACCTTGGACAGCAAGCCGAAACGCAGGTAGTTGTCCGGCCAGTCGAACCCGCCCGGATTCTGGTACGGACCGCCGGGGCGCTCGTAGAACTCCGGGCAATGTACCATCAGCAGCGGCAGGCCGCTCGCGGTGTGCGCTTCGAAAATGGTGGACGCCGGCAGCAGCCCCGCCGGATGGGCAATCGTGGCAACCGGCGTGCGCTCGGGGAATGCGGACAGCAGGGCGCTGTAGGCGGGCACCACGACGCGCACCTCCACACCCAGCCGACGCAGCGCGTCGGGGAGGGCGGCGGAGACATCGCCGAGCCCGCCGGTCTTGACCCAAGGGGCGATTTCGGACGTCGCAAAGAGGACACGCAGCGGAGGGGCCATGGTCGGCAACAAGGTCTAGGGACGGAAGTGAAGATGTCGAAGGCGCGGTTCGGTGGCGCAGTGCCGGCGTGACCCCGGCGGCGCTCCCGTCAGCGCTGGTGCGATGTTAGTCCTTTCCGCCCTGTTTCGCCCGCCTGCGCGCCGTCCGCGCTGCCGCGAGGGTTCGCTCACAGCCAGACCATCATCCCCATCTCGAAGGGGTGGGTCAGCAGTTCGTGCGACGGGTAGACGCGGAATTTGTACTCGATCTTGCCGCACAGTTCCGGCGTCAGCTCCAGTTCGTACAGGTAGTCGTTGCCGGCAGTGCGCCCGGAATATTCCATGACCATGCGCTTGGAGTTTTTCGGCTGACCATTGCGCGCCGGCCGGCCGATCAGCAGTTCCACCGTCACGTCTTCGGGCGACAGACCGTTCAGATTCAGCGCGATCTCGAACCGCAGGGAGTCGCCGAAACCGATGCGGCGCGTCGGCGTGTCGAGGCGGCTCATCCTGACCTCGTTCCAGGCCGCGCGCACCTTCGCCTTCCAGGCCGCCAGTTCGCGCGCGCCGGCGAAGTTGTCCTGGCTGAAGCGCCGCCACTGCTGGGTGGCGGGGAGGTAGAATTTGCCCACGTACTCGCCCAGCATGCGCGCGGTGTTGAAGCGCGGCAGCAGCGTGACGATGGAGCGTTTGGCCATCTGTACCCAGCCGGGCGAGAAGCCCATCGGTCCCAGGTTGTAATACAGGGGAATGAGGCTGTCCTGGAGCAGTTCGTACAGGGTGCGCGCTTCCTCCTGCGTGCGCCGGTTGTCGTCGAGGGCGTCGGAGGCGGGCTTGATGGCCCAGCCGTTCTTGCCGTCATAGCCTTCGCCCCACCAGCCGTCCAGCACCGACAGGTTGATGACGCCGTTGAACGCGGCCTTCATGCCCGAAGTGCCGGAAGCCTCCAGTGGGTACACCGGATTGTTGAGCCATACATCCACGCCGGAGATCAGGCGCCGCGCCAGGCGCAGGTCGTAGCCTTCCACCAGCAGGATCTTGCCCTCGAATTCCGGCATGCGCGCCACTTCCGATACGCGGCGCAGCATGTCCTGCCCCGGCTGGTCGGCCGGGTGCGCCTTGCCGGCGAAAATGAAGAGCACCGGGCGCTGTGGGTCGGAGACGATTTCCCGCAGCCAGTCGAGGCTCTCGAACAGCATGGTGGCGCGCTTGTAGGTGGCGAAGCGGCGCGCGAAGCCGAAGGTGAGCACATTGGGATTGGCCGGATCGGCGAACTTGAGCATGCGGTCGAGGTGAGCCTCGGAGCCCTGGTTGCGGAAGTGCTGATCGGAGATGCGGTGGCGTACCAGATGCAGCATCTGCGATTTCAGCGACTGGCGCACGCTCCAGAACAGCTGGTCGGGCACCGACATGATGCCGTCCCAGCACCCCTGGTCGGTCAGGCGCTGGCTCCAGCCGGGGCCGAGGAAACGGTCGAACAGCTCGTGCCAATCCTGGGCGAGGAAAGTCGGGACGTGCACGCCGTTGGTGACGTGGGTCACCGGGTTGTCCTCCGGTTCGATCTGGGGCCACAGGTGGGACAGGATCTCAGCCGACACGCCGCCGTGGATACGGGAGACGCCGTTCTGGAAACGCGAGCCGCGCACCGCCAGCGCCGTCATGTTGAAATCGCCACTGCCTTCGGTGCGGCCGAGCGCCATGAGCTCGTCCGAGCGAATGTGCATTTCATGGCAGCAGTGGTCGAAGTAGCGCCGGATCATCTCCTCGGCGAAGTGGTCGTGGCCCGCTGGCACCGGGGTGTGGGTCGTGAATACGGTGTTGCCGCCGACCGCTTCCAGCGCCGCGGTGAAACTCAGGCCTTGGACGATCAGTTCGCGCATGCGCTCCAGGATCAGGAACGCGGCGTGGCCTTCGTTGATGTGCCAGGCCGAGGGCTTCAGCCCCAAGGCGCGCAGCGCACGCACGCCGCCGATGCCGAGAACGATCTCCTGCTCGATGCGGGTGCTGCGATCACCGCCGTAGAGACGGTGGGCGATGTCGCGATCGTGGACGGTATTCTCCTCCAGGTCCGTGTCCAGCAGATAGAGGACGACGTGCCCGATGCGCGCCTGCCAGACCTTGACCGTGACATTGCGGCCGAGCATCTCCACGGTGACGCGCACTTCGCTGCCGTCGTCGTGGGTGACGGGCGTGATCGGCAGATCATCGAAGTCGGCGTCGTTGTGGACCGCGTGCTGCCGCCCCTCGGCATCGATGGTCTGGGAGAAATAGCCCTGCCGATAGAGCAGGCCGACGCCGATGAAAGGCAGGCGCATGTCGCTCGCCGCCTTGCAGTGGTCGCCGGCCAGGATGCCGAGGCCGCCGGAATAGATCGGCAGGCTCTCGTGAAAGCCGAACTCGGCGCAGAAATAGGCCACCAGGTCGGACTGGCGCAGCCGTTCGGCGCCATTGTGGCGCATCGGCTCGTTGTGGTAGGTGTCGTAGGCCGACAGCACCCGGTTATAGGTGCCGAGAAAGATCGGGTCGTCCGCCGCGTCGATTAGTCGCTGCTGGTCGATGCGCTTGAGAAACGCCTTCGGGCTGTGGGCAACCGATTGCCACAGCCCGGGGTGGAGGCGCGCAAACAGCGAGCGCGTCGGCCGGTCCCAGCTGTACCAAAGGTTGTTGGACAGGTCTGCCAGCCGCGCCAGGCGCTGGGGCAGTTGCGGGTTGACTTCAAGCTGATAAGCGGTGCCGGGCATGATTGTTCTTCGTTCTCGGTTCGGACGTGCAGGTTCCGGGTTCCACGATGGCCAAGGCTGCGAGCCGAGGCCGGCAGCGCGGAACCCGGAAGGGGAATCAGGCGACGGTTATTTGCGGGGACAGATATACATCCTGGATCGCGTTGAGCAGCTCGACGCCTTCCTTGAGCGGCTTCTGAAATGCCTTGCGGCCGGAGATCAGGCCCATGCCGCCGGCGCGCTTGTTGATGACCGCCGTGCGCACCGCCTGCGCCAGGTCGCCGGCACCTTTCGACTCGCCGCCGGAGTTGATGAGACCGGAGCGGCCCATGTAGCAGCTTGCAACCTGATAGCGCACGAGGTCGATCGGATGATCGGTGGTGAGTTCGCTGTAGACCTTGGCGTGGGTCTTGGAGAACTTGACTGCGTTGAAGCCGCCGTTGTTCTCCGCCATCTTCTGCTTGATGATGTCCGCCTCGATCGTGACGCCGAGGTGATTGGCCTGGCCGGTCATGTCGGCGGAGACGTGATAGTCGGTACCTTCCTGCTTGAAGGCGTTGTTGCGCAGGTAGCACCACAGGATCGTCGCCATGCCCAGCTCGTGGGCGCGCTGGAACGCCTGGGACACTTCCCAGATCTGCCGCCGCGACTCGGCCGAGCCGAAATACACGGTCGCGCCCACCGCCACCGCTCCCATCTCGAACGCCTGTTCGACCGAGGCGAACAGCGACTGGTCGAAGGTGTTCGGGTAGGACAGGAACTCGTTGTGGTTGAACTTGAGGATGAAGGGAATCTTGTGGGCATACTTGCGCGACACCGACCCCAGCACGCCGAGCGTGGATGCGACCGCATTGCAGCCGCCCTCGATGGCGAGCTTGACGATGTTCTCGGGGTCGAAGTAGGCCGGGTTCGGCGCGAACGAGGCGCCGGCGGAATGCTCGATGCCCTGGTCGACGGGCAGGATCGACAGATAGCCGCTTCCCGCCAGACGGCCGTGATTGAACAGTTGGGCCATGCTGCGCAGCACGCCCGGCTTGCGGTCGGTGGCCGCGACCACGCGGTCGATGTAGTCCGGTCCGGGCAGGTGCAGCGTTGCCTGGGGTATGCCTTTGCAGACGTGGCCGAGCAGCTTGTCGGCGTCGTCACCGAGCAACTTCACGATATCGGTCATGGATTTTCCTCCTCTGGATGTCCGGCCAATGTTATCACCCGTCTGCGCCGGCGAGAACGTCGCCGTGCGATGGATCACGGTGCGGCCCGCCAGTGACGGTCCAGGAATGCACCAAGTTGGTCCACCCATTCGCGGCGCGTGAAGATGAAGCCGTCGTTGTGTCCGCCGCCAAGATCGAGGAACTGCTTCGGTTCCGGGGCGGCCTCGAACAGGCGCCGGCCGTGGGCGTAGGGCACGATCTCGTCCTGCGGGCTGTGGGCGACGAGCACCGGGCAGGCGACGCGCCCGATACGACCGAGGGCGTCGTAGTCGAAGCGTGCCAGCCGCCGCGCCGGCAGGAAGGGATAGAGTTCGGCGGCGAGGTCCGGCACCGAGGTGAAGGTGGACATCACCACCAGCGCTCCCGGCCGCGACTTCTCCGCCAGCCACACCGCCACCGCGCCGCCGAGCGATTCGCCGAACACGACCACATCCTGCGCCGCTGCGCCGCGCGCGCCGGTGAGATGGGCGAGAGCGGCTGCGGCGTCGCGGTACATGCCCTGCTCGGAAGGTGTGCCGCTGCTCCTGCCGTAGCCGCGGTACTCGACCAGCAGCGTGTTCAGCCGCAGATGCCGGAACGCGGGCAGCCAGTCGATGCGCTGGGCGATGCTTCCGGCATTGCCGTGGAAGAACAGCGCCGTGCCGCGGGCGTCCGGCGCCGCCACGTACCAGGCGTGGAGCGTTTCGCCGTCTGCGGTCGCGATCGAAACGTCGTCGTAGGCGAGGCCGTGCCGGGCCGGCGTGCCCGGATCGTCGCGCCCGATTTCGGGGAAGTAGATGAGCTGTTCCTGAAAGAAGAATAGGGCCGCGGCGAGCAGCAGGTAGGCCGCGCCGGCGACGGCTGCCGCGCCCATCAGCAGACGCATCAGCGCCGCGGCACCACCTCGAGCGTGAGGACCACGTCGCTGGGGGGGCCGTCCACCGGCCACGAAAGATTGAGGCAGACGCCCTGCATGATCTTCTCGAAGCCCGCCTCGGACAGCGACACGGTGTAGTAGGGCGCGGCATTCAGGGCGACCGGTTGGCTGGCGCTGAGAAGCAGGCTGCCGCCGAGCACGTCGTCCTCGAGCTTGAGATGGCGGAATCCGGCCAGCACCAGTTGCTGGCCGAAGCCGCAGGGTATCGAACCGTCCTCCAGCACGTAGCGCCCGGCATAGCCGTCGCAACTCGGCATGGCGAGGTTCAACTGGGTGCTGAAGCGCCCGGCGCGCTGGCCGCCGGACTGGCAGTGCCAACCCGCGATCAGCTGCGCGCCTTCGAGCGCCAGGTGCTTGTCCACGCGGCCTTCCGGCACGGTCGCGACGAAGTTCAGACGGTGCAGCGGCGCCGCGGCCTGCACCAGTTCGTAGCCGGCCATCTCGTGGCGCGCCCCTTCCGCAGAGATCCAGGTGTCGACGAAAATCGCGCGCGGCCGTGCATCGACCTCGACGTCGGCGGCCGTGATCTCATGCTTGAACTGCACCCGATCGTGGGCGGAGGCGATGCCCGCCCCTTGGTGCCGGGTTTCCTGCTGCGCCGCGAGCCGGCTGTGATACTGCTCGCGCGTGCGGCGCAGCGTGTCGCCGAAATTGTGGCGCAGCGGGTAACAATCGAATTCGTGGGGCGCTGCATTGCCGTCCAGCCGCACCATCAGCTGCAACTGGCCGTTGTGCAGCGCCACCTCTTCGGCACCGTCGTGATCGATGTCGCTGCGGGCGATGGGCGCGCGCGGCGCCGCCGCGTCGAGCGCCTGCTCCAGTTCGATCAGGTTGTTCCAGATGGCGCGCCGCAGATGCGGCAGATAGAGGCCGCCGAACAGTCCGTGCCAGTAGGCGTCGTTGGCCTGGGAGCGGTACAGCGCCGTCTGCATTGCCGGCTGGCGATGGTTTGCCGGCAGGCCCTCGAGGCGCTGGGACAACTGCAGCATGCGCTTGTGCATCCAGTTCGATTCCGCATAGCGGCTGAAGAAGTTGCGCCAGATGCCGCCGCGCACGAAGGGCTTGGTCCGCTCCAGGCGCCCGGCTTCCTTCTCCTGTTGCAGGAGGCCGGCGAAGGTCTCGGCGGCGGGCGCCGGCAGCGTCCATTGGTTCATCTCGATGTAGGACGTGGTCGGAAGGTAGACGACGCCGTGGGTCGTGGACCGGGTGTGGAATTCCTCGAACGTTTCGGTGCGGACCTTCTTCGAGCGCAGCACGCCGCGGACGAACTGCTCCAGCCAGCCCTTTTCGTAGACCCATTCGTAGGTCTCGGGCCAGATACCGAATTTCTCGATGTCGTCGAAATAGATGGCAGCGCTGTGGCCTTCGTCGGCGAGGCGTTCGACATAGCCGACCACTTCCGGCGCGGGCGAGAACGGCACGCGGTAGCGCAGCGCCTCGGAAATCGGAAACAGGTCCAGGCTGCGGCCGTCTTCCTCGGTGCTGTAATAGCCGTCGAGCTCGTCCGAGGTCTTGCCGGTGCACAGGAAGTGGTAGTCGTCCACGACCACATAGCGAATCCCCGAATCGGCCAGGGCCGGGACCACGGTCGCTTCCCAGACGCGCTCCGTGAGCCAGGCGCCCTGCGGGGCATGGCCGAAGTGGTCCTTGATCTTGGCGGCCAAGGTGCGCAGTTGCCCGAGCCGGTCGCGGCTGGGAATCGCCGCCAGCACCGGCTCGCAATCGCCGGAACTGAACAGCTCCACCTGCCCCCGCACCACCATCTCCTGCAGCAATGCCATGTCGTCCGGGAATTTCTCGATCAGGTAGTCCAACAGCCAGCCGGAAAAATGGGCGGCGAAGCGAAAATCCGGAAAGCGGTGCAGCGTCTGCAGAAACGGCCGATAGCAACGCTGGTGCGCCTCGTCGATGACATGAGGGAAGTTGCCCACCGGTTGGTGGGCATGTACGCCGAGCAGCAGGGAGATGGTCTGGGTCATGGTTGTTGTCGTTGAATGGCTTACTGAAGTTCAGCGCGGAAGCAGCACGATGAGCAGGGCGTGCGCGTGCAGACGCGCGCTGCGCGGTGCGTCGGGGGTGATACAGACGGGGGTGACCGCCAGCCGGCGACCGGGAGGACGATCCATTCAGGAGGCCCGCCGCATCGTGCCGCCCGACTCCGGCGCGCCGCTGCCATGGCTGATGGGATCGGCGAGCGAGGCCGGGGGCGGCAGGCCGAGCAGTTCGTACAGTCGCCGCAGATTCAGACGATACAGGCTGTCGAAGCTGGCCACCACATGCTGGGGGTTGTAGCCGCCGAACCACCAGAACCAGTCGGAGCTCTCGCACACCGCCAATTGTTCCTCCGCCGCGCCGCGTTCTTCACCGCGCAGCCGGCCGCTGGCCATGACCAGGTCGTAGCTCTGCTTGGCCGCGCACAGCAGATCCCAGGCCCGATTCTTGTCGGCATCGCCGATCCAGGTGGACAACGTGCCATACACCCAGCTGCCCGCGACGAGGCCGGACAAACGGCCGTACTGCGCGGCGTCGTCCGCCAGACGCTCGGCGAAGGTCGTGGTCCGGATCGAAGTGTCCGCCGCCAGCGCGGTGTAGAGATCCTCGAAGAAATAGTAGCCGTTGTAGGGGTAGTACTCCCATGCGTTCTCGCCGTCGAGGATGACGCACACCAGCGGCGTCTCGCCCGGCGGCGCCTCGCGGCGGATGGCGTCGAGCTGGGCGACGAAGTGGCCGGCGGCGTCACGGCCATGCCATTTCGCATACTCGAAGCCGATCAGGTCGGACAGCCTCTCGTCGCGGAAGAACAGGGCCGGGCCGGCCGTCGCGTCGAGCCGGTAGGGTCGATAGAGATACTGGGGACGCGGCGGCAGAGCGCCACCGCGCTTCAGGCTGTTGGCCAGTACGCCCTCGCTGCTGGCCGCCCAGCGCACGCCCTCGGCCGCCAACAACTGAATGAATGGCGCGGATATGGCGCCCTCCGCCGGCCACATGCCGAGGGGACGCGCACCGAAGGTCCGGGCGTGAAATGCCAGACCGCGCTCGATCTGTGCCGCCGTCCGCTTGCGGCCGCCGGGGTAGCACTCCGATTCGGGCAGCGGCATGTCGGGTACCGCATCGCGCGCGCTCTTGAGATCGATCAGCAGCGGTGCCAGGGGATGCGAGTAGGGCGTGGCCGACAGCTCGATGCGGCCGGCGGCGGCCAGCGACCGGTAGCGCGGCAGCAGGTTCTTCAGCAGTTCGCCGATCAGGCGGAACAGCCGCATCCGGTCGGAATGGCCGAAGCCCTCGCCCTTCGACAGCATCTCCGCCAGCAGCGGCTGACTGCGGCGCTCGGACTCGCCGAACCACACCACGTGGTACCAGGTAATGAGGTCGGAGAAGAAGGCGCCGGAGAGGTAGGCGAGCGCGGCGTCGCCCTGGCCCTCCAGACTCTTGAACAGATCGTACAGCCGCTTGTAGTGCGGAAACGGCTGCAGCATGTTGTGGTGATTGCTGCGAAAGCAGGCGTCGAGAATGAGGGTGCGCTGCGCCCGGGTCAGGGCACCGTAGTCAGGCTTGGCCAGCAGCGCGAGCAGCGGATCGCGGATGGTGCCGGCCTCGAACTGTTCGACGTAGTCCTCGATCTGCTCCACCAGCACCGGGACGAAATTGACCACCGCCCGCATGCGCGGGTGGCGCTCCAGATGCGCCACCATGTCGGCATAGTCCTTGATCGCGTGCAGATAGACCCAGGGCAGGATGTACTCCCCGGAACCGGCATGGGTGGCGTGGTCGCGATAGTCCGGCTGGTGCATGTGCCACATGAACACCAGGTCGAGCTTGGAGTCGGCAGCCATACGAGGTACTGCAGCTTTGCTCAACGCACCTGGTGCACGCGCTGGCCGAGCATCTCCGGTGTGATCAGGGTGACCCCGTTTTCCGTGACGTAGAAGCGGCGGCGGTCTTCCGCGGGATTGACGCCGGCGACCATGCCCTCCGGGATGCGGCAGCGCTTGTCCACCACCACTTTCTTCAGCACCGCGCGGCGGCCGATGTCCACGTCGGGGAGGATGACGGAGTCCTCGACCACGGAGTAGCTGTTCACGCGGACGTTGGAGAACAGCAAGGAGCGCCGCACCAGTGCGCCCGAAATGATGTCGCCCCCCGAGACCATGGAATCCACCGCCATGCCGCGCCGGTTCTCGTCGTCGAACACGAATTTCGCTGGGGGCAGCTGCTCCTGATGGGTCCAGATCGGCCATTCGGTGTCGTACATGTTGAGTTCGGGCGAGACCTTGGTGAGCTCCATGTTGGCTTCCCAGTAGGCGTCGATGGTCCCCACGTCGCGCCAGTAGGTGCAGCCGCTCGTCATGCCGACGCAGCTGTCGGCGAAGGCATGGGCGAACACGCGGTAGCGCGACATGATGTGGGGAATGACGTCCTTGCCGAAGTCGTGCGACGAGCGCGGGTCGTCGGCGTCGCGGATCAGCTGCTCGTAGAGGAACTCGGCATTGAAGACGTAGATGCCCATGCTTGCCAGGGTTTGCCCCGGTTTTCCGGGAATCTGCGGCGGCGACTCGGGCTTCTCGAGGAAGCTGCGGACGCGCGAGTTCTCGTCCACGTCGATCACCCCGAAGGCGCGCGCCTCCGCCGTCGGCACGGCGATGCTGGCGACGGTGAGATCGGCCTGCTTGGCAACGTGCGCGGCAAGCATGCGCCCGTAATCCATCTTGTAGATGTGGTCGCCGGAAAGGATCAGCACGAATTCCGGGCGATTGCGCCGAATCACGTCGAGGTTCTGGAACACGGCGTCTGCCGTGCCCTGGTACCAGGCCTCCTCGATCTGCTGCTGCGCCGGCAGCAGCTCGATGAACTCGTGGAAGCGGCCGTCGAGGAAGCTCCAGCCGCGCTGCAGGTGCTGGATCAGGCTGTGCGCCTTGTACTGCGTGGCGACTCCGATGCGCCGAATGCCGGAATTGACGCAGTTGGAAAGCGTGAAGTCGATGATGCGGAATTTGCCGCCGAACGGCACCGCCGGCTTGGCGCGCCAGTCCGTGAGCTGCTTCAGCCGGCTGCCGCGGCCCCCGGCCAGCACCAACGCGAATGTGACCTTCGTCAGATGACTGACGTGCCGCGGATCATTTCCGGCGTGATACCCTGAACTGCTGTAGTCGAAATCCCTGTCCATTTCGCTGTCTCCCTTCGGCAGTACAATACAGGCATGCGCCTCAATTGAGAATATGATAACCGTGGCCGCCAAATCCCATCACGCTTCCTTTAGCCGCCTCGTCGGCGCGCGCGAATACGATCCGTTCCGCCTCCTCGGCCGCCATCGTGCCGGCGAGCAGTGGCTGGTGCGCACCTTCCAGCCCCACGCGTCCGCGGTCTTTCTCGATATCGACGGCGCGCGACAGCCTCTCACGCGGGTGCACAAGGCGGGCGTCTTCGAATGGTCGGGGGCGGCGGAGCCGACCCTGCCCTACCGGCTCGTCATCGATCATTTCGGGCGCGAGCAAGCCGCTTACGACGCCTATGCCTTCGTGCCCGAGTCGTCCTCGCACGATCTCTACCTGTTCAGCGAAGGGCGCAACTACCAGTCCTACCGTCTGCTGGGCGCGCATGTGGAGCAGCGGCTCGGCGTGCAGGGCGTGTGCTTTCGCGTCTGGGCCCCCAATGTGGAGCGCGCCTCGGTCATCGGTGATTTCAACAACTGGGACGGTCGCGTGCACCAGATGGCCTCGCTCGGCGCCAGCGGCGTGTGGGAGTTGTTCATCCCCGGCCTCGACGCGGGTGCCCTGTACAAGTTTGAGCTGCGCAACCGCAATACCGGCGCGGTCATCACCAAGGCCGATCCCTATGCGCAGCGCTTCGAGCTGCGGCCGGCCACGGCAGCGATGGTGGTGGAGTCCGCGGCGCATGCCTGGAAGGATGGCGAGTGGATGGAGCGGCGCGCCCAGCGCGACTGGCTCCATGCGCCGATGTCGGTGTATGAACTGCACCTGGGCTCGTGGCGGCGCCATGCCGACGGGCGCTTCTACAGCTACCGCGAGCTGGCACAGGAACTCGTACCCTACGTGAGCGAGATGGGCTTCACCCACATCGAGCTGATGCCGGTTACCGAGCATCCGCTGGATGAATCGTGGGGCTACCAGACCACCGGCTACTTTGCCGCCACCAGCCGCCATGGCGCGCCGGACGATCTGCGCCACTTCGTCGACACCTGCCATCAGGCAGGTATCGGCGTCATCCTCGACTGGGTGCCCGGCCACTTTCCGCAGGACGATTGGGCGCTCGGCTACTTCGACGGCACGGCCCTGTATGAACACGCCGACCCGCGACTCGGGACGCACCCGGACTGGGGCACCAATGTATTCAACTACGGCCGGCGAGAGGTGAAGAGCTTCCTGCTCTCCAGCGCCTATTTCTGGCTGCGCGAGTTCCACATCGACGGACTGCGGGTGGACGCCGTTGCATCGATGCTCTACCTCGACTACTCGCGCGGTGAAGGCCAATGGCTCCCCAACCGTTACGGCGGCCGGGAGAACCTGGAGGCAATCGAGTTCCTGCGCGAGATGAATGTCATGGTGCATCAGGAGTTTCCGGGTGCGCTCACGGTGGCGGAGGAATCCACTGCCTGGCCCATGGTGTCGCGGCCGACTTATCTCGGCGGCCTGGGCTTCTCGATGAAATGGAACATGGGGTGGATGAACGACACTCTCGCCTACATCGGCCACGATCCGATCTACCGCCGCTTCCACCAGCACCTGCTGACCTTCGGCCAAGTCTACGCCTACAGCGAGAACTTCATGCTGCCCCTGTCTCACGACGAGGTGGTGCATGGCAAGCGCTCGCTGCTGGACAAGATGCCGGGCGACGCCTGGCAGAAATTCGCCAATCTGCGGCTGCTATTCACCTACCAGACGACCACGCCGGGCAAGAAATTGAACTTCATGGGCAATGAGATCGCCCAATGGCACGAGTGGCGCCCCGACCGCGGCCTCGACTGGGATCTGCTCGAGGAATCGTCGCACCGCGGGGCACAACTGCTGCTGCGCGACCTCAACCGCCTGTATGCGACGCTGCCCGCGCTGCACCAGCAGGACTTCGAAGGCACGGGATTCTCCTGGATCGACTGTCACGACGCCGACCAGTCCGTGATCAGCTTCCTGCGCTACGGGCGCGATGGCAGCTTCGTCGTCGTTGCCCTCAACTTCACGCCGGTGCCGCGCCACGGCTATCGCCTGGGCGTGCCGACCCCCGGCCTTTATGGCGAGGTTCTCAACAGCGACTCGGCCTATTACGGCGGCAGCAACACGGGCAACGGCAGCGGCATCGCTGCCGTGCCTGAACCGTGGATGGGACGCCCGGCCTCGATCGAAATCACGCTGCCGCCGCTGGCGGGCATGATCCTGCAGCTGCGCTAGGCTGGGTCGCGACCGCGAGCCAGGCGCTGCCGCAGGAGCGGCAGGGAATCGATCTTCGGGTCAGTGACGCGTCGAGCCGGCGAGCAACTGATCGATCTGCGCTTCGGCCTGGAGCCAATCCTCGAGTTCGCAGCCGCCGCTGAATCCGCGGCGCTCGGCGATGAAGAAGGCGGCCTCGGACACGTAACGCTGGCGCTCTTCCGGAGTGACTTGAATGGCGTTGCCGGTGCCGGCGCCGGGGGCGGTGACGCTCTTGCGCGGGGCGCGGCTGGCAGTGGCGGTGGACTTCTCCGCTTTCTCTGTGGACGTTTTGGCCGCGGCCTTGGCAGCGGTCGCGGCCGGCCGCGAGGCGCCTTCGGTGGACGAAATCTTGGGGGTCTGGGTCGTGCTGCGTGAGGCCATGGCTACTATTCTCCGGTGGTTTGTGGATGTGCGGGAAAGTGTCTTGTTCGAATTATGGCCGAAAAATATCACAAAAATCTGACGGGCGGTTGACGAGCTTCCCCGCCGATCCCACCGTCATCGTCCGTGCACCGCGCCGAGGGCG
>Ga0079303_10000134_pt1 | contig 16061 bp, 17 predicted proteins | sample Methanogen_OWC_FD_77073 | JGI IMG/M metagenome (GOLD analysis project Ga0079303, IMG submission 77073) | Enriched soil microbial communities from Old Woman Creek wetland in Ohio, USA - Methanogen_OWC | ecosystem: Environmental > Terrestrial > Soil > Wetlands | place: USA: Ohio | collected...
AACAGCGGCAGGATCAAATCGTCCACCCGGAGATGGGTCTCGCGGATCATGCGCCGGAAGGCCTCGCTCTGGCGCATGCGGCGGGGGCGGTAGTCGGGGAACAACATCGCATCTTCCTTCTCACAGTATATGCCGGCTCGATATGGGGGATTTCAGCAGCCGTCAGGGTTCTTGTTCAAAGCTCAAATCTCAAAGTTTAAGGTTTAAAGTTGAAAGTTTAAGGTTGAAGGAATTACGTTCTTAACTTTAGGCCGTTAAACTTTAAACCTTAAACCTCTTTGCAGTTTTCCAGCGCATGCGTCAGCGCGATCTCTTCGTCCGATAGATAGCAGGCGGGGTCCGGCGCCCAGACGTCCCCGGTAACGGCCTCGGCCCGCACCCGGAAGTTGCCTCCGCAGATGTCCAGCCAGCGGCAATCGGCGCAGCGGCCCGTGACATGCTTTTTCTTCTCCTTGAGCCTGCCCATGAGCGGGTTGGAGGTGTCCATCCAGATCTCTGAGAAGGGCCGTTCTTTCACGTTGCCGAAGCTGTAGTGGCGCCAGAACTGGTCGGCGTGCACCGCCCCGTCCCAGCTCACGCAACCGATGCCACGACCGGAGTTGTTGCCCTCGTTCCACTTCAGCAGCTCCATCACTTCTTCGGCGCGATCGGGGTTCTCTTTCAGCATCCGCAGGTAGATGTAGGGCCCGTCGGCATGGTTGTCGACCGTCAGCACCTCTTTGGGCTTGCCGATCTCGTGCAGCCGCCGGGTGTTGTCGATGATGAGGTCCAGGGTCTTGCGGCTGTCCTCGAGGCTCAAGTCCTGCTCGACCAGTTCCGAGCCCCGGCCGGCGTAGACGAGGTGGTAGAAGCACACCCGCGGGATGTCCATCTCCTCGATCAGCTGGAAGATGCTGGGTATTTCCTGGACGTTGAAGCGGTTGATGGTGAACCGCAGGCCCACCTTGATGCCCGCCGCCTGGCAGTTGCGGATCCCGTCCAGGGCGGACCGAAAGGCGCCCGGTACGGCCCGGAAGCGGTCGTTGACCTCCTGCATGCCGTCCAGGCTGATGCCGACGTAGGACAGGCCGATCTCTTTCAGGGTGCGGGCCAAGGAAGCGTTGATCAGGGTGCCGTTGGTGGAGATGACCGCCCGCATCCCCCGGTCCACGGCGTAGGAGGCGAGCTCCGGCAGGTCTTTGCGCACGAGGGGCTCGCCGCCGGAGAAAAGGACCACCGGCACGCCGAAGGCCGCCAGGTCGTCCAGAAGGGATTTGCCCTGTTCGGTGGTGAGCTCGTCCGCCTCGGCGTGGTCCTTGGCGTGGGCGTAGCAGTGCACGCAGCGAAGGTTGCACCGCCGGGTCACGTTCCAGACGACGACGGGTTTCTTGTCCGCCGAGAACTGCAGCAGGTGCGACGGCAGCTGGGAGGAGTGCCGTCCGTAGCGCAGGGCGTCGGACGGCTCCACGGTTCCGCAGTAAAGCTTGGATATGCCGATCATGGTGTGTCCTTGAGGGCCGGTGTCGTCGTGATCAGGGTGCGGATGTACTCTTCCGGGCTCAGCAGCGCGTTGCGGTTGATGAAAAACCGGCTGCGGCCGGTTTTCTCCCGCACCAGCTTGAGTCCGAGCTCGAAGTGGTTGTTCAGCTTTGCGTAGACATCCTTCAGCTCGAAGGCCGATTCCACGATCATCTCCATAAGAAAGTCGATCGCGTCCTCTTCGAGCACGATGTTGATGTCGTGGTTTTTGTAGAAGTACAGCTCGGTGTTCTTGATTTCGTCGTAACACGCCTTGATGTGCCGGATGGCGCTGCCGGTGTCCACCACGTGTTTGGAGTAGTAGCTTGCCACGATGTCGATGCGCGCCGGCGTCATGGTCAGGCTGAACTTTTCGGAGAGGCTCCTGCCGTTGGCCTTGAGGTAGTCCCGGATCGAGGCCTTCTCCTCGTCGGCCAGGCGCTCGAAGGCGCTGCGCACCTGCGGGTCATCCGGCGCGGCGAGCATGCGTTGCAGGGCGGCGGCGGTGTCGGCCAGGATCTCCAGCGTCGCCGGGAACCTCCTGACGGACGACGAGGGCAGGGCGCGCTCGAAGTCGAGCAGGGCCTTTTCGATCACGCTGACCAACCCGCGCGCGCCGGTGTTCTCCGCAAAGGCCAGCGCGGCCATGCGGCGCAGGAAAGCGTCCTCGAACTTGACCGCGATGCCGTAGGCGGCGAAGTCGAGCTTTTTGCCGAGAACGATGGGGTTGTTGGGGTTTTTCAGGATCTGGTACAGGTCCTCCTCGCCGAGGTGGTCGAAGACGGCCTTGACCGGCAGGCGGCCCACGAACTCGCTTTCGAATCCGAATTCGATCAGGTCCTCGGCCTTGACGTGCGTCAGGATGTCGACCTGCTCCTTGGCGCTGGTGATGTGAGCGCCGAACCCGATGCCCTGGCGCGAGAGGCGTTTTTGAATGATCGGCACCAGCTCGGTGAACGCGCCGCTCATGATGAACAGCACGTTCTTGGTGTTCACCACGACCTTCTCGCGCTTGCCGGTTTTGCGGAAGCGCTCGATCTCCTGCATCATCGAAACCGGGTCGTGCGGCACCTTCAGCTCGACGTCGGTCTCCTCCATGGGTTTGAGCAGCGCGCGCTGGACGCCGGTGCGCGAGACATCGGCGCCGATCAGGTTCCTGGCCGAGGCGATCTTGTCGATCTCGTCGATGTAGATGATGCCGTACTGCGCCAGCTCGAGGTCCTCGTTGGCTTCGCGCACGAGGTCGCGCACCAGGTCCTCGACGTCGCCGCCGACATAGCCGGTCTCGCTGAACTTGGTGGCGTCGCCCTTGACGAAAGGAACCCCCAGCTTGGCGGCGATCAACTTGATGATGTAGGTCTTGCCCACCCCGGTCGGGCCGATCATGAGGACGTTGTTCTTGATCCCGCCCGCCATGGGCTCCAAGCGCTCTTTTTCCTCCTGGCTGCAGCGGATGCGGTTGAAGTGGGTGCAGACCTTGGTGGCCAGAATCGCCTTGGCCTGATCCTGCCGGACCACGTACTGGTCGAGATAGGCGATCAACTCATCAGGCTTGAGGTTGAAATTGATCTTTTTCTTGTCCCGAAGGGTTTCCTGGGGCTTGCCGGTCACCGCCTCCTGGGTCATCACGAGAGGGGACAGCACCTTGACCTGGCCGCCGAACTTTTTGGCCAGGAATTCGCTGATTTCCTTCTCCAGTTCCTTAGGATCCGGGATTTTTTCGTTTTGTTCGCTCATAGTTGTGAATTGTAACCACCGAGGGGCGAAAAAGCAACCACCGAGGGCGGCCGGCGGGGGGCCGGCCGCCATGGATCTTGGGCCGAAGCGTCAGGTAAAAAATAGCCGGGCCTGGACACACTCCATGTCCCGGCCCGGCAGCGGCGGACCAGAGGCAGGATCACTCCTTTACGGGCAGGACGTGAATCGCCTTGATGATCAGATAGATCTGATCTCCGGCCTTCAGCTTCAGATCGTGATCACCTTGTCGGCGAGTTGCGCGGCGGTCACAATGTCGAGCATGTTGGTCGTTTCGCCGACTTGCTTTCTCTCGAGGAGCTTGAAATGGTTCAGGCAGGTTCCGCATACCAGGATCTTCAGCCCGGCTTTCTCGTAGGCCTTGAGGTCTGCGAGAACCTCCGAGCCGTCGATCGTGAGTTTTACGCCGTTGTTCACAAAAACCAAGCGCCACAGGTCAGACCCCATTTCCTTAAGCGTACGCAGGAAGCTAACCATCAATTTCAAGCCCAGCTCATCGTCCCCGAATCCCATCCGGTCGGTGGCACACATCACCATTATCTTCTTTCGGTCTGCTTTCGGTGCAACAGGCGTCTGGGCTTGCTCTCCGACCTCCGGACCGCAGGTGCCTAATACCGAATAATCGGGCCCTTGGTGTTCAAGTGTCGTATGAAACCCCTGTGACTGCAGAAACCGTTGCACATTCTGCTGAGAGGCTGCATTGTCAACTATGACTTTAACGGCAGCCGGTTTTCCCTCCTGAAGCGTGGCCTTAGTGTGCAGCACCGGAGCCGGGCAGGCCAGTCCACGCGCATCGATTTCTTTCATGGCAAAACCTCTCAGGTATCGTTTTTGGCATTTGGTGTTGAGCTTCTGATGGTACGAAAAGGGCAGCTTCTTAATCTACCCATATCTTTTCTTCGGGTTCAGTCAGCACCTCGCCGATTTCAGCGGCTTCGTCGATCCCGGCACTCCCCAAAGCCTTCACAAGATCTACTGCTTGGCTGCCGTTCACACCGATCAGCAAACCTCCCGAGGTTTGCGGGTCGAAAAGCACGTCTTGCCGGGAACGATCCACTCCGGCCTCGAAATGGACCATCGATTCCCGAAATTCTTTGTTCTTGTAAGCACCAGCGGGAATCAGCCCCATGGACGCATATTCAAGGGCTTCCGGGATCATCGGCACGCCTTGCGAAAAGACCCGTACCCCCTTGCCGGAGCCACAAACCATTTCTGCCAAGTGGCCCAGCAGCCCGAAGCCGGTCACGTCCGTGCAGGCATGCACGTCGAAGGATGCCATGACCCCGGCGGCGGCACGGTTCAATCCGGCCATGAGTGCGGTCACCTTATCGACGAGCGCGGCCGGTGCCATCCCCGCCTTGATCGCGGTGTTGACGATGCCGGTGCCGAGGGGCTTGGTCAGGATGAATCTATCACCCGCCTGGAGGTTTTTCTTGGTGAGCACGCGCTGCGGGTGAACGAAACCGGTCACAGAGAGGCCAAACTTCAGCTCCTTATCCGCGATGCTGTGTCCTCCTATCAGAACGACGCCCGCCTCCGTGAGCTTATCGACCCCGCCCTGGATGATTCTCCGCAGAATGGCTATGTCCATCTCCTTGACCGGGAAAGCCACCAGATTCATGGCGGTCTTGGGAACGCCGCCCATGGCGTAGACATCGCTCAGGGCATTGGAGGCCGCGATTTGTCCGAACCAATACGGATCGTCGACGATGGGCGTAAAGAAGTCCACGGTCTGGATCAGGGCCAGGTCGTCCGATATCTTGTAAACCCCGGCGTCGTCCGCTCGCTCAAGGCCCACGATGACATTCTCGTCGGTCGGGAACACCATGCCGCAAAGCGCCCGGTCCAGGTCCCCTGGAGCCAGTTTGGAGGCTCACCCGGCGCCGGCCACGGTTGTGGTCAAACGAATCGGTTGGTCTTTCGATGCTGAATTCATCGATCTTGGTTTTTCCGTTTATTGAACCGGATACTCAAAGAAAAACTCCCTACTTCCCAGCGTTTGGGGAAAAGGGACACAACAATTCATTCGCGTGATACTCATGATATTCCCCGCAAAATGGGCATGGAGCGGTCAATCGAATACGGGCGTTCAAATAGCGGTTGCCGGAATCGTCGACTGCGACGCCGCGGTTGTCGATGATATCGAAATCCGGGCTGGAAAAAGTTTCCTGCCGCAGCGGGCAGACGAATAAAAAATCCATGCCTCAAACCTATTTCGCGGGTGCGCAAGACGGCGTCACCATGCATTTCATTCGAGTAATATCATAATCGTTCAGCTTTTTTCCAGGGCCTGACCGAGCGCTTCGGGGATCCGGGCAATGATCTCGGCAACCTGGGTCATTGGCGTCGGTGAGACCAGCCGGCCGGCGATTCGATTGGTCCGCGCGGCCAGGAGCGCCGCGCGGTCGACGTCGAACCCGCTGCAGACCAGGGCCGACAAGATACCGGTCAGGGTGTCTCCGGTTCCGCCGATGGGCTCCATGGCTTCCTCGGAGGGGCTGTCGATGGTGGCGACGACTCCCTCGGTGCGGGCGATGTAATCGATGCGGCCCTTTACCAGCAAACGGCGCGCGGCATTGCGGTGCTCATACGCCCGGCGGATAAGCTCGGGGATGTTGTGATCCTCGTGCAGAATGAATCCCCTCGTGTAAAACGGGTGCGGCGCCTCTTCATCGGCCAGAAAGGCCAGTTCCCCTGCATCCGGCGTGAACAAGTCATAATCTGCGGCCAAACCACTCATCTTGGCGGCATACATGAACCCGGCGTCCGCGATCAAAATGGGCCGCCGCCGCATCTGTCCCATGGCGAAAAGAACTTTGTTGTGCCAGTCGACGTCCGGCTGGAGATAGTGAAACGTGAGGGTGCTGAATTCCGACTGCGGCAGGTGTCTGACCAGATGATCATATAACCGCCGACTGCCGTCCCCCAGCCCGATGTCTCCAGCCAAGTACCCATAGGGCATGGGCTGACCGAGGACTTCCAGGCATTTTATCGCAGCGGCCATCAGTGCCGGTGTCCCACGGTTGACGGGTGCGGGGTGCCCCTCAACATAGATATGCTCACCCTTGAGTGTGACTTCACCCGTGGCCAAAGGGAAATCAGGATTTGGAATGGTCCCTACGACGGCGAGCACCGGCGCTTGATCTCCTCGTAGGCGAGCTGCAGCGCGTAGCCACATAGGGTGTGCCCGATCTCCCGGGGTTGCGGTGCGTCGTCGAGCTTGCGGCCCACCATTTCCTGTGCCAGATAGGGAATATCCGGGCATCCCCCGCCCGAAACATTAACGAGCAGGGATGTCTGCTTGTCGAGGGTGAGCTTCATGTTGGCTGCCCGCACCATCAGAAAGCGCCCGAAGTCCTTGACGTGGAAAAGGTCCACCGGCTGGAGCAGCGGACTGGTGACCGGAACGGTCTGCAAAGGCTGCAGGCCTACCTTTTCCAGTTCCCTCAGCACCGCCAGCTCCTCGATCAAGGGGAATTCGATCACCAGGTCGCAGCCGGTGCGGATTTCAGGCGGCGGCCCCTTGACACGGATGCTCCACCCCCCGGCCTTGAGAGTGTTTTCGGCCCGGATCACCTCGCTGGTGTTCTCGAAGACGAGAATGCCGGTCTCCACGCCCCGCACGGCTGCAGCGGGTGACTCTGCCTTTTTCTTTAAAAATTTCAACACAGCCGGTGGTTCACTCCTTCTGAATGGCGATACGGTAACCTTCGCCGTCCGGTTGAACGTCCTTGACATCCCACCCCTGACTGGCCGCCGCCCGACTGACATTCTCCTTGGAGGTGTCGGTGTCCACCAGAATCTCAATCCGCCCCTTGCCCAGTTTTTTCATCTCCCCGAGTGAGAGCAAAACCGGCTGGGGGCACGAAAGCCCGCGCGCGTCAACGGTCGTCATCTCTTCCTCCCTGCGATCAATTCGTTTTCGGTCTCATGGTAAATCCGATGAATAGACACACGGCAAGCGCGACCACCACGGCTGCAATCCCGTGGGGGCCGATGCCGTCCGGCGAGCTGGCCATACCGAAATTGTGCGAGATGCCGGCACCGACGATCATGCCGGTGACAAAAACCGCGGCATCGCCGTCGCCTTCACCCGCCATGAACAGCTGGCGCCCGGGGCACCCGCCGGCCAGGGCGAAGGCCAGGCCGGCGACGGTCATACCGGCAAAATTCCAAAGCCCCATCGTGTGCGACACCGGCTGCTTCTCAAAGCCGGGGTGGAACTGCCCCAGTATCAGGTTTGTCACGAACGCGGTCACCAGCAGGGCCAGAAGACCTGCAAACAAATGCACCTGCTTGAAAAGGATCAGGTCGCGGAAAGCGCCCATGGTGCAGAAACGGCTGCGCTGGGCAAGAAAGCCGATGGCCAGCCCGACCACCAGGGAAATGGTCAGAGAGGCATGCATCGAGCCGGGGCCCTTCACGCTGTAAAAGAGCACCCCGCTTTGGGGCTGTTCGGGGATCTGCGGAAAAACCAGCATGAGGACCAGAAACCCGAGCATCATCAGCGGCATCAACCACCCCGCGGAAGCGTAGGTTTTGTTAGACCGCCCCAGGTTGTACCCCCCCTTCAGGAAAAAGGTCCCGATCCATATGCCGAAGATCAGGCCGGCAAGGCCGAAAATGGCGTTGCCGTCCCCGCCCGCCAAACGCAGCAGGGCGCGCCATGGGCACCCCAGGAAAACCAATGCCCCGATCATGGCGAAAACGCCCAGGGTGAACCGCACAAACGGTGCCGAACCGGCCCGGGGGCGGAATTCTTTGAACAAGAAGGCGGCCACCAGGGATCCCAGCACGAACCCGATGATCTCGGGCCGCATGTATTGAACCACCGCCGCCCGATGCAGCCCCAGCGCGCCCGCGATATCGCGGTCGAAGCAGGCCACGCAAATCCCCATATTCGCCGGGTTACCCCATTTTTGCAAAAAGGCGGCGAACACCCCGATGAAAACACCCACCCCGACGATCCCCCACCGCGTTGCCAGAATGTTTTTCACCCCCGCCATGCTCAGCCTCCTTCATTACACCGTTATTGGTTACTTCGACTCAGCAGCTTCTATGTGGGCACGCTCATCTGAAGACTGAATTTCAGGCGCCTTGGGCGCCACACCACATACCCTTGCGTTGGGCGTTTCGAATTTTTTGGCTCGGCTGTTCTTTTCGATCCAACGGTCGCATTCGTCATGGGTGACCAAGCAGCAGATGAACAGAATGTCGCCCCTCAGAAGCGTCACCAGCCGGTGCCCCCAGCCCAGGTCGTACTTGATGCACTTGCGGATGCGTTTTTCACCGTGCTGGGTGCATGGGGCGAACGGCCGTCCCGCCGGCCAGCCTTCACCCGACTTCAACCTGGCAATGATCGATTCGGCCTTGTCGGCAAGAAGCCCCCTCTTTGTTCCCGCCTTGTGCAACTCTTCAATCCTTTCGATGACCCTCGGATTCAGGCGGATCTGTTTCTTGGTCTCTCCTTCGGCGTGCCGGTTCATTTCGGTCCTTTCATGCGTGAAAGTTATACGGCGGCAGCCAACAGCGCCGCTCCCAAAGCACCGGTCATCTGCGGGTCCTCGGCAGACAAAATTGCCTGCCGCAGCGTATCTTCCATCAACTGCCGCAAGCAGCGGTTCTTGGCCACCCCTCCGGAGAAGACCACCGGACCGTCGGTGGAAACCCGCCGCAGCATGCCCGCCGCGCGCCTAACCACGGACTTGTGAAGACATAGGGCGATGTTGCGCCGGTCCTCCCCGCGGGCCACCAGCGAAGTCACCTCGGACTCGGCGAACACCGTGCACATGCTGTTGATCTGGATGTCCTTTTCGGCCTGAAGGGCCTCGGATGCGAACTGATCCAGGCTGAAACCCAACGATCGCGCCATGATCTCCAGGAATTTACCGGTTCCGGCCGCGCAGCGGTCGTTCATCTAGAACTTGGCGACCTTCCCCGCCGTGTTCATGGCGATCGCCTTGCTGTCCTGGCCGCCGATGTCCAGCACCGTCATCGCCTCCGGGAAGAAGAAACGCGCGCCGGCGGCATGCGCCTTGATCTCGGTCACGGTGGGGGCATCGAAATCACTTCGAATTGGCCGCGGCCGTAACCGGTGGCGAGAATGCGGTCGTAAGTCAAGCCCTGCAGCAGCTTGCGGGTTTCTGCCATGGGGTCATAGCCGGTGTCCGCCTGCCGGTGCTCCACGATCATGCCGTTTTCAAAAACGATCAGCTTAATGGCCCGTGAGCCGATGTCGATGCCTGCGCAACGCATATGTAAAGTCCGGTGACTTCGTTATTTCAGCATTTCGATAAACGCTTCGACGCGGGTCTTGAGCTGGCCCACGTCCTCCATGCTTTAATCGGTTTCGATGCGCAACGTAGGGATCTTTTTGTCTTCGAGCGCCTTGGCAACCTGGATCGATTCCATCAGGTAGGGCGCGCAGAACTGCAGCCCATAGTGGATCACGCCGTCGGCCTTGTAGGCCTTAACCATCTCCTCGACATGGCTCAGCCGGTCGGGGTTCGGTGTGAATATGGCGCAGTCAACCTGGAAATAGCGGTCGACGATGGCGTCCATCAATTCATCCACAGTTTTACCGGAGGCATTCACCAGGTTGCGGGTGCCGCGTTCGCCGACGCAGGACTCCTCGCCGACAAGGACTGCACCCGAGGTCTCGACGATCCAGGGCAGCTTCCAGTTAGGCACCGCCATGGGGCAGCCGGACATGAGCACGCGCGGGGTGCCTTTGGGGAAGACGCCGTCATTTTTTTGAACACGTTTTTCCAGCTCGTCGCAGATCTTGTTGACCGAGTCCGTGAAGCGCTGCGGGTTGTCGTAGAAGAACACCTGGTTTGTCAGAAGCGCGTCCAGGCCCGAAATCGCAGCCGGCTCAGCCTGGCGCAGCTTGGAGAGCCGATGGATGGCCTTTAGCTTGTTGTTGACGGTCTCGATGGCCTGCTTCAGACGCGCAGCGTCGATGGTGACGCCGGTCAGTTTTTCGACGGCCTGCTTGAAACGCTGGTATTCGGTTTTGAGCAATGACCGGCCCTGACCCGATTTCATCTGCGGAATGTCCATTACGTAAATATAGGAAACCAACGGCCCAAGGGACTCGTAGGCTTTCTTTTTCCCGTCGCAGGTGTTCTCCCCGACGATCATGTCGGAGGCTTCCAGATAAGGGCACACTTTTCCCAGCTTGAAGCCGAAGGTGGACTTGTTCAGCGCGCAGGTGTTGCGGGGCAAAATCTTCTCCACCTCTTCCATGGCAAAATCCGCTCCGGCGCACAGCCCGACCATTGTGGCGTTTCCCGCCAGCGCGATCTCCTCCGGCACGAACACGCAATAGGAGCCGATGACCTTGCGGCCGGCCTTTTTTTCATCCAGGAGATCCTTGATCCTCAGACCGTGCACCTCGCTCATGACGAAATCGAAGTATCCCATCCCCTTTGAAGCAGGAATTCCGCTTAAAACGACATTTGAAAAAAACGACATTCAGAAGCCAGCGCGGCGCAGTGCGGTTTTGATAATACCGCCGATAGCCGAATCCCTGGCGTTCAGAAAACAGAAATCAACCACGTGTTCCAGCTCGGGCCGATGTTCGATGATCAACTCGGCCGCAAGGGCAGCGGCCTGAGCCGTAAGCCGGGAGCATTGGTTGAAACGGGACTTGGAATCGCCGGTGTTTTTCTTTGAGAGGACCCGGCAGCAGGAAGACCCGAAACAGGTTTTGAATCTCTCCATCAGGTCGCCGGAAGCTTTTTGCACGGCGGCACGACGCCGCGCCGGGGTCGTCCCGCCGATGAAAAGACCGAGCGCCAAGAGAGCGCCGCCAAGCGCGCCGCACATGCAGCCGCTTTTCCCGACGCCTTCCGAAAAGGGGGCGGCCAAGGCGAGAGCCTGGTATTCTTCCAGGCTCCCGCCCAGTCCCTGGTTGAGCGTCACCAGCACGGCCTCCGAGCAGTACATCTGCCGGATGAGGAAGAGGTTCCGTGCGCGCTCGCCGATCAGCGCGGGCACGCCGATGGCGTCTTGGGGTATGGTGTTCACTCGATGGGGCCTCTACTTAACTTCCGCGGTGGGATACTTTGCGCCCTTCCAGGCAAAGATCCCGCCAGGGTAGCGATAGACGTTGGTGTAGCCGTTTTTCACGGCCCAGGTCGCCCCGTTGTGGCTGCGGGTGCATTTGACGAAGCCGCAGTAGATCACGATCAGCTTGCTCTTGTCGGGTCCGAGCATCTGCAGGAAATCCTGCTCGCTCTTGTCGGCGGTCTCTTTCGTGTCCCAGGCCTTCATGTCGGGGATGGGGAAGAGGAACTGCTTGGCGCCGGGGACGTGCTCCTTCTTGTAGCTGTCCTCGTAGGGCATGGTGTCGATGAGGACCATGTCCTTCTTGCCATCGATCCAGCTCTTCAGTTCTTCGGTGCCGACCAGTTTGTAGCCCCCGGCCTTGGCCTGGTTGCAAAGGCTTATGGAGATCTTCTCCCAGGCGAACTCCTCCTCGAATTTGTCGACGGCGACGGCCGCGCCGAAGGCCAACAGGACAAACATCGCGATCATGCTTCCGGTCTTGACCCAATTGCCCATCTTGAACTCTCCTTTCATGATGAATTGGACAGCGTTCGAAACCGTGATCAGGCGGGCGGACCGCAGACGTCGCCGCACGTAGAGATAAACAATTCCGGCTCCCATAACCAGGTTCCGATATAAGGCCTCACGCAAACCGTGGTAGGCCCGCGACTCGATCTCCTCCGGGCCGAAGCAGCCGCAGTCCACATCCAGGCCCATCCGGATCCCGTAGATCAGTATGGCGATGAATATCGCCAGCAACCCCGCAATAGTCGCCAACGACCCGCGGATGTCTAGGGCGAGGCCGACGGCCGCCACAACCTCGAGCAGGGGCAGCCCGACCGCCACCGGCATCAGCAGCGGGTCGGGGACGATGCCGTAGGCGTCGATCAGCGCGGCAAACGCCTTGGGATCGGCGAGCTTGGTCGCGCCGGCATACAGAAACACGATCGACAACGACCAGCGGATCAGTCGATAGGCCCAAGGGGATGTCAGCACATTCATCACGGCCGCAACTTCCTGGAGTTAAAACGTCTTTACGGGAGTCTGTCGGAAAAAAACCAATATATTGGCTAAAAATATTAGTCAAATTGTAAATATCTATTAATGAATTGCGCGGGATAGGCGCAGTGAATGGGGTAGGGGAACCGCAAGGGATGAGCCGAAAAAACGGATCTATACTATTGGACCGTTGACAACCATCTTCTTAAGATCAACTTTTATTACGGATTGAAAAGATGGTTGCGGATGCCGGGAGTCACCCACTATCCGCTTCCGGCATTACAACCGTCTTGTGATCCGGGGTGGCCGGTTTCCCCTCCTTTTAGCCGGCCACCTCTTTTTTTAAAATGTTGCGCCGCTGGTCGAGTCATTCTACAATCCAAACAAAGCCAGTCTTGGACGACCCGCCCGATACAGAGTCGCTGCAGCCACAGGCGGGGTTGCAAGCACAGGCGGATGAGGAGCGCGCCGAACATGCCTTTCCCGCATCTTTTTCAGCCCATACGTGTTGGAAGACTGACATCCAAGAACCGCTTGCTCATGTCTGCCATGAGCATCCATTTCGGTGTGGACGAAAAGGGTTATGTGAGCGAGCAGCTGATTCGCTACATGGCGGCACGGGCCGAAGGCGGTGTGGGCATGATGCTGGTGGGCGGCGGCGGTGTGCACCCCAGCGGCGTGGAGCTGCCTCATCTGCCCGCCTTGTGGGAAGATGGCTGCGTCCCGGGCTTGAAGAAGATGGCGGCGGCGGTGAAACCGCACGGCACCCTGATCGGCATGCAGTTGATGCACGGGGGGCGCCAATCCTACCACGACCGGAAAGTGGCCCCCTCGGCCATTCCGGCGCCGGCGCTGGCAAAGGGGACCCCGCGCGAGCTGAGGCCCGAAGAGATCCCCCGCATGGTGGCCGCTTTCGGGGATGCCGCCCGCCGCTGCCGGGAGGCCGGTTTCGATTTCGTCGAGGTCCACGGGGCCCACGGCTACCTCATCTCCCAGTTCCTGGCCCCCAACTCCAACCAGCGCACCGACCGCTACGGCGGGGGCTTCGAAAACAGGACCCGTTTCATGCTGGAGGTTCTCAAGGACATCCGCGGCAAATGCGGTCCGGACTTCACCGTCGGCATCCGCATGAACGGCGAGGATTACATCGATCGCGGGTGGGGCCTGGATGAAGCCCTGCGGCTGGCGCCGCTGCTGGAACAAAACGGCGCCGATTACCTGCACGTGTCCGCCGGCGTTTACGGCAGCAGGCAGTTGACGATCCCATCCATGTACGTGGAGCAGGGGTGCTTCGTCCACCTGGCGGCGGCGGTGAAACGCCAGGTTTCCATCCCGGTGGTCGCCGTAGGTCGCATCAAGCGCCCGGAGATGGCCGAGGCGATCCTTCGGGACCAACAGGCGGACATGATCGCCTTGGGGCGCTCTCTTCTGGCCGATCCGCAGTGGCCGAACAAGGCAAGGCGCGGCGCCGTTCGAGCCATACGCCCCTGCATCGGATGCTGCCTGGGATGCATTCATGCCGTATTTCAGCTGGAGCCGGGCGGATGCGTCGTCAATCCGGACGTCGGGCGGGAGTACCTGCTGCCCGGCGGCATTGAGCCGGCCTCCCATCCCAAGAAGTGCCTGGTGGCGGGCGCCGGCCCGGGCGGCCTGGCGGCCGCCCGCATGCTGGCCTTGCGCGGCCACGCCGTCACCGTTTGCGATCCGCAGGCCCAGCCCGGCGGCGCCCTGCGGTTGGCATCCAAGCCCCCCGGCCGTTCCGAGTTGATGGATATCCTAAACTATTTCGTGGAAGAGCTGGCCGGCCTCAATGTCGAAGTTCGCTTGAACAGCGCTTTCGACGCCGCGCTGCTCCGGGAGGTGGCTCCGGAGGAGGTCATCCTGGCCACTGGCAGCCTTGTCGATACGCCCATGATCAAGGGCCTTTACCGGACGGACATGCAGGTCTGCACGGTGACGGAGCTGCTGGGAGGAACGCTGGATGTCGGGTTGCGGGTTCTGGTCTGGGGCGGGAATCAGGCAGGCCTCGTTCTGGCCGACGATCTCGCCGCGAAAGGCAAAAGCGTCACGGTCCTGCACCGCAAGGAGCACTTCGCCGAAGAGATGTCCAGCAACGACCGCTACTACCTGCGTGAGCGCCTGAAACGCGGAGGCGTCAAGCTCTACAAGAAGGTGCATGTCGACGCCTTCCTGGCAGACGGGGTCCGCTTCCGCGCGGGCGATCAGGCGATGGAACTTAGGGGTTTTGAAAGCGTGGTTCTCGCCGACTCCTTTGTCAGCCTGCGCGAGGCCGCCAATCTGCTGAAAGGGCACCCTGCAGGGGTTCATTTCATCGGGGATGCCAAGCAACCCCGCCACTTGATGTATGCCATCAGCGAAGGCGAGGAGCTCGGACGCAGCCTGTAATGTGCCCGCGTCCGTTCACATGCCGCCGACGGCCGGGCCCAGGCCGACCTGGTCGCCGTTATGCAGCACCGTGTCCAGAAACGCCCCCTGCCCATTGGCGAAAATCAATTTCACGTTCTTGATAGTCAAGTCGCGGTCCGTCAGAAGAAATGGATGACATGAAAAGATGGTTTACGAGAATTATCCAAAACGTGGCATTTGCCGACATCCTTACAATGGGCCTTGGTGTCCGGACGACTCGCGGCCGAAGCGGTTTCAGCAGCGTTGGCCCAGCGGGTGCGTTCAGCTGCAGAGTTGGTTGCACAGTCAAGAGCGCCTGAAAGGAAGGAGGAAACGTTTTTACCATGATGCCGATACGATTCGACCCGGAAAAAGATTTGCCCCCCACGCCCTTTGATGACCGGATTTGCCGCCTGGCATTGAAAATGAAAGACCTATGCTTAGACTGGCAGCCGCACGTCGGCTGTTTTGTTTGGGATCCGGGTCACTGGATTAAACCGGAATCACCCTTTCCCGGCAGAATCTATTTTGTTTTGAGTTTGCCTCGGTTCATCGAGATCTTTGGCAGCATGAAAGAGATTGCTCAAAAACTCGTTTGGCTGCCGACCTGGCATCAGTCCTGCCTGCTTTGCATGCGGATGGGCATACGCGAGTACATCCCTGAAAGAGGTCTGCAATTGGGCCGCACCCGTACTCCGACGGAGGAACTCCTAAACGTTTACGAGCTGATCATAACCGCCCTCCGCGAGCCGAAACGTGAGGCGTGAAGTCCCACGGATGATCAAGGGTAGAAGTTCCTTTAGCGAATCAGGCAATGTTTCCGACGTGTTGTATTTTGAAAAAGATTTTTTTTGGATTGGTCGCATCTATCGAAAAACCCGAAGCGTGCCCATCCCCCCATCAACGTGCAAAACCTGACCGGTGACCCAGCTTGCGGTATCGGATAGAAGAAAAACAGCCAGGCGGGCAATGTCCTGCGGCGATCCGATCCGTTTGATCGGATGGCGATCCGCGGCTGCCTGACGCTTTTCATCACTGGAGAGCAAGCTTGCCGCCAGGGGCGTATCGGTCAGTGAAGGTGCGATCGCGTTCACGCGGATGCGAGGGGCCAATTCGGCGGCCAGTGATCTTGTCAGTCCTTCAACTGCACCTTTGGCCCCGGCGATGGACGCATGAAAGGGCATCCCGGTTGCCACCGCAACCGTGCTGAACAGAACGATCGAGGCGCCGGTGGGCGAATTTTTCAGGTTGGGCAGACAGGCTTTGATAATGTGAGCCGCACCCAGGAAATTGACCTGTAGGTCTTCTAAAAAATCCTCTCGCGTAAGACGTTGAAAAGGCTTGAGCCGGAT
>Ga0079303_10000135_pt1 | contig 16000 bp, 14 predicted proteins | sample Methanogen_OWC_FD_77073 | JGI IMG/M metagenome (GOLD analysis project Ga0079303, IMG submission 77073) | Enriched soil microbial communities from Old Woman Creek wetland in Ohio, USA - Methanogen_OWC | ecosystem: Environmental > Terrestrial > Soil > Wetlands | place: USA: Ohio | collected...
TGTAGACGCCATGGACTTCGCCGAAGCGGTCCGCGGCCAGCGTCGCCAGGGCCGCCCCGAGGCTGTGACCGGTCATCCATATCTTGCACCCCCGGCGCTGCAGCGCCGCAATGTGAGGAAAGAGATCTTCCCAGACTTCATCCAGTGCCTTTTTGAATCCTCGATGGACCTTGCCGCCGTTTCTCCAATCCGCCAACCAGAAATCCGCATTGGTCATAAAATCCGACGCGATGACGCGCGGCTCGAACTCACCCCTGCGCCTCCAGACCTCGCTGCCCCTGAAGGCGACCACCGCGAACTGCTCATTGCTGGCCACGAAGCACTGCGTGGAACGCTTGTCAAAGAACCTGACTTCATCCAGACCCGCCTGCTTGAACCATTTCACTGCAAACGCCTCATCGGCATACGCCAGGGTAGAGGCTTCCGCCAGCCACCAGGCGTTGATAAGATTGAAGGACGTCGCATCGGCCTGAAACGGGCGGATATCATGGCCTTCGAAATAGGCGTGCTCAAGGTATGGCGGGGCCAGGTTGGCCAACGTGAAGGCCGGTAGTTCTTTCTTCCGAGGGTAGGGATTCATGGATCTTTCGGTAGAGATCATGGCGCCGAACGCCTTGTCGCATACTAATACCGCAGCGATCAGCATGAGGCAGGTAGTCAGCAGTATTTCAGAAGTGCAACGGGTCATTCTTACGCTTTAGGGAAAATCGTGTTGTTTACTGAAGGGGCTACACCGTGCCCGGATGGAATCTTGCCCCGTGTGGCAAAATAATGTAGGAATCTTTTATCTATGAGCAAGACCCGCTTCTTGCTTTTTTCCGCGAGAGAGGTGCCTGGGATGCGCGTATCGTCTGACGGCTTACTGCGCAAGCGCTTTTTAGTTAAAAAAACCGCTCAGAGCGTTTCTCGCTTTCGGCTGGCCCGGATGTTATCTGTCGGCTTGACATCGGTTTGGTTTTCTCTCCTCTGGGCCGGCTGTACACCTTCCCCTATGCTCAAATACGATCGCGAGACTCCACCCACGGTGTTGGTACCCATCGGCTACGCCGGCATATCGGATGAACGGGCGCGGTTCAGAGAAATATTCTGCGCCATTCAGCAGGACCACGGATCGCGTTTCCCGGACGACCGACCCTGCGACCAAGCCCTTCACCGGCTTTCTGGCGAGCCGAACCCGGACGGAAAGTCGGTTTATCTCGGCAATGCCCGTTTGCCTATGCGGTTTGTGATCATTCCTGGCCTCTCGGAAGAATGCGTTGCGGACTTCATCCAGCCGTTTTCCGATGCTCGGCCTCATCTCGAGTCGCTCGGGTTCAAAACCGATTTCATCATGGTCAGCGGGCTTGGCGGAAGTGCCCAAAACGCGTCCCAGATCCAAGAGGGCATAGCCAGCATGGCGATTACCGCCGACGAGAGGCTTGTTTTCATCGGTTACTCGAAAGGTGCGACGGATGTTCTGGAAGCCATGGTCCGCTACCCTGAGCTCAGCAGCCGCACAGCGGCTGTGGTCACTCTGGCAGGCGTCATCAGCGGTACTCCGATTGCCGACGACGTACCGGAAGTTCTGAAAAAGATTGCGGATCAGGTGCTCGAGGGCAAATGCCCGCCCGGAGAAGGCCGGGCTTTCGATAGCCTGAGCCGCCATGAGCGCTTGAAGTGGCTTTCTGCAAACAGGCTGCCCAATACCGTGCGATATTATTCTCTGGCTGCATTTGCGGATCGTGAGAACATTTCGCTCATCCTGCGTCCGAGCTACGACAAGCTTTCACTTGTCGACCCGCTAAACGACAGCCAGGTGGTGTTCCATGACGCTCTCGTTCCCGGTGGAGCGCTCTTAGGGTATTTGAACGCCGATCATTGGGCGGTGGCAATGCCTTTCAATAGAGTACACCCGACACTGGCCGGAGCTTTTGTCACGCGCAATGCCTTCCCAAGGGAAGTGCTCCTCGAAGCCATTGCCAGGTTTGTCGAAGAATCGCTCCTTGCCAAGTCCAACCGTTAGCTCGCTGTCTTCGGGATTCGCACCGGCAATGGCCGATCTCTCTTTTCTGCCCATTCCAGTTTTCGGCAAAGTATGGAAGAGATGCTTAGAACAAAACTGGGTCAATGCCTCGATAGTATCACGGCATTGACCCAGCCTAAGGCCACTTAAATATGCCAGTTACTTGGGCGAAAATTTGGTGAACTTGGCTCCCTTGAGGGAAATGTCCGCCATGAGGCCCTTGACATCCAAAACAAAACCGATGATCGGATCCTTCATCTTGGTGAAGTCGACTCGCTCGCCGCCCCCCATGTTCACCAACGCCACATTGGCATCGACGCCGGCCTCCCAGCCCTTGCTGGCCTGAAATTGTCTCAGCGCCTCGTCGGTCATGAAGAGAATTAAGATGTCCTTGGCCTCTCCGCCGATCTGTAGCCCGATCGACCCGGAGGCGAGGTTGTAGTAGCCGGCGGTTTTTTTATCGATCCGCAGAGCCCCTTCGCCGTATTCTCCTCCGATGATGAGACCCGCTTTTATGACGCCGGGCATCACCAAAACCCCTTTGGCCTTGGCGGCCAGATCTTTTCCGCCGGATACCTGTTTGTAGAAGCGGCCCAGACATGCGTTGACGTTATCGTTGATCTCCTTGGCCGTCTTGGCCGAAGCCGGATCGGCGAATGCGCCGGCCATCAGGGCGACGGCAGCCAGAAGTGCGAAACTTTTGGAAATGATAAAGGATCGGAAACAGCTTTTTCTTTTCATGGTCCACCTCCATTTTGATTCAATGAGATAGCTTAGAAAAAGATAGTTTTTCGGCCTTGACGACTTATTTTTCCGAGGGCCTTGCGGCGGCAAGACGGGTCACTTGAGCCCCTTCGCGGAGTAGAGTGCGACTTTGTCGGCGACAAATTGGACTTTGACATGCTTCTCGGCGCTCTCCCAGGTGCAGTTTTTCATCCCGACCGCCGAGTCGCAGGTGGGGCTGGATCCGAGAAGCTTCTCCACTTGCTGAAGGCTCATCCCAACTTTGATTTTGCTGTAGTTTTCCTGCGTAAGGTTGTCACAGCCGGTAGTGAAGAAGCACAAAGAAAGGATCAGCAATAACATCGCAATCACGCTTAGCCTTGGCATACCCCCCTCCTCCAGTTTGGGCCTTGACAAAAATCCACGCCCGAATTTCTTTGTGAATCAGCCCCGCTTGATCAGACCGACAATGAATAGGAGCACGACGGCACCCACCGTTGCAGTCACCAAGGCTCCAACAAATCCGAAGCTGGTGATTCCCAGCGCGTTGAAAAGAAATCCTCCCACAAATGCGCCGACAACTCCCACCACCAGATTGCCAAAGAATCCGAACCCGCCTCCACGCATGATCTTGCCGCCGAGCCAGCCGGCGATCAGTCCAACGATTAGAAAACCGATCAGCGATACGCCTTGCATTGTCCCTCCTCTTTTTGGCGGGAATCCGGATACCGGAATGATTCGGTGTTTAACGAAAATAACTCCCTGACAATAACTTTGTTTTTTGAGAAGTCAATACAACACAAGCCCAAACAGAAGCATTCCGTCAAAGGCAACTGGCCATGACCATTGGAAAGGCTATAACAGTCTACTTTCCATGCCTTTGTCTACACACCGACCGGATGGAAAGAGCGTCGAGACCACCCAATGTACATTTACATGGACAGACCGGCAAAGTAGAAATGAAGAGGCCGAAATTCGCAGTGTTTACCATCCGGATTAAACAGAAATGCAGAAAACCCGCAGCCCCCTTATGCGGCTTGGAGGCTCCCGACCCGGTCGGCGTCCGGGGCGGACCAAGACTAGAAAAAACTCAATTCGCGACTTCCGTCCGGAGGCTTGCCCCCGCCAAATTCCGTTTGACTATGCCTTCGTTAATCAATAGTTTTTCTGATCTGATCAACATGTAATGCCCTTCTGACTACGCTTTAAACGTGTCGGGTTTGCATGCCGGCAAAAGCTGTCGGAAGCTTGAGATTTACGTGACATTCGAACTTGAAAAACGGGGGACCTCATGAAACAGCAGCGCAGATTACGGATCTACTTGGCGGCATTGGTGATGCTGACGGCGCCGGCTTTGGCCTTAGGCGCACCGGTCACTATCAATTGGTGGCACGCCCACGACGGAGCCCTCGGCGAGTGGGTATACGGCATCTGCGAAGTCTTCAACAAATCTCAGACTCAATACAAAGTGGTGCCGACCTATAAGGGCAGCTACTTCGATACCATGAATGCCGGCATCGCGGCTTTCCGTGCCAATAGCCCACCCCACATCCTGCAGGTCTTTGAAGTCGGCACGGCCACCATGATGGCCGCCAAGGACATTGTGAAGCCGGTATACGAGGTCATGAAGGAATCAGGGCTCCCCTTCGACCCGAACGCCTATTTGCCAGCCGTCACCGGCTACTATACTACCGTTGACGGCCGAATGATCTCCATGCCTTTTAACAGCTCGACCCCCGTGTTCTACTATAACGTCGAGATGTTTCAAAAAGCGGGGCTGGATCCCGACAGGCCGCTGAGGACTTAGCCGGAGGTGGGCGAAATGGCTAAGAAACTCTTGGCGGCAGGAGTTTGCCGTGCCGGCTTCTCTTCGGCTTGGAGCGGCTGGATTCATCTCGAAAACCTGGGCGCCTGGCACAATGTTCCCTTCGGGACCAAGGCCAACGGTTTCGGTGGGCTGGACGCACGCTATGTCTTCAACTCGCCCCTCTATGTGAAACACATCCAGCAGCTCGCCGACTGGCAGAAAGACAAAATATTCGTCTACGGCGGCCGGTACGACGCAGGAATGGCCAAATTTTCCTCAGGCGAAGTTGCCATGTTCACTGACTCTTCATCCGGGTATGCCGACTTTGAGAGGGACTGCCCGTTCGAGTTCCGGACCAGCATGTTGCCCTACTGGCCGGAGGTGAAAGGCGCGCCGCAGAACACCATCATCGGGGGCGCCAGCCTCTGGGTCCTGAGAGGCCACGAGCCGGGGGAGTACAAGGGCGTCGCGGCCTTCTTCAACTTCCTCTCCAAGCCTCAAATTCAGGCCGGATGGCACCAGGGCACTGGCTACCTACCCATTACCGCGGCCGCCTACGAGCTGACCAAAAAAGAGGGGTTCTATGAAAAAAAGCTCGGCTCGGAGACGCCCCTGAAGCAGTTGACCCTGCACCAACCGACCGAAAACTCCAAGGGTATTCGTTTCGGCGATCATGCCAAGAACCGAGAGATTATGGGCAGCGAGCTCGAGGCCATCTTCTCAGGCCAAAAAACGGCCCAGCAGGGCTTGGATGACGCCGTCAAGGCAGGCAACGAGTTGCTGCAGAAATTCGAAAACGCCAATAAATAGAGGAATCGGTTCACCCCCCCCATCCCTCCTCCTCTGTTAAAGGGGGATCCTTAATTTGCCTTTTATGATCACATCCACCGAAGATAGGAATGCCATTTTTGCAATCTTTCAAGTTTAGGTTCCGTGCCTATATCGAATCTTCGGAGAGGTCCCAAAATCGTGAGTTTCCCTGAAGAAAGGTGCAGCTTTGGTGAGGGTTACCAATCGGCGGATGTTATCTTTTTGTTTTTCTGTTTTTCACCCCCGTATGGGAATCCTCTTCTGAAAAATATCGTTCGCGCTTGACACTTCACGATGCCTTTAACAGGTGGCTTGTTCTCATAGATGCCAGGAAAGCCACAAGCATGATGATCGTGAGGCCTGCAATCGTCAGGTAAAGCGTCAGCAGTCCGAATTGGGCCAGAATGGTTGTGGCCATTATTGGGCCCAGAGCGTTTCCCACGAAGCGCCCGGAATTCAAAAACCCAAGAGTGGTTCCTCCCCTGCCTTCACCGGCAAATGCAGAAATGACCAGCGGGATGACACCCGCGATCGCGCCCGTCTGAAGGATACGAATTACGGTGAAGCTGTAGACGCCGATGCAGAAATAAAGCAGGCTCTGCAAGACTGCCGCCGAAAAACAGGCAACAGTGATAATGCGGCTAATGCCCATCTTGGGAGCCAGGCTGACCAGCAGATAGTTGCCGGCGAAGGCCGCTGCCATGTAGACCATCATAATGGTGCCGGCCGAGGTGATGGCCGCCTGCTCCGTTAACTGGAATCCCTCCAGGATATGCGGCAAAATACTTGGCAGGAACATGAGATGGATTGTTCCGATAATGGTGAGCCCCCACCCCCACAGGATTGCACTCGTGAGGGGCTTGCTTTGTTCAGACTTTTTGGGCTGCACGGGGATGTCCCGGACGTACCGGTGACAATACACCAAGGAGATAAAAACGACGATTACCGCAATGATAAAAGGGGAATGGTATCCGAAAAGCGCAACAGCATAGGCCCCCAAAGGTGGGCCGATGAGTTGCCCGGCCGTCATGGAGTTTTGAAAAAGCCCGAGGTATTTAGGGAGCGTATGCTTCGGGGCGGTTGAGGCGATCAGCACCAGCCCGATGGTGGAGATGGCACCGAGTGCTCCCTGGATGAGCCTGAGAGTGAGCAAAAGAGGCAGATTCTCGACAAACCCCATCATGAAAAAGATGATGCCGTTGCAGAAAATGCCGCCCTCAAATAACAGCTTCGGCCGGACGCGCGCGGTGAGGCTCCCCCAAAAGGGGGCTGCAAGCGCTGCGACCATGGATGTGGATCCCATGATCATGCCGACCCAGAGCATCGTCTCCCTCATCCCGTAGGCACTGACCTTCAGAATATAGAAGGGCATGAAGGACATGATGCAGTTGAATGAAAAAGCAATCCCGAATTGGGAGATGGCAATGAAATATATTCCTTTGATTTGATCCGGGGTCGGCGGGGGGGCGTCGGGAATAGCTGGCTCAGCAGAATTCATGGCAGTATAATGGCCGTTTGATACGGGAGATGGCAGCTGTGGGTGTGCAGAAGAGAGCCGGAGGCTTAGCCCATTGCAATATTCGCAACATCATCGAGTATGGCCAAGATATTTTTAATCCAGTCATAATGCTCTGGTTTCATCAAGCAAGACCGCAGGTAAATTATCTCCAGACGGTCAACGACTTCATAGCGCCGCTTTTCAGGTAGAACAAGGTTGCATTGAACGCCGCCAGGGCCTTGGCGACTCCCGCAAATCCGCCCCTGCTGGATATTCAAAAGCAGGCTGCAAATGGCTGCTGCCGGGCATTAGATCCAACCTTCAGGTCTTATCCGTCTCGCAAATACTGAACAACCACCATCTCGCCTTTCTTTTCCCGCCGCGAGGCTGCCTTTCGAAATAAAGCTTCATGGTGCCGTCCGAAACCGTGGCCACCTCGTACCAGTGCTTGCGAACATACATCTCGGGGCTGCCGTGGCGACACTTGCCATTTTCCCGCCAGGTGCGCAACACGGCTGCAATGGTCACGGTTCGACCCCGCCACTCGAACTTGCGAGGCAGGCCAGGCTCCCCGATCGCCATGCGCAAAGTGTCAGAAGTTTCGGTCAATGGTTTGATGGCCTCGCTGATGAGTCGCTCAGGCATGGCCGGCATTCTACAATGCAACTCACGCACATAAAAGGTTTTAATAGCGCCTGCGGAATATATTATCCCGCCATGGGCCCCAGCCTCAAAGACCTCCTACTCGAGCGGCTACCAACCAAAGGAATGACCGCGACAAGGCCCCTGCCCTGACCCGGAAACTGTCCAAAATCTTGTATACAAGACTCCCATATTTTTTGAGTTAATCCTTGACAGTTCCGCTGGTGATCGGATAGAGAAATGTAAACATTTACATGGGTATCCCATGAGCACGATTCGCGATGTAGCGAGGATCGCAGGCGTGTCCACGGCGACGGTTTCCCGGGCTATCAACTCCCCGGAGATGGTCAGCCTACAGACTCGGGATCGTGTTGCAGCAGCCATGAAGGCCTGCCGTTATCACTACAATGCGCTCGCCCGCGGCTTTGTCACGAAACAGTCCAGCACCCTCGGACTTATCGTTCCTTCGATTACCAATCCCATTTTTGCCGATTCGATTCGTGGCGTTCAGGATTTCGCTCACAGGCAAGGCTATCAGGTGTTGTTGGGCAATTCGGATTATGAATACCCAAAAGAGGCCCTGCTTTGCGGAGTTTTACGGGAAAGACAGGTGGAGGGTCTGATCATTACCACCACCAATCTGAAAGGCAAGGTCCTGCGGGAGCTCATGGAAGACCATTTCCCCTTCATACTTCTTTACAGCACGATCCGCAAGGGCCCAATTTCGTCCGTGGGTGTGGACAATTTTTTAGGCGGTTACACGGCAACCGAGCATCTTATTCAGCAGGGACATCGGCGCATCGCCATGCTGGCCGGCGGGTTTTCCTTCTCGGATAAAAGCCTTCACCGCTGGCGTGGCTACAAAAAATGCCTAAAGGACCACCACTTGATTTATGACCCATCTCTTGTTCTGCAAACCCAATATGCCCTTGAAAGCGGACGGAAGGGAATTAAAACGCTTCTGTCGCGGGATAATCCGCCTACTGCCGTATTTTGTTCCAACGATTTCATGGCCATCGGGGCGATGCAGGGGGCCCGGGAATTTGGAGCGGTTTTGCCCGAAGGGTTATCCATCGTCGGTTTCGACGACATGGCCATAGCATCTTATATCAATCCGGGCCTCACCACTATCCGGCAGCCCGCTTATGAAATGGGACGGCTGGGCGCGGAGATCCTGCTCGATCAAATCAGGAAGAGAGACGGCAGGCCCATTCATAAAATTCTTGAAACCAGCATTGTTGTAAGAGAATCGACTGCTGCGCCCCCGGTCCGCAAACTAAAATCTAATCCCAACCTATCATTGAACCAGCATGTTTAGCTTTTTTACAAGAACCCAGGGCGAATAGATGGGAAAGCAGGGCAAAGATGCAGGAGAGAGGATGAAATATTTGTTTGGTTTCGGGCACAGGTCTTTTTCTCGAACCACTAAACCAAAGGGAGGTCATCATGAAAAAAAGCATTCGGGTATTCTCGTTCTTGATGGCGGCGTTCCTGCTTGGCTTTTCGACCATGGGTTTGGCCGCGGAGACCGCTACCTGCTACAACTGCCCCCCGGAATGGGCGGATTGGGCGAGCCAGTTGAAGGCCATCAAGGAAACGCTTGGGATCGACATCCCGCACGACAACAAGAATTCCGGTCAAACCCTGTCTCAGCTTATAGCCGAGAAAAATAATCCTGTCGCCGATATCGCCTACTTCGGGGTGACGTTCGGGATCCTGGCCAAAGAGGCAGGCGTCGTTGCGCCTTACAAACCGGCCCTTTGGGACCAAGTCCCGGCTGGGCTCAAAGACCCTGAAGGTCACTGGTTCACGATCCATTCCGGAACATTGGGTCTATTTGTAAACAAGGATGCACTGGGCGGAAAACCCGTCCCAAAATCCTGGAAGGACCTTCTCAAGCCGGAGTACAAAGGAATGGTGGGCTATTTAGATCCGAGTTCCGCTGCGGTCGGATATTCAGCCGCTGTGGCCATCAACATAGCTTTGGGCGGTACACTAGAGAATTTTGACCCCGCCATCACGTATTTCAAAGAGTTGAAAAAGAACGAGCCCATCGTTCCGAAGCAGACCTCCTATGCGCGGGTGCTTTCCGGTGAAATCCCAATCCTTTTCGACTATGACTTCAATGCGTACCGGGGCAAATACAAAGACAAGGCAAATGTGGAGTTTGTCATCCCCGCCGAGGGCACGCTCATGGCTCCTTATGTCATGGCCCTGGTAAAAAACGGCCCCCATGCGGCGAACGGCAAGAAGGCGCTCGACTTCACCTTGTCGGACAAAGGCCAGGCCGTCTGGGCAAACGCGTTTTTGAGGCCGGTTCGTCCGACTGCCATGAGCCCGGAGTTGGCGGCGAAATTCCTGCCCGAGTCCGAATACGCGCGCGCCAAAGCGGTGGATTGGAAAAAAATGGCTGACGCCCAGGAAAAATTCCGCGACCGGTACCTCAACGAAGTTCGATAGCGACTGACCCGGTGTGCCCTCCTCAAAGGGCGGCACACCGGGTATTTCCTTTCCCGGATCTTGAGGAAAGAACCATGCAGAAGCGATACAATTGGTTGCTACTGGCGCTCTTCCTCCCGGCTTTTTCCGTGTTTATCGCGTTTTTTCTCCTCCCTCTTGCACGCCTGGCGGTAGAATCGGCGTTGGGGCCTTCCGGAGTTAAGATCTACCTCGCGGCGATCACCACCCCGAGATACCGCGAGACCCTGATATACACCATTCTTCTGTCGGTTGGGGTGACTTTCGTCACGCTTATTATTTCTAGCGTCGCAGGTGTCTTCCTCACTCGAAACGAATTCCGGGGAAAAAGCCTGCTCGTGTCCATGTTGACGTTCCCGCTCGCATTCCCAGGGGTTGTCGTCGGTTTTATGATTATTCTGCTGGTGGGGCGCCAAGGGTTGATCGGGGATATCACCAAGTGGGTTTCCGGTGAAAAACTCGTTTTGGCCTATTCCATGGCCGGCTTGTTTTTAGGGTATTTGTATTTTTCAATCCCCAGAACCATTACGACCATTATGGCCTCTGCGGAAAAATTGGACCGAAACCTCGAAGAGGCCGCTCGCTCACTCGGCGCCTCCCCTTGGCGTGTAGTTAAAGACGTTTTGATCCCGGCCCTGGTTCCAGGCCTGATTTCCTCAGGCGCCATATGTTTTGCCACGTCCATGGGTGCATTCGGGACCGCTTTCACCCTAGCGACGGACATCGATGTCTTACCCATATTGATTTATACGGAGTTTACTCTGGTAGCCAATATTGCCATGGCCGCAGCCCTATCCATTGTGCTCGGGCTGATTACCTGGATCGCGCTTTCAGTGGCGAGGGCGGCCGCCGGTAACGCCGTCGCCGCAGCAGGTTGATATGAAGCAATCCTCATCTGCCCTGTTTTATGCTCAGCTCACATTTACCTTGCTGGTCTGTGCGTTTCTGATCGTGCCGGTGGTGCAGTCGGTGGTGGCCGGTTTGACCGAAAACTTCATGGTGGGCGTAAAGAGCGGGCTTACGCTGCGCTGGTTCGTCAAGGTCTGGGATCTCTACCGGGACACGATTTTTTTATCCATCCTGATCGGTCTGACCTGCCTGGCCGCCACGCTTGTTCTCGGGGTGCCGGCCGCCTACGCCATGGTTAAGAAGCAGAACCGATGGACGCGCTTGTTCGAAGAACTCCTTGTTACCCCTTTGGCCGTTCCGGGGCTTGCTATCGCACTGGCGCTCATCATCAATTACGGCAGCTTCACGGGCTTCCGTAGGAGTTGGACGTTCATTTTGGTGGGTCACGTCATTTTCACGCTGCCGTTCATGGTACGCTCGGTAATCGCCATCATGAACTCCGTCAACCTGAGAGAGTTCGAAGAAGGAGCCGCCAGCCTGGGGGCTGGGTTTTGGCAACGATTTTTCCAGATTGTCATCCCCAATGCCATGCCGGGGATTCTGGCAGGCTCCCTGATGGTCTTTACCCTGTCCATCGGCGAATTCAATCTGACATGGATGCTGCACACACCCCAGACTAAAACGTTGCCGGTGGGTCTTGCTGACAGTTATGCGTCCATGCGGCTTGAAATCGGTTCTGCCTATACGATCATATTCTTTTTGATGATCATTCCCCTCCTCATTGCCATGCAGTGGGTAGCTAAACCCCGCAAAAGGAAGTTCGTAATGGAAAAGCTCGATCATTCTCCAACCGCGACAGAGAACTCTGTGCTTAAACCGATCGTCGCGACATCGGTCCCGCCGAGCAGAAAAGATGAAGCACGGACAATGTCGGGGACATCGCTCAGGTTGGTGAACTGCGCCAAGACGTTTGTGGACGGCACCCACGCCCTCGAAACGTTCAGCCTGGAAGTGCAGGCGGGCGAAACGGTCGTTATTCTGGGCCCCTCGGGGTGCGGTAAAACTACTCTTCTGCGAATCATCGCAGGGCTGGAGTCTCCGGACTCCGGCGGGAAAGTCTTTTTCGACGACGAAGACGTAACCGAGATCCCGATCGAGAAACGCAACGTGGGCATGGTGTTCCAGAGCTATGCTTTATTCCCCAACATGACCGTCGCGGAAAATATTGCCTACGGATTGAAGGTTCGCGGAGTCGAGGCGGCCAAACGAACTCGGCGGGTGTCGGAAATGCTGGAGATGATGAAAATCGGGGAGCTCCAGAATCGCCGCATCGATCAACTCTCCGGAGGCCAGAAACAGAGAGTGGCGCTGGCCCGTGCGATCGCCGTCCGGCCCAAGGTGCTTCTTCTGGACGAACCTCTGACCGCGCTCGATGCCAAACTCCGTGATCTGCTGCGGGTTGAAATCGATTCACTCCTGAGGTCTCTGGGCATAACCGCCATCTATGTCACCCATGACCAGGCCGAAGCGATGGCGCTGGGGGATCGGATCGTCGTTATGAACATCGCCCGCGTCGCCCAGGTGGGGGCACCCCGGGAGGTCTATTTTGAGCCCAAGACCCGATTTGTGGCCGAGTTTATTGGTACAGTCAACCGGATAAGGGGTTGTCTCCAGCAGGGTCGGCTGGTATTCCCCGGCGGCAGCGTCCCCTTGCCGGAGTCGTCTGCGGCTCGCGCAGGAGAAAACGTCGACATAGAGTTGTTTTTCAGGCCCGAGCACGCTGTCCTTGCCGAACCAGGCAAAGGGCATCTTCGTGCCACTGTCGTTGCCTCTTTCTTCATGGGGGATCGAACGCGATTGATCATCGAGGGTTCAAGCGATGATTACCTCACGATAGAAACCAAGGGAATTCAATCTTTCCAAAAGGGACAGCAGGTAGAAGTTTCAATCGATCCCACAGCCCTGTTGAAACTGGAATCATGAGACCTATGTTGATCGCCCAGATTTCCGATTTTCATTTAAAGCCAAAAGGCATGTTGGCTTACAATGTGGCCGACACGGTCTCGCCCCTCAAGCGTGCCGTACAGCACATCAACCAGCTGCGGCCGCTTCCGGATGTTGTCCTGATCACCGGTGATGTGGCGGATGAAGGCTCCTTTGAATCATATAAAATTCTGAGAGAAATCCTCGAACCGCTGAAGCCTGCTTTTTTCATGGTTCCGGGGAACCATGATCACAAGACAAGTCTCTGCGAGGTTTTCCCCGAGCATACCTATCTGAATGGTTTTCTGGAACCGGACGGGAAAAGGGCGATCTGCTACACCATTGAGCACTTTCCCTTGCGATTGGTGGGCCTCGATACAGTTATTCCGGGAGAGCATGGCGGCGGCCTGAATCCCGGCCGGCTCTCCTGGCTGGATCAAGTTCTTTCCAAGAAACCGACTGCACCCACGATAATATTTATGCATCATCCTCCATTTGCTTCAGGCATCGGCCACATGGACAAAGAAGTCTTTGTCAGGAGAGAAGATCTCGCCGCCATCATAGCAAAACACCCCCAGGTCGAGAGACTCATGTGCGGTCACATTCATCGCGCGATAACCAGGCATTTTGCCGGCACGACCGCGACGGTATGCCCGGGTATCGGCATGCAGCTGGTTCTGGATCTGCGGGAGGAGGCTCCATCCACCTTCGTCCTTGAACCGCCGGCGCTGATGCTGCACCTTTTCACCGATCTGTGGGGTGAGAAAGCCTTGCTCACCCATGTCGGCATCATCCCGGACTTCCCTGATCAATATGGCGGTGCCCACTCTTTTTTCGATGTTGTGTCTCCAGAATAGCTGCAGGAATCAGATGGCCGTGCTGGCCCTAAAGACGACTCGAACTACCCATCCAAATCTTTGCGCAGGGGCTTTATCATGTGCGGCCGGTTTGCCCTATTCTCTTCATCAAGAAAGCTCCAGCAGTTTTTTGATGCCCACCCCGTTGCCTTCGGTATCCAACCGAACCACAACGTCGCGCCCTCATAAGAGATCCCGGTAATAATCCAGCTTGAAGACGGGAGACATCTCAAGAAGCGCCATTGGGGATTGGTGCCATTCTGGGCCAAGGATATCTCTGTCGGGTCCAGGATGATCAATGCCCGCGTGGAAACCGTAACCTCAAAGCCCGCTTTCAGAGCTGCCCTCAAGCAGCGGCGGTGCCTGATCCCCGCAAATGGGTATTATGAGTGGTTCGGAAAGGCAGGAAACAAACAGCCCTACTATTTCCATTTGCCCTCCGGTGAACCGTTCGCCTTCGCTGGCCTGTATGAGATTTGGGAGGACATGGAAGCGCCCCCGGAAGCCGGTCTTTACAAATCCTGCACGATTATCACCATGGATGCCAGCAATTCGGTTTAGGATATCCACAATAGAATGCCGGTGATCTTCAAACAGGAGGCCTTTGACGAGTGGCTTGATCCCAGCAACAAGGAGCCTGCCAAGATCGAAGTGTATTCCTCAACTTTAAGCGCTTGAATGTTCTTCTCGTTCCTTGTCGGCATTTTAATGGATTCGAATGACCTCGCATTTGTTTGGATCAAATTCTTCATTACACGAAGAGCATTTACGCATTCTGTTAAATTCATCTGAGAAAATGTCCGTCTCTTCTCCGCACAAGCAACATTTTAGCGTAAATACACGTAATTCCTTCTTTGGCGTCATATCCATCCAATTTCTTGATGTTGCCACTGCTGATATGGCTGACAGTTGTCAATAGAGAACAGAATTTCCTGTCCCTTTTTCTTGGGTTTTTTGAATCAAGGTAATTCAAGGCATAGACAGGGACAGGACCGGTTTAGCGACGTTTGATCAATCTGATATTCGCGTGTCGAGACGCATGACTTGTCTTCGTCGCGGAGCTGCCTCGCTCTAAACGCGGAAGTTGGGTCCGGAGACCTGTTCCATAGCAGAGTCGAGGGTTCTCCTGAACGTGGTCCCGTCCCTGCGTATGCCTTGAATGGGATTTGTTGAGTCGTCGTTTTACTCCTTTAACGGTGTTGTTCTTTGATAGCGATTTTTTATTAAGGCACCGGGACTTGTTTGGCGATGGCCCACATGAAGCCGGACAGCTCACGGGCGATAGCGGTCACCACTCGGTTGCGACTCTTGCCCCGAGCGGTCAATTTTCGGAACCGTGCGCAGAGCCGCAGCTGTGCTTTCCAGGCGATCTGCCGAATCGGTTCCGGCACGGCTTCTTGGCGCTTGCGCATCACTCGGCTGATGCGGGCCGGATGACTGTAGGCCTGGGCGGCTTCGATCAAAGCCCGCCGGGCATGGCCGTTGCCGGTTTTGGTGATGGCACCTCGTCGAACACTGCCGCCGCTGGAGCTCTCGGAAGGCACCAGGCCCAGGTAGGCCATCAGCTGTCGGGGTCTCTCAAAGCGCCCCATGGGGCCGATTTCCGCTACCGCCGTGGCCGCCACCACGGGAGCCACCCCACGCAGGGCTTGCAGTGCTCCCACTAAGGGGCGCATACGCCAGTCGGGCATCAGCTGCAGAATTTGCTCGGTGAGCCGGTGCACCCGCTGGGTGCATTCCTCCACGCTGTGGATATACTCCTGCAGCATGATCTGCTGAGCCGGGTGCGGCATTCTTACTCCTGCCAGCCAACGACGGTGTGCCAAGGTCCAGGCGCACTTGCCCGGATACCGAAAGCCGTGCCGCAACAGAAAACCACCCAGTTGCTGGCGGACTTTGCGCTGGGCGTTAATGGCATCCTGTCGGCCGCGGACCAGATCCCGCATGGCTTCGTCATCTTCCTGTGGGACATAAATCGCCGTCAGTTCCCCGGCACGGTACAGGCGAGCCAGATTGCAAGCATCACGCCGGTCGGTCTTGATGCGATCCCCACTGCGTTTGGGGACCATGGAGGGTGCGACGACATCGCATTGAAGCCCCTGGGCTCGCAGATGCCGATAGATCTGATAGCCGCAGGGCCCCGCTTCGTAGACGAAGCGCAGCTCGGTTCCGGTTGCTTGCAGTTTGCGAATCATTTTGTCCAATGAGGCAAGATCGCCTCCAATGCTGCCATACAAGCGAACTTCCGTGTTTCGGCCGTCATCGGCCAAGGCCACTTCAATCGAGTTTTTGTGTGTATCCAAACCGACGAATGTGATACGCTTTTTCATGACCTGCCTCCTTGGTTGTGG
>Ga0079303_10000136_pt1 | contig 15967 bp, 9 predicted proteins | sample Methanogen_OWC_FD_77073 | JGI IMG/M metagenome (GOLD analysis project Ga0079303, IMG submission 77073) | Enriched soil microbial communities from Old Woman Creek wetland in Ohio, USA - Methanogen_OWC | ecosystem: Environmental > Terrestrial > Soil > Wetlands | place: USA: Ohio | collected...
TGTTATCCTTTGCTTGTGGCCGGCGCAACAGAAAAACGGACGCCGGAAGTTTCAGAATCAGTCCGACGGTGTGCCGAACCCGCAGGAGTATAGCCCGACACGTGCGGCGACGCAAGTGAATGGCATAACCCTTCGAGATGCGTTAGACTAGATGAACGACAGAGGATCATGTGGATGAACAGCCCGATATACGACCCGATGAACTGGGACAACCCGGCCCCGCCTCGCAAATACGAGGCGGATCGCACGTCCCGCCCGTGGCCGGCCGATCCGGAGGCTCCCCCGTATGCGTTCTCCCAGTTGATCTCGGCTCTCATTCTCGTCATTATTCTTGTAATGCTGCTCAAGGACACCATCACCATACGGTCGATGCCCGCATTCGACACGTCCGTCATTTCGGTTCCGCCGCCGATGTGGACTGCTGTCTGGAATCGCGCACTGATCGGCCGCATCGGCACGGAGGACGGCCTGATCCTGCGACTGCGGCCCGGCTTGGCCGGGCGCATCCATATCGGCCAAAAGCTGACTCATGCTGCCGGCAGCCCGTTTCTCGGCGTCGGCAACAACAGTTACCTGCTCTATCACCCGTTTCTCCTGGGCGGACTCGTTCTCTCGACGATCGTGGTATGCTGCTACTGGCTTGAGATCGATTCCATACGCCGGATAATCGACGGCATCTTCAGCGTGGATCCCTCCGATCCAATGAACATTCTGGTCCGACTTGGCATACTCGCGTTCACTTTTTTTCTCTGGATGGTTCTTTAAACTTTCGTTTTCCTGCAAAACACGAAAGGACATGCAGATGACAGGCCCTGAAGCACAATCTTCAGAAGTCCGTTTAGACCGGCTTACGACACCGGTTGTCGCAGAACTGATCCGATCGGATGCTCCGTTGTTTCTCCCGATCGGCACGCTCGAAGCGCACGGCCGCCACCTGCCGGTCGGCACGGATACCCTGTGCGCCGAAGGGATCGCGACCGCCCTTGCCCGCCGTCTGGGCGGAATCGTTGCCCCGTCCTTCGCCTATGGCTTGACGAATCTCCTTGCCCAGTCAGCCCCGGCCAGTTTTTATCCAGAAAACCAGTGGGGTGATTTTGTCGAAGCGACGTTGCGCGGATTCAGGCGCCACGGGTTCAAAAAGCTGATCGTCGTGAACGGTCATGGCGGAAACCGGCTGCCGTTGCAATGCGTCGTCCGCAAGCTCGTTCGCGAACACGATACCGCTCTCTGTGTCATCAACTGGTGGAAACTCTCCGAAACAGCGGCGCAACAGGTCTACGGAGGTCTTGGCGGTCATGCGGCGGTTGAGGAAACCGCTGCCATGGTGGCGTTGTATCCGGAATCCGTCGTCCAGGCCCAGTATGCCCCCGAATCCGATGACTACCAGCCCGACGAAGGCTTCTGGTGTTTCCCGCCCCCGGGTGAAGTCCTGCTGTATGGCGGGGATATCAAAGGGAGACCGGACTTCGCCCCTGATAAAGCAAGGCGTTTTCTTTTGCTCACCCTCGATGATCTCGAAAAAAGGTTGAAAAGGTGGCTTTCCGCGCTGCCGCGTCTTACTGGAGGCTTAAGGCCATAATTTTTGCGCATATTTTTTACGTGAAATGAGGTTTTATGAAAATCCTTGTTGTCGAGGATGATCCTTCCATTCGCTCCTTCCTCACTACGCTGCTCGAGAAGAGCAGCTACGATGTCTTGACCGCTTCAAACGGACGGGAAGGCCTGGAGGCATACCGCCAGGCACGGCCCGATATTATACTTACAGATATTTCAATGCCAGACATGACCGGTCTCCAGATGCTCGCAAAAATCAGAAATGAAGACGACCGGGTCATCGCAATCATAATGACCGGATACGGAACGAACGAAAACGCGATCGAAGCTTTGAAACTCAGAGCGAACAACTTTCTCTGCAAACCGATCAAAGGACAGGATCTTCTCGCGCTTCTGAAAAAATATGAGAAGATGGTTCAACACCAAAACACCTCGAAGATCCCGCTCGGAGAAATCCTTGTCAAATCCCTGACCATCACCTTCAAAAGTGATCTCGAAGCCGTTCCGGCCATAGCCACCAAACTTGTCAGCGAGACCGAAAATGCCATCCCGAAGGAGTATCGGCTCGGCATTCATCTGGGTCTTGCAGAACTGCTCTCCAACGCGATCCAGCATGGAAATCTCGGAATCAGCTACCATGAGAAGCTCAATGTTTTCGAAACCGCGGGAGACGCGGGTATCGAACGTCTGATTTGCGAGCGGATGAAGGACCCGGCCATCGCGGCAAGAAAAGTGAAAGTAGATTTTTACATGGATCCAAAACAGTGCGAGTGGATCATCACCGATGAAGGCCCAGGATTCAACTGGACTCTTATGGAAACGCCAGGCCGCGAAACCGATTTTTCCAAGGTTGACGGCCGCGGTGTTTTCCTCAGCCGCCTCCAGTTCGATCACCTCGAGTTCATGGACTCGGGCAACAAAGTCCGGGCCGTGAAACGCCTGAATAAATCTCTGCCACGCTCCCTCTAAAAGGCCTTCATCACAGTCCGATAAATCTTCCCCGAAGTTTCTGCCGGGGCGAAGGGCTTTGTATCTCGACAGCAATCATCGCAATTCCAGACGATTTCGCGTAGAATGCCGTCAGCCGGAAACCGGCAAACGTTCCCCTGACGGAGCATCTCATGAAATCACGACGCGGCATGTTCATTTTCGGGTTCGCACTCGCAGCGCTGGGCCTGGCGACGGCAGTTTCGCCTCTTTCGGCGGCGCAGGCGACACTGACCGGGGGTGAAACGGTCGAAGCAGATGAAATCACCTTTGACGGGGCGACCTTCACTCTCCGCACCGGCACGGAAGCCATCCTGCTTGCGCGCGAAACGGTTCGCGAGGTCAGTTTTACCGCACGGCATCGCGAGACGGCAACCCTCGCGACGGAGGCGGCGGATCTTCTGCCCCTGTTGGGCCGTGGCCGCGAGCTTCTGGAAAAGTATCCGGATGCCCAGTCGGTGTCGGTTCTCGATGAACTCGAGTATCAACTGCGCCGTGACGGCACCAACGCCACCCGCGTTCGCCAGGTCATTCTTCTCGCAAAGGAAGAATCGCTCGGCGGAGCCGACGTCGGCATCGACTTCGATCCGAATCGCGAGCGGGTCAAACTCCTGCATGCCCGCTGCCTCACTCCGGATGGCGCGGTACACTCCGTCACTCCCGAACAGATCAAAACCACGAAAGCCAGCTCGGGGGGCGAGTATTACAATCCATATCAGACGATGTCTTTCACGATTCCCCAGGCCGAAGTCGGCAGCATGATCGACTATGCCTACGAGACCGAGGAGTTCAATCCCTTCGACTCAAAGCTTTTCGAAGGCCGCTCGTTTTTCCAGGACAGCAACCCGGTCGTTGAATCGCTTCTCACGGTGCGGGTTCCGAAAGACACACCGCTGTATCACGTCGCGCCGCAGTGCCCGCCTGACAAGGCTCAGCCGGCTGTGCGCGATGAGGGGGATGAAACCGTTCATCGCTGGCATTTCACCCAGATGGCTCCGATCGTTTCCGAACCGATGATGCCGCCGTGGCGGGAAATCGCTCCGAATGTGGCGTTCAGTCTGCAGAAAGATCGCACCTACCTCTGGGATCGGCTGAAACCGATGTTCGAAAAACGATTTCTTGTGACAGATGCCGTAAAGAAACAGGTCGAGCGGCTCACGTCAGGAGCCCGGGATCTCCAGGAAAAAATCGCCCGCCTGTACCGATTCTGTCAGCAGGATATCCGGTATGTCTCGATCAAGGGCAGTCTTGCCTCGAACCAGGTCGGCCGAGCCGCCGAAGAGACTCTTCGAAACCATTTCGGCGACTGCACCGACAAGGGAATGCTGCTCGCGACAATGCTCAAGAGTCTCGGGATCGAGGCCTACCCGGTCGGAGTGAGGACCAACGATGCAGGAAAGGCTATTCGCGAGATCGGCATTTTCGACGACAATCACTGCATCACAGAGGTTCATCTGGCAAGCGAGGTGTTCTATCTCGACTCGACCGCCAGCGATTATCGCTACCCAGCCCTGCGCGGCGACGATCATGATACTTCGGTCGACAACGCCCAGTTGCGGCGCATCAACCATGTCCCGCTGCCCCCGCCTGAAGAGAACTCGACCCTGACGCGCCGGACGCTCACCCTTTCACCGGACGGTTCGTTGCACGTCCAGTCCGAATCGATCGCGACAGGCCCTGCAGAAGCATCTCTGCGCGGCTGGATCCGCAGCCTCAAGCCCGAAGAGTTCGAAAAGGCAACTCGCGGCAGTATCGGCGGGATAAGCCCCAATTACACGCTGGAAACAGCGACGCACTCGGAACCGCTCGATTTCAGCGGCCCCTTCCGGCTCGGCTCGACCTACACGCTTCACAGATTTGCACCACGCTCGGGCAGCTACATGATCTTCGAGATTCCCGGGCTGAGGCTCCGATTCCCGGAAGTCAGCCTCGCATCACGCACGTATGATATCGTTTACGGAACAACGTCGATGAGAACCGATGAAATCATCGTCAAGCTGCCAGCCGGATTCAGCGTCAAATACCTCCCCGGCCCCGTCGAGGTTACGACGCCCTGGGTGCGATTTTCCTCGAAATACACACAGACCGGCGATACGGTCACTCTCGATCGCAAAACCGAGATTATCGCACGCAGGGTTCCCGTCACTGAATATCAGCGCCTGAAAGATGCCCTCGAAAAAATATCCCAGTCGTCTGAAGAACGCATCTTCCTCCAGGAAACGGCACCGAAGGAGGCCGGACGATGAACACACGCACTCTTTCCCTGGTCTTCGCGGGCATTTTCCTTGTTTTCTCGCCGGCCATCGCCGACATCGTCTATCTCAACGAGGGCGAGGAACACCCCGGAAAACTGCTTCGCATCGAAGGCGACAAGATCATCTTCGACGAAATAGGAAGCGGCAGTCTGCGGCTTCCCGTTGCAAGCGTAACGAACGTGCTGATATCGACTCTTCGCAAGGGCGACGAAATCCAGCATATATCGGGCGTTACAGACCCCCTGGCGATGAGTATACTCGCGCATCTGCCAGACCCGGCCTCCTACCCGAACGCTGACTTCATCACCCTTCACAGGCAACGGCATTTCACGATACACCCGGACGGCTCTTACGATCTCGAGCGCCGCGAAATCGTGCAGATTCTGAAAGAACCGGGTCTCGAAAAAGCCGACCAGGCAGCCTTCTACATGGCCGACCGGGAAAAAGTCACGCTGCTGTGGGGCCACACCTATGCACCGGACGGTCGCGTTTTTCACCTGACGGACGACACGGTTTCGGACGAAGGCCTGTTCAGTTCGACACCTGAGTATGACAAGCTTCGCAAACTGAAATTCGGGTTGAAAAAAGTCGATCTGGGCAGCGTGATCGATGTAGCCTGGAAGCTGACAGCATCTGCTTCGACGCCTCTGCGGCCCATGCTGATCGACGACATGTACGGCGAGCGCGAGCCGACCGCTCATGACGAGCTTACCATCAGCTTCCCCGATGGATATCCGCTTCGGAAAAAGCTGCTCAACTGGACCGGCAAAAGCCTGCCCGAGTTCATGGAAACAGCCGATCCGGGCACGAAAACCCGCACCTGGAGCTGGACATTCAAGGACATGAAGGGCTTCATTCCCGAAGCCGACATGCCGCCTGCTTCCCGCATCTTTCCGCGCGTCATCGTGTATGTCGAAGCGGAATGGGACAAGCTGGCAAAGGATTTTGCCGAATCGCTTCGCGCAGCAGCGCCCAAACCATCGCTTCTCGATACGTTCATCGCTGAAACCGGCGCAGCCTCTGCCTCTCCCGATCTGGCAAAAGCCGCCGCAGTCTACGACAAACTGATGCGGCGGGTCAGGTTCCTGCCGATCGGCTGTCCTGCAGCCGGGGGGGTGGAGCCAGTCAATGTCGATGTTGCCCTGACCAAGCGGTACGGCAACTCCCTGGCGCGGGTCTCACTGCTGAACGCGGCTCTTACACGGCTCGGCATCGAAAGCAGGGTCGGTTTCATGCAGGGCTGGAATGTCGACGGCATCAAGCAGGATATTCCGAACTTCGGCCAGGCGATCGCTTCAATTCTCAGAGTCGACGTCGATGGCCGTATTTTTTATACTGCCTGCGATAATGATTATCTGCCATTCGGAACGCTCGACACCGATGCACAAGGCACCACGGCCTGCTTCATCAATGCATCCGGCACGGGTTTCACCTTTGAACGTATTCCGGAGGGCGGCCCCAATAACCGCGCCGAACGCGATATCTTCGTCAAGCTCGCGGCAGACGGTTCGATGGATGTTCGAGAAGTGCGCAGGGTCCACGGGCCTGCCCAGGCCTCTCTTCGCAGCCTGAAAGCCGCGAAGGACAAAGAAATCCAGAACTTTGCCGAGCAGATGGCGAAGAGGGTTCATCCCAAGGCGCGGCTTGCCGGATATGCGCTGTCGAATCTCGACGATCTGAATGCACCTGTAACGCTGACGCTGCAGTATCGGATCACCGATGGAGCCTTGAAAGCCTCGGATCAGCTGATGGCGTTCAGGAACCACTGGATCTCCTATAATTCGCGCGCCGCCGGCCTTGCGACACGAACGTATCCGCTTGATTACTACACGGCCGAGGAAACGGTGAACACCGTCGTGTTCGAACTTCCTGACGGATTCCACTGGGTGCCATGGAATCGCGGTTACAACTGGAACTGCAGCTGCATCTCCTATGAATCGACTCTGACGCAGCACAAACAGACCCTGCTGTTCACCGACCGGTTCAGAATTTCGCGCAAGACGTATGAGCCCGTGGCCGAGTATCAGCATTTCAGAGGTTGTCTGCAGATGATGTCGGAACTGGGCAAACAGTGGCTCATCATCGAGCAGAAGCCGCCGGAGCAGCCGAACGGCCTGCCCGGTCCTCTGGTTCCTGATCCGAAAGGGTGAGTGCCGCGTGCCTTCGGTGCTGCCAGGCCTGATCCCGGCGTTCGTTCTCATCGTTCTGCCATTCTTCTACAATTACGATGAGACGACCGCGGTCTTCGCCTTGGAACTTATCGCGGCAGGCTTGCTCCTGGCACGGCTCCTGGGATTGACCGGCGAGGAGGATCCTCCCACGGCCTGTCCATCCGGAAGCACCGAACGCCGGTTCTGGCAGATGACTCTTGCCTGGGCTGTATTCATCGGAGTTTCCGTCATCGCGTCCGAAAACAGTTCAGCATCATTTCCTGTTTTTCTGAAACTGCTCGCACTCCTGATGCTTGCATGGATCACCGCACGCGATACCGGGAAGCCGGCATGGGCGCTGGGCATGGCTTTTTCTGCCGGCATCGCAGGCTGGTTTCACGGAACCATCGCCCTTCAGGAATACGCCGAGGGCGCGCCGATGCCGCTTACCTGGGCCGATCCGGCTCTGCGCGCCGTCATCAGAACGAGATGCGCAGGCATGTTCACCGACCCCAACGTTTTCGGCGCCTTCCTTGCCGCGCTGATTCCCTGGCAGATCTTTGGCCTGGCCAGCTTCGGCACGGAGAAATCCCCTGAATCGGATCGTCATTCCTCATTTATCCGGATTTTCTTCGGAGGCGGGCTTCTTCTGACGGGACTGGCCCTGATGATGACCTTCAGCCGCGGAGCCTATCTTGCCGCGATCGCGGGGATTTTCACAGCATTCGCTTTATGGAAGCCAGACATCCGGCAACCACTGAACAGGACCCGACGGATGTTCGCGCTCATTCTTGTTCTCCTCATTGCGATATTTCTTGTCGGCCCGTTCAAATACCGGTTCATCAGTATCGGCAATGTCAAAGACATGACATTTTCCCAGAGAACACTTATCAACAAAGGGATCTTTGCCGCTGCAGCAAAGGTCCCCTGGACAGGATACGGATTGCATACGTTTTCGCAGATTTATCCGAGATTCCGCTGCGTCGGTGGGGATTACCCGATGAATGCACACAATGAATTTCTTCAGACCTTTCTGGAAGCGGGCCCCTTCGCAGCCGGGTTTCTGACGCTGATGTCCCTGTGCCTCTGGTGGTCGATCGGGAAAAAATGGGCTTCCGGGCTCCGCTCCTGGCCTGGTGGTGCGGCAGCTGGTTCATGGGTCGTCTTCTTTCTGCACAATCTCAGCGGATTCTCAGACCGCATACTGCCTACCGCTGCCTTTTTCGCCCTCGCCGCCGGAAGTGCAATAGCGTCAAATATTATATCAAACACCGGATCTGATCCGGTGGATCCGGCGCGGGCCGGGGCGGCGGAAACAAAACCCCGCCTGGCCATTGCGGCAGCATTATTTGTTTACCTGGCCCTGGGAACCGGGGAGGCCCGCCACCAGCTGGATCTGGGCACCGCTTCAGCGGAACTCGCAACCGGGCAGATACGGACGGCCGCAGCCAGGCTTGCCGGCCTCGCAGCGGCGAGGCCCTCCGATCCGATGGTCTGGGCCCTGGCCGCTCGGACTGCTGAAACGCAACATGATACCGGAACGGCCCTCGACTGCCTTGCCAGGGCGGCAACGATCAATCCGAACGAAGCTCTTTTCTGGTCTGAGCGGGCACGCATCATCGGAGCTGCATCCGGAACCGCCGCAGCACTGCCTTTTTTGCGCCACGCCGTCGAACTGGACCCGGCTTCAGAACAGTTTCGGCTGGATATGGCAAAGATGCTGATATCGCTCGGCAGATCCCGGGACGCGCTGACCGAACTCGATGCGGCGCTCAGCACGTCTCCCGGGTTTCATGAAGTCTACCGCACCTATCTTCAGGTCGAAGAGCTGCGAAACAGCCTCCTCAAAGCGATAGACTCAAGCCCCGCAACGGAGATGCTGCCGGCGGCTGAAATCCCGGTTCAAGGCAAGTAACACTCAGGCACATTCGGTCGAAGCCAGGAAGGCTGATTTCGATGGCAGGGATCAAACCTGTGACAACGGACTCTCACGCTGGAAAAGATTCGGGAGAACGACGCTGGAACAGTCTCAGCTGGCTTGCCTGGCTGAGTATTTTTCTCGTCGTGCTGTTGCTCCGTTTCCTTGACGGGGGCGGATTCGCCTGGCGGTCGATCCCCCTCTCTTTTACCAGTGAGGGCCAAACGCTCGAGGGCCTGCTTTTCACAGGGAACGATCCGCGACAACCGGTAAACGAAATCGTTTTGGCGGCCCATGGAACGAATTCTCACCGCGAAATTTTCCTGCCTCTGGCCTGGGAATGCGCGCGCAACGGCATTTCTCTGTTCACGTTCGACTCGCCGACCGTCACGACTGATGAAGGGGTCGAGATCAGACGAGCCGAACTTGAGGCCGCGGTCAGAGGCCTGCGCGGCCGCCACACGAATTCACCATCCTTTCACCTGATCGGCCATTCAGACGGCGTCCCTCCGATTCTGGCGCTCGCGACGGGCTTCACCAGCTCCCGGCTGCGCAGTATCACGATTCTGGGCTCACTGGCTACACACGATGCCGTCCACATTGCAACGATGTCCATCTTCGCCGGGGCCTTCGACCAGGTTTTCCCGATTTCCGAAGTCAGGTCTTCCCTGGAGGAAAATCACTGTTCAAGCGCGCCGATAACGCTTTCATGGCTTTCGGACCACTTTACTGAACAGTATGACCCGCTTCTGATCCATTCATACGTCGCCTCCCTGGCCCGAACGCCACGTATGCCTTCAGACACGGCCGCCTCTCTCCTGCTGTTCGCTCTTCTTTCTCTCGTATCGGCTCTTGGCGGAATGCGTGCATCCACAGCCGGCGGGTTTTTCAGGGCTGCCTTCATTTTGATCCAGATTGTTCTGTGGCATGCCGGTTCAAATGTCGAATGGACGAAAGGCCCAGCCGTTATCGCGCTGCTCGGCATGATTGCCGGCCCCCTTCCCCTGACGGCCATGGCAAAAGGAATAACCCTTTTCTGGGGATTGATGGCAGCGAATGTCGCAATCACAGCCGCATGGTTCTACAAAAATATATCAATAGGTATTTTTTGGCTGCCCGTCATGATGGCCTGGTATATCCCTGCCTGGATCATCAAACTGACACTTTTTCTGTCCTCCCTTGTCCGCCGGGCCGATCCGCTGGCGCTCACGCCTTTTCCGACGCCTCTGCTGTTTCTTGCCGTGACGGCTCTGATTCTGCCCGACATTCCGGGTCTGCTCCGGAAGAGTCTCGGAGCCACCGAAAGCACCTCGCCAGCCACTCATGCTCGTCCGCATGCGATTGCCCTCGTTTCACTCATGGTCCTTCTGTGGGCCGTCAGATTTTTTCAGGGCTTCGTGCGGCTTGAGATCCTTGAATCGATGGCCGGAACCTACTTTCGAACCCTTCTGCTGCCAACCGCCTGGCTTTTATGGGTCGCCATCTCGTCACTCCGGACATCTGCCCGGGGGGAGGGAATCTAATTTTTCAGATCGGAATAGTATTTCCTCTTCCAAGGCACGACCAGCACTGAATCACTTTTTGCAGTCGGCAATGCATGCTTAACATTTCTTCAATGATCTGAATTTGCGAAATCGCCGCAGTCTACATATAGTATATCCATGATGATCGGCCATGATGGTTTCACAACAGCCCGGCCTTTGAAGGCAGTCCAGAGAAATCTGATCCTTGCTCTGACGGCCTTCCTGTTTTTTTTGTTTCAGACAGCATCCCCGGCAGCCTCTGACACGATCCAGCTTGCAAAACTGAGCTGGGAAGAGCTGTTCGATCTTGAGGTCATTCCGGTCGTCACCAGCGTTTCGCGAAAACCCGAAAAAGCCTCGATGAGCCCGGCGGCGGTATTCGTGCTGACAAGTGAGGATATCCGCAGGAGCGGCGCCACGAGCGTTCCTGACGTTCTCCGGCTGGTCCCGGGCCTGATGGTTTCGCATGTGAACGGCAGCACCTGGGCGATTTCCGCGAGAGGCTTCAGCAGTCGTTTTTCAAGCACGCTCCTGGTTCTCATCGACGGCCGCAGCGTGTATTCACCTCTTGTTTCAGGCGTTTACTGGGACGTGCAGGATCTTCTGCTCGCCGATATCGAGCGAATCGAGGTGGTCCGCGGGCCAGGCGGCACGACCTGGGGCGCCAACGCCGTGAACGGCGTGATCAATATTGTCACGAAATCGGCACAGGCGACCGGTGACAGTCTTTTATCACTTGATTTCAGCACGCATGGCGAAACCGGCGTAAGTTACCGGCATGGCGAAGTCCGCAACGACAAGCAGGCGTTCCGGTTTTACGTCAAGACATACGACCGAAAGGCCTTTCAGACCCAAGGAGTCGGGTTGAGCGTCGACGATGCCGCACAGAGCCGATTCGGGTTTCGCGCAGACTGGGAAAATTCAAAGAATCAGCGCATGACGCTGGACGGAACCGTCTACACCGGTGACAGTCATGAGTGCCTGATTCTCAGAAAAGATGACGGTTCCCATAACTCGTCGCCCGGCGTATACAAGACGGATGCTTCCGGCGGTCATCTGAGATTCGAACTGACGCAGAACCCCCGCGAAGGCGAAGAGCTGCGCCTCCAGCTTTACGCAGATCGTGCACGGCGGACCGACGCGCGACACGAGGAAGCCTTCGACACCCTTGATTTCGATCTGCAACACTCATTCAAACCGGCTCGAAACCATGATTTCGTCTGGGGAATCGGGTATCGTCATCTCAGCTATGACCTGAATGGCAGTTCCTATGTCACCTTTGAACCGGAAAGCGATCTTGTCACGACAAAAAGTTTCTTCGTCCAGGATCAGATCTCTCTTCGCCCACGCAAACTTTTTCTGACAATCGGCACAAAGATATATAATCATCCATATGTAGGCACCGAAAGTCAGCCCAGCGCGCGCCTTCTCTGGACTCCCGTCGAACGGCACGTTTTCTGGACGGCTTTCACCGAAGCCCGTCGCATCCCCTCGATTGCCGAACGAACAGAGGTTTTCATCGGCCAGTATCGAGACAAGACGACGGGAACCCTTACCACGGTCAGAAATGTCGGCAATACGGCTCTCGACTCTGAGCTCATGAAAGCCCGCGAGCTCGGTTATCGCTTCCTGCCGAGTTCGAAATTTTCATTCGACCTGGCGTATTTCCGGCAAGCTTACTCCAGTCTCGCACAGACCGCTCCGCAGGGTCCGCCGCCGGCAAACGACGCGGCACGCCTCCCCAAAGCCGGCTCGGTTAATTCAGGAGTGGAAGATATTCACGGATTCGAAGTTTCCTTCCAATGGAAACCGGCAAAGCGGTTTCGAGTTTCCGGCGGCCATACCGCAAACTGGCGCCTTTCCTCATCGACAGGCAGCCATGAAGATCTCTCGCCACGCCAATGGTTCATCCGAACATCCTGGGAACCAGCTCGTAAAATTGAGTGCGATATATCTTTCAAGCACACAAACGCGATCAATTCTCACCACGGTTCAGATGCCGCAGTTCCGGCCTTCAATGGCCTCGATCTGCACATCGGATGGCACCCGACCGACCGGTTCGATCTCGAAATCGGCGGAACCTCCCTGTTGGTTCCGTGGCACCGCGAGTTTCCAGCGCAGTTTGACTTCCTGCCCAGCGACATACCGCGAAACTACTACATTCAAGGCACATGGCACTTCTGATGAAACAGTCGATTCGTCCGTTCAGGCAATTGTGCGCCGTGTTTCTGGGTGCGCTCTGGCTGATATCGGCCGGTATTCAGCCTGCTGCGGCGTCAGGAAAGCCCTTGGGTGAATTCCAGGTCAAAGCCGCCTTCCTGCTGAAATTTGCAGCTTTTGTCGAGTGGCCGCCGGAACTTGTCGCAAGCCGCTCTTCGACGATCCGCCTTGGAATCGTAGGCCAGGATCCCTTCGGAAACATTCTGCCTCCCGAAATCATTGCCAATGAGACTGGAGGTATTTCCTATCTGATAGATCGCCTGCCCATTCCCGAGGCGAATGCCAGCGGGTGCAAACTCATTTATATAGGCGGCGAAGATACTGCCGCCACAGCCTCTCTCCTCTCACGTATAGCCGACCAGCCGATTCTGACGGTTGGAGAAGGCGAGGCTTTCGTAAAAGCCGGCGGCATGATCGCGTTCATTCTCGAAAACAACCGCGTCCGATTCCTGATCAACAACAACAGGGCCAGGAGCGTCAAAATCAGAATCAGTTCTCAGTTGCTGAATATTGCCAAGGTTGTGATTCCATGAACCCTGCGCAAGAGCATCAATCGGCAGGAGAACAACAACAGAGCATCAGAAGCCTTCTTCAGCGAATGAACCGCTTCGCGATTGCCCTGGCAACGGTAATTGCAACGTTAGTCATCATTTTCCAAGAAGTAATCACCATGCAAAACATGTCTGCAAGCGAATTTCTCGCCCAGACCCGAATTGTAGGGAACAATTGTACCGCAGCACTGGCCTTTGCCGATTCCCGGGCTGCCACGGATGTCCTGTCGTCCCTCAAAAATATTCCACACGTTCTTCAAGCGGAAATCATCGACAAAGACGGAGCCGTCTTTGCAAAGTATCGCAGTGATTCCGTTCCTCCCGATCAGGCTGTTGTCACTTCCACGTTCCCAGAACACCGAGGAATCAGGTTCGGCTGGCGAACAATTACGCTCGAGGAGCCGATCATTTTGCGAGGAGAGCGACTCGGTTACGCGCGAACGGTCTACGATGTGATGTGGATGATCACACGCACAGCAGAGTTGGCGCTGGAACTGATTCTCATCGGAATCGCAACGATCATTTTCGCTTCATATCTCTTTTCACGCAGACTCGACGCCATTTCCGAACCTATGCGCAAGCTTGCCGAAACAATGCAGGCAATAACTCACGACAAGGATTATTCGCGCCGCGTCCCGGTGGCCGGCCCGGCCGAGATTTTTTCGCTTGCGGAAGGCTTTAACGCCTTGCTGGTGACTACCGAAGAATGGAACAGGGAAATTCTCGCTCATAGAGAGAACCTCGAACAACTCGTCGATATCCGCACAAAATTATGGCAGAAGGCAAATCAAGGCCTCGAGGCTGAACTGGAAGAGCGACGGCGAACAGAAAGAGAGCTGCGAATAAAAACGGAAGAACTCGCACGCGTTTCCGAAAATCTGGCCAGCTCTCTTGAGTTTGAGAAACGTTTTCTGGCAAACATCAGCCACGAAATCAGGACTCCGCTGAGTGCGGTCATCGGATTTTCCGACTTCGTTCTCAAGACCCCCCTTTCCGCGAAGCAGTTCGAATACATAAACAAGATTCGCACTGCAGGTCGTTCATTGGTCGGAATCATCAATGATCTCCTCGACTTTTCAAAGATAGAGGCAGGAAAACTCAGCATGGAGAAGATTCCCTTCGACCTTGACGACGTCGTGGGCGAAGCAATCGACATCGTCAGCCATCGCATCCATGAAAAAGGCCTCGAATTTTCGCTGGAAATCGCCGCCGATTTGCCTGGCTGCTTTATCGGCGATCCGATCCGACTCCGGCAGATTCTCATCAACCTGCTCGGAAACGCCGCAAAATTCACTGAAACCGGCGAAATCGGGCTGCGGGTCGCCCAAGACGAACACTCCGGCAAAAACACCAAGCTGGTTTTCACCGTTCATGACACGGGGATCGGCATGTCTCCCGAACAGATCTCCCGCCTGTTTATCCCGTTCACGCAGGGCGACGGTTCGATGAATCGCCGATTCGGCGGAACCGGCCTCGGCTTGAGCATCTCCAAGCATCTCATTGAGATGATGAGTGGAGAAATCACCGTAGACAGCGAATTACATCGAGGCAGTATCTTCCGTTTCTCAATCATTCTTCCTCCCGGTGAATCAGAAAATGCGCCCAAACAGTTCGTTCCCGCAGTATTAAATGGTCTCCACGTCATGCTCCTGGATGAACGAAGCTCGATCCGGCCTCCTTTGATCCGAACTCTCCGAAGGCTCCCGGTGCGGCTTCAGCTGGTCCATTCCATAACCGATGCAGAGAGGGATCTTCGCGCGAATGACCCTGCAGATCCTTTCAAACTCGTTGTGCTGGACTCGAAGGAATTCGACGCCACACATTTCAAATTCATTGAAGCGGTTAAAACACAACAATATCTCGCGCACTCTCCCGCGATAATTGCGATTCAGCCACGTTCCAATCAGGAATTTCGCAGCCGCCTCGCCGCACTCGGATGCAATGCAATACTGGATAACCCTGTGACCGGTTCGGCAATGTTCGACGCAATCGTTCAGATTTTTGCCCCGGGAGAAACATCCGCCATGCGGCTCGGGAAACCAGGGGCTGGAGATGAGATCTCATTTTCCGGGTTGCGGGCACTTGTCGCAGAAGACAACGAGTTCAACCAGGAAATCGCAAGAGAACTCCTGCAAGGCTGGGGATTCGCGGTTGAAATAGCCGCCAATGGCCGTCTGGCCGTCGATTTGATTGCAAACAATCCCGAGTCTGCTTTCGATATCATTTTGATGGACCTGCAAATGCCGGAAATGGACGGGTTCGAGGCAACCCGACTGATCAGGCAGCATCCCCACGGGACCAATCTTCCGATTCTGGCGATGACAGCCAATGCTTTTTCCGAGGATCGCGCACGGGCAATCGTCGCGGGCATGAACGATCATATCCCCAAACCGATCGATCCATCAGCCCTTCAGACGACGCTGTTTGCCCTGTTGAAGAAGAGTCCTCGCTGCTCCAGTTCGGCTCACGCCATCCCGGCTTCCCCTCTGCCCACGATCGCCGGAGTTGACACAGTGGAAGCCTTGCAAAGGCTCGGAGGAAATGTCGTCAGCTATGTCCGGCTTCTTCTGAAGTTTCTGCAGCGGCGTGATCCCACTGTGGAAGACCTGGAAACAGCCTTCGCAGCGCGGGATTATAAAAAACTCCGGTTCCTGGCGCACAGTCTGAAAGGAGCAACCGGGAACCTCGGCATCAAAGAGGTGTTTGAAGCGGCCAAAGTTGTTGAGGATGCCGCCGCTGTCAGTCAGGAGGAAAATTTACAGGATCATTTCCAGCACCTCTTGAACGCCATCGATATGGTTGCCACTGA
>Ga0079303_10000137_pt1 | contig 15950 bp, 13 predicted proteins | sample Methanogen_OWC_FD_77073 | JGI IMG/M metagenome (GOLD analysis project Ga0079303, IMG submission 77073) | Enriched soil microbial communities from Old Woman Creek wetland in Ohio, USA - Methanogen_OWC | ecosystem: Environmental > Terrestrial > Soil > Wetlands | place: USA: Ohio | collected...
AAAATTAACCAGAACTCCCATTCCCTTATTTTGAAAAACGACCATACTTCCGAGTCCGACTGCCGAAGCGTTTCCGCTCTTGATTGCCTCGCCTATATGATTAATTGAACCAGCCCCGCCGTGCGCGATTAATGGTATCCTGACTGAATCCGCAACTGCTTTTACAAGCGCTATGTCGAACCCGTTCCATGTTCCTTCGCGATCGATGCTTGTCAGGAGTATTTCGCCGGCTCCCATTTCCTCGATTTTTTTGGTCCATTCGCTAAGGCTGACGGGCTGCTTTTTCGTTCCGGAATGAGAATATACTTCATATCCCCATAAAAAACTCTTGCTTACGTCAATTGAAACAATAATACTCTGCGAACCATAACGGCTGGATATTTGAGTGATCAGCTCGGGTGTCTTAAAAAGAGCGCTGTTAATAACTACCTTTTCGAATCCGATGGAAAAAAGTTTTTCCGCCTGTTCGAATGAAGTTATTCCGCCGCCGTATGAAAGCGGCATAAAGCATTCACTGACAAGTTTTTCGAGTATTTTAAAATCAGGCCCCCGATTTTCCCTGCTGGCGGTGATATCCAATATTGTCATTTCATCGACTTCAAGTTCATTGAATATTCTGCAGGTGTTGAGAGGGTCGCCGATATATTCGAATTTATTGAACTTTACCGTCTTGACAAGCGTTGTTCCTCGAAGCAGCAAACAGGGGATTACACGAGTTCTTAGCATGATTGATATATTTTCCTTATAATTTCGCTAAATTGCGGCAAAATTGGAAAGCAGTTTCATTCCAAATTTATGACTTTTTTCGGGATGAAATTGTACGCCGTAAATATTGCCATTTTTTATCCCTGAATCATATTCAACACCATATGTGGTCTTAAGAATGGAATCCGCTGGATTTACCACATCGACGCGATATGAATGGACGAAATAAAACCTGAATTCATCATCAAAACCTTCGGTTAAGGGGCTTGTATTGGAGACTTTGACGAGGTTCCATCCCATGTGTGGCACTTTCAATTCAGGATTACCGGGAAAGTCAAATTTAGTTGTGTAAGCATCGATCCATCCCAGGCCGGGAAGAGTTCCCTCGTCGCTCCCTTTCGTCAAAATTTGCATTCCCAGACAAATGCCCAGAACCGGTATTTTATCGACCAGGGCTTTTTTATTCAAGACATTACGCAACCCGGATTCTTCTATCTTTTTCATGGCTGCATCAAAGTGTCCGACACCCGGTAATATTAATTTGTCGGCCTGTTCTATTTCGGATGGTTCGGAAGAAATAACGGCTTTTGCCCCGATTTTTTTTAACATGTTCAGGACCGAACCGAGGTTTCCAAGACCATAATTAACTATTGTTATCATATCGCTCATTATTTGTTGTCTTTTGAAGTATATTTTACGTAAAAACTCATTGGAACAAGGTTGGCTTTGGCGAGTAAATAAAACAATGGCCTTAATTTTTCAAATAATGGTTTATAAGTCGGATAATCTTTATATGTTTTTTTGGGAATTTTCATCAATTCATCTAATTTTTCGTCGGATAAATTTAATCTTTCCTTGAAGTATTCAAGTAAGCCTTCTTCGACAAATGGTGGCTGTTTGTAGTATATATCAATAGCTTCTTCTCTTGTCATGGCACCTGAGCGAGCCGCTGCCGCAAGACTCAAATTTCGGTTATCCATTCCAAATTTATAAAAATTATAATAGCAATGTTGCATTGCGACAATTCTGTTTTCAAGATGGTGCCCGCCATAATATTCCCAATTGAATTCTTTCTGCAGATACTCGCGTGCATCATTTTTAGAATAATCAATATACCAGAAAGGTCTAATTTTTTTAATTCGTTTGAACAATACCCATTTCATAAAAGCAAAAAAATCCATCAATGGATATGTCTTCATTGGTAGTTTGCCGAATTGTTTATGGATTGATTTAATATACTTTCCATCAAAATACATATTTCCTATTGGAGCTATTCCTTCGGTGATAAAAGAATGTCCTTCAAAAATATATTTGACTCCATATTTATCCGCCGCCCGATACATTACCTCTGCTAATGCAAGATCCGTTGAGGCATCAAGCTCCGGAACTCCGGCCTTCATAAATGACAGAAAAATATCATCGGCTTCTTTATTGTCTATTACATAAGTGAATAAATCAACGTTTAATTTCCCTAATACTTTCCTGATGTTTTCTGTGGCGATAGCGGTATTCCAGGTATTGTCGTAATGAACCGCTAATGGACGCAATCCCCATTCGATAAGTTTAACAAGCATATAAGAAGAATCCGTCCCGCCGGATACTCCGATTACGCAGTCATATTTTTTTCTTTTTCCGTCTGCTTTAATTTTATCAATTATTTCGTTAAGTTTTTTTTGGCCTTCGGGTTTACCGGTCTGGAACTGCTCTTTAAACTTATCCATGATATGGCAGTAGTTGCATATTCCATTTTCATCAAAAGAAATACCTGTTAAGGTTTCATCGTATATGCACCTGCTACAAATTTGAATTTCGCGGCCGTTATGTACAATAGTTGTTTTCATTAAAATTCTCCGGCTTAAAAATATTTCAGATCATTGAAAGTTATTTTGATTATTTTTTATCGTAGATTAGATTTATTTCGTTATTTTCATTAATAACAACTTTTCCGATTTTTTTGGCAGGAGTGCCGGCAATAATAGAATTATCCGGAAAACTTTTATTAACAAAACTATTGGCAGCTACAACACAATGATTTCCTAGGGTCACTCCCATTGAAACAATACTCATTGGGGCGATATAACAACAATTTCCAATCGAGGAAGGATTTTTGTTGATCGCGATTTTGCCGCCTGATAAAGACCATCTTACTGAATCGTGCGTGTAAATATGAACTCCTGCCGAAATATTGCAATAGTCGCCAATTGAAAGGCCCCCGCCGGAGCCGTCCAATAATGTATATGGTCCTACCCAGGTATTCAATCCAATTTTAACATCGCCCAATATCATGCAGGTATCATAAATGCTGGTACCTTCGCCAGCGCCGGCAAATTTGGCCTTTTCCCATCTGTCAAACAACAATTCATTGGTGGGTAATATTCGGTTCCATTCTTTTTTCAGTTTTTCACGTTTTTGGGCAATTTCTTTAAAAATCTCTTTCATTTCAATTAGCCTTTTTAATCGTTTTAGTATACCAGTCGAGCGTGATTTTCAATCCTTTGTCAAAATCGCATTCGGGGGTAAAGCCAATCAATTTTTTCGCGAGCTCCGATGAAGCGCACAATTTTCTGACATCGGATTTTCGCTCCGGCCTGTAATCGATTCCTTTCGAATGGCCGAAATATTCACATATCGATTTTATGACCTTATTTATCGAAATGTCAATGCCGGAACCGAGGTTAATTATTTTTCCGCGCGAAGCTTCGTTTTCAAAAGCCATGAGCATTGCTCGCACCGTATCGCTTACGAAAATGAAATCGCGTGTTTGTTCCCCATCGCCTTCGATAAATGGTTTTTCCCCATGAATGATCCGATTCGCGGTTAACGGTATTATCGCCGCAAGAGAGCCTTCGGAGTTTTGACGTGGGCCGAAATTATTGAATGGGCGGATAATTGAACAATCTATGCCGTTGACGTTATAAAATGACTGTACCATTAGATCGGCGGCGGCTTTTCCGGCGGCGTAAGGAGTCGTAGGATTCAATGGATGATTCTCGTCCATCGGAGAATATTGAGCGGTCCCATAAGCTTCGGAAGAGGAAATATGGATCAGCGTCTTGTAAGACCCCTGAAGAATAAGTTCGAGAAGTACGTTTGCGATTTCAACGTTGACCATATATGCGTCAAAAGGATTGAAAAACGAATAGTTCAATGCGATTGTCGCGAGATTGAAAACGACTTCGATTTTTTCTTTTTCAAGAATAGAACGAACGACGCCGAAAAATCTCGCGTCATCTCTGTATAAAACAAATCGTGGATTTTTTAAAGCGTTTTCAATGTTTTCTTGTTTACCCAGAAAAAAATTGTCGAGAACGACGACCTTGCCCGCGCCTTTTTCGAGCAGCAGATCGCACAGATGGCTTCCGATGAATCCGGCGCCCCCGGTTACGAGAACATTTTTATCTTTAATGTTAGGCATTCTGAGAACTCCATTTAAATGTCAATTTTTTAATGGATTCGATGACATATTCCTGGTCGTCGTCTTCCATCTGGACATAAAGGGGAAGCGTGATAGACATTCTATCGCAGGCGTAAGCCACCGGAATATCCTGGGGTTTGTAACCGTATTTGTTTTTGTAGTATCCGAGAAGATGCACGGCGTGCGTGCCCTGTCTTGTGGAAATGCCAATATCTTCAAGTTCGGCCAGTAATTTGTTTCTGTAATCGCCCGCGCTTTCGACATTATTAAATTTGAGCATATCGTAATTCAGCATGCATACGTATGACTGATAAGTATGGTAATAACCGTCCGGGACTTTTGGAGTGATCAAAAGCGGAAGATTTTCCTTTATTAACTTGTCATAATATAATGACTTCTGGCGCCGGGTTTCGAGAAGCCAGTCAAATTTTTTTGTTTGCGCGATACCCACGGCCGCCTGTATATCGTTCATTCTGTAATTATACCCAATTTCGTTGAATTCGGGAAGTAAAAATCCTTTTCCGGAATGGCGAGCGTCGGCCGCTACCGATGCGCCGTGGCTGCGTATGGAACGAAGATGCGTTGCAAGCTTATCGTCGTCGGTCAGTATCATTCCGCCTTCTCCGGTGGTAATGGATTTGCGCGGATGAAACGAAAGACATGAAACGTTGCCGAAAGCGCCTTCGTGTTTATCGCCTATTTTTGCGCCAACGGCGCAAGCGGCATCTTCGAGAACTTTTAAACCATACTTTTTAGCGATTTCATTTATTGCGTAAATATTAGAGCATAATCCGAATTGGTGTACGGCGATCACGCCCCATAAAACATTTCCGCTTTTTTTGTTGTACAATTTGCCGTTTTTAGGGGTGTAATTGTTTTCGATTAATTCTTCGACCTTCCCGGCGTTGATGTTGTAAGTATCTTGATGAATATCGGTCAATACAGGTTCGGCGCCAGTATAAACAATGGAGTTGACCGTTGCGACGAAGGTGAATGAAGGCGCGATCACATCCATTCCCGGTTTTAATCCGAGAGATACGAGCGCCAGGTGAAGGGCGGTTGTGCACGAAGTGGTTGCGATTCCATTGCGGACTCCTTCGTGCGCCGCTATCGCTTTTTCGAATTCGGCCACCATCGGCCCCTGGGCGACCCAGTTGCTGCTTAAAGCCTTATCGACCATTTCCCTTTCTTCGGTGGAAAAGCATGGAATAGTAACAGGTATTTTTCTCAATTTTTCACATGCCTCCTTAATTCAGCGAGAGCTTTTTCCAGTACTTTCATGACTCTCAATGAATGTGTGGGTCCGGATAAAGAATCGGTTTTGGTCTTGACGCAGTTTATAAAATGAACAAGGCTATTTTTTAAAGAATCCTGATAGGGAATATTGGGTATGAATATGTCGCCGGTGCGCGTTTCAACTTCATATGCTCCATATTCGTCAGATTCGCTCACGTTGAATCCATGGTTATAAATGGTTAATTTTTCGTTTATCTTGACATCGTCGAAAATAACCATTTTCTTTGTTCCGGCGATCATCGTGCGACGTTCTTTTAAAGGCGAGACCCAGCTTGATTCGATATGCGCGATGAAATTTGGATATTTTATATTAAGGTACGTAATGGCTTCCTGGACCCCGAAAAGAGCATGCCCCATAGCGGTAAGGGACTCAAATTCCTGGCCGCCGGATAAGAAATCGATTACGGCAAGGTCGTGAACTGCCAGATCAAGCATTGCATTTACGTCTTTGCGGATGGGGCCGAGGTTGACCCTTGAAACATCAATATACATCAGGTCGCCAAGTTCGCCGCTGTCGATCATTTTTTTTATGTATCTGATTATGGGATTAAAAATCATTATATGATCGCAATGGACTATGAGTTTCTTTTTTTCGGCCAATTCTTTTATTTTGATTGTTCGTTCGACGGTTGAAGCGATGGGTTTTTCGATAAAAACATGTTTCCCCGCCTCAAGGGCATCCATAGCTATTTTGAAACTTGGTTCCGTCTGCGTCGCTATAACCACCGCGTCGATTTCAGGCGAATTGATCACTTCCGAGTAATCCGCCGTGTATATCAGCTCGCCTTTATATATTTTTTTTGCTTTTTCAATCCTCGCTTCGCTGGCCTCGCATATACCCCAGAATTTTACATCTTTTATGTCGGCGATATTGCGTGCCAGGTTAGGTCCCCAATAGCCGTATCCTATTAATGCAACATTCATTTATATTTCTCCTATTCTAAAGCGGCCCCGCATTCGGTGCATTTATTATTTTTAATTCTGAAACCGCATTTGCACACCTGGCCTATTTGTTTGGCCGGATTTCCTATGACAAGTGCGTGAGGCGGAACATTTTTGGTGACGACGCTGCCGGCTCCGACCATGCAATATTCACCGAGCTCGATACCGCAAACGATAGTCGAATTAGCGCCGACCGACGCCCCTTTTTTTATGAGCGTATTGGTAGTTTTCCAGTTCGCATTCGTCGCCCTCGGGAACATATCGTTTGTCAAAGTGGCATACGGTCCTATAAAAACATCATCTTCGATAGTTACGCCATGATAAACTGAAACGCCGTTTTGAAGTTTAACGTTATTTCCAATTTTTACCTCGAAATCTATATAGGTATCTTTGCTGATAATGCAATTTTCACCGATTTGGGCATTTTCTCGAATTTGGCTATTTATCCATACTTTTGAACCTTTGCCTATGACGGCTTTATCTGAAACATGGGCGGATTCATGAATAAATACGTTTTCTCTCGCGGTCATTGTCATTCCCCTTTTTCAAAAAAATATATTTACGCTTTGAATTTATTGATGACATTAACGACTTCGTCCAGCTCCGGCTGGGTCAGAAGCGGATGAACCGGGATCGATACCACTTTGTTTTTTACGCTGTCGGTGACAGGGTATTTTATTTCGAACTTCATATTTTCATAACATTTTTGTTCGGGTATCGACAGCGGATAAAAAACTCCATATCCGATTTTATGTTCTTCGAGATATTTTGTGAAAGCGTCGCGCTTGCCATTTTCAATTTGGATGGTGTATTGATGATACACATGTCCTTCGTTGTGTTTGGGAAGTTTTATCAGGGGATTATTTATTTTTTCGTTGTAGTATCTGGCATTTTTAATTCTATTTTCATTCATCGCCGGAAGTTTATTGAGCTGGCAAAGTCCGATAGCGGCGGCGATATTGGTCATTCTATAGTTGTAGCCGACAATGTCATGGTAATATCTGACCTGCATTCCGTGATTTATGAGCATTCTGGCCCTTTGCGCGAAATCCGGATTGCTCGACAGAACCGCTCCGCCTTCGCCGGTGGTCATATTTTTGGTGGGATAAAAACTGAATGCGGAAACATCGCCGAAAGAACCGGCCTTTTTACCATTCCAACTCGTTCCGTGCGATTGAGCGCAATCTTCGATGAGTATCAGGTTATATTTCTTGACCAGAGGCATTATTTTGTCCATGTTGCAGGGATTGCCGAAAAGGTGGACGATCAGCAAAGCTTTAATGTCCGGCTCTTTCTGCATCTTAAGTTCAATCTGTTCCGGGCTTATGTTGAACGATTCTTCGTCGATATCTGCGAATACCGGTGTCGCGCCGGTATAAATTATTGAATTGGTCGAAGCGATAAAAGAAAAAGGCGTCGTCAATATTTTGTCGCCTTTTCCAAGTTTGGCCGCCCGGATAGCGACTTCCAGAGCGGTCGTGCCGGAAGTCGTTGCGATTCCCGAAGATGCGCCAATAAAGCCGGCGAAAGCGTTTTCGAAATCTTTTACGACGCTGCCACATGCAATTATCCCGGAATCAATAACCTTTGAAACTGCTTCTTTTTCTTCCAAACCCAGATTAGGCTTTGCGATACCAACCATTTGATAACATCCTTTCTGCATAAGCATTTAAAATAATACCTTTGACATCTGTAATTAACTTTACCGCCTCTTTTTTATGTACGAATAGCATTAACAAAAGTAAGGGAAGAAGTAATGAAATCCGCAATAAAAAATTATTGTTTAATACGAAACTAATCGTTGAAGATAATATGAGCACAATGATGGACATGATCAATATATTGTAACTTTGAACGCATTTATAATACCTTTCTCCGATTACAGTACGAGTAATAAGCATGATGATTCCAGCTATAGCCGAAGCGATAGCGGCGCCGGTCAATCCGATCAAGGGGAGAAGCAACAGGCAGAAAAGAAGATTTGAAAAAGCCGATAATGAAGTTGATATTAAATGCAGATATGATTTTTTTGAAATATCAATACCCAGTCCGGTCGTATCGGAAATGGTAAGGCAGATCGGGGTGACGATTAAAAACGCGAAAAATAATTTCGAACCGATATATTTAGGGCCTATTATCATGTAAATAACGTCCTGAAACATCATTATCACTATGGCAAACGCGACCAATAAGAAGGTAATGTAACGATTGACCATTTTTATACGGTAATTTTCGGTTTTATAATTCGCATATACGTAGGTTCCCCAGTAAGTGTTGAACCCGATTTGGACAATGGATATTAAAGAAGCGACGGCCACTCCGGATGAAAAAATACCGACTTCTTCGAAACCCAAATTTTTTCGCAGGATGATATTGGATACTGATTGGTTAAACCACGCGATAAGCGTCAATGGCATTAGAGGTATTGCGTATCTGGCGATTTCTTTGGTAACTTCAAAATCAAATTTAATATTGAAAAAATCGTATTTTTCCTTTATTAACTTGAAAAGATAATATGAAGTAATGATTACCAGCGAAAAATTCATGGAAACCAATGCCCAATAATAATCAGGCTTGAAAAGCCCCACGATAATTATAAGCAACTTTGAAGCGGCCAAGATGAGCAGGCTCTGAATTGAATAATATAGAGCGTTTTGTTCGAGGAGATATGAAATGGAGGAGTATCTGATTATCGTCATTGCCAGAACGTTGACGCATAGTAAAAGATAAACAAAAGAGAGTTTGTCTTCTGAAATGAACGATATTATATAATCTTTGTAGAAAAGGGAAACGCCCAAAAACAAAATAAAAATTATCGCGGTAAGATTGATGCAGTGCGTAAAAAGTCTTTTAACCGTTATACTGCCGGGGGGCTCATGGTAATAGCGAAAAAAAGACTGGTCTAATCCGAACAATACGAAATACAGGCATAATGAAGCCATCGTGTTGAACAAATTAATGTGACCCAATTGAGTTGGAGAATAAAGGCGCGTGGTAATAGGCACGGCTATAAAACTTATTACACACGTAAAAATGGAGACAAAAGAAAATTTAAGCGATTTTATTATAAAATTTGCTGAACTCAAAATACCATCATTCCTCTTAAGACATGATAAACTATTAAAGACTGTTTGTCAATATTTTTCTTTAATAGTGCCAGTTTGATAAAAGCAAACTATTCATGCATTACAAGTCTTTGTGACATCAAACTTGCGAAAGAGAAAGTGACGATGTGATCATTTATGGATGCCCCAGATTTTCTCGTCGCTTCCGACGTCGGTTAAAACGACGCTGTTCGAACCGATTTGAGCGTTGTCGCCGATAACGATATTTCCGAGAATTACCGTATTGGGCCCGATAAAAACATTATCGCCGATCGTCGCATGTCTTTTCCCGGCTTCACCAAGTCTCCTCGTTCCTATCGTTACATTGTGCATTAAAGTGACATCGTTTCCGATGACGGCGGTATCGCCGATAACTATTCCGGAAGCGTGAGGCATCAAGAAGTTTTTCCCGATTGAAGCGCCCGGGGAAATATCCACGTTGCATAAAAATTGATTAAGTCTGTAAATAAATGAGTGAAATCTTAATAGTCGAGTGATCCTGAAACGGTTGAAAAAACTTGAAAGTCTGAAAAGCAGCAATGCCTGAACTCCCGCCGAAAAAAAAAGCGATTCGATTTTTTGGAAAAAATTTTTTTGCCTTGAAAAAATCAAACTCATGCAATTTCTTTTCTTTCTTCACTCATAAAATTTCGCGAAGCGGTCATGAAGGCCGTCGGAATTAATTGCATAATTATCAAATTATATATCACATTTTCGAATTATCTTGCCATAGCCGTTTGATAAATAATCGTAATTATTAAAATTCGTTTTAAAATCTACGTTAGATTTATCTATAATTTCGATTTTAACTTTTGAAATAATGAATTCTCTGACGTGAATTATTTTACCATAAGTAACTTCGATTTTCAAGAAATTTTTTCCGAAATCCAGAAGGTTACAATTACTTTGATTATACATGGTGAAAAGTCCGTCATTTCCCTTTTCCCAGTTGTTTTGCTCCATGTCGTCGGCGATGATCGTGTTGTGAGAGCGAACGCTTCGGAAGGCGTTGCGCTTCTGGGGAATGGGAGTATACACATAGGTGCCCGGGTCGACGACGACATCTATTCCGTCGACGCTCAGCTCGAAAGATCCCTTATCGTTGTGCGAGTGACCGCCCAGGCCGTTTTGGCCGTTCGGACCTGCCGATATAGTCAGGTGAACGCGTTCTGACCGGAAAATATAAAGGCCGAAATTTGGATAAATATATAATTTCATATTTAAATCCAGCGGCCGGTCTTTTAAAGTTTTGGGCTCGAAAACAGTTGTTTTTTCAAAAGCCTTGATGTTATCTAGCTCTGATTTTGAAGCTTTACGGATTAAATGAGTGTTACTGAAGGCAGCGGCCCGCGGAAACAGTTTTTTACCGCCGCTCAGGCTTTTTACGATACTCTTTTCAAGAGGATAAGCACCCGAATGAGGGCGGAAGCAGTCATTTTCAAATAATCCGTTTAATGCCGAAATGTAACCGGAATGGTCAAGAATGTTTTCGTCCCAGTATCTTTCATGCCGCAAATCGCATTCTTTCAGGTTATCGTATTTTTTTTGTACTATTTTCGTATCCAGCAATTTTCCCACTGGAGATAATCTGAAAAAACGCCCGCTGTCGTTGTCGCCGATTTGCGAAATCTCTCCGGTCGGCTTGGTGATGTGAGTTGTGAACATTCCGGCTTTAAAAAGTCTGTCAATGTACCATTGCGGAAAAAACCGGGCAGAATGGCAATCGTATTTTTGGCCATTTTTATTATTTAATTTTGGAATTCTTTTCCATTTGCCGCATTCATAATCTTCAAATATATTAATTATTTTTTCATTTTTAATTAAGCCTTTAATTAATGCCGTGCAATAAGTAATTATTTCGCCACTGAGACGGTGATAAGAAGTCGAAGCCTCGAAATTTCCGCCGTCATCCAGAAATTCTTTTTTCATTTCCTCGATTATTTCCTGGACTGAAAAAACCAGCCATAATTTTATTTCGTCGTCAATCAATGAATCTGAATTTAAAAGATAAGCCGAAACGAAAAGCAGACCGGCGATATCGGACAGATAATGATTTGTGGTAAGGACTTCAGAGTATTCAAGGTTATTGACGATATGAAGTCCGTGCTCGAAAATAGAATTGGAAAGCGACTGTCTGAATTCGTCATTCAGGATATTATTTGAATCTACCTGCGAAAAAATATCGAATGCCAGCAATATATTAGCCGCACGAATGCCGATATCCATCGTGCAAACCCAGTTGACTCCGAATCTTGGAGGGTTAGCGGCGATAAAATCGAGAACCTGATTTTTAAATTCAATGATTAATTTTTCTTTAAGTTCAGGCAAAAGAATACTGAAAATCGCCATTTGCGGAAGATGCTGAAAGCGGGATAATTCCCAGGGCATTTTTATATCTATTCCAGGTCCCGCCATGACGGGCTGATCTTTATACCAGGTGGTGGAATTCCATCTGAAGCCGCTTTTATGATCTTTTTGCCAGTCGATTGGCGCGTATCCGTAAGAATGATCGATTTGCGTCCATATTTCCCGGCTTTTTTTAAAATGGATGGGTAAAAGAATTTTTCGAAGCCATTCCCCGTTTTTTTCAAAATCGTCAATCGGGACGTTCATAATATATTTATTTTTTTCAAGTCCGGGAGCTGTTGAATCATATGAATATTTTATCCAGCCGGAGCCCAGAAGATCAAAACGGTGAGAGATATACATTGATGATAAGAATTGCGCCGCTTCGACATCAAGTCCGGAAATATCAAGTTTTGCGATGTCCAATAATGTATTTTTTATTGTCGGTACGTTGAATTCAATTCTGCCGTCTTTATTTAGATCGTTGCTCCTTTTTTTTCGATCGTGGTATTCTCGAAAAAATCTTGAAACGATCTTTTTAAAAACAATATGAGGCGGCATTGCTGCCGCCTTTTTGATGATGCTTAATATACTCAAGTAAATCTTTTCAGTTCAATAAGAAACTGGTTTCTGTCGTTTGAAACATATCCCACAATTCAATAGGCCAGGTTGCCTTATTTCCTTTTATAGTTTCATAAAGGATTTCCAGTTCTTCAAACTGGCCTTTTTCACAGAAAGGTGTAGATATTTCATTTATTTTTATTCCATATCCCTTAATTGATTTGTAATCATCAAGATGTATGGTTTTTTCATCGAAATTAACCATCATTTGTTCTTTGGGAAATTCTTTGCTTCCTGTCGCGAAATAATTTATGTTGCATATTGAGCCATCGGAGTATTTCAAAACGATCGATTTATTATCCGACTGGCTGAACTTATCATTCGCAGGCGATAAAGATTCAAGACTTATGCTGGTAATTCTAGATCTGGTGAAGAAAGTCATCAGGTCGATAATGTGACAGCATTCGCCGATGATTCTTCCGCCGTGTTCGTGCACCCAGTGGTCCTGAGGTATATATCCGGCATTCATTGTATACTGAATAAAAAGCGGATTATTTCTCTTGTCCGTATATTTTTTTATTTCTTCCGCATATTTACTGAATCTTCTGTTGAAGCCGACCATCAATATCGGCTTGAAGGAAATAGATTTGTCGAGATAAAATTCTTTGATTTTGTTCAAATTTTCAGTATTGGTAGCGAGAGGTTTTTCCACGAATACATTTTTCCCGGCTTTTAAAGCCTGAAGCGATAGTTCGGCATGGCTGTCATGCCTTGTGGCTATGAGGACGAGGTCGACATTGGGATCATTTATTATATCGTCGAAATTAGTCGTTGAATAGCTTGCGTCATATTGCGAAGCGACAGATTTGGCGTTATGACCTATTTTATCAAGTACTGCGTGCAGTTTGTATTTTCCCGATAATTTTTTTATATTTGGAAGGTGCACTCCGGTGGCAAAACCTCCGGCGCCAATAAGGGCGACGTTTATTATTTTTCCGTTGGATACGCCTGGACGTGTGGTTACCTTTCTATCATGATTTATATACTCTTGTATCCGGCCGGTATCGATAGCGCCGTAATCGAGCAATACCATAAGCGGTTTCGGATCATTATTTTGAAGCATGGCAAAGGCTTCCGACGCACTTTCGATCGGCAGAACGGCGTTAATAATTTTTTCGAGGTTTATCAGTCCATTATGAATCAAGCGCAGGTATTCGGACATATTCCGGTTTTCAGTCCAGCGAATGTATGAATATGGATATTCCAGGCCTTTTTCTTCATAATTTTTGTCATAACGTCCGGGACCATAAGAAGTTGAAATTAGGAAATCCAGTTCCTTGTTGTACATGTCTTCGCGTTTGATCTGCGTTCCTGAAACACCGACAAGAATAACCCGGCCTCTTCGTTTACACATTTTAAAAGACTGAGAAAGCGGCTCATTGCTGCCTGTGGCGGCGGTAAATATAACCGCATCGGCTCCGAAGCCGCCGCTCCAGTTTTCGATAGCCTTTACCGGGTCGTCATGTTTAGGGTTAATAACCAGATCGGCTCCAAGCTCACTGGCGATTTTCAGACGATTTTCGTCGAGATCGGTTGCGGCAACTCTGATTCCGGAAAGTTTTAGCATTTGAACAGTAAGTAATCCGAGTATGCCGGCGCCGATGACGACTCCGAATTCACCGAGTTTCAGGTCCGCCCGTCGAACGCCCTGTAAAGCGATTCCGCCAAGAGCGACCGATGAAGCGTCTTCGAATCTCATATCCTGTGGCATTCGCATTACAAGATTAACCGGAACATCAACATATTCGGCATGATTGGCTATTCCGGCGCCGGCCGCAGCGACTCTGTCCCCGACTTGAAAATTTGTCACTCCCGCTCCGACTGCGATGACTATGCCTGAAATAGAATAACCTGTCGGAGAACCGAAATCAGGCGCGCCCTTCATTTTCTCGTAAACTTTTAAAAAGCCTTCAGCCTTTAACATATTAAAGGCTTTTACAATTTTATCCGGCTGTTCCAGCGCTTTTTTTATGATAGATTTTCCGCTGCTGTTAATTCCGCTTATTTCAGTTCCGGCTGAAATACACGAGTTGACAACTTTAATTAACAGCGAACCGCAGGATACGGCGGGCGCGGGCACGTTATCGCTTATTACTTTTCCTTTTTTCACTAATGCCTGTAGCATTTTTCATTTCTCCGAATCTTATTATAAGTTTAATTATTTTTATGAATTCCGCAAAAATCAAAAACTATCTTTTTGCTTTCATTGATAAAATTTCTGAAAGTTTTGTGGGCGACAAGAAATGCGATAATATCGGCTTTTTTTAGCGCCTCTTCATATTCAGTAATTTTTATCGATTTATATGACTCAATGTTGGGTTCGACTGCAATTACTTTGAATCCCTGGTTTATAAGAGTTTTTGTTATAAAAAGCGCCGGAGACTCTCTGAGGTCGTCGATATCGGGTTTAAAGGCAAGTCCCATACAGGCAATTTCAGGCTTTTTTCCTTTTGTTTTTTCAAATTTTTGAGCGGCTTTTTTTATTTTGTCGACGACCCAATCCGCCTTGTAGTCATTGACGTTTCTTGCCATTCCGATTACTTTAGCTTCTTCTTTGTAATCCGAAACCAGAAACCACGGGTCGACTGCGATACAATGGCCTCCGACGCCGCATCCGGGCTGCAATATCTTGACTCGCGGATGCTTATTGGCGAGGTTAATCAGGTCCCAAACATTTATTTTGGCCCTCTCGCAGATAATAGATAGTTCATTAGCAAAAGCGATATTGACATCGCGATAGGAATTTTCAACAAGTTTGCACATTTCTGCCGTTCGGGCATTAGTCGCATGAAGATTTCCCTTTACGAACAACGAATAGAAAGAGAGCGCCTTTTCGGTTGACTTAGCGTTGAGTCCGCCAATCACTCTGTCGTTGTTTTCAAGTTCGTATAAAATTTTGCCGGGCAGCACTCTTTCGGGGCAATATGCAATAAATATTTCATTTTTTAATTCAGGACGTTTCGAAAAGATGAGTTCGGTCATTTTTTCTGTTGTGCCAACCGGACTTGTTGATTCGATGACGAAAAGATTTCCTTTGCTCAAATATGGAATAATTAAATTTGTCGCCGATTCCACAAAAGAAATATCCGGTTCATGATCGTTTTTGAACGGCGTCGGAACAGCAATCAAAAAAACATCGGCCTTGGCCGGTTTGATATCGGCTTTTAAAATCCCTTTTTCCACGACATTTTTAACGATGCCGTCAAGATCCGGCTCGATAATGTGAATTTTTCCTTCATTTATTGTGTTGACAACTCTCTGGTTAATATCGACGCCGTGGACTTTAATTTTTTTACTGGCAATTAAAGCGGCGGTAGGAAGTCCAATATATCCTAAACCCACCATTACAACCTTGGGAGCTAATTTCATTGACTTATTGTCCTCCTATAACAAAATAAAAGACAATGTATGATATCAAAAAAAATTTAAAATTCTATGATCTTCTTAACAATCTTTTCACTCGTTTTTCCGTCACCGTATGGGTTCGTCGCATTCGACATTTTTTTATATTCACGAGGGTC
>Ga0079303_10000138_pt1 | contig 15899 bp, 11 predicted proteins | sample Methanogen_OWC_FD_77073 | JGI IMG/M metagenome (GOLD analysis project Ga0079303, IMG submission 77073) | Enriched soil microbial communities from Old Woman Creek wetland in Ohio, USA - Methanogen_OWC | ecosystem: Environmental > Terrestrial > Soil > Wetlands | place: USA: Ohio | collected...
AGAGATTCGAGCGCCATGCCGTTCGTATATTCGGATGCAAATACAGAGGCGAAAGCTTCAAGACCGTGCGTGACCGCATCGATGCCCGAGTAGGCGGTCAGCCGCTTCGGCATGTTCATGACCAGATCGGGATCGACGATCGCCATGTGGGGGGTCAGTGCGTAATCGGCGATTGCGTATTTCATGCCGGTCTTTTCATCGGTGACGACGGCGAACGGCGTCACTTCGGAGCCGGTGCCTGATGTTGTTGGAATTGCCACCATCAGTGTTTTCTGCCCCATGTTTGGGAATGAATAGATACGCTTTCTGATATCCATGAACCGCATGGAAAGTCCCTCGAAATTCACTTCGGGATGCTCATACATCAGCCACATGATCTTCGCGGCATCCATCGGAGAGCCTCCGCCCAGAGCAATGATGATGTCGGGTTTGAAGCTGTTCATGCGCTGCAGGCCGCGCGAAATCGTTGAGATCGACGGATCCGGCTCAACTTCCGAGAAAATTTCGCTTTCGATGCCGATTCTTTCGAGAACCGATGTGACCCGTTCGGTATACTTCATGTCGTAGAGAGGCTTATCGGTGACGATGAACGCGCGGCGACGGCCGGCAAGCTCTTCGAGAGCGAGCGACAGACAGCCCTGCTTGAAGTAGACCTTGGGCGGAACCCTAAACCAGAGCATGTTTTCCCTGCGTTCTGCAACGGTTTTCGTATTCATCAGGTGCTTTATCCCCACGTTTTCGCTGACCGAGTTGCCGCCCCAGGAGCCGCAGCCGAGCGTGAGCGACGGTTCGAGACGGAAGTTGTAGATATCGCCGATCGCGCCCTGCGATGCGGGCATGTTCACCAGAATCCGGCCGGTTTTGAGGCTCTCGCCGAAAAGCCGGATGCGATCGAGGTTTTTGAGGTCTGTATAGAGAACCGAGGTGTGTCCGCGGCCGCCGAACTCGACCAGCTGAGCTGCTTTGCTGACTGCGTCCGAGAAACTTGTCGCGCGGTAGAGACCTAGGACGGGCGACAGCTTTTCATGGGCGAACGGCTCCGCGTCTGCAATATCCTGAGTTTCACCGATCAGCACCTTCGTTGATTCCGGAACCGTGACACCGGCCATGGCAGCTATTTTGGCTGCTGGCTGACCGACGATCGCGGCATTGATCGCTCCCTCAACGATCAGGACTGCCCCGACTTTCGCTTTTTCTTCGGCGGAAAGAATGTAGGCGCCGCGGTCGAGGAACTCCTGTTTGACGGCTTCATACCGACTGTCGACGACGATGACCGACTGCTCGGAAGCGCAGATCACGCCGTTGTCGAACGTCTTGCTCATCAGAATCGAGTTCACGGCCATTTTCAGATGCGCGGTTTCATCGATGACGGCCGGGGTGTTGCCCGCGCCGACACCGATCGCTGGCTTGCCTGAGGAGTAGGCTGCCTTCACCATGCCCGGTCCACCTGTCGCGAGAATCAGGCTGATATCAGGGTGTCTCATGAGATGCTGGGAAAGAGCTACGGTCGGCTCGTCGATCCAGGCGAGAACGAACTCTGGCAGACCTTCTTTCATGGCCGCTTCGAGCATGATCTGGGCTGTTGCGACCGTGCATTTCTTCGCGCGCGGATGCGGCGAGAAGATAATAGCGTTGCGGGTTTTCAATGCCAGAAGAGACTTGAAAATCGTCGTTGAAGTGGGGTTCGTCGTCGGGATGACGCCTGCGACGATACCGATCGGTTCGGCGATCTTCTGGATACCGGTGGTGCGGTCTTCAAAAATGATTCCGCATGTGCGCTCATCTTTGTATTTATGGAAAATGTATTCGGAAGCGAAGTGATTCTTGATGACTTTGTCTTCAACCACGCCCATGCCGGTTTCAGCGACGGCTTCCTTCGCGAGGAGTATGCGATTCGAGTTGGCGGCGATCGATGCAGCTCTGAAAATCGCATCCACTTTTTCCTGCGGAAAGGTTGCATAAAGTTTCTGGGCTGTTTTCACCTTCTGGATGAGAGTTTCGAGCTCTTCGACATTTCGGATTTTCATGAACTCCATGGTCTTTCTCCCTTCATTATTCCAGTTCGTTATTCATTTGCAGAGAACATTTTAATTAGCTTATTTAATTGAGCTTGTCTGGCAAGAAACATCTGAATCAATCGAGTGGAAAATACTTCTATAAATTATGTGAAATATGACTTTAACTTGCCCTTTGGCAACAATCGTGAAAATATTCACTTGCCTACAAGTAAATATATACCTGAATTTTAGAAAATGCGCAAGTGCTTATTTTCACAAATCTTGCTGAAGCGGATTCAAAAAAAATCTAATCATGCAGCATGGCGATTATCAATTCCACTTTTTTTCTCCCGTGGACCCCTGATATTCTCCCTTGGAGTGGAGGATGTGAATGGGGGGAGAGTTTCTTTTTTACTCCGGGGTTGCCTGGATCGGAGTCGCGAATAGGGCATTAGAAGCTAGTCCAGAAGGATTGATGCCTGGTCACAAGCCTCTGATGGGAATGTGGCGGGATGGTATCCATTGTAATGCTTTTGGGCAGAGATGCAGGCTGAATATGCGCTTTATGTTTCCATCGGGGATCAATGCGTTGCGGCAGACCGGCTGCATGATGTGTGGTTGCAGGAAGTGGTTGCAAGATCTCTCCCGGAGAGAGAAATGATGGTGAAAAATTTCGCAAATATGTTGTAGAGCGAAACAAAGAACTTGACAAGAGGTAATTCCTGGTTTAATTAGGTAGTGTATCGAGAAATAATTCTCTATAATAGAGTCCGAACGTGAAAAATGCCACTGCAAAATCGTTCGAAAGCGTGATCAAAAGATACCTGCCGGAGAAGGAGAAACAGTATGAACAGAAAAATCGTCGTTTGCATGGGTAGTTCCTGCTTCAGTCGCGGTAACCAGGGGAACCTCGAGTATATTCTCGATTTTCTTGTGCGCCACAGTCTCTCGATGCAGGTCGAACTGCGCGGCAGTCGCTGCGAGAATAAATGCTCGATCGGTCCGCTTATCCATATCGATGGAAAACAGTATGTCGTGCGCGATCATGAGACGCTCGAAATGATTCTCCGTCGCGAACTTCTTGAAACGATGGCCGCTTAATCGAATATCGGAGGGCGCAGCCTGATGAATGCAGAATTTCCGGTCTACACGTCGCAGAACGAGTGCCAGGACTGCTATAAATGCGTGCGCCACTGCCTGGTCAAGGCGATCAAAATCGAAGGCGGCAGGGCGGCCGTTGTTCCTGAGCGGTGCATTTCCTGCGGCCACTGCGTAAGAGTCTGTCCGGCAAAGGCAAAGCATATCCGCAACGATCTGCCGCGCGTCCGTGCGATGCTTAAAACCGGCCGGCCGGTTTTTCTCTCCTTGGCTCCATCGTATGTTTCCGAGTTCGCCGGTTGGCCGGTTCCGGGCCTCATCGCCTCCCTGCGGAGCATCGGGTTTGCCGGGATCAGCGAAACCGCGCTGGGTGCCGAGATGGTGAACTCCGCCCTGGTGCGTCATCTGAAACGGCCGACTGTGCCGAAGCTCACGATCTCGACTGCCTGCCCCTCTGTGGTTGAATATATTCATAAATATATGCCAGAACTGGTGCCTTTTCTGGCTGATATGCCCTCTCCGCTTCTTGCTCATGCGGGCTTCCTGCGCGTGCGCATCCCGGCTGACGCGTCCATCGTTTTTGCCGGTCCGTGCGTTGCCAAGAAAAGAGAAGTCGCTGCGCATCCGGAGCTTCTTGACGCGGCGATTACCTTTGTTGATCTCCGCTCGATGCTGCAGGAAGCCGGCTGTGATCAGAAGACGGCGGTGGCCCTGATGCCGGATGATCAATTCTTTCCGTATGCTGCACGGGAAGGGCGGTTATATCCGGTTCCGCACGGAATGATCGGCTCGTTGGAACATTTCCCGGACCTTGAAGGTGTCGAATTCATCTCGGTGAGCGGGATCACCGAACTTGAGGATTTGTTGCGGACGTGCAATCCCGATCAGCTTGTGAGGCCGGTGTTCGTCGAGGCGCTTGCATGCCCGGGCGGATGCATGAACGGGCCTGGTTGCGTGCATGGCACATCCGGGCTGATGGAGCGGCTCGAGGTGATGAATCAGATAAAGAGAACCGACCCGCCGACCATTGCGCCCGAACCTCCGGCATTTCTGCCGCTCGCGGGTGATCCAACTCTTCTGCCTTCGCACCCTGAGGAACAGGTTCTCGAAGCGCTCAGACGTGTTGGAAAACATAATTCGGCCGACGAGCTCAACTGCGGCGGCTGCGGCTACAATACCTGTCGCGAGTTTGCCTGCGCGCTTCTGGACGGCCGTGCCGAGCCGAATATGTGCCTTTCGTGGCTTCGCAGACAGGCGCAGAAGAAGGCGAACGCCCTTCTCAAATGCATTCCCTGCGGTGTCGTCATCTCAGACGCTGACGGGAAAGTGATCGAGTGTAACGGGCATTTCGCGAGCATGTTTGGCCGCGATGCCGAAAGCGTTTTTGAAGTTGTTCCGGGACTTGAAGGTGCGATGCTCGACCGGCTTATTCCTTTTTCTGAGCTATTCCGGGCCGTGGTCCGCAACGGGCACGAACTTCACAAGGATACGTTGCAGGTTGAAGACAAGGTCTTCAATATCACGATTTTCACGATCGAGGCACACCAGGTCGTGGGCGGCATCATTCTCGACGTCACGCAGGCAGAGATGCATCGCGGGGAGATTTCCAGGCGGGCTGAAGAAGTCATCAGAAAGAATCTTACGACCGTTCAGGAAATCGCCGCTCTGCTCGGTGAAAACATGGCCGAAACCGAAATTCTGCTGCGACGTCTGGCCGACGACTACTCGAACCGCCAAGACGACCCTGAGTCCGGCCCTGCATCGTCTGTGGCAACTCCAAATTGGAGGAAACCGGAATGAACGGCGGACTGTTTCTGGAAGTCGGCCAGGCCCAGTGCCCCAAGAAGGGCGAACGGGTCTGCGGCGACGCATTCCGCTCGCGCAAACTCCCGGCGGAAAACCGCATTGTTTCTGTTTTGTCAGACGGCCTCGGTAGCGGATTGAAGGCCAACGTTCTTGCAACGATGACTGCCGTGATGGGAATCAGGTTCATCTCCGCCGATGCCCAGATTCTGCCGTCGGCAGAAATCATGATGGAGGCGCTTCCGATCTGCAAAATTCGCAGAATCAGCTATGCTACCTTCACGATCATCGACTGCCGCATGGAGTCTCAGACGCGCATTCTCGAGCTCGATAATCCGCAGTTCGTTTTGATTCGGGATGGGGAGCCGTTCCCTGTCGCCTATCATGAACTCGTTTCGCCGAAACATCGCGACAGGGTGCTGCGCGTGTATGAGTTCGAGACACGGCCTGAAGACCGTATTGTGACCTTTTCAGATGGCATCAGCCAGGCCGGCCTTGGAACCGATCGCCACCACCTTGGCTGGAAGCGCGAAGGCGTTGCAGGGTTCCTCCGCCGGCGCATCGCCGATTCCCCGGCAATTTCCGCACAGTGCCTTTCAGAACAACTTCTCGACGAAGGTTTGAGGCAGGAGGCCGATGGCCGCGCTGGCGATGACATGACCGCCGTCGTGCTGTATTTCAGACGTCCGCGGCGCCTGCTCGTTCTCTCGGGGCCGCCGTATGAAAAGGGCCGTGATGCTGAATATGCGCGGCTGATCAATGAATTCCCCGGTCGCAAGGCGATCTGCGGCGGAACGACGGCCAATATCGTTGCGCGTGAGCTCCACCGGGACATCGAAACCATTCTTGACTCGGGAAACATTACGTTGCCTGCATACTCGCGCATGGCCGGCGCGGACCTCGTGACCGAGGGGATCCTGACATTGACGCGGACGGCGCAGATTCTCGAGGGCGACGTTCGTGCTGGCGAAAAAAATGCGGCGACGGCCATGGTCGGGCTGTTTCATGAGAGCGATCAGATCGATTTTGTTATAGGTACAAGAATAAATGAAGCGCATCAGGATCCGACACTGCCGATCGATCTTGAAATCCGCAGGAACATCATCAAACGCATTGCCGCGGCACTCAGAGATCACTGGCTCAAGGAAGTCACCCTTCGGTTTATCTGAAGTCGGAAAGGACCTGCACATGAAGAAAATCATCATCCGCATCTGTTCCGGAACAACCTGTTTTGTCATGGGCGCTGCCGAGCTGCAGACGCTGGTGGAACATCTGCCTCCGGCGCTGAAGGAACGGGTCGATATTCAGCTTTCGCATTGTCTAGGCCTTTGCAACGATCGCAACTTCAGCCGGGCACCGTTCGTCACGATCGACGGCGAACCCATGGGCGAAGCGACGATTCCAGGCATCATTGCCCGGCTCGAAGCCCTTGCGGACAGAAATGCGTAAGGAGAAAGGAAATGTTCGTCGAAAACGATGCCACACGGATTCGAAGGGAAGTGCTGGTCAGGATCGCCAGGGCTTTTCTTGACGGGAATCTGACGAACGATATCGATCGTATTCCGCTTGAAATGCGACCTCGGACCGCCGCCGCTTCATCGCGGTGTTGCATCTACAAAGACCGGGCAGTGATTCGCTACCGGTGCATGGCGGCCCTCGGAGTCGGCTTCGAAGAGGAAACAGACGAGCTGACGCCGCTCTCCGGGTTCGCGCAAAAGGCACTGGAGCGGGACAGTCTCGAGGGTCCGGTGCTTTCGATTCTGGAGGCCGCCTGCCACGGCTGTGTGAAGACCCATTATGCGGTGACGGATGCCTGCCAGGGCTGCCTTGCGCGGCCATGCGCCGTGAACTGCCCTAAAAAGGCTATTTCCATCGTGGACGGCAGGTCGCAGATCGATTCCAGAAGCTGCGTGAACTGCGGAAAATGCCAGAAGGTCTGCCCGTTCAACGCGATCATCAAGATCCCGATTCCCTGCGAGGAAGCCTGTCCGGTCGGTGCCATCTCGAAAAACGGCCAGATGCGCAGCAACATCGATTTCAACAAGTGCATTTCATGCGGGAAATGCCTGCGTGCCTGCCCATTCGGTGCGATTCTCGAACGCTCCGAAATGCTCGATGTTCTCAAGGCCTTGCGCGGGCCGCGGCCGGTTACGGCGATCATCGCTCCGGCTGTCGTCGGCCAGTTTCCCGGTACTCTCGAGCAGATCATGGCCGGCCTGAAGCGGCTCGGCTTTTCGGACGTCGTTGAAGTGGCTCATGGGGCTGATCAGACGGCCCGAGCCGAGGCGGAAGAATTCGGTCATCGGATGAAGCAAGGCGCGAAATTCATGACATCGTCCTGCTGCCCCGCGTATGTGGAAGCCGCCAGAAAACATCTCCCCGAGCTGCTTTTGCATGTTTCAGACACGCCGACCCCGATGCATCTGACGGCAGCCGATGTAAAGCGCAGGAATCCCGATGCGTTTGTCACATTTGTGGGACCATGTGTTGCGAAACGGGTTGAAGGCCGGAACGACCCGATGGTCGATGCCGTTCTGACGTTTGAGGAACTCGGCGCGATGCTTGTTGCCGGTCGGATTGATGTTGCGACATGCTCGAACGAGCCGCTTGCGAACCCGGCATCGTCCGAAGGTCGCGGATTTGCTGTTCAGGGTGGGGTTACGAAGGCATTACTGGCGTTCTCGGCGGCTGATGAGGTGGTGCGTCCGGTTTCCATCAACGGGTTGTCTCGTGTTTCGCTGCTTCAGCTGAAAACATTTCTGAAAGCCTGCCCGGGCAATTTCGTCGAAGTCATGGCCTGTGAAGGCGGCTGCGTCGCCGGCGCCGGTGTTGTCGGCCAGGCCCAGGTCACGGCGCAAAAAATCAGACTCTTCACCGAAACCGGCACACAGAAGCCCCCGATCAGTGAAGGACCCTCATCAAAACCCTGAAATACAGAGACCTGACGAATGGTGTGAAGTTCTCCGTGCCTCTGGGACTCCTTGAGTTCTCTTCTTTGTTCACCATATTCAACGGTGGAGTTCTGTGTTCTTCGTGTATTCTGGGGTTCAGCTTTTGTGATGGCCCTGGTCTTTGTCAGGGGGCTTCAAAATGGTGGCGCTTTGTACTATGATTGCTTCGACCAGAATTTTTACTGATCGATCGGAGCGAAGCAAGAAGAATGGCACAGCACATGTCCATGGAAGCCTGGGAAGAGGCGTTCGAAAAGCTCTGCGAGGAAAAGCTCGAGGAAGACCCTCTCTATGATTATATCCACCTCTATAAAAAGGGTCTGACCCCAGAAAAGGCTTTTATCGCGTATCTGAAAGAAAATCCGGATTATCAGGAAAAGATGCAGGAGCTTCTCGAGGAAAAGCAGGAAGAAGAGACGGCGAAGATCGATCCGGCAGAGCTTGCCCAGGTGCAGGCAAAAGAAAAATTGCGCCGGGAAGCCATGGAGCGTCTGAGCCGCTACTGTCCCGAATGTGCCCGCGATATGGCCGGAAAGAAAATCTGCAAATGCGGCTACAAAAAGAAAAAGACGGAAGCCGCCCTCTGAGTTCTGTCTGGCCGGATCGCGTTGCCGGGAAAACAATCAGCCGGAGCAATCATGAAGCGATTGCTCCGGCTGAAGGAGTATTCTGACCGGTTGGTTGTTTTTATTCAGTCCAGCGAGCGGGTCGAGTCTTTGTTGAAAGTGATACTGAATATGCGGTTTTCCTCAACGGGTTTGAGACTGTAGAAGACCACGTTTATCTGCGGATTGATGAGCTTGCCGCCGAGGAGATGCTTCTGATACGTCTTGGGATTCGACTCCTTGAACTCTGCCCAGAGCGCGTTATCCGTCTTGTCCTTGATGGTGGTGACGGCATTGCGGATATTGGGAAACTTCTTTGTCAGAACCGTCATGACTTCGTTCTCCCCGGCCTGCGGATCGCCCTTGGTTGAATAGGAGAACTGCGCCACGACATCCTTCACGAAATCACCTTCATAGGGGCCGCTTGAAAGAAACGCGGTGATGTCCTTTTCGAGACCTGCGAAAATCAGCGTTACCGTGTATTTCTTGAAGAAAATGATCCCGTTGGCTACTTTGTGCTTGAACAGGATTTCACCTTTATTCCAGCTTTTCACAAGTCGCTCGATCGTCGTGACTTCGCGGTCGAGAGCCTCTTCGCTCTTGCCCTTGACGACAACATACCCGTAAGTGGCGGCGTGTGCGGCCCCTGCAATGAACAGGGCGAGGATAACGGTGGCGATCAATCTGAGAGAAGGCTTTCCGAACATTCGGTTTCTCCTTGTGGATTAAAATTCCGTTTAATTGTACAAAAAAAAGCCCAAACCCACAATGTCGACGGGAATGATGCGCCGGACCCTCGTGCTTCCCTGCGCTGGTCCGGGGTCGTTGCGGCGATCTTCTGGTGGTCAGATTTTGAACCAGGACTCCGAAAATGTTCTGGTGGTTCATAGTAAAGCCGGTTTGGAGATTGACTTTCGCAGGGGTGGCGGGATACGTTTATATGGAATCGATGTCATTTTCCCCCGGAAATCCGCGCGTTGATTTCTGCCAGCAACAATGAGGAGTCTTTTATGAAAAAACAGGTCGGTGTCTGGGTAGATCACAGGAAGGCCGTCATCGTGACGATCGGGCAGAATGAAGAGGCGGTTCATGTCGTTCATTCGGCGATCGAGACGCGCGATAGTTCGGCAGGCGAATCCAGGTCGCGGTCTCAGCATGGGCAACAGGATATTGTTGGCGATAATTCTCTCCAGAACCAGTCGTCCGTGTATCTGAAAAAGTATTACAACGATATCGTGTCGTATATAAGTAATGCTGACTATATCATACTGATGGGGCCCGGCGAAGCTAAAATCGAGCTCCGGAACAGTATCGAGGGGCGGTCGATGGGCCATAAAATCCTTGAAGTCCGGCCGGCCGATAAAATGACCGACCGTGAAATCACCCTCGAAGTTCGCGCATACTTCGCCAAACTCTGAATTTCTTTCCCGCACTCCTATCCGGAAGGGCGGGGCTGGTTGAATTGCGTCATCATGTGCACCAGCAGGGCTCTTTTCTCCTATGCTCCTCGGTCCGTGGATTGACTTTCCCATGGGGAGGAGTATGTTTACATCAGATAAGTGTTTTTCCCGCCCTCGGAAGTTCGGGGATTGGGTTCCCCCAGTTGAGAGGAGTCTTTTATGGGAAAACAAGTCGGTGTCTGGGTAGATCACAGAAAAGCCGTTATCGTGACGATTGGCCAGGATGAAGAGACGATTCAGGTCGTTCACTCATTGATCGAAATGCAAGGCCCCACATACGGATCAGGGGCGCGGCCTGATTACGGGCAGCAGGATAAGTATGCCGATGATTCTCTCCAGAACCAGTCGTCCATGCATCTGAAAAAATACTATAAAAATATTGCGGCGTATATAAAGAACGCCGATTACATCATGCTGATGGGGCCCGGCGAAGCCAAAATCGAGCTCCGGAAGAATCTCGATCGACGGATGATGGGGTATAAAATCCTCGAAGTCATGCCGGCTGACAAGATGACCGATCGTGAAATCGCCCTTAACGTTCGCGCATACTACGCCAAATCCTGAGCGCTCCATTCCATTTTCGAGGGGCGGGACATTTTTTGTCGCGACATATCGCGATCTTGTACGCATTATGTAGCTATTCATGAAAATATGTGTTATGATTACTCCAGTCACATGATGCTTTTTTGAGCGATCTGTGAATGACCGGAAGCATCCGGTCCGCGAGACGGTCTGATGGCCGTTCGCACCCACAGGGCCCTGGTGGCCCGAACGGCGGCCTGACCGGCGCGTCCACCGTTTCCCCTCTCCGCCGGAGGAGCCGGCGCGTATTCGCTTTCAGCGGCGCCGGGAAAGGTTTTTCATTTATCCCCATGTCTCAGAATTTTTCACGCAGCAACTTTTCTACACCCACGTTTTCCCGCCCCAACGAACTTCGCAATGCCACACCGCAACACCAGAACGACACCGAACGCCGCACGACCGGACATGCCGGTTCATCCAGCACCGCCCAGACTCCTGCGACGATACCCGAGCCGAAGCCGGCGACGCCGTCTGATATCGAGTTTTCCTCCTTCGGGCTGTTCCCGGCCTTGAATCAGGGGTTGAAAGACCTCGGATTCACACGTCCGACACCGATCCAGGCCCAGTCGATTCCGCCGGCCCTTCTCGGACGTGATGTGTTGGCGTGTGCCATGACCGGCAGCGGCAAGACGGCGGCATTCATGCTGCCGATCCTGAACCGTCTCCTGCAGGGTGGTGCGGGCAAAACCCGTGTGCTTGTTCTTTCGCCCACCCGCGAACTTGCGGCGCAGATTGCCGAACACACGACCGAGCTGGCCCGTCACACGGCCCTGAGAGTCGCTCCTGTCTTTGGCGGCGTTGGAATGGGGCCGCAGCAGGCTGCGTTTACCCGCGGTGTCGAGATCATCATCGCTACTCCCGGCCGTCTGCTCGACCATTTTCAGTATGACTACGCGAAGCTGAACGATCTGAATGTGCTCGTGCTCGACGAAGCCGACCGCATGCTCGATATGGGCTTTTTGCCCGACATCAGACGCGTGCTGCGCCATCTGCCAGCAACTCCGCGCCAGACGCTGTTCTTCTCGGCAACAATGCCGGCTCCGATCGCCCAGCTTTCGCATGAAATGCTTCGAAACCCTGTCGCGATCGACATCGAACGGCCCTCAAAGCCCGCGACCGGTATCTCGCAGACCGTGTATCCGGTCTCCTCAGAGCTGAAGACAAAGCTTCTCCTGAAGCTGCTCGAAGACCAAAACATCAAGAACGTGCTCGCGTTCACGCGCACCAAGCACCGCGCAAACCGGCTGGCCGACTTTCTCGACAAGCACGGCGTCAAGTGCGCGAGAATCCATGGAAACCGCAGCCAGCTGCAGCGCACCCAAGCTCTTGCCGGCTTCAAGGACGGCGACTACCGGGTGCTCGTTGCGACCGACATCGCGGCTCGTGGAATCGACATCGAAGCGCTTTCCCATGTCGTGAACTTCGATGTGCCGCATATCGTCGAAGATTATATCCATCGTATCGGCCGCACGGCACGTGCATCCATGGTCGGCGATGCTCTGACCCTCGTTTCGCCCGATGAGGAAAACGATCTGCGTCAGATCGAGCGACATCTTGCCCGCAGACTGCCGCGTGCGACCCTCGCTGATTTCGACTACAGCCAGAAACCGGCCGACCGGCTTGAAATACCTCTCGGAGAGCGTATTGCAGCCATCAGAGCCCGTAAATCCGAAGAGCGTGCCCGTTCCCGTGCCAAGACGGAAGCGAAGAATGCCCGCGTTCTCGCGGAGGAAACGCGTGCCTTCAATCAATCGAGTGGCCGGCGATTCGAACAGCCGAAGCGTCAGACCGGCTATCGCGGCGGCTACCAGCCCCGGCAGAATTCGGCTGAAGCCCCTGCTCGGCCTGAATACCGAACGAACCAGGCGCAGACGCCTCGAAATGCCGCAAACACGGCCAGTAACCAGCGTCCGCCGGCCCGCACAACGGCGCCATGGCACGCCGAAGAAACCGGTGCCCCGTCTCGCGATACCCGGCCTCCTCAGCAGAATCGCTACGGCAGACAATAGGCTGATGCGGAATGAAAACTGTTTCGCTTACCCTGAGACTATCGAAAGGCGAGTGAAACTGCGCCGATTTGCCCTACGGCAAGCCTGTCGTGAATGGGCAAAAACGGTCCCTTTTTTCCGCAGAATCCAGTAACAGTATCTGGTAGTATATTAAAACCCCGCGTGGAGAGCCTCTCCCGCGGGGTTTTCTACATCAAAACAGCAGGCTGTGTTGTCATGATCGTTCGGTGTGCCGGTCAGCGAGCGTGGTGTGCTTGAAGAGTCGGTCATGGCATACACTGTGACTCGGGCGGCTGAGCAACTTTGGCGACAGGCTTCCACGGTGAGCATGGTGGCGGTATTCCTGCTGACGAACCGGTTTCATGAAAATGAAGAGCAGTATCATGCGTCTCGCGCCATTGCACGCGATGAAGTTGCCGATGATACGCGATGCCTCATCACTGCTGCCGTCGGAGCTTTACTGCAGATCTACGAATCCGGTTTTCGATATCACAAAACAGGGTGATTTACGGTTGTGCGTTGCATGACGGCGCATGAAATCGTACATTTGATTTATATATTTTGCTGGGTATTCCTTCATGCCTCAACATAACGAGCTGTTTTTTATGGTTGATTGCAAGCCGGATGTGATAAGATTTGCATAGAGATATTCTGGGCCGAAAAGGCTTGCCGGCAAGAGGATGAGAGCAGAGTGAAAAAATCGGATACCAGTGGCTGCAAGCTGGCGCTCAAAGCCAGTGAAGCGAAATACCACACATTTTTTGAAACTGTTGACGACGCGGTTTTTGTTGCAGATGCCGATACTGGCTGTATTATCGAAGCAAACCGGCGGGCACAGCAGCTTTTAGCCCGGACCCTGGAAGAACTTCAGAAAATGCGGTATATCGATATTCATCCGCCTGAAACGCACGTCGAAGTGAAGCGCATCTTCGAAATGGATTACGCGGTAAAGGGCGGTGCCAAATTCGATTTGACGGTGCTGGACCGTGATGGAATGCGCATTCCGGTTCGGCTTGTCACAACGCTCTTTGTCGATGAGACGGGCCGCCGTTCCGCATTTGTCGTTTTACATGATCTGAGAGAGAGGCGCCGTGCCGAGGCGGCTCTGCTTCTCGAAGAATCCCGTCTTGAGGCTGTTCTGAAACTGAATCAGATGTCGGCATCGAACTTCGAGACGCTTGCTGAATTTGCCCTTGAAGAAGGCGTGAGACTGACCGGCAGCATATATGGGTATCTGGCGCTGTTGAATGAAGATGGAACAAGCGTAAACCTGTATTCACTGTCGAAATCAGCCATGCGCGATTGCCGCATGACTGCCCTACCGGGAAGACAGAACGTGAAAATGTCCGGCCTCAGGGCTGAAGCGGTTCGCCTGCGCAAGCCGATAATCACGAACGAGTATTCCGAGTCAGATTCTGGAGGAATAGCGATCCCCGGCGGGCATGTGCCGATCTGTCGGCTGATGAACGTGCCGATCCTCGATGACGATGAAGTTGTGATTCTCGCCGGGGTCGCCAATAAAGAGTCTCCATACGACGATTCCGATGTGCGGCAGTTAACGTTGCTTATGTCCGAAATGTGGTCTTTGTACAGCCGCAGAAAGGCAGAGGAAGATGGGCGGCGTCTGGAAACCCGGATGAAACATGTGCAAAAGTTCGAAAGTCTGGGCGTTCTCGCGGGCGGTATCGCACACGACTTCAATAATATTCTTATGACAATCCTTGGTCATGTCGATCTCGCGCGACTTTCCCTGCCGGCGGAACATGAAGCGACCGGGCATCTCGAACCCATCATCGCGGCGACCAGGCGAGCCGCAGAGTTGTGCCGGCAGATGCTTGCGTGTGCCGGCAGGAGTTATACCGAGCGCCATGCGCTCAACCTCAACGACCTGATATGCGAGATGTCGAAAATCATCGAAGCAAGCATCTCGAAAAAAGCCTCGATCGATTTCCATCTCTGTGACGATCTTCCAGAAATAGAAGCTGATCCATCGCAGATCCGACAGGTGATTCTGAGCCTGGTGAGCAATGCGTCCGAGGCGCTTGAAGGCAGGTCGGGCTCGATTACGGTTCAGACGAGAAAGATGAACTGCGGCCAAAAGGAGCTTGCCGGAATATCTCTTGAGAAAACGGTGAAAGAGGGCTGTTACGCAAGTCTTGAAGTTATCGATACCGGCTGCGGAATGGACAAGGCAACCCAGGAACAGATGTTCGACCCGTTTTTCACGACGAAATTCACCGGCAGAGGACTGGGACTGGCGGCAGCCCTTGGGATTGTGCGCAGTCATCACGGCGCCATAAGGTGCAGCAGCAACCCCGGAACTGGAACGACATTCCATGTCCTGTTCCCTGCAATGGAGGAAAAACCTCTGCAGGAGCAAGTCGAAGGCGACATTGGCGCATGGCGCGGACAGGGTACGGTTCTTCTGGCGGATGACGAACCTGAAGTCTGCGACGTTGCGGCAATGATGCTTGCGAGTTTCGGATTCAAGGTGATCTGTGCAAAAGACGGTAGTGAAGCCGTTGAGCTGTGCCGGCGCCATGGTCATGAGCTGGTCGCGGTCATGCTCGATCTCACCATGCCTCATCTCGACGGGTATGAGGCGCATATCCGCGTGAAAGAACTGTATCCCGATCTTCCAATCATTCTGATGAGCGGGTATAGTGAAAAAGAGATCATCCGGCAATACGCCTGCGGCGGACTGGCTGGATTTCTGCAGAAGCCGTTTCAGCTTCAGGCCCTCGGCGAAGCGGTCAGGGCCGTTCTGAAACGCTGAAAAAGAAGACTCTGCCTGGAAAAGCTGAAGAGCGCACGGTGCGAATGTCGGAATATACGGCAGCGAGGCTTTCATGTCCGATCGCGTGATCATGCACATCGATATGGATGCTTTTTATGCATCCGTCGAGCAGCTCGATCATCCTGAACTTCGCGGCAGGCCCGTCGTGGTCGGCGGTACCCACCGCAGTGTCGTTTCGGCGGCTTCATATGAAGCCAGACAATTCGGCATCAGATCCGCCATGCCCATGACCCAGGCTTTGCGTCTCTGTCCGCACATTGCCGTCATGCCTGTGCGCATGGCGCGCTACCGGCAGATTTCCGGCATGATCATGGAGGTTCTCGAAACACTCTCACCGCTTGTCGAGCCCGTGTCGTGTGATGAGGCGTATGTCGACATTACCGGTACCGGGCGGCTGTTTGGCCCGCCCGAAGCGGTGGCGATGCAAGCAAAAACCCGTATCCGTGAGATAACCGGCGGCTTGACCTGCTCGGCCGGCATTGCTCCGGTAAAATTCCTGGCAAAAATAGCATCAGATATGCGAAAGCCGGACGGACTGGTCGTTATTTTGTCTGACCAGGTCATGAACGTTCTGGCACCTCTGCCGATCGGCAGACT
>Ga0079303_10000140_pt1 | contig 15862 bp, 6 predicted proteins | sample Methanogen_OWC_FD_77073 | JGI IMG/M metagenome (GOLD analysis project Ga0079303, IMG submission 77073) | Enriched soil microbial communities from Old Woman Creek wetland in Ohio, USA - Methanogen_OWC | ecosystem: Environmental > Terrestrial > Soil > Wetlands | place: USA: Ohio | collected...
TGACAATTTGTAAATGTAATATCTTCAGCTTTTTGTCCTACATTTGGTTCAATATCTACTCCTGATTGAGGAGAAGTTCCATTAGTATTACTAAATACTGAATTATAAGAATTAACATTAGTTGCATTTGTAATTGACATTCCTTGTCTTCTATTATTATCACATAATACATTATTAATTTGAATATTATTTACTAATGAAGATCCGCCTAAATAAATACCATCTCCCCAACAATTAGTAATCTTTATTCCATCTATTAAAATATTATTACTTCCATTTATAATATTAATTCCATGTCCCCACTCACCAGTAGTTCCAGTATGAGTTAATCGATCCCCTATTAAATTTCCACCCTTAATAGTTACATTAGAAACTCCATCTATTTTTAAAATAGAATAATTCTCAGATGAATTTGGAATAGCTTGTATTATTGCATTAGAAGATAATTTAATATTTTGATTATTTTTTAAAATTAATGAAACTAATCCATCTATTAAAAAAGTGTAATCTTCAAAATAAATATTTTTATAAAGATTCATAAAATTTTGAATGGCGGCAGTATCATCAGTAATTCCATCGCCTTTAACAGCACTATGATTTTTTAACCATACACATTTCCAATCAAAAAGTATATTTTCATAATTTGATATATGTGAAATACTATTCATTCCTAATCCATAAAAACATTCTTTTTTATTTGAATCAGAATTCATTTCCCAGTTCCAAATATCAGGTGCAATTCCTATACTTGAAGCAGTATATGTATCTCTTGCAAATGCTGTTTCAAAATTCATTGTCTTATTTTTAAATATTGTATTATCTGTTCCAAATATATCATTTCTTAATATAAGTTTATTAGCAAATCTAAATAGTCCTGAATAATCGGTTATACTTAAATTATACTTAAATAAATTTTCTGGTAGAGTTTCTAATAAATCACATGATCTAAATGCTCCTATTGAACTAGTAATATTTTTAATATAATCTAATGCATATTTAGATATGGAAGTAAATTTACAACCATAAAATGCATAATCAATATTTAAACAAGTATCATTTACCCATTTACCCATACTAAATAAAGTTTTATATTTAGTTCTTTCAGTTGCATAATTAACTTTAAACCCCGCAAATGAATTTCCTGAAATAGTAATTGTATAATCTCCAGCAGTTGCATAAGTATGTATTACATTACCACCGTCAACTGGTGCGACTGTTGTTGAAGAATCTCCCCAATCAATAGTACAATCAAAACCATTATTTTGAACTTTAAGATGTAATATATTATCTCCTACTGTTGCTGAATATAAAATACTTGCAGGAATTGGCAACCAACTTGCAGGAATATCATGGTAATTTGTAAGAGATATATCACTATTCCCAGCTCCACCAAATGAACCACTTTTTGTTGCAGTTAATCCTATAAAATTCCATAATTCTGGTGCAGTTCCTTGAGAACTATAATGAAATGCATTATAGAAAAAATCAGTAAAATTTACAGTTTTTCCATTAAATCTATTTTGATAATCAGTTCCAAATAAATCATGTCTACAAATTACATATCCTGAATATCTAAATGCATAACTAAAATCAGTACATAATGTATTATATTTAAATAAATTAGCAGGAAGATTTTCTAAAATATCACAAGTTATAAATATTTGCTTAAATGAAAGAACTTTTAAATTATATCTAAATATATCTTCAGGAACAACTTCAAGATTAAAGCAATTATAAAAAGTTGCAGTAAAACTAGTTACTTCTGTTAAATATTTAAATAAATTAACTGGAATTGAATTAATTCCACAATCTTTAAATGCTGCATACATTGTAGTTATTTTATTAACATATCTAAAAGAATTATATGTAATTGTAGTAAGATTTCCACAACCACTAAATGCACTTGCAGCAGTGATCATAGTATCTACTTTCCATTTACCCATACTAAATAAAGTTTTATATTTTTCTTTATCGGTTTGACCATTTACACAAAATCCTGCAAATGAATTTCCTGAAATAGTAATTGTATAATCTCCAGCAGTTGCATAAGTATGTATTACATTACCACCGTCAACTGGTGCAACTGTTGTTGAAGAATCTCCCCAATCAATAGTACAATCAAAACCAGCTGTTTGAGAAGTTAAATGTAATATATTATCCCCTACTGTTGCTGAATATAAAATACTTGCAGGAATTGATAGCCAACTCGCAGGAATATCATGGTAATTTGTAAGAGAATTTTCATTATTCCCAGCTCCATCAAAAGCATGTAAAATATTAGAACCTGTTCCAATATCAAATAACCATAATGAAGGTAAAGTTCCTTGTACTCCGAAAAATAAATCTCTTGAAAAAATACTATTAAAACTTACCCATCTTGCATCACCAAATTCATCTAGAAATCTAGTAGTATAATCATAACCAAATATATCATCTCTAATTTGTAATTTAGTACAATTTCCAAATACTCCTTCAAAAACAAATGCTTCTGTATTATATTTAAATAATTCAGATGGAATAGTTTCTAAAAGATAGCATGAATTAAATACATTAGTAAAATCGGTTATTTTAGTATTATATCTAAATATATCAATAGGAATAGTTTTTAAATAATCATTCCAACCAAAAGTTTGTTTGGCTTCAGTTATTTTAGTATTATATCTAAATATATCAAGTGGAATAGATTCTAAACCAGTTCCTATAAAAGCATTATTAATATTTAAAAGATTTGGAATATTCCATAATGCACTTTTTTTAATTTTAGTTAAATTATTACATCCAAAAAATGCACCTTCTAAACTAGTAAATGTATCAGTTGTCCATTTACCTAAATTAAATAAAGTTTTATATTTTTCTTTACCAATTTGATTATTAACATAAAATCCTGCAAATGAATTTCCATTAATAGAAATAACTTTATCTCCGGCTTCGGCATAAGTATGTATTACATTGCCACCATCAATAGGACATACTGTAGAAGTTCCATCTCCCCAATATATAATACAATCAAACCCAGCTGTTTGAGTTCTTAAGTGTAAAGTATTATCTCCTACTGTAGCAGTAAATAAAATTGAAGCCATGTTTCCTAATTCTTCTTTTCGAAACCAAATATTTCCTTTAATTGGATCAGTAATTGTATAATCAAATGCTAGTCCATATTCATCTAAAGTAGGAAGGAAATCATTTTGAATATCAATTATTTCATTTTTTAACTCAATAAGTTCATCTTGAACTCCTTGAACTTCATTTTTATAATTTAATGATTCTATTTTATTTGTTTCAATTATTTCAGTATTTTGAAAAATTAAATCTCTATAATCTTTAACATTTTCAATAATATCTAATAATTCTTGAAAATTAATAGCATATGGTAATTCAGACCATTTATGAATACCATCACCCAATTTTATTCTTTTTATATTATCACTAACTAATTCTACACCAATTTCATTTTCTTCTAGAATTATATCATTTAATTGCCATTCTTCAGTAGACCCTCTTATTGGTCTAATTTCAGTATATCTATAACCAACCATTTATGAATACCCCCATATTAAATTTTTCTAAACCATAATTGGGCATCAGTTGGCTGTGTATCTGCAAATGATACTTTAAATTCTGGAAGAATATTAAGAAATTCTTGTTTAATTTCAATTACATCAGTTTTAATTTGAGTATTTTCATTTTTAATGATAGTTATATCATTTTTAATTACATTAGAGTCATTCTTAACAGTTTCAACGTTATTACTTCTAAGTAATGCTTCTTCTTTAATGGTATTTGCAAGATCAACTTGAGCTTTTATAGCTTGAAAATCTATTACATATGGTAATTCAGACCATTTATGAATACCATCTCCAATTTTCATTTTTTTAGTTCCATCTTCCATATTCTCAAATGCCATTTCATTTTTTCCAATTACTATGTCATTAGTTGTCCATTCAGAAGTTGTACCTCTTAAAGGTTTTATTTTAGAAAATTTCAATATATTACTTCCTTTCTAAAAATTTTAGTTAAATATAGTGGGAATTATTTTCCCACTATATATTATTTATTCTTCAGTATTATAATATAATCCACCAGTTCTATCTGGTTCATTACCATCAATTAAAATTTGTGGTAAGTAAGTAGAAGGTGTTCCACCATCAAATTCTCTTAATCGATTTGAACTTGGAGATCCTCCATCAATTATATCAAAGTTTTCGACCCATTCAATGAATTCTTGTTCTTCTCTGAATCCACTTAAATTTTCTATATTTTCCATTAAATTTAAATCTTCTATTACAAATTTAATATGAGAAGTATATACATCTGTCATTGTAATACCATCTGTTAAAATCATAGTTTGAGTTTTAAAATTTATATCATCTAATAATTTAAATGTATCAAACCCAGAATCATTAAATAGTAAAATAGATGTAGTTTCTATTAATTGAGTAGTAAATGATTTAAAAATTGTTACTAAAATATATACATAATCTTTAATAAAATTAATCATTCCAATAAAATTATTGTTAATAAAGAATTCAGTATTTAAACCATTGATACTGCTATCAACTGATTCAGTTAATTCAAAAATTTTCATTTTGTAAAAATTTTCATATTTTTCAGGATTAATTAAATAATCAGTTTTTTCTTCTTCAGTAGGTTGTACATAATTATATAAATCTAAATTAGCATCAAATAAATAATCTAAATAAGAATTATATTTCAATCCTGTATCTGGATCAGTTAATATATTTAAATCATAATCAGTTACAAAGTTATTATTATATATTGATTGAAAAATTTCATATTCTTTCTGAATCTTAGTTGATTTCATTCTTTCAATTAATTCAGTTTTTAATGACATATTTTGTTTATATATTGTAATTAAATTATAAATATCAATAATGTCATTGGCTTTATATTTAGACATATCAAAGAATATATCTAAAAAATTACTCAATTCTGGATAATAATTAATATCATGTAATTGTTTGATATAATATTCATTATATAATAAAGCATTTGATTCAGTTTTACAAATAGTAATTAAATTTTTTAAAATATCTATACTTTTATTATCAATATATGTATTATAAAGAACTAATAAATCATTTCTACTTGTTAATTCATATATAGCAGTTACATAATTTTCTAATTCAACAGATACTTTAGGTGGATAGTTTAAAGAAATTTCTTCTTCTGAAAATTTTCCACATTCTATTTGATATTCTACAAATTTTTTTAATAATATCTTTAATTCATAATAAGAATAATTTTCATATGATTGAATAGTTTTATTAAATGAATAAAACCCATTTGAATAACTAGAAATTAATAATAAGAAAAATTGATAATAATCTTCAGTTTCATAAAATTTTCTAAGTCTAGTATCTTTATATGTTTCTTCAACTCTCTCAATAACCATTAGAATTTGATTTTTTATAACTATATTATTTTTAATTTCATTTAAAATACTTTCAAAATCAGTTGAATTGGTATATGTAAATGTATAAAAATTAAATCTATTTAAGAAAGATATTTTATCTTTCCATTCAGAATCAATAATTTTACCTTTATTAAAATATAAATAATTATATAATTCATCTAATAATTGATCGTCCTTTATAGATTTTTCATCTAATTTACCAAATATATTTCTTACTCCAAGAATATTATTTATATTATATTCTGAATTCAATCTATCATCAATATAATTATTTTTAAAAGCAATGTAAATCAATGCAATTATAGCATCATATATTCTAATTGGATTAGTTGAAATATTTGAATTATAAAATGAAAAAGAAGAATTTAATTTCATACTATTTTTAATAGAATTGAAATCACTATTCATATTATCAGCTTTTTCATATTCTATTTTACTTAAATCGAAATTATAATTTTCTAAATCATTCAACATTGACATAAAAAAAGAAAGATTACAAGTATCTTTTAATATATCAATTTTAGTATCAATTGAAAGGTATTTAGTGGTTAATGAATTAAATTTTTTATTAAGAATATCACTTTCTTCAACCCTCCAATAAGGATCTTGATCAATTACAGCATTAAAATCTATAACTGGATTTGAATCTAAATTTAAACTTTCTCCTAATGGAACTTTATGAAATAATAATTTAGTTCCATCTGAAGATTTACTTAATATATATCTATTTAATTGTACGCTTTCAAAACTAAATAAATTTAAAATATCATAAAATGCATCATCGCTACCTTTATTTATTGTAAGATCATTTAATTTTTTTAATATTCTTCTTTGATAATTAATTGGGAAGTCATCAAAATAATCAACTCCATTTGATATAAATGCATTTTTTAAATCATATTTATTATAATGATCTATATCAAAATATAATTCCATTTTTTTATTATTATAATTTAAAAAAGTTGAAAATATTAAATATTCTTGGAAGAATTGTCTTTCAAAATCTTGATTACTAAATGCATTAGTATATGTTACATTTAAAAAATAATCAAGAGTTTCTTTAAAAGCTTGATTGAAGATGGCTTCTTCTTCAGCTGATAATATATTCTTTCCAACTTTTATAATTTGGAAATCCGAAGCAGTTCTTGATACTAAATAATCAATTCCCTCATTAGTATATAAATTCTCATAATATGGATTATATTCTTTATAAGTTGAAATTATAACATTTCTTTCTGATTCAGAAAGCTCATTTGTTTCTAATCTAGAACTTATATAATCACTTGAAAGACTCATTGACATAACGGTCTCTAAACTATCGGCTAAAGGTTTATTATGCAAAATTAAGTTTTTAGAGTATTCTAAGAAGTTCTTTACATCTTCCAAATCTTCCATATTAAATGGATTATAATCATAATAAGGAGTATATTTTTGTATATCTATCAATCTCTTTTGACCTTCCTTTCTATATAAATTTTTATAATATTGTGTTCTTTTAAGATGAATAATTAAAAAAGATGAAAAGTTAAATTAATAACTTTTCATCTTTAATTTAAATTTTAATAACCGCCATATGAATATCGTTCATATGTTTGAACATGTACGAAATTACTATAAATAATTACACCTAAACCAATTTCATCATGAGCAATATCTGCTAATTCTTGTGGAGTTAAACCAGGACAATATAAGTCAGCTGCTTCTCCTTGCATATGTAAAGAATCAGATGCTCCTCCCCAATAACTATTACAAGATTGACAACGAATTCCAGAATTTACTGTAATTGGTGAAGCAACTCTATCTCTTAGTCTTTGAATTTTATCAATTAAATCTTGACAAATTATTTGACCATAAGAAGTACTTGGATAACCATTACATTTATTTGGAATATCATCATATCCTTTAATACAATCACATGCATATTCATACCAAGAAAAATTAGCACTTGCCATACTTGCATCATTAGGAGATTCAACTACAACTGGAACAGGATTTTCGGCAGTAGGAGGATTTACTATAACTGGAGTAGTTGTTACAGTAGGATTTATATTTTTCTTAAATCCATCAACTCCATCTACTTTAAGATTTACAGTTTTAGGAAGAACTAAAATTTGAATAGCTTCAGCTCTTAAAGCAAGCCCTTCAGAACCAGAAGGTTCTCCATCTCTACACCAATCTAAGTAACCATCATTTTCAATATAACAACGATACCAAATTGAATATTTATCTGAATCAGTACCTTCCAACCAAATCTTAATAGCTTCAAGACGTTTAGCTTCACCAGTAGTTCCAGATATTTCACCATCAGATTTAACATCCATCCAACCTTTATCTTGAACATGAGTTTGATATTTTAATTGTAAAGCTGCTAAAGTTTTAAGTTTAATTACAATAGCTTCAAGACGTTTAGCTTCACCAGTAGTTCCATTCATTTCACCATTTTTATTCCATTGATGCCATGAATCATTTTCTACATGAGATTGATATTCAACATCTACTTGAACTAAATTAGTACTTGCAGTAGGTTGTTCTTTTTCAATAGTAGGAGGTTCAATAACTGGATCAGTTATTGTAATTGTTCCTTGAGAAACAGTACAAGGGAATTCAATATAAGCTATATTCATATCTACATTTCCATTGATACCAGGAACTGAACCAGTACTTGAATATTGCCAGATTGGAGATGCTACATCTGGAGTTGTATTATATTGAGCTAACCAATTAATCCATTTATTTTTAATTTCCTGACTAACTCTATTTGTTAACCAATTTAAATTACAATAAAATCCAGTTTGATATCCTTGACTAGAAACATGTTCACAGAATCCATCAATTATTGGATTAATATCAATATTTCCTTGCCATTCTTCATCTTCAACATCAATCCATACTCCATATACAATTATTTCTTTTGGAAATTGCATGATCTGAGAAAGAGCAAATTTAGCTTCCATTATAGCTTCTTCTTTAGTTTTTGCATAACTATAAAGATAAATACCAATTGGAACATTTGCAGCTATTGCATTTTTAATATTTTCAATTGCATTAGCATCAATGTCTCCACCTGAAGCATTTTTAACTTCACCCCATCCTATTCGAATTATTGCAAAATCTACATTATTCTTTACAGTCGACCAATCAATTATTCCTTGATGTTGAGAAACATCAATTCCTTTTTTCATAGTTTATCACTTCTTTCTTTTAAAATTAATAATATAAATTATTATTATTTTGTTGTAGATTTATAAAATTATGAAAAAAAAAATATTAAAGGAAGAATTCTTCCTTTAATATTCAATGTTTATTAATTATTAGTTAAAATGATTTTCAATTTTTATTTTTAAAATTCTTCTTCTTCCATATTATTTAACCAGTTTTCAATTTCTTCTTCAATAAATAAATTTCCAACTTCTTCTTCAACTAATATTAAATCTTCAATAATATCAGATAAATATGTATTTCCATTAGTTTCAATTACAATACTGAAACTATCTTCTTTAAATTTTTCAAAATAATTAATAAGAATAGTAAATCCACTTTCAAGTATTTCCATTCTATTATCATCTTGTCCATATATTGATGATTCAAATCTTTCTAAATAACTTTCTTTTTCTTCAATATTTGGATAAATCAAATAATGAAAGATTCCTCTAGCATTTAATTCTTCTATTAATACTGGATCTGGTTGAAATAAAATAAAATCATAATTGAAAATATTATCATTGATATATTCTATTAAATTTTCAGGATAATAGCTATTTTCTTCATACTTACCTTCATCATCATAAGAACCTTTAAAATTAATGGTATTTATATCCAAAATATTTAATTCTTCATATTTTTCATTATTTGCAAAGTATGTCCTTCCTATTAATGGAAATCCTGCAATTAAAGATGCTTCTTTTTTATTACTATTTTCATTAATAAAATCTTCTTCATCAATTAATTCTAAAAATTCAATTCCAGTATTTAAAAATTTTAATGATTTCGTTTTCCAATCTGAATCTTTAACTATATCTCCTATAATTGAATAGTTATCTTTTAAATTTTCCAAAATTACTTCTTTTAAACTCATATTTTTATTTCCTTTCTTAATTGAACTAAACTTATAATATATATTTATTATATTAATATTTAATTAATTGGAAACAATATAGTAACAAGCTTATGAAAGGAAATTAGGAAATATATGAAAACTTTAAACGATTCAGCGTTATTTAAAATGAATCCTGATTATCATGATATTATAACAAGTATAGGGAGAATTTCTTTATTAAATGATAAGGTTCCAAAGAACTCTTTAGAAGCCGAATTTTCAGTAATTAATCGTAGATTTAATTATGGGACTGAAAAATTTGTAATGAGTGAATATGACAAAGATAATATTGTAATTATAAATAAAGATAATTTAAAATTACCAAAATACTTATCAGTAGTAGGAAAACCAAAAGGTCATAATAAAGAAGTTGCAATGATAGTTAATATTGCAGACTATACTAATTCAAATGGAGAAATTTTTCCAAGAACATTATTTGCACTTTTACAAAATGCATTTATAAATTTAGAACTTTATCGAGGTTGGAATAAGTATATTAATAATATTAAATTTATAACAATTAATTCATATTTATATAGCAGAGTTACTACTAAAATATTTGATAAATTATTTTCAATTGATTTAAATAAATCTGCTTCAGATTTTGTAAGTTTCTTATTTGCAAAATTTTTCTTAATAAATTTATGTGGAAAAGAAGATAATGAATTAATTGATAATATTGCATATAAATCTTGCTTTAATGGAACTTCTTTAACAGTTATTAAAAATGATGAAGAAGAATTATTAATGAATCTAGAAGATAAAAGTAAAACTATGTATTCAGATATTTTTGCATTATTTGAAGCATTAAAGAAAATTCCAACTTTAGAAAAATGTAATATACGAACTTTTATTGAGAATTATATTAGAATGTATGGAGAATCTACATTATTAACATTAGATTATTTACCAGCGTTCTTATCAATGTTATATTCTCAAGTAGTATCTGGGAATTTAAATAAAGAATATATGTTAGAACAAGTCGGAAAGAATAATATAGATAAATCATACGTACAATTTTTATCTATGTTGAAATAATAAATTAAGAAAGGGGATTAAGTGAATGAATATTTCTAATATTAATGGAGAAGTTCTTCAAGATTATAATTCAGTTTTAAAATACAATCCCTTTTACGAATTAAATATTCCTAGAGAAAATTTAACAAGTAATAAGAAATGTATGAAGATTTTTCATACATTTCTTATAATTAAAACTGAAAATAATAAACTAAGTTTTTTTCCAAAATTAGGTAAAACTTTAATATCTTCATATGAAATTTCATCTAATATAGAACCCACTGCAACTGATGAAGATATAATTGATTTTGAATTTGATGAAGAATATTTTTATATATTAACTAAATATGGGATATTTAGTGTATATTATGAATTTAATGAATTAACAAATACTATCACTTTTCCAAAAAATATTTATTCATTTAGTCTTAAACATTCTTACTATGTAAAAGATCAATTATATTTAGATACAAATGGTATTACTTTGCAAATAGTTGATAAGTATTTAATTTTTAATAATTATCATAAATTTCATATCATTATTAAACCAAATAAAAGAAGAGTAATTCTTAAAGAACAAATTATATTAACTCCACTAGATATACTAGATGAAAAAATTACAGTAATAGGTGCTTATAATTCTACTAAAATAGAAGAATTTAATGGGTTTACTACATTAAATAAAAAAATATTTTTTCAAGATTTAGCTAGTAATGAAATAAATGTTCTAGATACATCTGTATTAACAATAGATTTTTATAATACTATAACAACACATGAAGATTTATTAGAAGATGTATATGTATTAGATGATATTGATCTTGCAAATTTTGAATCTTTAAAATCTGTAAGAATTAATAAAGATGAATTAGATATTATTAGAATTGAAGATGTATCTGAAACAACTGAAGGAGTTGTTAATATTATTAATGACTTTAAATTATTTACTTTAGAAAATGAAAGTTATGTATCATATAGTTTACTTCATGATAATACAGTTAGAATTAAAAAGGTATCTAATTTTGATTTATTTAAATCAATTTTATTAAATCATATTAATGATGATTTATATGATAATAATAATTTTTCAAGTATTATTTCGTTTTTAGGGAAAAACAAATTAGAATTAACTGATAGTATTGAATATGATATATATGATTCTAAAACAGAAATAACATCTAATCATATAATATATAATAATATTACAAATATAGAGTTTTTAAATAACTCATTATATTTAGTAACAAATAGTAATAATATTTATAAATATAATTTAGATTTTAATTCAATTTCATTATTCTTACAATTAGATGGAAATGTAACATCAATGGAATCAAATATAGATTCATTAATTATTACAACTAATTATAAAAATTTATATGTTGTTAATGGAAATTCTAGTTATAAAAATCTCAAAATAGATGGATTAGTTAAAAGTAGTTTTATTAATAATCTATTTGCAGTTTTAGAATTTGAAAATGATAAAGTAATATATTATAAATTACAAAATATTCCAGAAATTGAAAAATTCTATGAAAAATTAGAAGATTTTAAAATACTGGATCAGGAAAATGTAATGTTTAATTCAAATATTAAACTTAAGAATCAATATAGATATTTCAATGATGACACTTATGATGTTACTATTAAAATTCGTAGTAATGAAGTAACTGCTAGATTTCCTGAAATAGATGTTCGAAAAAATATTTACCTTCCAATTGACCCAACTGATAGTTTGTATCATGATCCTAATCTATATTTAGATAATTATAAACCAATTTATATAGTTCGAAATATTGAAAAAGATTTTACATTTAATAATATAACTCCTGCAAATGGATCTGAATTAGTATCGAAATTATTATTTAAAGATTTTTATTACATGGATGGATTTATATATTTCAAAGTAAAATATTTATTTAAAGATACGTTTATGTTATTAATTCGAATTAATAAACAATTTATTGCAGTTGGTAATATAGTTGATAGTAATATGAGTATTGATGAAAAGATGAAATATGCTAAAACTTATGTTGAAGATTGTACAAATTATTTTATAGATTGTGAAGATATCCATGATGAATTCTATTGGATAGGATTTAAATCATACATTGTAAATTCTAATTCAGTTGATAATTTAGAAATTGAAGTAATTCCTTATTTTAAAGCGGAATGGGGAGGGTTATCTCCAATGGATACTAACGTCACTGGTAAATTTATTAAAACATATGATTTAACTAAAGTTAATAGTGTTTCAAATACTTATCAAACTAGTGATGGTAATTTTGGTAAAATTGAAAATAAATATATTAGAATGGATAATTTAGAAAAAACGACATTCTTAAATTATAATTATAATTTAATTAAAGAAGAACAAAAATTATTAAATAATTCTTTAATAAATAAAAATCCAATTATAAATAATAATGATATATTTGACAAATCTAGAGGTGTATTAGATCTCACTACAATCTTACCAAATACTCATAAAGATAATTTTAACTTTTCAAATATTTATATAGATGGTAAAAAACTATTTAAATCTTCATATATTCAAAAAGATTATATGAATGGAATTTTAGAAGTATTAGTTCCTATAAGAAATCTAAGTCAAGTTTTAAATACTGAATTAATTAAAAAATTAGAAGAAAATGATCCGTCATTACCTGAAATAGATTTAATTATAGAAGTATTATCTAAGAAGATCATAGGAAATGAAGAATTCTTATGTAGATTCACTATAACCGATTTAGATGAGAAAGAAAATATTCTTTATAATGGAAATTATTTTCCTATTGTAAATGTCGATTATGCTTTTAATAAATTAACTCAAACATATGAAGTTCTTACAATTTCTGCTGCAACGATACCAGCTGAATTAGATGTTGATAGTATTCGTTTATATATTAAAAATAATAATGCTGGATTTATTCAAAGAATTAATCCTGAAAATTATTTAATTAAAATAGATAGAGAAACTAATCTCATGTATATTAAATCAACTGGAACATCATCAGGATTTGAAGTGGGAAATGAAATTATTTTAGTTAAGAATGGTGTAGATGATAATATTAATGTATATTCTAATTTAGAAAATTCTATATATGATATTGAAACGATTCCATTATTAAAATTTACTGAATCTGATGAAATTATTTCTTTAAATATTGATAGAGCTGAAGATATTGAAGTAATTGTTGATAATTTAATCTTATATCCAAATAGAGATTATATTCTTTTAAATACTGATAATTATCTTGAAGAAATACCACCACTAGTACTTTTTAGAAATAAAATTAAAAAGAACAGTAAAATAGAGATAAGTGTATTGGGAAAAAATACTGGACAGATATTCTTATTTGATACTACTGCTAGAAATGGAAATAAAGTTAAAACGGATGATATTATATCAATGAATACAGATGAATTTCCATTTATATTAAATAAATTTTCAGTATTTGTTAATCATTTAAGAATTCCTAATACGGATGTACAAATATTAAATACAAAAACTATTAAAATTCTTAATAATGATAATATCAATAATATTATGATTAGATTTGATATAGAAGATCATGTAAATTTAGATGAAATACTTTATAAGTATAAATATTCAAAAATTTATAATGATGATTATTATCATTCTTCTTATGAAAATTTACTTAAATTTAAAGATTCATCTTCATCAAAATTACCAATCTATTTAATGAGATTGGAAGAAGATGAAATTGATAAAATTGAAGGTAATAAAATTTTAGTAGATGATTTAAAATCTAGTGTAGGGACATTTATGAATACATTAGATTATACAAATAATGATTTATTAGAAGAAGGAATTGGAAGAGAACCAGAAGTTTTATTTTCAGAAGTAGAAGAAAATAGTGTTACATCATTTGATTCAACTAAAATGACTGAAGCTGATTTATATTCAGAAACATTCTTAGAAGAAGAAATACTTGATAATTTTGATAAGATTAGTTTAAGTTCAACTGTAACTTCTAGAAAAATAAAATTATTAAAATCATTATTAGAAAATAAATACACTGTATTAAATTGTAATGAATATAGTGATGATAACTTTATATTCTTTATAGATTCAACTCCAATTATAAATCAATATATTTCAAATAATATAAATATTAATTCAAATATAGTGAAATAGTATTTTATTAGTTAGAAACATTTAATTAAAGAATAGTTTAGATGATTCATATATCATTTAAACTATTCTTATTTTTTTAAATTTAAAAATTTTAGGAAGGAAATATTAAAATGCCAAGTAGCTCAAATAGCTCAAACGTTCAACATTTTTATTTTAATAGATGTATAGAATCTGATTATTATGATGATATAAAAGTTGAATTATCTAGTAATATAGAAAAAATTATTAATAATAATGTATTTTTAGAAGATAGAGATTATTCAAAAGTATATCAAAGTAGAAATGGTAATTATATTTTATATATAACTTCTAATAATATTATATATTTACGAAATAATACAACTAAAAAAGAAAGAAAATTAGATTTTGGAATTTATGATATTCCAAATATAAAAAAGGTAATAGTAGGAAATAATGGAGTTGTATTATTTCATTTAAGTTCTACTAAAGAAATTAAATTATTTAATTATAATAAAACTAAAAATGGATTAATAATAGATTTCTTAGCAGATGAAAAGAAACCATATAATGTTTTAGATTGTCAGTTGAATCATTTAGGAACTCATTTCGTTGTTTCTACTTCCAATTCAACTAAAAAAAATCGTTTATATGTTATTAACTCTTTAAGCAGTACTATTAGTTTAATTGAAAGTATTTTTGATAATATTTTAAATAATATTAAAGAATTTCAATTTTCATATAATTCAAATATTTTATCAGTTGTAACTGATAAATCTGAATTAATCTTATTTTTCAATAGTACTGGAAATATTTATAAAAAGATTAATACAACATTTGAAGAACTATATTATGAAAAAAATTTAAGTATTTCATTAGATAATTCTTCTTTAACATATATGAATTCAAATGGAAGTTTAAAAATTTATTCATTGACAAATAATGGAGATGGATATACTACAACTTTAAAAACATTTGAAGGATTAGATAGTAATATAACTAAAAATATTTGTTTAAAAAATAGTAAAGTATTAATTTATAAATTGGATATAGTTTATCTTATTAATGTAACTACTTCAACTGTTATAACATCTTTTCAATTAGAAGAAAGTTATGACTTTAATTATTTTATAGATTTTTATAATAATCATATATACTATAAATTAAATAATACAGTATATTCTTTAGATTTTGT
>Ga0079303_10000141_pt1 | contig 15807 bp, 10 predicted proteins | sample Methanogen_OWC_FD_77073 | JGI IMG/M metagenome (GOLD analysis project Ga0079303, IMG submission 77073) | Enriched soil microbial communities from Old Woman Creek wetland in Ohio, USA - Methanogen_OWC | ecosystem: Environmental > Terrestrial > Soil > Wetlands | place: USA: Ohio | collected...
CTGGCTGACCATGACGCCAAGGTTCGTCACCCTGAACCCAGCCTGCGTGAAGAAGGCGTCGAGAATCTTGTTGCCGACGGAGTGGCAGTCGAAGCCGATGACACCGAGGACGACCGGAATTGGCTGCATGAGAAAACCTCCTTGAATTATGGAGCGGACCGTTGCAGCAGCGAGGCGACTTTTTCTTCGATGTGAAGAATCGAGCCGCGCTCGATCTGATACTCGAATCGCACCAGCCTACCGCCGCGCATTCGAAACTCGTTGAGAGCGTTCAGGAGCTGATGGCTCAGGGAAAATGCATGGCCCGGAGGGATGATGATGGCCTGGGCGTCGCGAAGCAGTCTTGGCAACGCTTCAGGCTGGATGTCGATTCCCGCGATGACCCGCTCGGGTGCGATCCCGAGGCGTTTGAGGTGAATCCGGATGATTTCGTGGAACCGTTCGCTGCGGCAGATGACGGTGACGCGCCTGCATTCCGCAAGACCTGCCAGCGCCAGGAGCGTCTCGGGGCTGGGGGCGACCGCTACGGGAAGCAGGCGGTCGGCGATTCCGGGGGCAAGATCGAGCATTTCGTCTTCATGCGTCGGAGTCGTGATGATCAGGGAGAAGGCTTCGAGTTTCGCTGCGGAACCGCCGTCACGGCGAAGCTCGTCGAGCATGAACGTTTTGAGCTTCAGATGAGCGAACCGGCCGAGCTGCTGTTCGAAAATCGCGAGCGCTTCGGGATTGCAGTCGACAGCCGCGATCGGAAACGTGGATCGGCGCTTTGAGCGACGGTTGAGCTCGGCGCTGACCAGTTCTTCGACTTCATCCGGGGTGTACCGCAGCGATTCGAGTTCATCCACCAGCTTCTGGATAAGCGCATGAGCCTTCCCCTGGCGGGGTTGCACAACAGGATCGGCCTGCGCCGCCACAAAGGTGCCTCGCCCCTGAGTGATGGTTAAAAAATGCTCGTGGGCAAGTTCTTCGTAGGCTTTCTTGACGGTCCCGCGTGCAAGATCGAGATGCCTGGCGAGTTCGCGCTCGGGCGGCAGCCTGTCGCCCGCCAGGAGTTTCCTTTCCCTGATGAGCTGCCTGATTTTATCTATCAGCTGGCGGTATGCCGGCAAACCCCGGCCCTTGTCTATCGCGAACTCGCCGAACACCTGAACCTCGATTGGTATAGACCAGATTGTTGTGGAGTATACCTTTTCTTCCGCCGATCGTCAACCCGGATAACACTCTGTGATCCCGCATCGGGGAAACGGGGATCCAGTGCGTCAGGCAGAAAACCGCGCGGCCAGATGGCGGGCGGCTGCTTTGAGACGGCGGCGGTAGGCATCGGGATCGTCGATCGGGGCTTGGGCAACACCGCTTTTCATGGCGGCAATCGCGACGGCTGAGGAAACGGTTTCCAGCAGCCGAGGGTCGAACGGCCGTGGAAGCAGATACTCGCGGCCGAACTCGAGCCTTTGCGCACCGTATGCCTTCAGGACGGACCTGGGTACCGGCTGTCGGGCCAGCTTGGCGAGTGCCGTGCTTGCCGCCAGTTTCATCGTGTCATCGATGGTCGAAGCGCGCACATCGAGAGCCCCGCGGAAAAGATAGGGAAAGCCCAGCAGATTGTTCACCTGGTTCGGAAGATCGCTGCGGCCTGTCGCGATGATCGCATCCGGTCGCGCTTTGCGTGCGAGAAGCGGATCGATCTCGGGAACGGGATTGGCAAGGGCAAACACGATCGGGTCCGGCCGCATTCCGGCCAGCATGGGGGGCGTGACGATTCTGGGTGCTGAAACGCCGATGAGGACATCGGCGCCATCCAGTGCTTCGGCCAGCGTGCGCGCCGGGCTTGAAGACGCGAACGGGGCGAGCCACCTGTTTGTTCCGGCCTGACGGCCTTTGTAAACTACTCCGTGTATATCGTATAATGTTAAATTATCGGACCTGATTCCGATCTGCAAAATCATCTGTGCCACTGCTATTCCAGCCGCGCCGGCGCCGCTGATCGTCACCCGGGTCCGATCCGGTCGCCGCCCGGTCAGGTGAAGCGCATTCTGTAATGCGGCTGTCACCACGACCGCCGTGCCGTGCTGATCATCATGAAACACCGGAATCTTCATCCGGGCGCGCAGGCACTCCTCGATCACGAAACACTCGGGCGCCCTGATGTCTTCGAGATTGATTCCGCCGAAGCTTGGCTCCATGAGGGAAACGGCATCGCAAAACCGTTCCGGGTCCGTCGTATCGAGCTCGAGATCTATCGCGTCGATCCCGCCGAACCGCTTGAAAAGCAGCGCCTTGCCTTCCATGACCGGTTTGCCGGCAAGAGCGCCGATATTTCCAAGGCCCAGCACGGCAGTGCCGTTGGTTATCACCGCAATCAGATTCCCACGGCTTGTATATCGCCATGCAGCATCGGGGTTGTCGCGGATTGCAAGACATGGTGCCGCTGCTCCGGGCGTATAGGTGAGACTAAGATCCGTGGCGGTTGCACACGGTTTCGTCGGCAGAATCTCTATTTTGCCGTGTGGAACTGCTTCGTGCAGGCGCAAAGCCGCGGTTGCTGATCTGGTGGTCATGTGCTGGCATCCTGGGCCGGTTTATTGAAAACGGTTTTCAGCATTTTCACGACATCGCCAAAGGTGAAGGGCTTGTTGAGTGATGCGCAGAAGCCGTATGCCGCGCAGTCCGCCATGATCGGGTCGCTTGAATACCCGGATGAAACGACGATGTTGAGATGCGGATCCAGCTCATGCAGTATGCGGGCGGTTTCCAGTCCGCCGAGCCCGCCACGGATCGTGAGATCAAGGATGACCAGCCTGAACGGATCGTGTGCCGCCACGGATTTTTTATATTCATCAAGGGCTGCGCTTCCTTCCGGGACGCTTGCCACCTGAAAGCCAAGATGCTCCAGAATGCCCTGCATGACGGAAAGAATCGGTTTTTCATCATCCATGACAAGGATCCGTCCTTTCCCGTCGATCTGTGAGGGGGTGACTTCCTCCTTTTTCAGCTCCTGGTCTTCTGAGGCGGGAAGGAATAGCCTGAACGTCGAACCCGCTTCGGGCGTAGAATCGACGCTGATATGTCCGTCATGCTGCTCGACGATCGAAAAGACTGTCGGAAGGCCAAGTCCGTGCCCCTGCGGCTTTGTGGTGAAAAACGGGTCGAACAGGTGCGGCAGGTTCTCGGGGGGGATTCCGCAACCCTCATCCGTAACTGTTATTTCGACATACCTGCCCGGCGGGAGAGGGAAGCCCTTCTGCATGATGGGTTCCCTCCGGTCCTGCTTGGTGGCATCGGGAAGAATCCGGTTGGTCGCGGAAACCTCGATCCGGCCACCTGCATGCATCGATTGCCGCGCATTCAGCACGATATTCTGGATTGCCTGCCCGAGCTGCCCCTCATCGACCTCCAGATTCCATAAATCCTCAGGAATCTGAAGGACGAGACGAATTGAAGAGCCGGTCAGAACGAGTTTCGCCGAGTCCTGGAGGAGTCTCTTGATCGACTGCAGACGCTTCTGCGGAACCCCGCCTCGCGCGAACGTCAGGAGTTGTCTCGTCAGCCCGCGTGCCGTTGTAATCGAATTCTCCGCCTGGGCAAGCAGTGTGAAGGTTTCTGAAGACTGATCCATCGTGGCTCTGGCTAGCGAGATGTGCCCTAATATCCCAGTGAAAATATTGTTGAAATCATGAGCAATGCCGCCTGCAAGCAACCCCAGCGATTCGAGTTTCTGGGCACGCTGCAGCTCCCGTTCGATTTCCTCCTGCGCCGTGATGTCCTGAAACACGATAATCGTGCCGATCTGTGTTTTAGTGCCATCCAGGATCGGCGCGGTCGTACTGCTGATGCGCAGCTTCCGGCCGCTGCGATCGGCCATGTCGGACACGGCCCGTCCGGCGGGCAGGGTAAGGCTGACGGGGATGGGGATGATTTCCTGAAGCGGCCTGTTGAATGCGTCCTGCTGGGACCAGCCAGTCAGTTCTGCGGCAATGCGATTCATCATCGTCACTCGGCCTGAAATATCCGTCGTTATGACACCTTCGCCGATACTGCTGAGAGTTACGGAGAGACGCTCCTTTTCATCAGTAAGGGCCTTGTCCACCTCCTTCCTGGCAGTCAGTTCCGCTTTCAGTTCGTCGGTGCGAATGGCCACCTGGCTCTGAAGGGTTCTGGTCCAGATATAAAAGATGGTCAGAACGGCAGTCAGCAGCATTGCGGCATATCCCAGCAGTCGCCAGGACTCTTCGCTGGAAATGCCTTCGACCCGGTTGAGAATCACCCATCTTTTGTAGATCTCCCGTTTTTCGTCCTCGGAAATTGAAGCGAGACCCTTGCTCATGATCGAGAGCATCAGAGGCTGATCTATTCTGCATGCTATAGCAAGCTGGTTGGTCTTTCCCGAGTCGCCGACGACGCGCAGATTCGATATCCCGTGCTTTTCAATGAGCCATGCAGCAATTGCGATGTTAATGACCGTCGCGTCAGCATGGTTAAAAGAGACATCCTGCAGACATGTCAGATCGTCATCGGCCAGGCGCAGCCTGACATCCGGATACATTTTGTGCAGATGCTCGTGAAGCGCATTTCCACGCGTGACGACAATGCTCATGTCTTTCATGTTGCTGAACACGAGTGCCCCTTGGATATCTTGCCGGGTGATGATCACATTCGGAATGTCTACCAGCGGAGCCGTAAACGCAAGATAGCTTTGCCGTTCCGGGGTGATCTGGGCCGCGGTTATTCCATCAATTTCCCGGCGTTTTGCCTTCTCGATGACTTCATCCCAGGTTCTGCAGCGGACGATCTCTATCTTTGCCCCGAGCCGTGCTTCGATTTTCCTGAAGCAGTCTGCCACGAAGCCGCGATACTCCCCGTGCTCGTCGAACCATTCCAATGGCGGGAAAAACGGGTCGGGAGCCAGTCGAATGATTCCATTCCGCCTGTTCAACCATGCCTTTTCTTCGGTCGTGAGATGGACATGTCCTGCCCTGAGAAGAACAGATGGGCTCGCCAGTACTGACGGCGAGGCTGCCGGGATCTCGCTGAAAACCGGACTGGCGAGAAAACAGATGAACAGGGTGATCGCGCCGACTATACAGCGAATGTTCAGACTGTGCGATCGAGTCATATCGTTCAATGGTTCTCTTCCGGATCCAGCTGAATTAGGTAACGATTTTCCTTCTTCAGGGTTTTGTCAGGCAGGCCGACTCCCTGAGATTGTAGCATACAGGATAGTATTTTCAGACTCGAAAAAGGGGAAATGTAAAGTTTTCTTAAGAACTTCACCCGTTCTTTACATTCGTTCAGGGTTATTAACTCGTTCGGATCACTCGGTGAGACGATGTTTCATCTAAGGAGGCTGCGTGTTGAACTTCGAGTTGGCAGAATTTGGCCCTTTCCGGCTTGTTTCTGCACGGGTGATCGGATCTGAAAATTTGTTTTCAGACGCTGTGAAGCGATCTTCTCTGAACAACTCGTCTTTGAAAGAAAAGTGTGAGAAAGGAGTCTGTCATGAGCGTAGGGGGCATCTCCGGCTCTCGATACGAATCAATGCGTGCCCAGTTTGAGTCATTTCGAAGCGGGAGTTCCAGACTTCAGAAGGCTGACCTCGAGGAACTCAAAACCGCTCTGACCTCAGAAGGGGTGGCGGATGAAAAGGCCACCAGCGGTATCGATGAACTGATCTCAAAGTTCTCTGAAATCGATACCAACGGCGACGGAATAAGCACGGACGAGCTTGAAACCGCAGCACAGTCCGGTGCGATAACCATGAAGAAACCGCAGGGTGGACCTCCTCCCGGCGGCATGAAGGGTCCGCCCCCCGGCCCGCCTCCGGGCGGCATGGGTGGCCCGGGTGGCGCACAGGGCACCGAGGGTGAGCAGCAGGGAGTCGCTCAGTCCGATCTGATGGGATACGATTTGTTCGAAGAGTTCAAGAAGAAGCTTCAGGAACAGTCGGATCTGACCACTCAGAATACGGAAAGCACGGATGCTTCAGCCAGCACGGAAGAAACTCTGCTTGACGTGCTGTCTCAGATGAGCAGCAGCTCGGAATCCGAGTTCGAAGACAGCTCAGATTTGTCTTCGTCGAAAAGCAATGCGCAGTCTCTCGCAAAGATGCTCAATCAGCAGATCATGGCTGCCTATGGAAGAAATTCCTTCTCGCAGCAGTTCGATGTTTCCTCGATTCTCGGCGGGGGGATCACTGTCTGAAGCGTATCCGGTCTGAAACTTCGGGAGGCAATTGAAAAACCACCGCACCGGAAACGGTGCGGTGGTTTTGTTTAGGCCGGGGAACGCCATCAGTGAAGTGTCGTGAGAGATTCACTCGAACCGTCCGGGCGTGGCGCGGCGGGCTGAGGATCGACTTCGAGCACGGCCGGGGCTGCTTCCTGCATGAGGCCGAACTTTCGGAACAGGGCAAAACTGAGGCTGAGGACGACCGAAACGATGGTGCCCAGCGCCATGCCTTTGAGTTCGACCGTTCCGAGTTTAATGGCTGCCCCGCTGACGCCAGTGATCAGAACGAGCGCCGTCAGGATCAGGTTGCGGGACTGGGTGTAATCGACGCGTTTTTCGATCAGCATGCGGATGCCGGCCGCCGCAATGACACCGAACAGGAGCAGGCAGATGCCGCCCATGACCGGCGTCGGAATACTCCGGATCATCGCCGCGAGTTTGCCGCAGAACGAGATCAATACTGCGATACAGGCTGCGCCTCCGATCACCCAGACACTGTAGACGCGCGTAATGGCCATGACGCCGATGTTTTCGCCGTATGTCGTGTTCGGTGTCGCGCCGGCGAAGCCGGACAGAACATTCGAGATCCCGTCTCCGAGCAGCGAACGATCGAGTCCGGGGTCTTTCATCAGGTCGCGCTCGACGATGTTGCCCGTGACGACGAGATGGCCGATATGCTCGGCCAGGACGACCAGAAATGCAGGTGCCATCATCAGGATCGCGGTGGTGTTGAATATCGGGGTGTACAGATGCGGCGACTCGAACCAGGCGGCCTGGGATACCGCCTGAAAATCGACGATCCCCAGCGCCAGCGAGAGCAGATACCCTGCGACCGTGCCGATCAGGACCGGGATGACCGCAAGAAAGCCGCGCAGTAGCACGGACGAGAGAACGATCACCGCTAGGGTGGTCAGCGAAACGGTCACCGCCTGGCTGGCCGTGAACAAACTTTCCGCTGGAATCGTTCCCGCCAGACCTGCCATCTGGGCTGCAACCGGAGCCAGTTCGAGGCCGATGACCGCGACGATGGCGCCCATCGCGGCCGGAGGGAACACAACGTCGATCCAGCCGATCCCGGCGATGCGGATAATCTGGGAAACGAGAACAAAGAAGATGCCAAACGCAATGAACCCGCCCTGCGCCGCCGCGTAGCCGCCAAGCTGCGGATCGGCCATGATGGCGAACGTCGGCGCGATGAAGGCGAAGCTGGAGCCCAGGTATGCCGGAATCCGGCCGCGCGAGACGATCAGATACACGAGCGTGCCGATGCCGTTCATCAACAGCGACGTCGCCGGATTCACCTTGAACAGGAACGGCACCAGCACCGTTGCGCCGAACATGGCGAACAGATGCTGCAGGCTGAGTGGAAGAGTCTGGAGAAGCGGCAGTCGCTCCTCTACCTGGATGACACGCTGACTCATGGGAATGGAATCCTCTCGGATGGGGTTCTGCGATGCTCACGCTTCGCGCCGCACGACGCAACAACACTACCCTGTCCGACCGTCTCAGGCAAGCTTCAGCCTTGGGCGACGTGCATCCCCGCATTGCTCATTGCGACTGACTTCTTTCCGGCGGAAGAAGCTCAAACCAGAAAAACGTGTGTGGCCCGAGTGATAGGAAGTAGGGCAGGGTGCCGATTTTCGGAAACATCACGTTGCCGAAGGGTTCTCGGGGGCTGCAGCCGCTGAATTCGGCCAGGTTCATTTCGCACGGCTGGGCAAAGCGTGACAGATTCGCGATGACCAGCATCTTTTGTGTTCCCAGTTCCCGCAGGAAGGTGACGACCCGCGAATTCGAGTTGGGAATCAGCCGCAGCGTTCCGCGGCCGAACAACTTGTGTCTGCCCCTGATGCGTATCAGCCGGCGAAACCAATTGAGAAGCGATGTCGGAACGCGATTCTGGGCCTCGACATTGAGATGGTGGTAGCTGTACACCGGGTCGACGATGACGGGCGCATACAGCCGCGCCGCATCCGCCTGGGAAAAGCCCGCGTTGCGGTCCATCGTCCACTGCATCGGCGTGCGGACACCGTTGCGGTCGCCCAGGTAGATGTTGTCGCCCATGCCGAGCTCGTCGCCGTAATAGATGACCGGCGAGCCGGGAAGAGAGAGCAGCAGCCCGTAGAGCAGCTCGATCTGGCGCCGGCCGTTTTCCAGGAGCGGGGCCAGCCTGCGCCTGATACCGAGATTGAGGCGCATGCGCGGATCGGTGGCGTATTCGCGGTACATGTAGTCTCGCTCGGAATCGGAAACCATTTCGAGCGTCAGCTCATCGTGATTTCTGAGAAAGATGGCCCACTGGCAAGCCTCGGGAAGCGCCGGCAGGTTTCCCAGGATCTCTTCGACTGGTTTCTTCTCCTCGCGGCGGAGGCCCATGAACAGCCGAGGCATGAGCGGAAAGTGGAATGCCATCTGGAACTCGTCCTGCCCGTTCCCAAAGTAGGGGACCAGATCTTCCGGCCACTGATTCGCCTCGGCGAGCAGAAGGCGGTTCGGCCACTGCGCATCGACGAAGCGTCTCAGTTCTTTGCAGAATACGTGAGTCTCAGCGAGATTTTCGCAGTTCGTGCCTTCACGCTCGAACAGGTAGGGGACCGCGTCGACCCTGAATCCGTCCAGGCCGAGGTTCATCCAGAACGCGACGACGTCGAGGATGGCCTGTCTGACGGCGGGGTTGTCGTAGTTCAGGTCGGGCTGATGGCTGAAGAACCGGTGCCAGTAATACTGCTTTGCGACTGGATCCCAGGTCCAGTTCGATGTTTCTGTATCTTTGAATATAATTCTCGCATCCTGATAACGGCCGGGCGTATTGCTCCAGACATACCAGTCGCGATAGGGAGAGGTCGGATCCTGTCGCGACTGCCTGAACCAGGAATGCTGATCGGAAGTGTGGTTCACGACCAGGTCAGCCAGCACCCGCAGCCCCATCGAATGAGCCTCGTCCAGGAACCGGCGGAAATCGTCGAGGGTTCCGTAATCCGGATGCACGCCCTTGAAGTCGGCGATGTCATACCCGTCATCCCGCAGCGGGGAGGGAAAAAACGGCAGAAGCCAGATGCAGTCGATGCCCAGGTCCCGGATGTAGGGAAGCTTTGCGGTAAGCCCGGTGAAATCACCGATCCCGTCGCCGTTCCCGTCGGAAAAGCCGCGGACATGCAGCTCGTAGAATACGGAATCCTTGTACCAGAGAGGACCTTCGCTCATGATGCCACCTCCGACCGGGGTTACTCGATCAGCTTGCGCAGCAGGCTCCGGGCCGTCTCGGGATCCGGAACGCGCCAGCTCGCGATGCTCTTCGACAGGCCGATATGCACCGCGGTCCCTTCGGGGGGCAGGGCCATGAACATATCCTCGTCCGTCGTGTCGTCTCCCATGACGAGCATTCTATGATTAGCGATATTATTTGATATCATATCATGTATGACCAGTCCCTTGTTCATGCCGAATGGCCTGGTCTCGACGACAAGCGTGCCTTTCAGGACCTCCTGGTGTGCCGTGAGTTCGTTGCGGGAGAGCAGCTGGTCGATCGCATCGGCAAGCCGCTGTGCCTGCTCCAGGCCAAACTCCGGCTCGGCCATGCGGAAGTGCCAGCAGAAGCCGGCTGTCTTTTCCTCGAGCCGGCTGCCCGGGGTGGTTCGCGCGAATTTTTTGAAGAGAGGCCGCAGAAGATCTTTGGCCGACCCGTCGATCGGAATTCGCGATGTCCACTCGCCCGCCGGGCAATTCCGCGCCCAGAGGCCGTGCTCGGCATGAAGATGGATCGGAAGCATTCCCAGCCACTCGCCGAGCTGTATGTGCTCCCGGCCGCTCACGATGTGGACCTGCGTTTCGGGTCTCATGGAAAGCTTTTTCAGAAGCTTCAGCAGATCGTCATCTGGCACGGAAAATTCTGGATCGTCCGAGAAGGGAACGAGGGTGCCGTCATAATCGAGCAGGATCGTGAGCGCCGGCAGGGCTTTCAGCCGCGCCGCCAAGGCATCCAGGTCTCCCGGTGATGACATGCCCGGCCGGGCCGGGGTCGCGGCTGCTGCCGCCTCTTTCATGCCGGTGATGAAGTCTTCGGCCCAGGTGAAGGCATCGTATCCAATCACGCGCTGGCGAAGCCGTTTCATGCGGCGATAGACCTCGCTTTTCGGCATCGTCAGCGCCCGCTTGATATACTGGGCGAGCTGGTCGATATCGAACGGGTTCACGATCAGCGCTTCGGTCATCTCGGCCGCGGCACCCGCAAACTCGCTGAGGATCAGCACGCCGTCGTCGTGTGCACGCATGGCTACATACTCCTTGGCCACGAGATTCATCCCGTCCCGGATCGGTGTGACGAGCATTACGTCGGCGGCCGCATACAGGGCCGCAAGTGCCCTGTCGTCCACACTCCTGACGAGATAATGCACGGGAAGGGCTCCGAATGTGCCGTGCGCAGCATTAATACGACCTGCTATTTCATCGAGCTCCTTACGCAGCCTCGCGTATGATTCGACCTGCGACCGCGATGGGACCGTGATCTGAAGGAACCGGATCTTGTCGCGCCACTCCGGATGTCGTTCCAGAAACCGTTCGACCGCCAGGAGACGCCGTGGAAGCCCCTTCGTGTAATCGAGGCGGTCGATACCGAGAAGGATGCGTCGCCCGCCGGCTTCCGATACCAGGCGACTCACCTCCTCCTGGATTGTGGCATCGGCGGCCATGCCGGTGAAATACCCGGCGTCGATGCCAATGGGAAATACCCCGAGCCGGACTTCCCGGTCGGCCACCATGACGGACTCGCCACGGGTGGCGAGGCGCACCACGCTCGTGAGCGTCTGACGAAAATGGCGCAGGTAGGAGAAGGTGTGAAAACCGATCAGATCGGAGCCCAGCATCCCCTCGAGAATTTCGTTCCGCCACGGGAGAATGCGGAAGACTTCCGAGGAGGGGAACGGGATGTGCAGGAAAAAGCCGATCGTGACATCGGGCCGGAGGCGCCGGAGCATTGCCGGCATGAGTGACAGCTGGTAATCGTGAATCCAGACCAGGTCTCCGGGCGATGCGCTCGCGGCGGCCGTTTCCGCATACAGACGGTTGACCTCGACGAACGTGTTCCAGTTCGCCCAGGCGTCGCGCTGGACTTTCTCGGTATCGTAATGGTACAGCGGCCACAGGACCCCGTTCGAGAACCCTTCATAGAAACGTTTCACCTGGTTTGACGAGAGATACACCGGCACCAGGCGCTGGTTCTCGAACTCCTTTTCGATCACCCGAAGCTGTTCTTCCGAAATACGGCCCAGATCGCCCGGCCAACCGACCCAAAGAGCGTTCGAATCGCGATGCGGGCCCTTCATTGCCGTGGCGAGTCCGCCCGAGGAGGGGATGATGGAAATCTGTGAATGCTCGTGACGAACGGTCATCGGAAGTCGGTTTGATACAATCAGCAGTCGCGCCATGGAACCTCCAGGGATACATAAAGTGGATGGCGGGCAGCTCCCTGACCATGCTACCTGATCGACCTCGTCGTGCAAACCGGGCAAGAACTCGTCCTGAAAACGATATGCACCACGCAGATGGCATGAACAGCCGGAAAAAAGAATATAAATATGTAATGATATAATATATGTTTGGGTGAGCCTCTTCTGAAACTGTGATACAAATGATCTCTTGGGGAGTAGTTTTCCATTGTCCGGAGGAGGAACGCCTTGATATTCAGCCTTGCCGAGATTCTTCTGCTTGGGATGCTGGTCGACTGGGTCCTGAGGGGAATCGGCCTGCCCGGCTTTGTCGGCGTCCTCGCCCTTGGCTTCGCTCTTGGTCCCCAGGTTGTGAACCGGCTCGACCCGGCGCTCATCGGCATTGGCCCGGACCTCCGGCTGATGGCGCTCATCATCATCATGCTCCGGGCGGGGTTTTCGCTGAGACTGTCGGTCGTGGGTTCGATGGGCTGGAGACTGGCTCTGCTTGCCGTCACACCCTCTCTGGCAGAGGCTGCGTTGATTTTCTGGGCCGCCCGCGCATGGCTGGGTTTCACCGCCCCGGAAGCCCTCATGCTCGGGTTTATCATCCCGGCCGTCTCGCCCGCCGTCGTCGTGCCGATGATGCTCAGATTCATCGATGAGCGGTGCGGCGCCGCCCGGCGCGCGCCCGAAATGATGCTCGCGGCCGCTTCGATCGACAACGTTTTCAACGTCCTCATGGCCGATATCGCCATCAGACTGTATTCAAAGACCTCGGAATCCTTTGGACATGCACTCTCCGCCCTGCCGGTTTCATTGATGATGGGTGCCATCGTCGGTGTTGCGGCAGGTTCGCTCCTGATGAGGATATTCGAGCGCTATAATCCCCGTGCGACCAAACGCACGCTGCTCGTCATTGCCGGCTCCCTGCTTTTCTACCGGCTGGAAAAAGTGCTTGCGGGCCAGATACCGTTTTCGGGGCTGATGGCTGCGCTCGTCATGGGCGCGATGATTCTTGAATACCGGGAACGGTTCGCTCACGAGATTGCCGCCAAGCTCGGCAAGATCTGGATATTTGCCGAGATCATGCTGTTTGCGATGGTGGGTGCCCAATTCCAGCTTTCAGCGGCGGCCGGCTGCGGTATCGCCGGCATGGCCATCCTGTTGTGCGGCGTCACCGTGCGAATCGTCGCCACACTCGGAGTCACCGCGGGAAGTCTTTTTCCCTTCGGCGAACGGATCTTTTTCGCCGCGTCGAATCTTCCGAAAGCTTCTATTCAGGCCGCATTTGCCGGTGTTCCGCTCGCGCTGATGCAGAGCATGGGCATACCGGTCGCGCCGGGTGAAACCATTCTTGCCCTCGCGGTCGGAAGTATTCTGGTCACGGCTCCCATCGGGGCCTGGCTTATCCCGCGTGTCGCAGACCGCTTCTTAACGACGACTGAAAAATAGGTGAGAATATGGAAGAAATGCAGAAAGCCATGTTGGCGGCTGCCGTTGCCGTCGGCATCCTGTCCGAGCCGACGCTGCGGACCGCCGACAAGCTGCGCAATATCCTCGATGGTGCGGCCCGTTCCCTGACGCTCGTCGTCATCCGTTGTTCTGGCGAAAAAGGCATCGATCACGGCCTGGTTCATCGCGGAATGCAGTATCTGTTCGTGAAATCCGTCGAGCTGGTCGTCGTATGGGGCCGTTCGAAGGATGGGAAAGCCTTGGTTTCCGTTGACCCGCGCGAACTGCGGGATCCGGCGGGAATTTCCCTCGATCCTGAAATACCGGAGAAGGTGCAAAAGCAGATCATCGACTCGATGGGAATGGCCGATCAGCTTTTTCGGGCCTTTCAAAGGTCCGTCGCCCTTCGCGGCCATGACGAGGGAACGCTCGACAGAACGGCCGAACTGTGCGCCGCCCTTACCTGGACCGCCCGCATCGCACTTTCCTGGGCGTTGACGGCCGAACTTCACGATCCGGACCAGCCGTCATAGACCGTTTTCACGCAAGAGTCTTGCGGAACCGGCGCGAGGCAAGAAGAAAAACAGCGATGCCCATCAATCCCAAGGGGAGCATCTGCGGCCAGAGGACTTGAAACCCCGAACCCTTCAGAAACACGCTCCGCACGATGACAAGGTAATACCTCATCGGGTTCAGATACGTCACATACTGCATGGCAAGCGGCATGTTGGAAATCGGAAACGCGAACCCCGACAACATCGTGATCGGCTGGAAGTAGAAAAACTGAATCATCATCGCCTGCTGCTGCGTGCGGCTGATGGTCGAAATGAACAGGCCGATGCCGAGCGAAGTGCCGAGATACAGGGCTGTGCCCAGAAACAGGATCCAGAGGGAACCCAGAAGCGGCACTTCGAACCAGAACAGAGCCACCACCGTCACGACGGCGACTTCAACCATGCACAGGCAGGCAAACGGCAGGGTCTTTCCCAGAATGAACTCCCAGGGTCGGATAGGGGTGACCATGATCTGTTCGATCGTTCCGATCTCCTTTTCACGGACGACCGCCATGGCGGTCAGCAACAGCGAAATGAGCGTCACAAGAATGGCAATGACGCCGGGAACGAAGTAAAACAGCTTTTCCAGATTCTGGTTGAACCAGGCGCGCGTGTCGAGCGAAAACGATCCCCTGGTCGAGGCATTGCCCGTTTTGCGCTCCAGCTGTCCGACGAGAATATTTCTGTTGTACTCCTGGATCACGCGTGCGGCGTATGCTCCCGCGATGGTTGCCGTGTTCGAATCGGTGCCGTCGAGCAGCAGCTGAAGCTCGGCGGTTTTTCCGGATGAGATGAGCCCGCCGAATCCGTGATTGATCTGAAGCACCATCTGCACATCGCTTCCATCCAGCAGCGCTGCAATCTCCTCATCGCGTTCGGGAAATGACGTCGCGTGGAATTTTCCCGAACCCAGAAACTGCGAGACCAGTTCGCGACTCTGGACGGACTGGTCTCGATCGCATATTCCCATCGATATATGAGAAACGTCGCTTGCCATCGCGTAACTGAAGACGAGAAGCTGGATGATCGGCGCGAAGAACAGCAGCGTCCGCATCTCCCTGTCGCGGAGAGTCTGGATGAACTCCTTGCGGAGCATGTGAAACAGACGTGTACCCATCGCTCACACCAGCCTTTTCTTGAACGAGCCCGTTGCCATGAGGAACAGCACGAAGGCAAAGGCGATGACCAGCAGCAGCTCCCTGTAGATGCCGGCGATGCCCAGACCTTTCATGTAGATGTCCTTGAGGATGACGACGAAGTAGCGGGCCGGAAACAGTCGTGTAACGACCTGGACTGCCGCAGGCATCTGGGAAATCGGCGAGATGAAACCGGAAAGCATGAATGCCGGCAAAAAGGTCAGGATCAGGGATGTCTGACTCGCGGCGAGCTGTGAGCGCGCCACCATGCTGATGTAAATGCCGAGCGACAGGCCCGCGATGAGATAGAACGCCGATGTCGAGACAAGCAGCAGCAGGCTGCCCCTCAGCGGGACATGGAAGAGAAACTGGCCTGCGATGATCGTCAGCAGCACGTCTCCCATGCCGATCGCGAAGTAGGGAATCATCTTGCCGAGCACCAGTTCCGAACCTCTGATGGGGGTCGAGATCAACAGCTCGATCGTGCCGTTTTCCTTTTCGCGGGCGATCGAAAGGGGGATCAGCAGCGCGGCTACGACCATCAGGATCACGGCCATGAGGCCGGGGATGATGAAGTTTTTCGATTCGAGATCAGGGTTGAACCAGACGCGCATCCGCACATCGGCGGGAGTCGCTTGCGAGCCGGAGCCGGCTTTTCTCACCCACGTGAGGGTCAGATCCCGGGAATACTCGGCTGCGATGCCTTCGGCGTAGCTCTGGATGATCGTCGCCGTGTTGGCGTCGCTTCCGTCCAGAATCAGCTGGGCGGAGGAGTGGCGGCCGGAACCGGTCGAGATCGCGAAATCCGACGGGATGACGAGTGCGGCCTTTGCCTTTTCAGTATCTATAGCTTTGTCTATATCCAAGTGCGTTTCCGCGAGACCGATGAGTGAGAAGTATTTTGATCCCGCGAAACGGCTCATGAACTCGCGGCTTGCGGATGTCCGGCTCTGATCGAGGATCATGAGCGGAACCTGATCCACGTCGAGCGACAGGGCATAGCCGAATATGACG
>Ga0079303_10000143_pt1 | contig 15740 bp, 18 predicted proteins | sample Methanogen_OWC_FD_77073 | JGI IMG/M metagenome (GOLD analysis project Ga0079303, IMG submission 77073) | Enriched soil microbial communities from Old Woman Creek wetland in Ohio, USA - Methanogen_OWC | ecosystem: Environmental > Terrestrial > Soil > Wetlands | place: USA: Ohio | collected...
CACTGTGTTTTGCGCCACCCAGTACACCGCGCCACTGTGTTTTGCGCCACCCAGTACACCACGCCACGTCGCCGCTGTGTTTTGAGCCACGCCGCCATTGAGGTAACCCATGCCCCGCACACCTTCCAACCTGGTGCGCACCAGCTTCATGATCCAGCCGGGCAAGCTGCGCCGGCTGCGGGCCCAGGCCAGACGCCGCGGCACTACCGTCAGCGAGCTGCTGCGCACGGCCATCAACGAGTTCCTTGCCACCACCCATGCCGGAGATCCGACAGATGACTGATGACACCCCCACGCCCGAGTCGACGCCGTCCACCAACCCCACGCCCGACCCCAAGGCCGAGGTCAGCAAGACTGACGTCCTGCTCGCCAAGGCTGCCGGCCTCTGGGCCGACAAGAAGAAGCGCAAGTACCTCGTGCTCGGCGCCTTCGCAGTGGTGATCCTGCTGCTCGTCGTATTCGGGCCACACCAGGCGACCACGCCGTCGGGGCTGATGCCATGACCGACATCCGCACCAACGTCCGCACCCGCGACCTGACCTTCTCCGTCGCCCTCGACGTTATCAAGATGGGCATGAAGGTCAAGCGCCACGGCTGGCAGGAAGGCACCGCCCTGTTCCTGGTGCAGGGCTCCAGGTTCAAGGTCAACCGGGCGCCGCTCAACCAGTTCTACGAGGAAGGTGTCGAACTGCAGTACCGCCCGCACCTCGACCGTTGCTTCGAGGACGGCTCGATCGGGCCGTGGAACCCCTCCAGCGGCGATCTGCTGGCGGAGGACTGGGAAATCTGTGAATAGCCGCCCGAGGCGGCGGATTCAGCCTGGAGAATGACCAATCCGTGAACGCCAAGACCTGCAAGCGCATCCGCGCCGCGGCGCGGTTGATGACCACCGGTCGGCCCTACCGGGTCTACGACGAGAAGCGCAACGCCTACGGCGCCCTGCTGCGGCCGATCACGCTGGGCAAGTGCACCCGGGCGACCTACCGCTACCTGAAGAAGATCACCAGGCGCGGGCAGATCCCGGTGCCGGCCAAGCCATGACCCCGCTGGCGTTCGTCGGGGTGGCCCGGGAGCTGGCGCTGCTGTCGAAGGATCCCAGTACCCGGGTCGGCGCGGTCATCGTCGGCCCGGGCAACGAGATCCGCGCCAGTGGCTGGAATGGCTTCCCCCGCGGCGTGCGGGATCTGCCGGAACGCTACGACGACCGGCCGACCAAGTACAAGTTCATTGCCCATGCCGAAGCCAACGCCATCGCCAACGCGGCGCGGGCCGGCACGCCCACCGACGGCTGCAGCCTCGTCGTCACCGCGCTGCACCCCTGCAACGAGTGCACGAAGATGATCATCGGCGCGGGGATCAGGCGCATCTACGCCCCCATGCCGGACATGGAGGGGCGCTGGGCGTCCGAGTTCGAGGTGGCGGCGCGGATGCTGCAGGAAGCAGGTATCATCGTCGAGTTCTACCACGAGGACGACACCGCGTGTCCAGGGCACTGATCGCTGAAACGCCGCTGGCGCAGCTCGCGCTCGAGCTCGCCACCGGGCTGTACCCGCCCACCGACGTGCTGCGCAACCACGGCGTCACCAAAGTCGAGGCCAAGGCGCTGCTGGGCGACCCGCAGTTCCGTTCCATGGTCAACGAGTACCGCAAGCTGTGGAATTCGCCGCTCAACGCCACCGAGCGAGTGCGGTTGAAGTCGGCAGTGGCAGTCGAGGACGGGCTGATCGAGCTGTACGCCCTCTATCAGGACGTCAAGGCCCACCCGCAGTCGCGGCTGGAGGCGTTCAAGCAGCTGGTGACGCTGTCCGACCTGGCGCCCAAGCCCAACGCCGTCGCCACCGGTGAGCGGTTCCACCTGACGATCAACCTGCCGGCGGTCGGCGGCGGGCAGGAGGCCAAGACCATCACCATCGATGCCGAGACGCCGGCAGCCCTGCTCACCGGTTCCGCCGGTTCCAACGTTGGAACCGCGGGCACCGACTCAACCAGCGAAGCTGCCTGATGCCGGACATCGTCTTTAACCCGCCGGCGTCGCTGGCCGAGTTCTGGCACTCCGATCGCTTCTACCAGTGGATCATCGGGCCCCTTGGCAGCACGAAAACGACTAACGTCATCATGAAGTTGATGTCGGTCGCCTGCAATCAGGCGCCGAATCCGCTCGACGGCAAGCGCCACACCCGGTTCGTGCTCGCCAGAAACACCCTGCCGCAGCTGAAAACCACGGTGCTGACCGACATCCAGCAGTGGTTCCCGGGGCTGTACACCCTCAAGGTCGCCGAGAACAAGCTGGAGTTCCGCTTCGGCGACGTCGTGAGCGACTGGTACATGCTGCCGCTGTCCGAGACCGAGGATCAGCGCCGGCTGCTGTCGATGCAGCTCACCCTGGTGTACTTCAACGAGTTCCGCGAGATCCCGATCGACCTGGTCGCCGCGGCAGCCGGGCGTGTCGGGCGCTTCCCGTCCAAGGCACACGGCGGCTGCACGTACGCGGGGGTGTGGGGCGACTCGAACCCGCCGTCCGAGTCCAGCGAGTGGTACAACTTCCTGGTCAAGAGCCCGCCGAGCAACATGACCTACGTCCACCAGCCCGGTGCGTTCGACCCGGGCTGCGATTGGCGGCAGTATCTGCCGGACAACTACTACGAGAACCTGCTCGAAGGCCACGATCCGACCTGGATCGACGTCCACATCCACTCCAAGTGGGGCGAGGACGTCAGCGGCCAGGCGGTGTTCCGGAATACCTTCTCGCCGTCGCGACACATCGTCGACCAGCTCAACTACGACCCCACTCGGGCGATCGTGGTCGGCATCGACACCGGCCGCAACCCGGCGGCGGTGTTCGTGCAGCTCGACGTGCGCGGCCGGGTGCTGGTGCTGAGCTCCGTGCACGCCGAGAACATGGGCATCAAGAAGTTCCTGCTGACCAAGGTGAAGCCGCACGTCGCCGAGCGCTACCCGATGGGGCGGTTCTTCGTCTCCATGGACCCCGCCGCCCGGCAGCGCAGTCAGATCGGCGAGCAGTCGGTGATCGATGCCGTTCGGGAGGAGGGTTTCACGGCCCTGCTGGCGTCGACCAACGACATCGAGCCGCGGCTGCGGGCGCTGGAGAAGCCCATGCTGCTGATGCTGGACGACTCGCCCGGGTTGCTGATCGACCGCTCGGCCAATGCGTCGCTGATCACGGCGCTGTCGTACGAATACCGCTACTCGCGCCGGCGCGACGGCGACCTCGAAGAGAAACCCGAGAAGAAACACCCCTGGTCGGACCTCGTCGACGCGCTCGGCTACGGCGTCATGAACGTCAACAGCAACGCCATCGCCAGAGCGGTGCAGCGCCAGACGGCCAAGCCGCAGGCGCCGAAATTTTCCTCGGCGGCGTGGACGTAGCTGCGCAGAATCAGCGCCAAACTATTGACAGTCCAGAAAATCCTGCCACACTCGCGCAAAACCCTTGCTAGGGTCTCAGGGAGGTGGTAGTGGCGCTTCTGTCAGTGGTAAGTGAGGGAGAACTGCAGAAACGCGACGCCGTCGAGTCCGAGAACCGTCGGCAAGCGGCCGTCAATGCCGTCGAGATCGACAATCTCGCCGCGTACATCCGCAAGATCTGGAACCAGTACGACCAGTTCCGCAACTCCGAGAACGTCGCCTCGCGGCTGACCCAGGCGCTGCGCGCCTACGTCGGCGAGTACGCCCCCGACAAGCTGGCCGAGATCAAGCAGTTCGGCGGCTCGGACGTCTACGCCCGCATCACCACCGTGAAGTGTCGCGGCGCCACCGCGATGCTGCGCGACATCTTCCTGGGACAGGAGCGGCCGTGGGGCATCGCGCCCACGCCGGACCCGCAGATCGGCACCGACCTGTTGGCGGCGCTCGACCAGAAGATGTCCAAGGAGATGATGGACATGTGGCAGCTGGGCATGCCCCCGCCGCCACCGGAGAACGTCGCCCAGCGCCGCAGCGACCTGATCGACCAGGCCATGACGGCGGAGATGAAGTTCGCCAAGAGCAACGCCGAGCGCGCCGCCACCGCGATGCAGGACATCCTGGTCGAAGGTGGCTTCTACGAGGCGCTGCGCGAGTTCCTGATCGACCTCCCGATCTACCCCTACGCCGTCATGAAGGGGCCGATCGTGCAGCTGTCGGACGAGGTGAAGTGGACGCCCGACCGGCAGATGCAGGTGCAGTCGGTGCCGAAGCTGTTCTGGCGCCGGGTCGACCCGATGGACATCTGGTTCACCCCCGGCGCGGGGGCGATCGAGAACGCCACGGTGCTGGAGAAGCTGCGACTGACCCGCGGCGACCTCGCCAGCCTGATCGGCGTGCCCGGCTACGACGAAGAGGCGATCCGTTCCTGCCTGCGCGAGTACCGCAGCGGCCTGACCGACTGGACGACGCCCGAGGACGGCAGCTATGCCGACCTCAAGGCCATGGAGGACTCGCAGTCCAGCAACGACTCGGAGCTGATCGACAGCCTGGAGTTCCACGGCAACGTCCCGGGCCAGGTGCTGCTCGACCACGGCTTCGATGCCAGCCTCGTCACCGACCCGGACATCGACTACCACATCGTCGCCTGGCAAGTCGGCAACCACGTGATCAAGGCGCAGCTGACTCCCAGCCCGCGCAAGCGCCCGCCGTACTACATCTCGAACTACGAGAAGGTGCCCGGCAGCCTGGTCGGCCACGGCCTGCCAGAGATCATCGACGACATCCAGGCGGTGGCCAACGCCGCGCTGCGCTCGCTGGTCAACAACATGAGCATCGCCTCGGGGCCGCAGGTGGCGATCAACGAGGATCTGCTCAGCCCGACCACCGACGCCGACTCGCTGTACCCCTGGAAGCGCTGGCGCTTCAACCAGGATCCGCTGGGGTCGAGCACGCCGCCGATCCAGTTCTTCCAGCCCGGCTCGAACAGCCAGGAGCTGATGCAGGTGTACGGCGCGCTGACGATCCAGGCCGACGAGATCTCGGCCATCCCGCGCTACATCACCGGCTCGAACAACGTCGGCGGCGCCGCGTCCACGGCCTCCGGGCTGTCGATGCTGATGAACAACGCCACCAAGGTGCTGCAGAACATCGCCTCGCAGATCGATGCCGACATCATGCGGCCGGTGCTGCAGCAGCTGTACGACATCCTCATGCTGACCGACGAGTCGGGCATGCTGCGTGGCGACGAGGACATCCAGGTGTTCGGCGTCTCGGTCGCGATGAAGCGCGAGACCGACCGCATGCGGCAGATCGAGTTCCTGTCGCTGACCTCGAACCCGGTCGACATGCAGATCATCGGCTCCACCGGCCGGGCCGCGCTGCTGCGCTCGATCGCCACCGGCCTCGGGCTGGAGGGCGAGGAGATCGTGCCCAGCACCACCGAGCTGGAGAAGCGCGAGCTGATGCAGCAGGCAATGATGCAGCAGGCCATGCAGTCGGCAGCCAACGCGCCGACCGGGCCTGAGCAGCCTCCGCAGGAAGGTCGTCCTGCCGAGGGATTGGACAATGCCATGCGGACGCGCACGCCTCAGGCCGTCATGGCCCAGGCCGCGCCCGGTGGTTCGGCGTGAAGCGGACGCCCCAACTAGCCGATGCGCTCGACCGGCTGCGGCCGAGTCGGGACTTCGGCGTTTTCCTGACCGCGCTCGAGGACTACCTCGCCTCGCTGACGGAGCGGCTGATCAGTGCCGACGACGAGCGACTGCAGGTGGCACAGGGTATGTGTCGGGCTACCAAGTCGATAGTCGACGTCATCAAGGAGAAGTGAAGTGGCAGTTCCCCGTCAGGTAAAGCAGGCAGCCGATCAGGCAGAGCAGCAGCTGCAGGAGATGTACAAGGTCAAGCCGGAGCCCATCCAGGATCTGAACGCTGACCCAGTGGCCGAGCTGCAGCCCGCAGCGGCCGACACGCAGTTCCAGGCCGCGCCCGCGGCGGACGAGCACCCGGAGCCCGAGCAGGCTGCGGCGGAGCCGGCGCCGGACGACAGCGGCTGGGAGCAGAAGTACAAGACCCTCCAGGGCATGTACAACAAAGAGGTGCCCGTTCTGCGGCGGCAGTTGTCGCAGATGGAAGCCGATATGGAGGCCATGCGGCGTCTGCTCGCGCAGATGCACGCTAACCAGGTTTCTACCCCTCCGCAGCCCAGTCAGCCTACGCCGGCCGCAGCCAAGCGCCGGGTCACTGAGGCTGACGTCACGGACTACGGGGAGGATCTCATCGACGTGGTGCAGCGAGCGAGTCTCGACGCGCTCGATCCCTACGTCTCCAAGCTGGAAGCCAAGCTCGCCCAGTTCGAGAACATGATGGGTGGGGTGGCTCAGCAGACGCAGCTGTCTGCACGGCAGCAGCTGTTCGACAAGCTCGGCCAGGCGGTGCCTCAGTGGGAGGACATCAACCGTTCGGGCGAGTTCATCGGCTGGCTTGACGAGGCCGACCCGTACGTCGGGGTGCGTCGTCAGGACTTGCTGACGCAGGCTTTTGAACGCAACGACGTTGCCCGCGTCATTGCCTTCTTCAAAGGCTTCCTGCGGGATACTGGAGCAGCATCGGAGCCCGAGCAGAGGACGCCTACGCCAGCGGCGGGGCGAGCCGACCTTCGGACGATGGTGTCGCCGGGCAAGACCCGGTCGAGCACGACAACGCCCAGCAAATCCAATGAGCGAATCTGGTCGCAGCGCGACATCGCCAGCTTCTACAGCGACGTCCTCCAGGGCAAGTACCGGGACAACGTCGCCAAGAAGGAGCAGATCGAGCGCGAGATCATCGCTGCAGTAAATGAGGGCAGGGTTCGTAATTGACTTCACTTATTCTGTAGGAGGCCATTATGGCTGGCGTTACCCCTGCTGCAGTATTCCCCGTCTCCGGTTCGCCGTGGTCGGGCAGCGCTGCTTCCCCCGTGTACTCCGGTACCTTCATCCCGACCCTGTGGTCGGCGAAGATGCTGGAGAAGTTCTACGAGACGACCGTCCTTGGTCAGATCGCCAACACCAACTGGGAAGGCGAGATTTCCAACAAGGGCGACAAGGTGCTGATCCGCACCGTGCCGTCGGTGACGATCCGCGGCTACGACGCCGATCAGGCGCTCACCGTCGAGCGTCCGGCGAGTGCGACCGTCGAGCTGGTCATCGACCAGGGTCTGTACTGGAACGTCGTCCTGGACGACGTCTGGAAAGTCCAGTCGGACATCGACCAGCTCAACCTGTGGGCGGAGGATGCGGCCGAGCAGCTGAAGATCGCTGTTGACTCCGATGTCCTCGGCATCCTGCTGGCCGGCACCGCTGCGGCCAACAAGGGCGCTACCGCGGGCGCGATCTCCGGCTCGGTCGACCTTGGCGTGACCAACACTGGTCCGCTGACTATCGTGCCGCGTGCTCCTGGCACTGGCGAGATCGAGGTCATCGACCTCATCACCCGCCTCGGCCAGACGCTGGACGAGCAGAACATCCCACAGACCGGCCGCTGGCTGGTCATCCCGGCGTGGGTGGCTGCTCAGATCAAGCGGTCCGAGCTGCGTGACGCCTCGCTGACCGGCGACGGTCAGTCGGTCCTGCGCAACGGTCGTATCGGCATGATCGACCGCTTCGAGCTGTTCATCTCCAACCTGCTCCCGAACGGCACTGCTGCCGGTCTGCAGGCTGGCGAGTTCATGGCTTGCGCGGGTCACAAGCACGGCCTGACGTTCGCGTCGCAGCTGACCAAGGTCGAGACTCTGCGTGCAGAGTCGACCTTCGGTACGTTGATGCGCGGTCTGAAGGTCTACGGCCGCAAGGTCGTCGATGGGACTGCGCTGGCGACTGCGGTCATCACTCCGCCGTGATGCGTGATGGGTAGTTGCTGGTAGCAAGTCTGGTGGAGGGGGGCTCCGGCCCCCCTCTTTCCAAGGAGAGCCCCATGGCTTTGATGTTGAGACACAAGCGTACTGGGGAGATCACCCCAGCTACTCCCGCGATGCGTAGGGAAGATGCGTACGAGCAGGTGGAGGTAGAGCTGCACCGGCTGCTGTACCGCACCGATGCCTATGGTCTGCGCTACGATCGCTTCGGCAACTGCCTGGACGCCGCGCCGGCGAGTTCCAACGTTGGAACCAAGCCCCGCCGCAAGCGCCGCAGTGCCGCCACTGAAGATCTGCTCGGAGGGTTGGACTGATGCTGGCTTCCGCCGTCATCCAGACTGCCCGCGAGATCCTGCAAGACGAGACTACGCCGTACCGCTACTCCGCGGAGCGGCTGCAGCGGGCCTACGACATGGGGTTGAACCAGGCCCTGCGCCTGCGCCCCGATCTGTTCGTGGCAGCGAGCTTCCTGCCTAGCTACTACTCCGGGGCGCCGTCTCAGGAGTTTCCACTCGATGGCCGCTTCCAACTCGAGTTCGTCTACTACATCGTCTCGCTGATCGAGAGCGAGAAGGACGGCCCGCAGTTCGACCAGCGGTCGCAGGAAGCGCTCAACCGATTCAAGATGGCACTGGTGGCACTATGACGCAGGCGACTACCGTTTGGCAGAACGTGCTCATGGCCGAGCTCCCGGGCGCCACCTGGGACTTCGTCGATCAGGTGGTGTGCGAGACCGTCAACGAGTTCTACACCCGCACCGGTGCCTGGATCGAGGATCTGCTGTACGACATCCGCGCCAACCGCACGGTCTACAATCTGAATCCAGTGGTGGGGCGCGACGTCGAGGTACTGTACGTCAACCAGGTGCGGATCAACGACGAGCTGGTGCCGCTCGGCCAGCCCGAGCAGCTGAGCACGATGTCGACCGGAGCGTGGGTGCGTCCGGCAGCCACGCTGCACCTCAACGCCCCGCCTCTTGAGGACATCACCAAGGGACTGCGCGTCACCGTCGCCCTGCGGCCGAAGATGTGCGCCGGCGAAGTACCTGACGAAGCCGTGCTGCTGTACTTCGACACCATCAAGAACGGCGCCATGGGGCGGCTGAAGGCGATGACGAGCAAGCCCTGGTCGGATCCGGCTGGCGCCGCGGTCTGCCAGCGGCGGTTCCGCAACGGCATGTCCGAAGCGCGTGACATGGCCCGGCGCGGCCACTCGCGCATCGACTCCAGCTGGAGCTTCCCGCCGTGGGCCTGAACACCCTCGACCTCAACCAGGCCGCGATCAACGCCGCCGAGGCGCTGGTCGGTCGGCCATTCGTCGGCGCCACCCAGGCCGAGCGGTTCTGCCGCCGCGCCGAGGACGATCTGATTCTGGTACGCGACGCGGGCTACTTCCGCATCGAGCGCCCGAGCGAAACCATCAACTATATCCGCCAGCCGCAATTCGGTAGGTGTGGTCAGGAGGACGCATGCTCCTAGCACGTAAGGTCATCGGCTCTGGCGACAGGGCGCTGTACACCATCGACCTCTCGGAATGGCTGTTGTCGATCGAGACGCTGGCGACGGTGGAGGTAGCGGTGTCGCCGTCGACTCTGACGCCACTGCTGGCGCAGGCGAGCATCCTCACCGAGACGATGATCGGTGTGTCGGTGTCCGGCGGACAAGTGGGGGAGACCTACTCGGTGATGGTCACCTACACCACGCAGTCGGTGTCGACCGAGGAAGTGCTGCGCATCCAGAACGACTGCATCGAAGTCGAAGTTTCCCTGCCGTGTGAGCTCTGACCATGCTGCACTACTCGAACAACGCCTCTACGACCCTCACGCAGTCGATCGCCACTGGGGATACGACGCTTCACGTCGCCAGCACGGCGTTGTTCCCACAGGGCGTCAACTTCGGCGCCGGCGACGGGTTCTACGTCACGCTCGAGAACTCCCTGTTCGGCACCCGTGAGGTCTGCTTCGTTACTGGCATGACGGTGACGGCTTTCACCGTCTTGCGTGGCCAGGACGGCACCATCGCCCAGGAGTTCGACGCCAGCACCACGATCGTGGAGCGGCGGGCCGTAGCGGCGGACTTCGAGAACCTGGTTCAGGACGAAACCCTGGACGCGCACATCAACGACGCCGACGCGCACCCGCAGTACGCTTCCGATGCCGACGTCACCGCTGCTGTGGCCGCGCACGTGGCTGCCAGCGACCCGCACACGGTCTACGCCAAGGACTCCGACGTCACCGCGGCGATCGCGGCGCACGTCGCCGCTGTGGACCCGCACAGCCAGTACACCACGTCGACCGAGCTAGCGGCGGCGTTCGATTCGCATATTGCGCTGTCCAACCCGCACAGCCAATATTCGACCAACACCTACGTCACGAGCTCGATCGCTACCCACGCGGCGGCGAGCAACCCACACCCGTCGTACCTGAAAGCTGCCTCGACAGCCGAGATCACGGCCAAGTCGTCCAGCACGGTCGGCCTGACGCCGTCGACCATCGACCATCTGTGGGGCCGGCTGTTCACTGAGAAGGCCGTGTCTACCAGCCCGGGCGCCAGCGCCGAGGGCAAGTTCCCGCTGCTCGACAGCTCCGGCAAGCTCGACGTCTCGTTCATCCCCAACCTCGGTGGGGTGGAGTACAAGGGCGCGCTGGATGCCGTGAACAACGGCCCGCCGGCCATTACCCACATCGCTGGGGACTTCTACTACCACAACGGCGAGGACGGCAACCTCGACGCTGATTGGACCGGCGTTGGTGGCGATCCTATCGCGCTGGGTGACCAGCTGGTGTACGACGGCGCTAACTGGGCGATCGTCCCCACGGTCATCGACACCGACCAGTACCTGCGCCGCGACGGCACCGTAGGCATGCTCGGCGACCTCGACGTCAATTCCAACGCCATCAGCAACGCCAGCATCGACTACGCCGACAACTACGTTACGTTCTGGTCGTCCGTGGTCCCGGGCGAGCGGCCGGCAGGCGGCACGCGGCTGCAGGGCGAGCTGTACGTCAACCTCACCGACAACCAGTTCGGCTTCATCGACGCCGGCACCGATCCGCTGGACTTGCTGGCGATCACCATCTTCTCGGCGTCGGCGGCGTACGAAGCCGACCAGCTGGTCGTGTACTCGGGCAGCATCTACCGGGCACTGACCTCGATCGTGGCCGGCGCATTCAACCCGGCCCAGTGGGAAGAGGTGTCCAGCGCCGCCACCGGGCTCACCAAGATCACCCAGAGCGCCCACGGCTTCACCTCGGCCAACCAGGGTGCCCCGCTGCGCTTCAACGGTTCCGCCTGGGTGTTGAACCAGGCCACGGCTGCCAACCACCACCACGCAATCCTGGTGGAGGTCACCAGCGTCGACACGTTCACCATCGCCACCTCCGGGCAGGTGACCGTGGACGTGGCCGTGAACAACGGCGCGGTGCTGGTAGCCGGCACCCTGTACTACTGCAGCACGGCCAGCGCCGGCAAGGTCACGAGCACTCAGCCGACCGACCTTGAGGAGGCCCACCCGGTCTACGTCGGCCTGGGCGATACCACGGCGTACCTCGTCGCCTCGCCGGCGGGCTATGCCCAGTACGACTACGTCGACACCGCTGCGGCGGATGCGGCTGCGGCAGCCATCGTCGGTCTGGCCACCGAGGACTACGTCGACACCGCTGTCAGCACCTCTGCGGGGCTGAAAGTCGACAAAGCGGGTGACACCATGACCGGTGCACTCACCGTCACGGATGCCACGGCGGACGGCCACGCGCTCAACCGCATCACTGCCGATGGGCGCTTCGCTGCGCTCAGCCACGGCCACGAACTCGCCGACGTCTCCGACGCCGGCACCCTGGCGGCGGTCGACGACGCGCCCAGCGACAGCAAGATCTACGGCCGCTACAACGGCTCCTGGGCCGAGGTCGTCTCAGGCGGCGGGGAAGGTGGTACCTCTGACCACACCGCACTGCTTAACCGCGACGTCGCCGACCAGCACCCGATCGGCGCCGTCACCGGCCTGCAGACCGCCCTCGACGCCAAGCAGGCGACGCTTACCGGCGGCGCGACGTCGATCGCCACCGCGAACCTGACTGCGTCTCGAGCGCTGATGTCTGATGGTTCTGGCAAGGTCGCCGTCAGCGCCGTGTCAGCTACCGAGCTTGGCTACCTCGACAACGTCACTGGGCCGTTGCAGACGCAGTTGGACGGCAAGGTACCGCTCGGCGGCGGCACCATGACCGGCATGCTGACGCTGTTCGCCGACCCGACGGCGACCAACCACGCGGCCAACAAGAACTACGTCGACGGCCACTTCACCCTGCCGCTCACGTCGGGCATGGCAGCGATCGTCGACGGCACCGGCAAGTTCACGTCGCACGCAGCGGTGTCCTCCACCGAGCTGGGGTACCTCGACGGCGTCACCAGCGCCCTGCAGACCCAGCTGGACAACAAGCAGGCCCTGGATGCCGACCTGACGGCGATCGCGGCGCTGGCCGGCTCAGCTGGCTACCTGAAAAAGACCGCGCTCAACTCCTGGTCGCTGGACACCAACAGCTACGCGCTGGCGGCGCACAACCACGACGCCTCGTACGCTGCGCTCGGCCACAACCACGACACGGCATACATCAGCCTGGTCAGCACGCCGACGGAGGGCAACTTCCCCACGTTGACCGCCGGCGGAGAGCTTGGCAACAGCGTCTACGGCCCAAGCTCGTTCTCTGCTGCGGGGCACAACCACGACGCGGCTTACGCTGCGCTCGGGCACAACCACGACTCTGCCTACTCTGCTACCGGGCACACGCACGACGACCGGTACTACACCGAGTCCGAGATCACCAGCCTGCTGAGCGGCTACTCGGCGACGTCGCACAATCACGACAGCGCGTACATCAGCGTCATCGGCTCGCCGTCAGCGGGCAGTTTCCCAACCATCACGGCTGGCGGTGAGCTGAACAGCAGCTCTTATGGGCCAGCGTCGTTCTCGGCATCCGATCACAACCACTCGGGTGTGTACCAACCCGCAGACGCCCAGTTGACTGACATTGCTGCGTTGTCCGTTACCAAGGGCAACGTCATTGTTGGCGACGGCACCAACTTCGTGTCGCTCGGCGTCGGCACCAACGACTACGTGCTGATGGCCGACTCGGCCCAGACGACGGGCGTGAAGTGGGCGCAGAACCCGGCCGGCGTTACCGATCACGGCCTGCTCACCGGCCTTGCTGATGATGATCACACTCAGTACGCCCTGGCGGATGGCAGCCGCGGCAGCTTTGCATCCACGACGCACAACCACGACAGCGCCTACATCAGCGTGGTCAGCACGCCGACGGCGGGCAATATTCCCACGTTGACCGCTGGCGGTGAGTTGGCGAACAGCGCTTACTCACCCAGTTCGTTCGCTACCTCTGGTCATAATCACGACAGCGCCTACATCAGCGTCGTCGGGTCGCCAACCAACGGCAACTTCCCGACGTTGACCGCTGGTGGCGAGTTGGCTAACAGCGCATACGGACCGAGTTCGTTCCAAGCAGCTGATGCTGATCTAACCTCGATCGCCGGGCTGGCGGGCACCAGTGGGTACCTCAAGAAAACGGCGGCTGATACTTGGGCGCTGGATACTTCCACCTTCCAAGCTCAGGACGGCGACCTTGATGCTATCGCCGCGCTAAGTGGCACCAGCGGTCTACTCAAGAAGACGGCTGCGAACACTTGGTCGTTGGACACCGCCGCCTATATCACGGCGAGCATGTCGGCTGACCTCGACATGAACAACAACGACATCATCGAGTGTCAGACGGTCGGGTTCTATCAAGAGTACGACAACGGCAACTCGGGTACTGCCGACACCATCACGTTGACCAACGGGATGAAGCAGAAGTCCACGTTGACCGGCAACGCCACGCTGACCATCACGGCGACTTCGGCTCCCACTGGTCACTACCAGCTTCGCCTGATTCAGGATGCTACGGGTGGTCGGTCGGTGACCTGGAGTGGTATCTCCAGTACGCAGTGGCTGGGTTCTAGCACTGCTCCTGCAATCAATACTGCTGCGAATGGCCAGACCATCGTCAACATCTTCGTTGTGGGTGGTTCTGTGATCTGCGCGAGTGCAACAAAGGTAGGTGCGTAATGGCAGTCTCTTATGTTGGAACTGGCTCGATAGCTACAGGTACTACTTCCTGCACCGTCTCCTGGCCCTCTGGGCACCAAGCGGGAGATATTGCGCTTTTGCAGATTCGCCCGGACGACGCAGCAACTGAGTGGCCGACCATACCTACTGGCTGGTTGCCTGTTCCAGATCACATAACTAGAACGTGTTATATGTCGTGCTCCCTGGGGATGCTGGTTTATAAGTATGCAACCTCCAGTTCAGAGTCAAACGTCAGTGTCTCTACTCCTACCGCTACTGGGTGTGCTGCGGCTATTGTTGTATTTCGTGGGGTAGACCCCGTATATCCATTTAATGCAGCGCGAGGCGGGATACTTGCCGGTTATCTAGTATCATTTCCGTGGCCCGATGTTAAAATTAGAAATAACTCAGACGATGCCTTAGTGTTCCTCGGAAACAATGCTTCAGATTCCTCAAGTGGGCAGTGGTCGGGTGCTAGTGGAACTGGTGTTGGTTCTATAACTGAGCTTTACGATGGTGGCACCACAAATGGAGATGGGTGCAATATTGTGTGTTTCTGGGGTAGACCTACTGCGGATGGATACGTCTCGGATTTCAATTGCTCTACACGTCCAGGTGGCTATGGTACTGCATGGAGTTTAAGCCTCTCCGCTGATAGAAATTCCTTGGAAGGCGTTTTCGCCCTGTCTAATGGTGAATATGCCTTAGCCACAGGGACATCAAATACTGTTACCGTACAAGCCCCAGCAGGCACTCCTCTGCTTTTGGAAATTGGGTATTACGCCGCCTCTGCTTCTCGTACTATAAACACACCAACTGACGCTACTGAGGTTGCTGCCCAGCAAAACCGCCCTTATAAGATTGGTACTACCAATTATTATGAGGGAACCAAACTTTGTACGTTAGAGGCAACAGGAGATGCACAGGATATAACAGCAACAATAAGCGCATCAGGATCCATCTATATTAAAGTTTTCGCGCTAACCAAACTTTCTTCGGTTTCTGTTGTTGATTATGAATCCTCTGTGCTGACTGCTGCGGGCGACGTTGCATATGATGCGCTAGATGCGGGAAGGTTCGTATATAGGAGGGGATCAGCCTTTTCTACCGCAGGCAATATTGTTAGTGATTTTGGTACTGCTTCTGGGTTTTATGACTTTTGGACATACTCAGGGTATGGTAGGGCATGGGCTGCTAGCTATAGATGGACTGATACTGCTACAGCATCCGACGCCTATACTGATGCAGTAACTAACGAAACCGGATCGTACATACTGCAGGTAATGCTTGACGGTACGCTAGTTGGTGGTGGTGGCAGTGGTATGTTCTGGGCAACAAACTGTTGAGGATGTAACACATGAAGATCGCAAAAGTAGTCAACGGAGAAATCCGAAAGGTCCGCAACAGTATCCCAGAGAATCTGGAAAACACCTCCAACTTCTCGGCACTGTCCCTTGATGAGATGGCGATGCTGAACTGGTATCCCATCCGAGAAGTCTATCCAGAACGTGGACTGTATGAGTCCTACGGCGAACCAACGATAGAGATCCTTCCTGCGGAGGTGGTCTACACCTACCCCGTCATCCAGCCTACCCTGGCGTATGTCCAGAAGGCCCGCAAGAAGGAGTTCAAGGATGAACTGTCAAGCAGGGTCTACGCCCTCCGAGACATCGATGAGTTTATGGTGCTGCTCCTCACGGCAACTCTGTCGAACTCACTCAAGACCAAGATCGCGGACCTGAGTGCTGCCTATGAGGCGGCTGTCTCTGCGCTCAACGCAACAACGACGGTGGCTGACGCACTGGCAGTGACA
>Ga0079303_10000144_pt1 | contig 15700 bp, 9 predicted proteins | sample Methanogen_OWC_FD_77073 | JGI IMG/M metagenome (GOLD analysis project Ga0079303, IMG submission 77073) | Enriched soil microbial communities from Old Woman Creek wetland in Ohio, USA - Methanogen_OWC | ecosystem: Environmental > Terrestrial > Soil > Wetlands | place: USA: Ohio | collected...
GAAATGAGCCCCGAAAGGCTCAACGAGAAGTTCCTCGAGGACCGCGCCATCGTCGATTACGATTCCGCCTTCATAGACGAGGAAAATATCTTCCCGCAGCTGATCGCGGCGGGCGGCGAGATAAAATTCATTCATCCGCTCGAAGTGGGCCTCAAAAACGCGATTATCACCATAATAAAAAATCACCAGTATATAACCCGTGTCGAGACATTCAACAACACCGACTCCGCCAAGCGCAATCCCAACGAGATGATCCTGTTCAACAGGTTCGTCGAGGTCCTGAACAATAAGCCTTATGGCGAACTCACAAAATTCCTAAACGAATGGAAAATAGGCGATATAGCCGAAAACGTTTTGACGGAAGCGCATAACCACTACCAGCAGCACCCTCTCATTCCGGAATGCGGAAGCGATTCGACCGGGCGCGATCCGAAAATACCTGGAATGGGCTTCATCAGGTCCAAGGCGGTTCCGACCACGGTCAGGAAGTGGTACATCAGCAACCACGCGATCGTTCCTTCCCCCATTTCGAGCCTCATAATCGGGCACGGAAAACACATCCCGCCGGAAGAATTTTCCAGGCTTTCCGAAGACGAACGGCACGTGCTTCTGATGGGTAAACGCGCGCAGAGAAGGAAAAACCTGATCGGCGACGAGCTCGAAAACGAACACATCAGCCTTTTCATGTATATAAAATACCTCAACCCGACCATCAAGAATTTATTCAGGCTCGGCATAGGGTTTATTCCGGCGTTTCTAACTTTCTATCACCAGTTCTCTTCTAAATATATGGGCATATTCTTCGCGATGTTATGGTTCGCGATCACGTTTTCAAGAAACGTCCTGGTCGACCTCGTGGCCGCCCACGGAATGGACGTCCGCGAATGGTCGTGGAGCGACGTCAACTTCGAGAACGCTTTCCAGTCCCTGTTCTGGACCGGCTGGTCGGTGCCCATTCTAAACGAAGTCAAGGTCTTGTTCGACCGTTCCTGGGCGATAACCGGCATCCAGTCATTCGCGGTTCTGGAGATCGTCAAGTTCTTCTTCATCTGCTTCGCCAACGGATCGTATATATTCACCCACAACACCATCAGGAACTTCGACTCCAAGGTCAAGAAGGCAAATTTCTTCAGAAGCATACTTTCCTGGCCCTTCGCCGTCATAACCTCGCCGATCGGAATCATGCTCAATATCCCCAGCATCGTGCAGGCCAAAATCTGGTCGGACATCATCGCCGGTTTCATCGAAGGAAGCGGAAAATTCACCCAGCGTATCGTTATACGAAAGCGCGATCTCAAGGAGATACTGCCCAACCTCGCTTCGCCGGAAAAACACGTGAAGACGGTCGCCGCCCTCGACGTGCTCTACATATGGGCCCACCAGCAGCGCGGCAACACATGCCTCGAGCAGATACTTCTCAACAAAAGCATATTTTACAAGAACCTGATAAACAAAATAGAGAACCCGATGATCTCGGCCGAAAAATACCGCTACTCAAGAACGATGTTCAGAAATCTTTTCGAATTTTTCGCAGAGGAAGGCTGCTCGATCAGCCTCAGCTCGTTCGTCCTCGAGAACTATGCGGGCCGCGAGGCCGAAATCCTTTGCAACCTCATCGGCGATCATTTCGAGCAATTCAAGGAATGGCTCTATTCAATAAAACTGATCATAGAAAAACAGGACGAAAAACTCAAGAACAACAAAAAAACGGTCAGGTGACACGGGAGGCGGTCCTTTTTGAAAAAATGTTCTCGCGGCGCTGACAAGCCTTCGACTCTCGTTTTTCAGCTTCCGATGGCGCCGGTTTCAAGACGGGCATATCCGGCTTTTCTCACCGCCGCCGCGGTTTCGATGGGATACGAATCATCCTCCGGTCGCGGCGGAGTCGCCGGAAATAAACGCGTCGCCTCCCGGAGCGAATCGGAACCAGCGGTTTCGCTCGGCTTTCAAAATAAAAACGTCTCGGCCAAATTTTTACTCTACACGCGCGGAATATGCGAATGCGAGCTCGCGCCGGCCCCGGGAAAAAACGTGAGTGGCGCAGTTCTGGCCGGAGAAGCCGCCAAGATAATAAACGGGTTGGTTCAAAACTGCGTGTATATGAAACTCAAGGAAGCGCTTTCAAGAAAAGGTTATAAAATAACCCGGACCGGCGCGAGGGCGGATGAAATAAAAACGGCCGCAAAAAAAAGAAAAAGACTGAAGGAGTAATATTGGGCAGGTTCAATTGGCTCGAAGCCGACAAATCAAAAAAAGACACCGGCGAAGGCCGGTCCGGACAGCATGGCGACAGCGAACCCGGACCGGTCGATGCGGCTTCGACGAAGCGAAATATCGAACCCGACGGAGAAATCTCGAGGTTCGGAAGGACGTCCACTTTCGACGGCGTCGTCTTCGATTCAATGCATTTCAAGCGCGAAGGGTTCGCCGCTTATGAAGCGTGCGATTTCGAACGCGCGCTTTTGAATTTTTCCAAATGCCTTTCGGAAAACAACAACGACGAGGAGGCGTGGGTATACCAGATAATAAGCCAGATCCATATCGGCAAACAGGACGATTCGCTGACATGGGCGAAACGGGCGTATGGATTCTTCGGCGATTCCGCCGATATCCAGTCCCTCCTCGGACTCTGCCTGGCGTTGAACGGAAATTGCGCCGAAGGAATGACGCATTCCGACGCGGCCCTGGCGAAGAAAAAGCCCGGGTTTTTCGTCTGGATGGCCCGCGGCGAGATCATACTGAATTCCGGAACGATGAACAACGCCTTCGTTTGTTTCAAGAACGCTTCCGCCTTCAGGGTAACATCCGGCTCGAAGAACCTGGATTTCGAGATCGCCATGGCGCTTTCAAGAGCAAAGAAATATTCCCTGGCGCTCTCTCATTTTAAAAAAGCCATTCAGGCGGGTCTGTGCAACCCTTTCATCTATGTGAAGGTCGGGGAAATCAACGAAAAACTTGAGTTTTTCGAAGAATCGGAATTCTATTACAGGCTCGCGACCGATCTTGACAATTCCTTCAGGCCGGCCAACGAAGGTTTCGCGCGCGTTCGGGAGCACAACACGTTTTTCGCGAAGCTGTTCAGAGCGATAGCCAATATGTTCAATTCGAAAAAGACTCGAAAAAACGATCCGGAAACTTAAGGTCCGGATTCGCACAGGTATAATCATTTGACGGGCGAATATTATCGCGGAGGTAAAGATGTCATCTGGCACGACGGCGAAGCATGCGATGCTTCAACTATTGAAGATCGCCCTGGACAAGAACGCCTCTGATCTTCACATCATAGAGGGCGAACCACCGGTTTTGAGGATTGACGGGGACATTGTCTTCATGGACTCCCACCCGCTTTCCGAGGACGATACGAAAGCACTCATATACAGCTTACTCAACGACACGCAAATCGAAAAATTCGAGCGCGACTGGCAACTGAACTTCTCCTTCACGCTCAAGGAAGTGGGCCGCTTCAGAATCGCCGTATATTACCAGAAAGGCATAGTCGAGGCTTCCATCAGGATAGTTCCCAACGACATAAGGACTCTCGAGAACCTCGGCATGCCCGAGGTCGTCAAGGACCTCGCCAGAAGGCCTAACGGGCTCATTCTGATAACAGGGCCGACAAGTTCCGGTAAAACCACCACATTCAACGCCATACTCGATTTCATTAACAAGGAACGGCGGGGAAAGATAATAACCGTAGAGGACCCCATCGAATACGTTCACTCTCACAAAAAATCCATCGTCGTCCAGCAGGAAGTTTATTCCGACGCCAAAACATTCTCGTCCGCCCTCATCCATATCCTGCGTCAGAATCCCGACGTTATCGGCATAGGCGAAATGCGCGACCTGGAGACGATCGCGGCCACGCTCACGGCAGCCGAAACGGGGCACCTGGTCATCGCGACGATCCACACATCGGACGCAGCGCAGACGATTTCCAGGATAATCGACGTATTCCCGCCGCACCAGCAGGAACAGGTTCGAATCCAGCTCGCTTCCACGCTCCAGGGAATCATCTCGCAGATGCTGCTGCCGCAGGTGGGCGGGGGCAGGATCATGGCGGCCGAAATCCTCACCGCGGCGCCGGCCATCAGGCACCAGATCCGCGAAAACAAGATCCAGAATATTTTCTCCAGCATGCAGACCGGACAGTCTCAGGGAATGCAAACAATGGACCGCAGCATTAAAAACCTCTACCAGGCAGGCCTCATATCTTACGCCACAGCCATGTCGAAAATCAAGGACCCGAAAGAACTCCAGCCGAAATAAAACATCGGATGTGAATTTTATGGCCAGAAGAAAAGAGATACTGAAAACCGCCTTTGACAACCTGAAACGTGAATTTTCCGAACTCGAGACGCTTTTGACGAAAGACGACCGGGGAGAATGGATAGCTTTCCCGGAACGCGACGCCCCGGAGGTACTCGACGGATTGTCCCCGTCACTTCCCGGGCCCGTAAGGGCCGGAACGAGCCAATACTATCTTATATCCTGCGACTGCGCGGACATCGCCGCCGCTTTTCCCGCCGGAGAATTCTCGGAAGCCCGCCGGCGCGACGCCACAGACGTCATCGAAATAGCGGCCGCCCCATGTGGCGATTTTGAGCTTCAGCCTCCGGGAGCTTTTACCGAAAAATTGAAAATGGCCGCCAGATACTCCATGAAAATGGCCGAAACTGAATACGCGTCGCTTCACGACTCGCTTACCGGCGTCCACAACAAGGCTTATTTCGACCGCTCGCTCCGCTCCGGCCTCGCCTGGCTCCTGGATTTCTTTAAAAGCGCCAGCCGGAACGACCATGCGCTCGAAAGCGCCTTTACCGGCAGGAATCTAGGACTTATCATCTTCGACATAGACAATTTCAAGAGTTTCAATGACGTCTTCGGCCACAGGGCCGGTGACGAAGTCCTTCGAGAGACTGCGTCCGCCTGCGAAAAAGCGGTTTCGGTTTTTCACGGCGACGCCGTCCTGTGCAGATATGGCGGCGAGGAATTCGCCGTTATCGTGCAGGGCAGGTCGACAAAAGGGATAAGAGAAATAGCCGAAACCGTAAGGCGCACCGTTGAAAATATCGACAACGAAGCCGTATCTTCAAGGCTGGGGCTTTCGATGAAGCTGAGGAGGGTGACCGTCAGCGTCGGCTTCTCGACGCACTGCCTTTACACTCAGTACTCTTGTGAAAACGGAAATCCCGACCCCGACCAGCTCTTCGAAGCGATGATCGGAAAAGCAGACATGGCGCTTTACGCCGCCAAACGCCTGGGCAAGAACCGCGTCGTATCGTTCGGCGAGATACGCCAGGAGTGCAGCTTCGTCATCGACACAATCGGTTCCAGCGCGATGGTAACGGCGGGGTATGCCACGGGCGCGGCGTTCGGCGACTCATTCGTCGTCTACGACTCGAAATACGACGGCAAAAGCGAAATCGTCGACCCCGCGACTTCGAAGAAGATCGGCGTCTATCCGAAATTCGTCAAAGGCACGTTACGCATCGAACCCGATTTCACGAAATTCGACAATCCTCTCATGGAAAGGGTATCGATGTGCGAAATATCCGAATCGTCAGCCACCAGGGTCGCCTCCGGCGACAGGTGCTTTCCGCTCCCGCGGAAGGACTCCGTTTTATATAACGATTTATTCCTTCCCGCCGCGGCGACAGGCATTTCAAATTACGCCGCTCCCTTGAAGTCAGACGAAATGGAAGAAGCGGGGGCCGCGTTTCTAATCAGCGCCCGCGACGCTTTCGAGGAACTGAGGACAAAAACCGGCGGCGAATCGGCCGGGAATTTCTTCGCGGCGTTCTCGCTCGCGGCGGAGGCCGTTTCGAGCGGAGCTCTGAATCGCCGCCTGTCCTCGGACAAGGCCCTGCTGATTTTCAAAAAACGCGCCGACATCGCGGACGTCGAAAGAAAAATCGCCGCGCGATTCGAAGATTTGTCATGCGCGTTCAATATTGAGTCACGCATTCACGTGTCCTCAATGACGTCCGCTCAGCCTTCGGGTACGATACCCGGTGACGCCGAAAGACGTCTGAGGATAACCGATCTCTGCGGAAGGTTTTTCGGCTCGACCGGCATTTTCAGATACGGCCCCGAGGCCCACAGAAATTTCGGAAGGTTTCTATACCTGTGCGGCATGACGGACGAAGCCCTGGCCGAGCTTCTCGAGTGCGAAAGGTTCTTCGGCCGGGAAAGCGATCCGGCGCTTCTTCAATATATCGGCAACGTAGCCATGACCGCGGGCGATATGAAGATGGCGGAAAAATATCTGATCGAGGCAGAAGGTTTTCTACCCGAAAACGTTCCCGTCCTGTGCAATATAGCGCTTCTCAATTGCATAAACGGCGATTTCGAAAAAGCGGCGTCATACTACGATAAGTGCTGCCGGCTCGAGCCGGCGAACGCCGTCCACCTCAACAACCTCGCGTTCGTAATAAAAGCCTCGGGAGGAGATCTTGCAAGGGCCAGGGCCATCGCTGAAAAAGCTCTTTCCCTGTGCGCCGCCGAACAAAAGGCGAATTTCACCGACACCCTTGCCGAAATATATTCGGCTTCGGGCGACCACGCCGGGGCAGCCGCCTTATACGAAGACATCGTTAAAATGACCGCCTTCTGCCCGCCGGTTAAAACATTCCTCAACCTTTCAGGCGAACTTCTGGCCTGTTCCGACACCGCCGGAGCCTGGAAGGCCATCCGCCGGGCGCGCTCGCACCACGACGCCGAAACGGTGGCCAAGGAAATCGACCGCCTTATCGACTCAATAAACCTTGCAAGACACAGTAATTGAGCCATCCTCGCCGAGGACGCGAAAAATTCGAAAATTCTTTTGAAAAAATCTAAAAAGTAGTGTATAATACAGGCGTTTCATCAAAAAACACGATCCGTTTTTCAGCATTAATATTCAGGCCGAAATATGTGCCTTGTGCGGCCCCGACCGCATTACATGGGGCCTGTGCGCATCCGGCGCCTATGACTTGATTTACATTCGAGCGCACATATCAGTCCTGAACCACGAGGGGAATATTTGTGTACTTAAAGCAGCTTAACATACATGGCTTCAAATCATTCGCTAGCAGGACCTGCCTTGAATTCCCTGCCAAACTCATCGGAATAGTCGGCCCGAACGGGTCAGGTAAATCCAACATCTGCGACTCCATCCGCTGGGTCCTCGGAGAGCAGAGTTCGAAGGCGCTTCGCGGCGAGAAAATGGACGACGTCATTTTCGGCGGGACATCGTCTAGCAAGCCGGCGGAATTCGCCGAGGTAAAACTCGTATTCGACAATAAGGCGAAATATTTCAAATCCGAAGAAAACGAACTTTCTCTCGTGCGCAAGATATGGCGCAGCGGAGACAGCGATTACATAATCAACGGCGAAAGCTGCCGTCTGAAGGATATCCGCGAGATCATCATGGACACGGGGCTCGGCCGCGACGCATACTCGATCATCGGCCAGGGCATGGTCGACAATATAATCAGTTCCAGGGGAAACGAGCGTCGCAACATCATCGAGGAAGCGGCCGGAATAGTCAAATACAAGGCCAAAAAAGCCGACGCGCTCAGAAAACTCGCCGACACGCAGGGCAACATCGACAGACTCTCCGACCTTATCACCGAACTCGACAAACAGGTCCTGCCTCTGTCCGTCCAGGCGCAGGTAGCGCAGCGATACCTTTCCCTCAAGGAACAGCTCGAGACGAAACACAAGAAAAAATACATATTCGACTTCGACAGGATGCATCGTGAAATCGACTCCAACAGGTCGACGATCCTCGAACACAAGAGAAAACACGACGAACACATGAATAAAATCAATATCTTCACGGCCGACGCGGAAGCCATGAAGGCGAAGCTGATCACACTGGGCGAAAGGCTCACTCAGATCAAGCAGGACAGCTCCGGTTTCTTCACCGAGCAGGAAACCATGCTCTCCATCGAAAGAGAGCTCGTGGCCAAGGATTCGGAACTCACGTCCAACCGTGAAAATTACGTCAAGAATATCGACGACGCCGAGGACAGGATCGCCGATCACGAAGACGCTAATAAAATTCTTCAAAGGGACATCAACGAACACGAAACGCAAAAATCCGAAACCGAGCTCAAGATAAAAAAAGTCGAAGAAGACATATATAACATAACCGTAAAATTGTCTTCGAGCGAAAAGCAGGTAGATTCATCCCAGGATTCGACTATCGAGCTTCTCAACAAACTCGGCGGCGCCAAAAACAACCAGAATCAGTATGAAACCGAACACAAACACGCCACGGGCGAGGCCGCCAGAATCAAGTTCGACATCGAAAAACTCAAGGAAAAGAAAAAAGACTTCGAATCGAAATTCAGGAAGGGCGGCGAACAGGCCCAGAGCCGCGACCGCTCGACCAAACTCGAAAAGAGGCTCGGCGAGATCGCCGAAAAAATGGCCAAATACATCAACGAGGAACGCGATCTCAACAAGACGATACAAAACGACAGCCAGGAGCTGATGAGCCTCAGGACACAATATAACTTCAACGACAACGCCCGCAAAAATTACGAACGCTTCAATTACGGCGTAAAATTCCTGATGCAGGAGCGGCAGAAAAGCCCCGCTTCACTTCCTGGCATCCACGGGGTAGTGGCCGAACTTCTCACCACTCCTCCCGAATTCGAGACGGCGGTCGAGGTCGCGCTCGGCGGCCAGCTCCAGAGCATCGTCGTCGACCACAACAAGGACACGGAAAACTGCATCGCGATGCTCAAAAAGAACAACGCCGGCAGGGTCACGTTCCTTCCGCTCAACACAATCCGCTCGATGCCGCCGGTCGTTCCTCCCGCAACCCTCAAAGGATTCCAGGGAATCGCCTCGTCGCTGGTCAAATTCGACCCGAAATTCAAGATAATATTCGAATATCTTCTCGGCGGCGTCATGATCGTCGACACTCTGCAGCACGCCAACGAATTCATCATCAACAACCGTTTCAGCGGCAGGATAGTCACTCTCGGCGGCGAGCTCATTAATTCGTCGGGCGCCATCACGGGCGGTTCTCTTAATAAAAGCCCTATGGACTCGCATCTCGGCGCGACCGAAAAACAGGAACAGATGCGTTCGAAGATGGTCTACCTCGACGACAAAATCAAACAGACCCAGCAGAAACTCGAAATACTGCGCGGACACATCGAAAGCCTGGCGCGCGAGAAGGAAGCCAGCAATATAGAACTGGCGAGGCTCTCGGCGCAGCTCGAAAACCTCCAGGGCAGCCACGACGACTTCGAGGCATTCATGGCCAATTACGACGAGGAAATGAAGGCCATGATCGAGCAGAATAAAGCGAAGGAAAAAGAGGCCGGAGAACTCGTCAAAAAGATCGACGTAGCGAAAAAGCTCGTAGCCGAACTCGAGGAAAAGAAAAAAGCCTTCGACGAGGCATCGCGAAAAACCAAGGACGGCTTCAGCGCCGAACGCATGCAGCGCGAAGAACTAATGGCCCAGCACACCTCTTTAAAGGTCAGCGCGGCCGAATTCACGACGAAACTCAACAATTTCAGAAAAAGCATGCTCGAAAACGAGAAAGAGATCAAAAAATTGCGAGAGAGGCTCGCGACATCCAGAACCGAACTCGACAAGCTCGACGTCGCCTACAGGGAAAACAAGGCGAAACTCGACGACGCGCAGAAAAAGCTCGAAGAGATCAAATCGCGCACCAGCTCGTTCCAGACGGAGGTAGACGGCATCACCCAGGAGCAGGAAAGCCTGCAAAGCCAGATACGCATCAAGGAAAACCTGGTGAATTCGCGCAGCAAGCAGGCGCGCGAAGCGCTGGAAAAAATCCACCAGATAGAAGTGGAGCTGTCGTCCCAGGAAACTCAGCTCAATAACATACTCACGCGCCTCGAAATGGATTACAAGATCCGCGTGGAGGAGTTCGCTCCCTATCGCGAAGAGAATATGAACTACGAACAAAACGACGCCGAAATAGCCGAACTGGCGCGTTCGATCGAAATGCTCGGCATGGTCAACCTCTCGGCGATAGAGGACCATAAGTCCCTGATGGGCCGCATAAACGAGCTCAAAACGCAGAAAGACGACCTCCTCTCGGCTCGCGACGATATCTTCAAGATCATCGAGGAAATCGACGCGAAATCGACCAAGCTCTTCATGCAGACCTTCACCCAGATTAACCAGCACGTCAGCGAGATCTTCCAGATCCTCTTCGACGGCGGCAGCGCGAAACTCGTTCTCGAAAACCCCGAAAAACCCCTCGAATGCAATATCGACATCAAGGCCCAGCCGCCGGGAAAACGGCTCCAAAGCATCATGCTCATGAGCGGCGGCGAGAAAGCCATGACCGCCCTGTCGCTTCTGTTCTCGATATTGCGCGTAAAGCCTTCGCCGTTTTGCATCCTCGACGAGGTCGAGGCCGCTCTCGACGAAGTCAACGTCCTTCGGTTCGTAAAAATGCTCAACAAATTCACGGAAAAGACACAGTTCCTGGTCATCACTCACAATAAGCAGACGATGCAGCATCTGGACATTCTATACGGAGTGACGATGGAGGAAAAAGGCATATCCAAAATAATCTCCGTCAAGCTTGAGGAAGCCTTCGACATCGTCGACCGGGACGAAAAGAAGGTCCCGGCACTGACGGCGGCCGCAGGCTAAAAAAGCGGCGCGGACTTTTTTTGAAAATTTTTTAACGCGACGTCCGCCGACAGGACGTCTCGTAAAATTTATAAGGGGGCGATTGATATCAGCGACCGTAATTTGAAAGTGCTTGACAAAAAATTTTCTAATTTTTTAAGTTTTTTGAAGACCGTCGTAAACTATCCCCTGGACACTATCCGTGAAAAACGAGCGGATTTTCAGGGGGCCTGCGCGATACTTGGCGTTCTCCTCGCCGTCTTCGTCATATCGGCTTTGACGGGTTTTTACCAGCTTTCGCTTCGCCACCATGTAACTACCTGGACCGGAACCATTCTGTCGATCGAAGCGAGGCCGTCAAAAATCGCCGGAGAAGCCGGCTCCAACATCGTCACCATCGACCGCATGGTGGGCGACACCAGGGAAGTCTTCGAATTCACCGTGCCGCCCGCGACGGCAGCCAACCTCAAAAAGGGAATGCCGGCGCGAAAGATGTTCTTCTACACCGAAGTCGTTTTCGGCGACGAAGGCATATCATTTTCCACCCTTTCCGCCGATATACTCTTCCTTATCATAGGCCTTTTCCTCCTCGCTTTCGTGATCGTCTGCGGCTCGTCCTTCATCACGATCATTTTCGCCTCGATATTCATGGTAAAGTCGAAGTACCCGAAAAAGCATTAACTATAAAAACCGCTTCCGCCCGGAAAGAGACTTTTTTCAACAAAAACGCCGCTAAAACGGCGTTTTTGCTTTTCACGCGCCCGCCGGATAATGATAATAAAAATTTTGCCGATATAATAATTTGTATCAGAACCTTTCGATGCGATACCATGGCCGGCGATTGTAAAATTGATTAAAAAAGAAAGGCGTTTATGAAAAAGACTCACGATATATTTTTCACCATCGCGCTCCTGGCTTTAATTCTGGCAGCATTTTCGGCGCCGCTCATTCCGCCGTCGGACGCTTTCGCCGCCGGCGGCGCCGGAAAAGACTCGGCGTTATTCCGCAAGTTCATGGCCCTGCCGGAGGATGTCAGAAGTTCCAGCTTCAACATAAAAGACGCGCTCCACGCGCAGCTGAAGAAAGGAACCACGGAAGTCGAGACCTACGTCATACTGGCCATCGCCGAACTCGCCTCGGGAGACGTGGAGCTTTTCATGCGCAACATAAAAAAAGCCAATAAGCTCCGTTTTTACAAGTACCTGCCGCAACCTCTCGGAAAATATCAGCCGTTTATAAATAATTTCGTCAACCTCCTGCGGACCGTCAGGGAAATCAACAACCGCTTCGAGATCTATCCTAACTCGTCTGCCCTTTTCTATCAGCTCGCGGTGCTGTCGCACGAGTATGACAAGAAATATTCCATAAAGAACCTTAAAAAAGCGGTCTCGCTCTACGACGACTTCCTGGACGCCCATTTGAAGCTCGCCGAAATATACGAGGAATGCATGGACTACAACAGGGCGATCGAGGAATGGACGAAGGTCATGGACCTCAGGCCTTACGATTACCGGCCTTATTACAAGATAAGCCAGCTCGGCTCGCTCTTCGGCAACTACGAGATAGCGAAGGGAATTTACGAACTCGGCCAGCGCAAAAAGATGAACCTGCACGAGCACAAGGAGTTCCAGGAAGTCATAGGCGATCTGGTAAGGGACTTCCCGAGGCAGGCGGAGGAACGCGAACTGGCGACGCAGAAGATAATGAAGTTAGGCGAAATTGCTCAGGCCGACCCCATGAACGCGGACGCGCTGCTGGAAATCGCCCAGACATATTTCACGGAGCTCAGGGACGTCAAGCAGGCCGAGCGCGCCTGCGTAAGGGCCATCCACATCGACCAGCTCAACTACAAGCCGCACCTTCTCTACTCGAAGATCCTCGACGCGCTTGGCGACACCGACAGGGCTTTCGGCGAGCTGCTCTTCGCCGTGACCGAAGGAGGCCGCGCGATACGCGACGGATACATCACCGAGCTGACTGATATTTTCGAGAAAAAGCTCATGAGCGACATGATCCAGAACAGGCTCAAGGTATCGGACATGGTCAATTATTTCTCCGTCTACTACCAGTAACGTCCATTTTAATAACATTTTAAATATACATTTGAGAATGCGAGGGAAAAACATGATGATCAATCTGAAAAAGCGTTTGTTACTTGCCGGATCGGCAGCCTTAATAGCCGCTTCGGCGATCGCCACTCTGCCTTCGGGAACGGCTTCGGCCAACACCGCCCAGAGAGTGGCGATGAGGACGCAGACTCCCGTGGCGACGGAAGGCACGTCGAACCTGGAAAAAGCCAGGCAGCTCATGGCCGAAGGCTCCCACGACAAGGCGATCGCGTATCTGAAGGCGTTCGTCGACGCGAACCCGAACGCCGAAGAGTCACCGGCCGCGCTGCTGGAAATCGGCAAGTGCCAGAAGGAAGTCTTCGAGAAGAACAGGCTCCTCATGGTCGACAACGTCATCAAATCTTACGAGGACATGGCCAATCGCTTTCCGGATTCAGAGGACACCGCGCTGGCTTATTATCAGATGGGCCAGCTTTACGAGAAGGAACTCAAGGAGTCGAAGGAAGCCATTAAATATTACGAAAAATGCATATACAATTTTCCCATGTCGCAGCAGGCGGCATCGGCGCATTACAGGATGGGCCAGATCTACGAAAACGACCTGAAGGATTACGATTCGGCCATCATATCATACACGAAGCTCTCGAACGATTTTTATAAGTTCCAGATCGCCGTCGACGCCCGTCTTCGCATCGAGGAAATCTACGAGAAGAAACTCAAGGACGCCAGGCGCGCGGAGGACGCTTACAAGGAGATCATCGCCGCCTATCCGGAAAACAAGAAGATGCCCGACGTACTGATGAACTTCGCCAGATTCTACCGCGACCGCGGCGACACGGAAAACGCGGTTAAAACATGCCAGCAGCTCATAGAGCGCTTCCCGAAGGACCCGACGGTGCGCGACGCGTACGAAGAGATCGCCGATATCTACGAGGAAAAGCGCGATTATCAGAATCTCGCGCAGACATATATCAAGCTTTACGAATACGATCCCAACGCCGAAAAGGCAGACCAGACGCTTTTCAAGATAGGCCAGGTCTACGAAACCAACCTGCGCGCCTACAAGAAAAAAAGGATAGACGACGTAACGTATTTCAAGCTCGACAAGGCGCCGTTAGAGGAATCCATCAAATACTACACCAAGCTGGTGGACACCTATCCACAGAGCAAATACGCCCCGACCGCGCTCATGCGAATCGCCGAGGTTCTCCAGAACGATCTTTACAAGGGGATCGAGGCGAAATACATGTACAAGGCGATAGTCGACAAATACCCCGAAAGCAAGGAATACGCCTCGGCGCTGGCCACCTACGACAGGGTGAGATAGCGGCGCCGGCCAATATCGATGTAAGCGCTCCGAACGAAATCCCTGAAATTTCATACTCTTAAACAGAAAATCCCCGCTTTCGCGGGGGTTTTCTGTTTAAGCTTCCGTCGCGCTCTTTAAATAATTACTTGAAAATATCAGTGAATAAATATATACTTTACGAAATCAATATCTATCGGGAGGAATCTTCTTGAAAAAACTTTTCGTGTGCGTTCTTATCGTAATGGCGTGGATATCTCTCACCGGCTCATGCCTCGCGGCCAATAAGGCTGCCGCCGATTCGCCCCAGAAAAAACACGGCGCGACAAAAGTAAAGGCTTTCAGCGTCGGCATTTACGGCGGCAGGATCTTCATAAACGAGGACTGCCCCATCAGAGGCCTCGAAATAATTATTCCCAGGGATACTTACGCTTCCAGAACGACCGTCGAAGTTTCATTCCTCAAGGCGCCGGACGGCAAATACGCCGACAAGGGCACTCCCTGTTCGCCGATCATCATGGTAAACGACGGCGGAAAAAAAACCAATAAAATGATAAAGGTCAAAATCCCCGTTAATCGGCCCGAAAAAGGGTTGGCCGTGATCGAATACATCGATCCGGCGACGCTCGGAATAGAGGGCGTGATCGTGCCTTCGGAATCGAAAAAGACCTATGTCAAAGGCGTAATTTCCAATTTCTCGATGTATTTCATGGTCATGGGAGTCAACCCGGGGACGAAATAGTCATCTTCGGACGCCACCGTCCCTCGGAGGACGAGCGCGCAGGTAACAGGAAACCGATTTCTCTTTTATCTTAATATGCGATTAAAAGGCGGGAATTCATCATGAAGAAATTCGGAGCCATCGAGATATGGTCGTTATGCATATTATTTCTTGCTCTCGGCGTCGCTGCGGCCTGGGCCGGAGATACGGACAAATCCGGGGCCGGAAAAGGCCGCTATAAGCTTATCGAAGCGATCAAGGGCGAAGACTACGATCGGGCCAAGAAACTCGTTGCGGCCGGGGGCGGCGACCTGAACGCGAAAGATTCAAACGGCGACGCTCCGATAGTGTTCGCCATAGCCAAACGGCAGGTCGGTCTGGTCAAGGCCATGATCGAGGCCGGCGCCGACGCGGACAGCAAAAACGTCGAAGGCTGGACGCCTCTAATGTCGGCGGTCATGGTCGAAAACGCGGAGATCGTAAAATTGCTTCTGGATAACGGCGCCGATCCGCTGGCCGAGGCTCGACTGAAGGGCGTCGGGAAGCGCACGCCCGTATCGCTGGCCAGAATCAAGAAGAACAAAGAAATACTCGCTCTGCTTCAGGCCAAGGGCAAGTCCGCCGATAACGCCGGCTCGCCCGCGCAAAAGAAAAAAAACGAAGGACTGCCCGGGACGACTTCCGGAAAGAACCCTTTCCTGAACGACGACATGGTTTCGGACAAATATTATTGCGAAGGCTCCGAATGGAACGAGGATCGCGAGCTCACGAGCGGAAAATTCAAAGGCGCGCCTGTGAAATCCGACAGCGACCCGGAATACGCGCTGAAGGGGAAATTGAGCGTATCGAAATTATTCGATGCGAAGGGCGGAACGCTCTACAAATTCGAGTTCAAATTCGACTCCGACGTGGATTCGACGCTGAACTACAGCACTCTTTACTTTCACGCGGACGAAGAGAGGATATACGAAATTCATCTGCCAGAAGAGA